>Ga0247822_10000038_pt1 | contig 46291 bp, 64 predicted proteins | sample 13C_Cellulose_Da_FD_192423 | JGI IMG/M metagenome (GOLD analysis project Ga0247822, IMG submission 192423) | Soil microbial communities from agricultural site in Penn Yan, New York, United States - 13C_Cellulose_Day30 | ecosystem: Environmental > Terrestrial > Soil > Agricultural land | place...
AGAACTAAACATCGGGATTCACCCGAAAGTCTTCAACGCTGGGAAGCGTGGGCGACTTTCCGCGATAGAACATTGTGAGTCGAAACTCTTCCGACCATCCGCTTCAGCAGGCGCGAAATTGCCTTCCCTGGGAAGTTTGTACTCCCATACCGCATAAGTGCGAACCACTGAACAATGGTCCGTCGGAATAAGTCGACTCCACTAGCCAAGAATATGAGCGCCACCTTTAGGTGTGACTCATGTTCAACGCTTGACAAGTGATCCATAAGCATTCGCTTAGCGCGATGCGGCTTTGGGCATAACCGTGAACGGTCAAACCGGACACGAAAAATTCGCCCCTTCCGAGGGGTGAGTTATGCCCATTGCCGCTTCAAGGGCTGATAGACTTCCCTTGGGAAGCGATAAGGCAACACCCAACCGAAAGGATCACATCATGGCCAGCATGACGTTCGAAGAGGCGCTTGAGGTCGTCAAGGGTATGGGTATCCCTGACGCGGGACTTAAGCCGCTCCAGGACAAGTGGGCCGAGACCGAAAAGATGATCCTGCTCAACAATGAGCGGATCGTGAAGATCAACGCGGCAAAGGCGCAGGACCCGACAAAGCCCGGTTACGCGGATGAGCTGGACAAGCTTTGGGCGGTGCACGCTCCGCAGGACTCCGAAATGTCGGAGAAGGAGAAGGAATACCAGGCCATCACCGCAAAGGCCGAGAAGCTTCTGAAGGAACTGCGGGAATTCGCCAAGACCAAGGTGACCCCGCCGCTTTCGGAGAAGGAGAATGCTGATCTCCGAAAGGCCGTCAACGACGGAAAGCCCGCCATCGATTCCGCGCGTGAGGGAATCAAGGCAATGGCAACAATGGTCGATGGCATTCTCACTGCCGCAGGAAAGCCGATTGAGGGTGGACTTGTTTCGCTTCTCCCGGAAGCTGACTCTCTGAAGAGTCTTCGGGGCCGAAAGGCTTCGGGTGGAAGTAGCACGTCCTACATGACGCGCATCGGTGATGGAATGGTCAACGGCACTTCCATCGCAAAGGATGGCAAGGCCAATTTCCACGCGGTGGCTGACAAGGTTTCGGAACTGTTCGGGGCCGGTCAGTTCCCCGCCAACAAGGTCACGGGTGAAGAAGTCGAAACCGAGTTTTACAAGGCGATCGGTAAGGACTTCCGGTCGATGAAGACCGTGAAGACTCCGGATGCGCCGCAGGTTTCGGAGTTCGATTTCACCAAGGAAGTCACCACGGGTGAGAACACGACGGAAACCCGTACGGTGAAGATCTCAATTGTTGCGAAGGAGTCGGAGGCGAAGACGGAAAGCGAGAAGCCTGCCGACAACAAGAGTGACAACACCCCGGCCGTGAAGAATGAGGGTGAGACCGAGAAGGTGGACGCCGAGAAGGTTCCCGCTCAGGAAGTTCCCGCCCCGGCAAAGAAGGCGACGGCCGCAAAGCCCGCCAACAAGTAAAACCCGCTAGACCAAATTACCCTCGGTCAAATGGCCGGGGGTTTTTTGGGTAGAAGCCAAAGACGAAAGGAAGCAACAAGTGAAGTACTTGGTATGCAGCAAGTGTGACAACGTAGATGTTGAAGAAGATTCCGGCCCATACAATGGCGGGCCATGCGGGAATCCGAAATGCACCGGAACTTACCAGCCGATGAAAGACTGAAAGGTCAGACCCAACCCCCTCAATTGAGGGGGTTTTTTTTGTGCCTATTTTCTGGCGGCCGACCCCCTAGGGTGAGAGGTCTTCCGGAGTGGAATTTCCGCCGGTCGACGCCTATAGGTGAGAGGGTTCGCAAACAACCAAACTTTGAGCGAACAAGTGAACTTTGCTTTGACCTCAAAAGTTTTGGCCTCACGAACTTTCCAAAAGTTGAATGGGGCCAAACGGGTGAACTACTCCGTATGGGTACTGTTGGGGCACCCGGGGACTGTTGGGGTAAATCGGACAACTCACCCTGTTTATAACCAACCGGGACCTCACAGCCAGACCGACTGAAAGGAGTGTCGGCTGACTGTGAGTCCCATGACTTTTGCACAAAATAGGCCCCTGACCTGCGGCTTTTTCAGCGTTGCATATAGACTTGCAGATCTGTAGAATCTGATTGACACATCCTGAGGATCTGCAAAAGCGGACATACCGGGCGGGGGCCCATAGTCCTGAGACTTTAGGGCTAACTTTCAAAAGATTGGAGGATACGTGAATCTTAGCGAGAAAAAGAAAGTCAAGGCTTCTAACCAAAGTCTTGTGTACGGCGTGTTTGGCGAAGACGAAAAGCTTACCGTTCGAGAAGTTGCCGAACGCGTGAACTTGGGTCTCCGCGAGAATGGCCCGCACGAAAGAATCAGTGAAGCCACTGTTCGACGTGCGGTGAGTGATCTGGAGAAGTTGGGTTCACTCAAAAGTTATGGGAGGCAGAACAATGCTTTCCTGTACGGCAAGCCGACAGCTGCATTGTTTGACAGCGACCGGAAATTGATCCCTTACGCGGGTGAATTGAAGGACGTTGAAGATTTCATTCGCATCATCACTAACCCCAAAGAACGGCCTTTCACGCGCAACACGGCCGTGATGGGGGAGAAGATGCAGCACAATGTGCGCCGACAATTGGCGTATGTTGTGATGAGTTCCATCGACGCTGGCTTTTCTCAGCAAGTTCGTGACGTGAATACCACGCTGCACAAGCTTGTTGAGGACTTGGCGTATGTTCACAGCGTGCTGGAAGGTTTCTTGAATAGTCCCGTTTGGTACCCGCAATATCGGGACCAGATGGCTGTGGCCGTTCGGGAAATGCAGAAGAACGACCCGGAACTTTTCCAGTTGGCGCTGGACTACATCAAGAGCGGGGAATGACACTCTTTGCGAGAGTACGCAAAGTCCCACATGAACAACTAAAACTTCCCAATCTCTAGCCAAGGCTTTCGTGGCCGAAAGTTTTTGGCTAGGGTGAAGGATCGCACCACCACCAAAAAATAACTCACACAAGGGTGGCAACAGTGCACGAAGTATCAATTCCCGCGACGATTAATGACCATGACGCGCTCAATGGTCATTCTTCTCGCATCAATTGGCCGAACAGTCTTCACCCGGTCACTTTGAAGGTTCACTTCCACCTGTGCGAACTTCTTCACGCGTGGAACGCGTACCCCTTCAAGCGGGTGGAAAGCTTTGGCATCGCCGCTATCGACGAATGGTCGGAGCGAATGGGCCAGACGCGATTCAGCTTCACCTCTGAGGAAAGTCTGACCGACTTCCTTGACTTGTATGGTCTCGATGACTTTGAACTGAAGCGGTCGGGGCCGAACAATGGCACGGACTTTTGGTGGCTGACTCTCACCAACAAGTTCGCACGCGAGGACGTGAATGAATTCCTCAAGGTCTATGCCGCGTGCATGAACAACCTTGCTGTAATCAATGACGAAAGGCTCCGCGCCATTCGCACTGACGGCGGCAAGGTTGGCTTCATTTGCGTTGACCATTTCTCAGCGCGTGAAGCTGCGGAACTTATCCGCATCAAGCAGGCGCGCATGATTCTGGGGAAAGGCTTCAAGAACAATGAGAGCTGAGCAGAATGACACGGGGCAAGCATCGCCGGAAGAAAGTTCGGGCGAACTTCAGCTTTCAAGTACCGAGTTTCATGCTGCGCAAACCGAAGAAGGCAAGAAGCTTTTTCACCGCGCTCAAAGGCTCTCGGACTTTTTCGATTGTGTTGCTATTGGTCGCCGTGCTGTTCGGCACGAGTCTAATAGTGATTTCACTCAAAGGGATTAGCGTTAGCGTGAAAATCAAAACCCCCTAGGCGGTGAAAGGGCGGGGCCCGGACTTTGACCGGAATTTCGGGCCCCGGCTTTGACCGAATGAGGGAGGGAAAAGAAAATGAACGAGTCGGCGCAGGAAATGGAACGAAAGCTTTTGTTCCATGAGCGAAAGATGAATGACCCTGGGTATCCAAAGTATTGGCGAGAAAGGTGCAGGGTAATGTACTGGCACTACCTTGAGCTTCTGACGAAACCAGAGGGCAAGTGACAATTCGTCTCGTCAAGTTCAACGAAGTTCCCACATGGTGGTGCTTCACTTGTGGCGACAGTGGTCTCATCGAACATTTCAGAGCCGATGAAACCTTGCTCCGCTACGAGAAATGTGACTGCAAGCAGCCGCTTATTTGGAAGCCTTTCACGCGAGAAGTGTGGAAGCTTTCAGATGTCGAGCGCATCGCCGAGCGACGCAAAAAGATCTACTGCCCGTTCTAAGGAAGGTAACAAGTGACAACCAACAAGGTCATGGAAATGATCAACGCCATCTTTGACGGAAAGCCGTACAGGATGGAGGTCAATTCCGCTGACGACAACTTCGAGAACATGGAAGTTCGATTCAGGTCGGACAATGTCGTTTTCGTCGAAAAGGGGGGAGCTTTCGTTTGCACCGTCAATGACCCCCGTATCGCACGTGAAATTGCTGCGGCACTTGTCACATGGGCGAACAGGCAGGAAAGCAGCAAGAGTAGCGGCGTTCACATTTTGGTGAGCGCGCCGATCGCCCAGGACCCCGTGAACAATTCACGTGAATCCTGGTACACGCGCACCGTCCGAATGATGACGGACGACACTATCCAGCGAAACATGAAGGACCTCCAGAGTATCGAAGCTTCTCTTGCGAGCAATCGCAATGAGACGCCGGAACTGGAGGATGTTCGTGCCGCGATTTCCATTTGCCACGCCGAACTTCGCCGACGCAAGGAAACTCGCGCAACAACTTCACTCCGCGCGACCGAGCGAGTTAGCGGTCCCCCTGTTTCACCGGCAAAGGCTTACGGTTCCAATGAGCCGGGCAATCCTCACCCCGGAACTTTCCACGGCACTCAGATTTGCGCTGCTTGCCGAAATCTTGACAAGAACCCCGGCGAGTGAATCATGTTCGAGTTTCACTTCGAGGGCGAGGAAACCTACGAAGGCACAACAAGTGACTTCTTAGAAGTCGTCTGCCAGATTGCACAGTTTTTCGACCAGTCGGTAGCAGGTTTTTATGTTGCCGCACTGCTCGAAGACAAGGTGAAAGAACTTCCGTACCTTCGGGTGATTGACTGGAAATTCGACCTCACCTTGGGTGAAAAGGTCATCCGAGTTCACAAGGTGGTATGAACAATGAAAACAATGCCTGACGACAAAGAAGAAGAGTGCGGGGAATGTAACGCTTGCGTCTACGCCGAATATGACGGCGAAGACCCGAGCACTCACTGCATCAAGTGCACTTGCATCTTCTGTATTCCGGGAGCGTAGTCATGATGCGAAAGAAGTACACCCTGTGGCAGCGAATTGTTCTCGCCATGCGGGACATTCGTGAAATGGCCACACTGTCCATGAGTTGCCCCGGGTGCGGAAGTTCGCAAGTAACTGGTGGGGACGGTTCATGGATTTGCCATCACTGCGGAGCGCAGTGGCAAAGCTGAGTCAGTGGGAAGTCCTTAGTCGTAGGGGTATTTGCAGATTTCACCACATGTTGGTGAAAAGATGCCCGTGCGTAGTGAAACCCACACCCGAACCAAAGATCTGAAAGGTTAGCGGGGCCTCATGGCAAGCGAGCAAGAAAAAGAAATCCAGGAGACAGGCGAGAAGCTTTTCGCCCAGGGTTACCGCCTTGGGTGCGAAGATAAAAAGTCTGACGGCGATCGCCCCATCCACCCCTCTTGCATTAACCCAAGTGGCGAATGTGGATGCGGCAAGGGTTAACTGATCAAATAGTGGGGACCGGATCAATTCGCGGTCCGGTCCCCACTTTCAAAGGAGGAAGATATGTGCTTCAAGTGCGAGTACGACGACTTCAAGAAGATTTCGTACCGAGAAGTTCCCATCAAAGCGCTGATTCGTCTCAACGAACTCAAGGACGAAATCAAGTCCAACGGGGAAAAGGTGACCTCTTCGAAGTGGTACATGCTTCCCACTGGCAACATTATCGCCTACGTCATCTTTGAATACTGGGACGGTCACCAGATTCAGAGTGACGCTATTCAGCTCAACGTTTAGAACAAAGGCCCCGCATGCGGTGGCAACAAAGTTGGAAGCTTGTGACGGAAGCGTTCCCCCAGAGCGCTAGTTTCAACTTTGTTAGCTTTCGGGTTCGACTCCCGACGGGGCCACGACTAGCAAAAGCTAGCTCACTCACACACGGAAAGAAACCTCGCGTGACAAATCTCACACCTGCCGAACGTGAACTTCTCGCCATTGTGCAACACGTCGGCGACAACATGAAACCTGTGGCCAGGCTTCTGAAGAAGCTGGACGACAACTTCGGTCGCGAGGCAGCGAAGAGGCTGACGAATCTTCCGGAGGGAATTTTCGACACGCTGATTCTCGCGATCCAGAAGAACAGCTCCCCCAGGGCGAACCAGAAGCTGAAGACCGCTCAGGCAATCGAAGACAAGACGGCGAAGAAGATTGCTGTCGCGGAGAGCAAGAGCAAGGGAATCCAGGGAGAAGTTTTCCCCGGAAACTCTGATCTCTTCGCTGAAGAGTCGACCGGAAATTCCTCGGAGCGACTGGCGATTCATCTCGACGCCAACAGTGACGCCATCAATCGCATCGCCTACGACATCACAAAGGCGATCGAGTCGGAACTTTCGTCGGGTGACAAGCTGTGGAGCACCCGTGAAATTGCGGTGCGGTTCGCAACAAACGCGGCGTACGTCTCAAAGATCTACAAGGTTCTGCGGAGCCACAATTGGATCGAGTACGTCAACCCGGACCTTCCCGGAAAGGGCTACGTGGTCAAGTGAATCAGCAAATTGCCTTCTTCAAGAAGGACGGGAGCATTGTCGTAGAGAACAACCCCAACGGAGAACTTTCGCCATGGGAAGGTTTCTACGAGCAATTTGGTGAGCAGCTGCACGATGTGCACACCGTCAGATTTAATCTCGGTAGGTGTGACATTCAGTTCGTCATGTACACCGACGGACGTCTGAGGCAATGGTAGCACTCGCCAAGAAGTTCGACCCGGTCATCTTCGACAACCCGGCAAATGTTACTTGCCTGGGTTTCAAAGCTGCATTCATTCACGCACTAGAAGTCAAGTGCGACGAAGATTGCGGTGACGCCCGACACTTCCGTCTCCTCAACTTGGAGACGGAAAAGGAAATCACCAGCATCTTCGCTCGCATCGACGCAATGTGTGAAGTGTGGCACGGAAAGGTGGGGAACTAGTGCACATCGCAGTCCGAAAGTCGCTGTCAAATGGAACGCTTTCCATGACGACAGCAGGAACGTGGGACAAGCTGAAGTACCAGCTTTCAAAGTTGGATCACTTCGACACGCGAGACTGGGACGGTCACGGTTTCGCGTGGGAAAGTTTCCGCGATGGGAACATCATCAATGACGCCTCTGCACTTTGGCGTTACATCGACATCGAGAGGGACGACACAAACGACCTGGAAGTTTTCGAGGGTCGCGTAGTCTTTCTCATCGAGATTGACCCTGTCTTCGGATAGTTAGAAACATTGCGGGCGCGACCTTGACAGGGGATGACAGGCTGGTTTTGCCGTCAGGTTTGGACCGACGAAGGAGGGACGGGCCTGGCGGTAAAGCCTGACAGTCACCCCTGTCAGGGGAGTGGGGCCCCGCAATGTTTCGTCCACGTGAAAGGAATCAAAGAGTGAACCAGAACATTGACATGTCGGAGTTTGAGAAGCAATTCATGGAGGGTCGACTTTCTCCCTTCATGCCGAACGAGGATTTCAGTCGGCTAGCTTTCCTGAATGACCGCATTCGTTCTATTGAGGAAGTTTCCGAACTTCGCAAGGATGAGATTCAGTCTCTTACTTGGCGACAGGAAGCAATTCAGAAGGTAATCCGTCGTATCGAAGTTCTTCTGGACAAGTATCGCAAGAAGCGTCAGCCTCTTGACGATGAAATCAATCGTCTGAAGCGAATCAATCGCGGTGAAGACGCTAAGCGTGAAGCTTATGAGCGTGAGCGTCAGCGGCTCATTCAAGAGTTGATGGCTCAGCGTAACTTCCTGGAGCAGAAGAATTTCCTGAAGGAGTCGACGGCCAATCTTCCGTGGGCTGTTGGTGTTGACGGAAAGAAGGCGCTTCCTCATCAGCTGGAAGGTGCCGCACGACTTGTTGCTGCTGAGCGAGCAATTCTCGGTGACAAGCCTGGACTTGGTAAGACTTTGCAGGCAATCATGGTTGTTGACATGTTGCGTGCACAGGGAGGGAACAAGGGCCGAAAGGTTCTCATCTTCACTCCCAAGCAAGTTCTCGCCGACTTCCAGCGAGCTTTCGAGAAGTGGACGGACCCGAAGTTTGTCCACGTCCTGAATCAGACGTCAGTCAAGGGTATCAAGTCGGAACTTCTCGACATGCTGATGCACTTCCCTGAGATGATTGTCATCACGAACTATGAAGTTTGGCGTAAGGATCAGTCGATCCATGACAAGCTGAAGAAGTGCGCGTTTGACACAATCATCTGTGACGAAGCGCATGTTCTGAAGAACATCAAGTCGACTACGGCTAGAAAAGTAAGGGATCTCGTCTACGCCGAGAACCTTTGCAGCAATTGCGGTGGCCGTGACATTCACTCGGTGAAGAGTGAAGTGACTGACAAGACTTTGTCCGTCACATGCATGAGCTGCGAAACTCGCCCGTTTGATTTCAGCGACTTCTGTTCAGTCAAGAACTTTTACCCTATGACGGGTACGCCCATTCTGAACAAGCCGCAGGAATTGTGGCCGCTACTCAACATGATGGACCGAAAGAGCTTCCCGACGGAGAAGAGCTTTCTCGAAGACTACTGCGAGAAGAAGTACGACTACGACAATGAGCGTTGGTACTACACTTTCGGCGCGGGTGGTTCGGAACGTCTTCTCAAGAAGTTGGGAATGAGGTACACCGCCCGAACAAGGGAAAGTGCTGGGGTCATCATGCCGCCCCAGGAAGTCAAGCATCACTGGCTTGAATTTGACCCTGACGAGCACCAGCGGCAGCAAAAGTTCATCGAGAATCTTCGCCTGAAGGCAAAGATGGTTTTCGCTCCCGACCAGGAAGTGACAACCGACCAGGCACTTCATTGGTACACCCGAATGCGGCAGGCCGCAGTTTGGCCTGACGGAATTCAGGTGAAGGGTTGTGCGCATGAGCCCATGTGCAAGGATGAATGGGATCTTCCCAACCCGAAGGCTTGCATCTCTCCGTCAATTGTTTTCCCTGCACCGGGAACTCCGCCTGTCGGTGAGAGCATTCTCATGGACAAGGCTGAGGAAATCGTTGTAGAAGCTGTAGAAGCTGAACAGCGAATTGTCGTCTTCACGCACTTCCGTGCAGCAATTGAGGAACTAGAGCGTCGGTGCATCGGTGCTGGCTTGAGGGTCGGAAAGATTGTTGGCGGAGTGAAGGAAGAACTTCGCCGGGAATACATCGACGACTTTAACACCGAGTACACAAAGGTGGGTGAGCACAAGTATGACGTGCTCATTTGCCAGTACCAGACAGCACAGGTTGGTCTCAACCTGAATGGCGCGCATCAGCTTCTTTGTATTGACCGGGAATGGAATCCTGGAAAGGAAGAGCAGACGCTCGACCGTGTGCGCCGTCTGGATTCTGAACTTTCCACCATCGTCCACATTCTTCACTGCGCTGGCACGGCGACGGAACTTATCGACGCGCTGAATGAGCAGAAGAAGGCAATGCTGGAAGGTTGGGAAGCTGATGTCAGTCTTCTTGAAGCTATGCGAAAGTTCCTGGAGGGGTAATGAGCAACATCCATTCAGTCAAAGAGGCGTATGAAACTATCGCCGAGGCACTTAATTACCTTATTGAGCATGGCGAAGACCTTTCACTCTTTGATTCCGACGTTACGGGCCCTTCGGCCCGTGTAATTTGGGATTCCAAGATTAAAAAGTTCTACGTCGGTGACGCGCTGAACCTGGGGGGGTAATGGCTAGCAACAGATGGACCACAGAAGAGAATAATTTCCTCATGGACTTTGCTTATCGAAAGTCCTGGGAGGAGATAGCAAGAGTGCTCGGCAGGTCGGAAGGTGCTTGCAAGAAGCATTATGAGAAGATCAAGGATCTCCGTGAAAAGATGGGGACCTGGAAAGGAATCTGATGGACTTCACTGGAGTTTCGCATGCGTGGCGAACTGTCGCCGAGGCGATGACATTTCTGGAGAAGGAAGGGGAACTTCCGTCTGACACGAATACCATTCGTGGGAATGAGGCTGACGCTCGTTTCAGCAATCGGACCAACGAATGGCGAGTCGTCTGGCACTTTGGCCAGGAAGATAAGGACTGACAAATGTTTGAGCGTCGTGGTGACAAGATGGTCTGCTCAATTCATCCCGACGTTCAAGCTGCACGTGGGGTAGCAAAGATTGGTCGAAAGCATCGACTAGTTGAAAGCTGCCCCGCGTGTGACCAATTGGTCGAAGAACTCAAGCAACTAAAGTCGCCAGAAGACAGATTCTGGGCAGATGGGAGATACAAATGACGTTTGACATTCTCGTCACTCCGGTGGTCAAGAGCGACCGACACCAACCCGGAAAGGAGTACATTCAGAGCTTCATTGAGGAGCTTAGCGCAGAACTTTACATTTCCGCGCTAGAGGGTTCATATCGCTGTACGCGTCTGAACTTCACGCAAAACTTCACCAGTCAGCAGATTGAAGCAGAAGTGCTTCGTCGAAAGAGGCTGATTCGGGAAGCCAGTCGACTGGAATTGTGGTCGAAGAAGCGCACGAACAACAACTTCGACAACCCGGAAAGTTTCCCGTGTGAAGTGTGCGGGGAGAAGCACTGGAACTACATTTGTTGCCACAAGTGCAACTTCAACAATCACCGTTGCCACTTCTGTGGTGAAGAGTTGGGTCACGCCGAGTTTTCCATCTGCTACATCCTAGAAGGGCTGGGAGAGTGAATCCCGAAGAAGAAGAGTACAGTGGTCCGAACAATGAGCTTCAGGGAATTGTGGACCACATGGAAAGGTCAACTTACGACAGCGACCTTGACGAGTTCGATATGTTTGACGGACAAATCAATTACGCTGACTACGGGGACTGACTTTTAAAAGTCACCTACTGTATCCGTGGCCGATACACAAGGTGGCTTTAGTCCTCCGGAGTGATCCACTCCACCCGTTTGGCCGTCGGTTTTCGGGCTATTTGGCCTGATGGGACGGGGTTTCTCTGCGGCCCTCATGCGCTATACTACAGGTGAGCGCTGAGGGTTGTGTGAGTCCCTTAGTCGCTTCCCCCTACTTTCCTCTCTTGTTTTAAAAGTTAGGCACAAGACAAGAGGGGAAAAAGGGGAAAACCTAGTTAGCGGTCGCTTTTGGCAAGTGCGAGCGAAGGTTGAAAGTTGGGAGGCCACGCCCGACTTTCCCTGTAATTCGTGTCGCAGACTCCCAGAAGCGGCCGCTAATTTCGTTTACAGGGGAGAAAAGTGAACAAGGAAGAACTTAAGTGGCATCTCGTAAGTTGCGAAGTCGCTTGGTATATTTTCACCACAGCGATTTTTGCGGCAGCCTGCACTAAGGTTGTCGTCGCTAACTTTATGGGGGGTCTCTGGTGAAGAATCGTCCGCCGAGAAAGTGGCCCTCGGTGAATCGCAAGCGGTACAAGAACATGTTGTATCGCAATCAGGGGGCGGCTTGTAGAGATTGTGGCAAATACAAATCGATTGATCAGCTTCACTTCCGTAAGAATGAAGATGGTGACTTTCACCATTTGATTTGTGGGGGGTGCAGTCGATGACAGTTTGGCTGGATTTTCGGACGGAGCCGATTATGGATGTGCCGGAAGTTGACATTCGCCTTAGCGTTTTCACTGGCATTGACGAAGGTCCAGAGCGAACACTTTCCTGCAATGACATAAATTGTGGGTGGTGGGATGTTGCCTTTTCTCCGGGACAGGCAATCGAAGTGAAGCGTCAGCACCAAAAGTGGCACGAGGATGGAATGCCGGTATGAGTGAAACCGAAATCGAAATGTTGAAAAGGGTTGTCGGCAATCAATCAGTGATGCTGCATAACTTGAAAGAAAAGATTCAATCGCTGGTCAATTTGAACAACTTGGACAGCGAACCGGTCCAAGCGTGGGAAATTCTTCGATCGCTCTCAGAGTGGGCCGAGGAATGTGATAGCCTGATGCTCGAAAACATCAAAAATCGTCAAGCGTAAATAGGAGGCTAATGAAGTGCGTAGCTCATCTCGTAGGTTTTGACTGGGAATGTCGAGATCCCGAAAAGTGTGAGGGTGAAAATGGACCTGCCGAGTATTCTCTTTCTGACAGTGTTTTGGGGGGTAATCCTGATGTTCCTCCTGAAGCGACTGAAGAAGAAGAAGTAGAGCTGCGCACTTACAAAGATGACTCCTCTTTGCGCGATCAGCAAAGTACGGGACGAAAGAGGGCGGCACGCTGGTTTCCCCTCGATGAAACTGCACTTTGCGAGTGGGCAATGAAGAAGAATTGTGGTGGCGGGAAGCATCCCATTACAGGTTGTGCGATGGGTTTGCAGCAAGCCCGCCATCACGGTCCAGACAAGAACACGCTGAACAACGAAAAGGGGAATGTTCACCGAATTTGTCACACGTGCCACAATCGTTGGCACACTTTGAACGATGATGGTTATGTTTGGGGTGCGATTCATGAACCACACCACCCGGACACTTGCACATTGCAAGACATTGCCGATAGCGAAGAGTTCTGGAAGGGTAGAGCAGTTGTCAAAGCCAAAGACTAACGTCTTCTGCGGAAAGCGGAAGCGTGGAGTGACTTTCGTTTCTTCCACCTTAGCAATTCGGGAAGCGAAGAGAATCTTTGACGAAAGCGGCGTGAAGTTCTTTATTTACCGCTGTCCGCTTTCGCCCTGTCGTGAGCAGGGTGGCTACATTCATTTCACGAAAAGTGAACCCACCGGCGTTAAGCTACTCACTTTTAACAAGAAACTTCTCGACTATCATCAGTCAGTCGAAGAATTCAGGAAGGGCAAAAAGAAGAAGAGCAAGAGTCCTTCTAGCATCATGCACAGAAGGCGTCAAAAGGTAATCCGTAAGACTCCCATCTTTGTGTGGGAAGGCGAAGGCGGAGCCCTTCACCCGAAAGACCTGGAGGACTGAAGGTGAGTTTCTTCACCGAACGTCAGCGAAAGCTCATTCTTGATGCCATCAAGAGCGAGCAAGGGGAAGTCATGGCAGAATTCGACAATGAAATGTTGAAGCGGCAGCTGGATGGTCTGCTGACTTTGGCTGGAATTCAGAGCCAGGAAGTGGCGAAGCTTCAGTTGGCGATTGAAGGTCTGACAGATATTGTCAAGGCTGATGCGCAGAGAATGATGAACTACGAAACTCGGCTGCAAAGTCTGGAAAGTGAACTTCGGTTTCTTCGAGACAGGACAAATAGGGACGAAAGCGAAAGTGACACCTAAACGCCTCACGCTCGAACAAAAACTCCAAGTCGTCTGTTTTCACTCTTTTGGCGCAACCAAGCCGAATTGGGTGGTAGACAGCACACATGGTCACCCTGTATGCTGGCTCTGTGCCAAACCCGCACCCGATCTTCTTTTGAGAAAATGTTCGGGATGTGGAAATGAATTCATTCTCAACTTTGGTCCCGACTGGCGACCGAAATACTTTGTCCATGAGAATGGGCAAGTTTATGAGAACGGATTCTTTTGCGGCACAGAATGCTGGTGAGAGTTCCGTGGCCGGTTCTTTCTTCAGCTAAAACTCACACCGTGGTAGGTTGTGGCCAACCCGCTGCGAACAAAAGAAAAGGTGCCTAAGTGAGCCATCAGGTTGGTGTTTCCAATACTGAGGCTTCAAGTTCCTATGCCTGTGAATTGGCGTGGGGTTTGGGGTTTCATCCGGAACAGAACTGGCAGCTTCGTGAAATGGGTGAAGCGCGTCAGCGTGGAATCTATTTCCACGAGGGTCTTGAGATTCACTACAAGGGTCTCATGGATGGCCGTAACTATGACGAGTGCGCTCAGGATGCCCTGAACCACATTCAGAAGTTGCGCGTCGCAGAGATGAATGCCGGAATGTTCGTTAACGGCAAGCTTCTCGAAATGCTCAACTGGAACTATGACATGCTCCAGAAGTATTTCGAGCACTACCGGTCAGATATCGAGGACTGGGAGATTCTGGGTGTAGAAAGTTTTTACGCCCAGGAACACCCGAACGAAGATGATTTCTATCTTCCCTCGCGCGTCGACCTTGTTGTTTACCACAAGCGTGGTGAATTCAAGGGCGAAACTTCTCCGGTTGACCACAAGACAACATACGACTTCTGGCTGCCGTTCAAGTTCCAGCTCAATTCTCAGTTCCCCCTCTACATTCGGGCGCTACGAGACACAAGGTTTCCTGGCAAGGAAATTCCAGTGGTGAAGCGGGTCATTGTCAATCAGGTCCGAACGCGAAAGCTGAAGGACCCGAAGATGGAAGACCTTTTTCGCCGCAAGGCGGAACCGTACACCGAAAAGCGGATTCAGACAGTCTTCCAGAATCACATGAAGACTGCACTTCGCTTGGCTTATCTGAAGCGACTTCCCTGGGAAGAAGCTTTGGAGGAGTTCAAGATTTCGCTCGGATCAATGGCTTGTCAGTATTGTGACTTCAAGGATGTCTGTAACGCATTCTTCGACGAGACTGACATGTCAAAGGCTATCGCAGCAACAATGAAGCGGAACGAATACGGTTACCCGCCGCTGGAGGAAATTCGTGCCAGGGGAAATTAGCTTCAGCCTACCGGTTTATCGGGCAGAGTTTTATCATAATACGCCCGGTACAGATGGGGTTTGGCATCGTGTCTTCAATGTCGCCGAAATTGGCGACGAGAAAAAAGATGCCCTCGAAGCACTCAAGGTAGCCCGAAAGATTTTTCTCGATGATGGATTTGATGACCTTCGGGTTTATCGAGTTTACATCGAGAAACTGGAAGTCCCAGAAGGGGGGAATAGTGGCAACCGTTGATCGTTCCATGGATGACGTCATGCTGAAATGGCTCGAAAGAGCCTCAAAGAAGCCTGGCGAGATCACCGCAAAAGTGGTTCTGATCTTTTCTGAGGCTGGTCTCGGAAAGACGGTTCTCGCTTGTCGACTCGGCAAAAGAATTGCCCTCATCACGAATGAGATGGCAGGTTCTTCATCTTTGGCCAACTGGCCGGAGATCGAAAAAAACGTCCGCGTGATTCCTTTTGACCCGCCGGAAGCTTTTGCTAACACCGGTCTCGGTTATTGGGATTGGACGCGGAGAATGATTCCGCTCATCGAAGAAGGTACGTTTCGTCATTATGACGGCGAACCGTTCGACACGATTGTCCTTGACACTATCTCTGGAATGATTTCCGATGAGGTGCAGCAAATCGTGAAGAGTGGAGCAGCAACCGAAAAGGGGAAAGTTTCCGCTGAGGCTGCTGGACGTCCCGACTATCTTGTGTCGGAACAAAGACTCAGGCCGGTGCTGACGGACATTGCAAATCTCACACGATGCAGTGTCATCATGTTGTCGCATCAACGCCTTGGGGATAAGCTCACGCCCGGAGCAAATACGAGGGCTGACGCTCACGCGGCAGCTTTCAAGGAAATCAACAAGTACGTCTCTGTCATGGCGTACATGAAGATTGATAACTCCGGAAAGCGTGTGCTTCAGGTGATGCCAAATGGCAATGGTGTCGCTGTAAAATCTCGGTACCATTTTCCGAGTGCATTCGTCACCGATGGCGAATTCGTGGCCCACATCGAAGAATGGAAGAAGGCAAACGCATGAGTGACATGAACGAGAATGAGGAAGTTTTCGACTTCGAAGGTGGACTCTTCGAAGAGGCGGGCGTAAATGTCGCCGACATTCCCAATGACCCGTTCGGGTTCGGGAATGAGTTCTGGCCGATTGTTGTTCTGGAAGTCGGCCCCATCAAGGTCACCAAGAATGGTGACAAGCTTGGCCAGATGGTGAAGTTTGCCGTCGACCACCCGGACTACGCGACTCACTACGTCGGGACAAAGGGTCTCGGAAATGGTACGTGGTACCGGCTTCCGGTTCCTCTGAAGCTGCGGGATCGCATTCCTTACGACCCGAATGGTGCAGACGAGAAGAAGGACAATCACAAGATTGGACTTCTTTACGGAGCCCTCGGCTTCCCCAAGGACCAGTGGGCAAAGCTGAACCTTTCCAAGCTTGTCGGAAAGCGCATGATGGCAAAGATCAAGCCGGTCATGGAAGACGGCTACTACAAGTTCAACATCAACGCCATGAAGACGCTGGAAGAAGGCGCGGATTCCGGCTGGTCCGGAAACGGCGGCGGCGGAACTTCTGCATCTTCCGCAAAGTCGGAAGCCGAGAAGGCCCGTGAGGCACTTGCCCGTGAAATGGGCGAGTAACACCTAAAAGCTGGGGGAGCGAGGTTGAAAGAATAGGCCCTTGCGCCTCGCTCCCCCTTCCCCCCACAAAACAACCAGACGCAAAAAAACTCACACACAGAGGAAAAAGAACAATGGCTACTCTTCGCCTTGAGATTGACACCGACGCTTCCTACACTTCCGCCGAACTGGAGGAGCTTGAGGAAGCTTTCCTGGAGTTCATTCTTCCCATCGACGGTGATGTTCGGCAGGGCACGGAGAATGTTCGCCTGATCGCGGAAGCTTCCGAGGACGACGAAAAGGACAAGGTTCGCGAGGCGGCGCTGAATCTCATCAAGTCGGGAGCGCTCCGCGTGAACATTGCGATTGTCGAGGACGTCGAAAACCCGGACGAGGAAATGTTCGGCACCGGGGATATCTTCATGAACCTCAGCTAATTAGCTGACGCATACCGGCCCCCAGAATCCATAGACCCCCCCCTATGATTCTGGGGGCCTCCCCTTTGTTCCTCCGGTGAAAGAAAGGACCCGACGTGGATGAGGAATTTGCCTTTGCGGATGCAGAAGAAGATGGGGAAGATCTCAACACTTTCCTGTCTGAATCTCTCATCCCAAAGCAGGTTTCTCCTGAAGAAGACTTGGCGAACAAAGTCAAGGTCACGACGGAAGCCGGTCTGAGGAAAGTCACGTCAATCATTGACGTGATGGAAGATGACGAAAAGCTAGAATTTGTCATCCAAGATTTGCTTCCGGATACGGGTCTTATGTATGTTGCAGGAGCGTCAGGAAGTGGAAAGACGATCCTTGCAATTCAGGTCGCTGGTGACATTATCAACGGCAGGGGGACGCTGGCATGGCAATTGGGTCCAGCTTGGAATGAAAATTTCAAGGCTCTTTTCCTCTCCCTCGAAATGCCAAAGAAGGAACTTCAACTTCGGTTGCATCACATGTATCCGAAGCTTTCCGATGAGGAAAGAAAAGCCTTCATGGATAGGTTCCTTTGTTACTCGGACTTTGAGCCGCTTGAACTTTGGAATCCTACTCACCAGCTAGACCTTGTACTACTCATAAAGGAGTATGGAATTAACCTTCTTTTGGTTGACTCCGCTTCAGTGAGTTTCGCATCAAGTCTGAAGAATGACGAACAAGTCAACGAAAGCATCAAGTTCCTCTACAAGATTCGCTCTCGCTTCAATCTGGCAATGATTGTGGTGGCCCACACTCGGAAGCCAACAATTGAAATGATCAACAACCCAGAGAATGCAAACATCAATGAGTTGTTTGGTCACGCTGGTGTCGGTCAAAGTGCCTCGTCCGTCATCATGATGATGGAAGATGAAGCCCAGCGAAAGAAAACAATCAAATCAGGCGACGGAACGAATGTCGAGAAGGTCATGCATATGGTCAACGCGAAAGCTCGCTTTGGCGCAAATGCTGGCGCTTTCAAGGCAAAGTTGACTTCAAAAGCAGCAGTCGACAAGGGTGAACCTCTTATGTTCCGTCGTGACGCGATCCCGATTGAAATGACCGAGGAGCAAAGGCGCGCCATCAACAAGCAACTTGCTACAGATGGCATTGCTGACGCGTTCAAGGGAATTGATTTCGGAAATCTAGGGGGTGACGAAGAATGAGTGATCACGTACTTGTTCTCAGCACCGAAGAAGTGAAGGCTCTGAAAGCTCTCTGTCGGGCAGGAATTAAGATGGCCGACCAGGGTTCGCCTTACTTTCAGAGAGTTCAGCCCGCAACAAAGACAGCTCTCCAGAAACTTCTTTCGGAGGTACCGGATGAGCAGATTGACCGGAAATGAGCTGACCTGGGAATGCGTTCGTTGTGATAACGAATGTTTCCCAGAGGAGACGACAACAAGATTCGGTGATCAGTATTGTCCCGAATGCGCGAAGGATGGAAAGTGGCTGACAGTCCTAAACGACACATCATCGCCGTTGACCCCGGCGACAAGAACAACGGTATCGCATATTTCACGCAAGAGGGCAATGGGCCAACGGGTTCGGCGGATCTGAAGTTTATGCAGATCGAAGGTCCGAAGGGTTTGAGTGATCTCCTCAAGTTCATTTGGGGGATCTTTCAGGCTAAGGAAACGACCGATGGCTACGACAAGTTCAGAAACAACCCTCACAACTTGTTTTTCGTCATCGAGAACTTCAGGGTCGACACGGTTTCTCGTGGTGGTAGGGATTCTTCTAGGTTCCAGTGGAATGAAATGCTGACCTCGCAAATGATTGGTCGCGTGAGACTTCTTGCCGAATGGCTTGAAGCGCCAGTCTTTATGCAGGAGCCAAGTTCAGTTTGGCCGATGGCTCGAAAGTGGGCACCATTCCCACTCCCAAAGGGCCACCCGCCGGATGACAAGTCAGCTTTCTGTCATGGCGCAAAGTTCATGATGGACAAGGGTCTCATCAATACGGTCGATCAGATCACTTTCAACGGGCAAGATAAGATGTTCTAGTCTGACCTAGCCAACAAGAAACCCCCCTGAATTCGCCAGGGGGGTTTCTTGCGTTCTAGACTAGTCGAAGGCCACTTCAACTATGACCGTAGAGCGGATTGTACCGCCCCAGATCCTCCAAATCATTTCGGAGTTCGAACCGCTCTTCTTTTGAATATCGCCGGTCCCTTTGACGGTCCGACATATTCCCCCATATGCCTTCACTGTCGTGCAATACAGCGAACTCACGGCATATTTCACGCACAGGACATTCAGCGCAGAAATCTTCCGCCTTCTTTCCCCGATACAACGGGTTTTCCTGAAACCCTTCCCGCTGCATTTCTTCAGGGAAAAACAAATACGACGGGGCACCTTTGCACGCTGCGCCTACTTGCCAACTGAATTGGTTAGGCACATGTTCAAGATAGAACGTCTGGTGCCCTTGTGTCTAGCCACGATGCACGTGTCTGACAGTTTTTTCACAACTTCCGACTTTACCCACTTTGCCCGACTTAAGGCCCGCATAAGGCAGGTGAGTTAGGGATGCCTAAATTGGTTGACACTTATTTCTGGAATACCCATCCCAGCACGCCCCCTACCAGGAGTGAGCCGACCATGCCAGCGACCCACCAAATCACTTTCTGCTGGCCAGCTTTGATTTCCCGAATGTCATTCTTTACTTCCGTCAACATTATGCCGACTTCACGAAATGTTTTCGGGTACTCGTCGCTAATGGTCCACCTTTTTAGGCTCTGTTCAAAACACTCATGACGTACGCATACATTGACGGGTAGCCATTCTGAGGTTTCTTGCTATACATGTTTCGATAGCCCCAATCGCCGCCGTACCAAGTTGCAGCGGCTCCAGCCATGCCACGACTTTTCAGGTACTGGCCAAGTTTGTACTTGGCAATGGCATCCTGAATTTGAGGACTATTCATGAACTGGGAATAACTAATGTCATAACCCAAAGCTTCGCGGTCCCAACCGCCATTTCCTTCAAAGTTGGAACGCAAAATTTGGTACGCCCCAGAAGCGCCGGACGGGTTGGTAGCCCGGTAGTTGCCCCCCGACTCCTGCCCCCGGATCGCCCGCATGAGACGGCCGAGATCGCCCGGAATGGCACCTGTACCGGCGGTAACTCCCGAACTGACACCAGGCACTGAACCGAGACCCGCGAACGCCTGTAGGGCCGCCTGAGGCTTTGGCTTAGGGAGCTTCATTTGGGGCGTATATGTTCCACTTTGTCCGATCTGTCCCAGTCGATTCATGAAAGAATTCAACTTGTCATCCTGACCAAAACTTACCGCCATCTTCACACCCCTTTCACTAGTAAGGTCGCAGCACCAACATTGGAGCGCCGTTGCTGTTTGTGAGATTCGACTGAATTACGCCAAGTCGAGTATTTGCGGCGTGAACAATTTTCCCATTGCCGACGTAAATGCCAACATGTTCAGGTCCGCGAGAACCGGGCCTATAAAAGACAAGGTCGCCGGGACGAATCTGGCTGACTGGAACTTGTTTGCCGCGCTTTGCCTGTTCGTAAGTTGTACGGGGAACAGAGATTCCCATTTGCCTGTAAAGCTGCTGGACTAGACCAGAACAATCTACGCCATTGCTGAGGCTATTTCCACCCCATACGTAAGGCGTTTTATTTCTCGCGACCTGCATTGCTTTAGCGGCAATTTGAGCGCCAATGTTCCCGGAAGCTGCGCCAGGAATGTCAGTAGCTGAACTTCCCTCGTAGCTTCCAAAGCCGTAGCTGCCAATGTTTTGCATGTTGACAGCATTTTGATACGCTCTTTTAGCTTCCGCCGTTTGTGTAGCTAGGTCACCGCGTCGACTGATTCCCTTGAGAACCGTTTTCCCGGCGTCCCCAAAGTTTCCGAGATTGAGTTCAGGTTTCCCGAATTCATCAAACTTCAGGCCAGCCGACTTGTTGACTAGATCAGTCGCAAGGCGATTTGTTCCCTGCTGTCGCAGGGCGCCATAAATTGAAGCGCCAGTTTCTTTTCTGGTGCCCAACTTGTCCAGCACGCTTTGACCAATGCTGTCAGTGGTTTCCCCCTGCTGCATAATGGTCGGCATATAGTCGTAACCGACGCCTTTTAGGGACGACTTTCCGATGCCCAGTTTGTTTTTGAATTGCATGAAGGGCGTTGCCATTTCACCTCCAATTCGAAACCTGAACTATTTTCACACCTCGGATTCATGCAAGCGTGAGTATTAGTTGGCTCATGGTAATGCAGCAACTTTTCATCTATCGGACAGTAATATGTGTACTCATTGCACTTATGTTTTGGCTTCACCTAAAGTTCTGCTCCGCCTTCTTCTTGAAGTATTCCCTCAAGTCAAACTGTGCACTCTTCTGGTATTTTCCAGTGTCAACGGCTTTTGCGCCAGTCAGAAGGTTCAGAATGTTTGTCGTGTTCGGGAAACCTTCAGACTTTGTACTCTCTGAAACGCCAAACTGCCCTGAAACTCGACCGGCCTGGGACACGACAGGAATTTGCTTGGCCATATAGTCAAGCCACTGTTCATTTGTGTGTCCGATTGGAACATTTCGCCCAAGGGTTTGACCCTGACCCATTTCAATTGGCACCTTCATCATTGGGTTCAACATGTCGACTGTTGTCTGACCAGGGTGACCCAACATTGCCATAATGTCCAGCACAGGAGTTGACGGGTTAATTACCCGATAGGCTCCAGCGCCACCCATGATTGGGCCAATTCCTCGATCACGTACCCAATCGGGGAACATTTGATCAGTGGGGAACATGTCAGTTGTCTGATTGTTCGGGCTAATTCCGTTGTTGAGGGCAATGGCTTCCATCAAGCGTGGATATGCCATAACCTTCGGACCGGCAAAAATCACACTTTCAATAGCAAGCGGAATAGCTTTTCTCGTCCAAGAGTAGAACGGGAAAACTCGCTTCATGAAATTGCGCTCAAACTTTGTCAGGTCAATTCCGTCGGGGTGCCACTTTCGGACGCTTCGTGCGCTCGCGCTAGCCGCATTAGTGAAGCTAGCCTTGGACTTTGCGATTCCGTCAATGAATTGGGCGAGTCGGGGGATGTGGTCTCGAACTTCTGAAATAGTATGTACCGCTCGCTGCCCCTTTCCTCCGAGGGGTCGGAACTTGTCGAGAACTGTTGAAACATCACTGGCCACTTCTTCAAGCACTCGCGCACTTGGCAGAATTCCTTCACGGTAGGCAGCGGTGTAAATCATGTCTGCCGTGACTTTGGTGCCGTTTGGCATGGTGACAATCACCTTATTGCCAGCGGCTGGAATTTTGAGCCCTGAGTCACCTTCGTTCAAAACACTTCGAGCGACTGCCTGCTCCAAAGCTTGTGGACCAGCCAAAGCTTCAAAACTATTCGCACTGCGCGTGCCAATTTCGGCAAATTCGCCATACCTGCCCTTTTGGGCAAGCATAGTTTTCATGGCCTGCTCGTAGCGAATTGGCTTGTTGACTCCAGCGATCCAGTTGAAATAAATGTCGCCAATCAGGTTTGTCCAGTGGTGACCAGGGATGTAAATAGTCAGCGACGCTTTCAGCTTTGAAAGCACATTGTCGAAGTACTGAAGTGACTTTGCGTTTGGCGTAGAAACTTCTTCCAGCAACTTAGCAAACTGCTGAGCCTGCCGTGCACCTTCTTCAGTGAAGAAGTAGCCGCGAAGTCTGGGGTGATTCACGCCGTACTTTACGTCGTCACTCCTGTGAGGTGACGCGAAACGACTAATGATTTCGTCGAACATGTTCTTCTCGCGCACAGTGTGCTCGACAGCATTCTGCACTTGGTGAAGAAACTTGTACGGGTCCTTAATGTCCCAAACTTCCCATGACTTTGTCCAATCAATTCCCTTGGAAAAGTCACGTTCAACGCCGGCGGCGTCCTTAACTTTCTGTGCAACGAATTGATACTCCGGAAGTCCGAACCGCCTCAAATTCGAGTTGAGTTCATCCAGAAGAAGGCGATTACGCCCAACGACGGTAGAGTCAGCAATGGCACCAGTACGAAGGCCAGTTCCACCAAAAAGGTTTTCCATGACCTTTGCAATTTCAGACTGGAGCTTTGCGACCTGACCACTAGATACCCCATTCTGTTGCGCAGCCCTCATTGCCTCGTGCCAAAGATCTGCGTCCTTGGGGTCAAAAGTACGGGCAAGATTGTTCAAAAGGCGTGCGCGACGGCCAACAGTTGAAAGTGCGGAACCCTGCTCACGAAGGTAAATGGGGCGCATGTCCTGAACCCCATAAGCGGCATTAAATCGCGCTCCAAGCCACTCTTTTACAAGTGCAGCCGTTCCCGAAACTCCGCCAAGTCGACTGGACGGAGGAAGGTCCGCAGCGCGTGAAATTGCATTGGTGACGCTGCGCACAAAGTTAGGATCATTAACAGCACCACTAGCTTTTCCTCCTACCTTTCCGGCACCCTTTCCGGCCCCCATGCGAACATTCCTGGGACCGTGAACAGGAGACTTTCCAGTAGTGCCAAGCCATGCCTCAGTCTTCAATTTCTGACTTCTGAGAACACCCTCAACAGGGTTGTTCCTACCGGTCAGATTTGAAAGATAGGCGTCGGTGACTCGTGCGCCAGAATCGCCACCACCAAGTTTGGCAGTAACAAGTTTTGCGGAATCAATTGCCTTGTTGATGAGGTCTTTTGCTCGGCCAGCGGAAAGCTTGGAGCGGTCAATTTCTTCGAGGATCTGCTTTCCTGAGCCAATTCCTCGATTGACAGCAGGTGCAGCTTCTACGGCACCTTTTGCACGAAGTGCCTGAAGTGCATTTATCTGTTCCTCGGAAAGCTGAGCCAGAGCTTTCGGGTCACCTCGGAGAATGCCCGTAATGAAGGCGTGGCTACTTCCCAGGAACCGTGGGCCAAGAGCTTCGGCGACTTCAGAAAGTCGGAGTGGAACGCTTTCAGCAGTCTTTGCGGCAGACTGCGGAATCATTCCCTTTGTGATGAAATAATCCTCAACACTCCGCAGAATCCGAACTGCCTTATCATACTTAGCGGCGTTTCCAAACTTGAGATTTGTGGTGATGAGGTTCCACATTCGGGCCTGCTGAGGACCTGAATATCGAACATTGTCTCCTCGTGCGATTGCCTTTGCAAGCCCCTCATAAGTGCCGGGAGCCCTACCGCGTCCCAAGATTTCATTTTCGAATTTCCTGACGACTCGGTTTGCAAGCTGAGCTTCCTTTACCTTGAGCTTTGGGCCAACACGAAGTCCAATTTCTTCAGCGCGAAGTTCGTTAGAAAGTCGACGCTCAACTTCAACTGGAATCTTGGTGTTCTTTACGTCGTCGGCAACCCTATTTCGAAGGGCGGGCGCCAAACCTTCTGCACCCCTGTGACCGACTTCCTTGATTACTTGAGAAGCCCTTTCGAGAAGTTCTTCAGTCTTTGTCCACTGAACCTTGGGATGAGCCGCAAGAATCCTCGCAGCTTCATACTTCCAATTCTTCTTTCCAGAGCTGGCAAGATTGACAATCTGCTTGACGACCTTTGCCTGATCTGCGCCACCAAGAACAATTCCCTGCTTGGGAAGTTCACGACGGCCAATTCCGGCGAGGGTTTTATATTTTCCCTTATCTCCAATTGCAGCCGGAGGAACGGCATCGCCAACCTTTGCCGCAGCTTCTCCAGCTTCATCGGCGGAATGGCCAGCCGCAATCATTACGTCGTCAGAAAGAGTTTTAGTGAGAGACCTCACCAATTCTTCCTGGCTTGGAGAAGTCCCAAGAGTCTTCTGAACTTCATTAATGTCGTCTAGGAATTTGTGAGTATTTGGAAAGCGGACCCCCTCGAAGGCATAGTTGAGATAACTGCCTACGCGATAGGACCACCCACCTCCACTCCTCATCATTTTTGCAATTTGTTCTGCAACCCCAATCTGATCCTCTGGGGAAATTGCAAGATTGGGAGGAACTTCAGAAGCAGGTTTTGCAGCTTTCACTGAAGACTTGGGCACAAAATCTGGAGTCTGACCAATAATCCCGACCGGGGGAGTAGAATTAATGTCAGGCTTGACTGGAATTCTGTCAGTAGCCTTTACGTCGAGACCCTTAAGAATTGCTTCATCAGCAGGATTTCCAGCCCTGGCGGCGTCCAAGCCTTCCGTCAGTTCCTTAGAAACCTGTGCACCCTTTCGAGCGGCACCGAATCCAGGAAGAAGGAAGTTCAGCGGGTCGCCACCAATGTCTGACGCAATTCCTGTCAGCATCTGATTGCGAAAATAGTCTTCTCGCGCGTCTGGAGAATCAAGGTCATCAGGAATTGCAAGTTCAAAGAAAGTCTTATCCCACATAGACTTTTGATTGACCTTGTCAAGAATTCCCTTGACTTCGTCCCAATTCTCAGGCTTCATAGCATCCGCAGTAGACATTCCTGTCGTCTTGCGAATTGCTACGTCGGAGAAATGTGTCTTGTCAGACTTGTCAGACTGCCATTCATCATTGATATCGACACCCGGTACTGCATCAAGTAGGCCCGAAGCTCCTCGCAATCCTGCGCCGATTCCTCTTCCAGCACCCGTGAAGACTCCGCCAATTGTTTTGCCAATGTCTTCCACGACTGAATCATTTGGATCGCTCTGGTGACCTGCAAGAGCCTCATCCATTGCATTGGCGACCCCGTAAAGTGGCGTAGAAAGAAGGTCAAAAAGACTGCTCAGAGCTGTCTGCCTATTTGCAGCCTTAGATTCCTTGTTCAGCTTAGCGATTTCTTTTAGGGTTACCTGGGACGGCTTTGACCAACCTGCATTGGCCATAATCATTGCAGCCGTATTGCGAACACTTTCACCTTCAATAGAAGTTCGCGGTGCAATGAAACTTAGGTCAAGAGGCTTGTAAACCATTTCACCTCAGCTTTCCAAGATACGCCTGGAGAGCCTCCATAGTAGCGTTAATGTTGCCAGTAGAGTAACGACTTCCTTCCTTCTCGAACTCTCGTCGGAGAAGGTCCATCATGAATTCCTGGCCAACATCACTGTACTTTGGAGCGCGGCCCATACTTTCGTCACCAGGCTCAAGAATGAACTTTCCCTGAGTGACCTGCTTGTTAGAAAGTACGTCGTTGAGCTGCTCCATGAGATTCGACGCAAGAATTGGCTGATCCGGATACTGACTGGCGAGATAGTTCCTCGCTCCAGCAAGTCCCGTTGTCAAAGTTCCTTCAGCGCCAAACTGCTGAGCCATGCTGTTGTCACTCGGAGCGTACTTTGCAGCAGAATTCTGCGCCTGAAGCTGGAAATTGAACAGCTTCATCATGTTGTCAAATTCCTGCTGACGCGAAGTCTCCATGCGCTGCTGATCCTGCGCCTGCATTTGAGCAAGAAGTGCCTCAATCGCAGAACCCTTCTGAGCTTTGAGAGAATTCACCTGACCATTCGCCTGGTTCATGAATTCATCAAGCGCAGTACGAATTTCCTGAGCGGTGTTTTCGCCCGCCATCTTTGCATTGTTGCTCAGATTTCGAGTGTAGCTCATATCAGCATTCTGCTGCTCATTGAGAGCGCTCATGTTTTGCTGCTGGTCAAGTTCCATCTGACTCTGGAAATAAGCCTGATCTTCCTGAGCCTGCTGAGAAGCGTCCTGCGATGCAGCCTGAATTCCCAGGCGCTTCAAAACTGCATCCTGCTCATTCGCATTGTCCTGATACTGCTCTTTCAGAACATTCTGAGCATCGTCATATCGAGCATTCGCGGCCTGATCTTCAGCGGCAAACTGCTGTGTAAGCTCAGGAAGCTGAGCCATGTAATCTTTCGCCAGAGCTCCGTACATTCCCCTAGCATCTTTCATGGACCGATTTCCACGATCGGCCCGCATTCCCATTTCATCTACGAGTGCAGAAATCTGCGGATCAAATTGTGCCGAAACCTGGGACTGAGCCATCTGACGGAGAGTTTCAAGAGGGGTCGGTGCAACATTGATCGCATTGACTGCGTTGAAAAGCTGATCCTGGAGCGACTGGAAAGGTGATGCGATGCCATCAACAAGACCCTTTTCGACTGCCTGACGCTTTTGTGCCGCAGCCTGCTTTTCAATAAGTTCAGCGAGAGAACTCGCCTGCTCCTTTGCGCCGAAAAGAGCATTGGCTGCACCGAAATTGCCAAAAGCCCCGGCTGCCGCACCGAGACCTCGATTGCTCTTCTTCTTTGTCTTCTTCTTCTTGTTCTTGTTGTTGCCGAGCTTGTTACTCGACTGGTTTTCAATTCGAACGTCTGGCATCAAATCCCCAATTTAGCGGCCCGGCGACGAATCGCATCCTGTTTGGCATTGTTCATTTCAGTTGTGAGCTGACTCAGGAAACTCTTTCGCTGCGCTCCCAGATCACCAATCTGGTCAGTCTTTCCTGTCGTCAAAGCTTTCATTCGGGAGTTGAATTCGGTGTTGTAGTCACCAAGAGCTTTGGCAAAAACACCCGAATGCAAAATACCCCGTCCGGCAAAATCATTTTGCTGGTCGAGCCTGTCTTGCGCGCCCTGGCGATTGAGCGTTCGCTGACTTTCCGTATAGTCTCGATTGACGATGCCGGTCTGCCGTTTGTAATTTGCTTCATAATCAGCCTTCGACTTGTTGTAATCTGAAAGCTGCTGCTGGTAAGTTGTGTCTCCAGCAAGATACTTCGCCGTTGCCGACTGCTTCTTCTTGGACTTTGACTTCGGCTTGGGCTTTGGCTTTGGCTTAGGCTTTGTGGCAGGTTTCGGCTTTGGCTTTGCAGGTGGCTTTGTTTCGCCGACATTTGAAATGATTGGTTTCGCTGCTCCGGTTACAATTGCCATTTACAGTCCCCTCAACCTGCGTCGAATCGCCTCAGTTCGTGGGTCATTTTTGGCAGAAGTTGTGGAACGACCAACAACTTCCGGCCCGGACGGTCGAGAAGGTTTCCAATCTGGACCGCCAGACCTAAGTACAGTCTTCTGAATTTTATGAAAAGGCTCTCCGGGTCCAACACCTTTACCCATGTCAGGCTTTCCCTGGCCATAGGTGTTCCATGCGGTATATTTGCTACCTACTTTATTACTACCAAAGAGCCAGTCTGAAGGTTTGTTGATAATGGCTACAGTCTTTTTGTAACCTGGCCTCTTTGTCGCCACTCACTTTCCCCTCTTCAGGTCACCAAGCATAATGTCAGGGCTCATCGGACTTCCGGACATTTGTCCCTTCAGTCGGCGAAGAACCGCTGACTTCATGGCACGAGATTTGTTATCCCGCTCATTGTAGCCCATTTGTCCGGAGCCTGAAACTCTGCCAATGTTCGGCATTGACCTTCCGCCGCCATACACTTTCTTGCCAGCGGCGTAACTATTGAATCCCTTGAAACCTGGCGGCTTGTTGGGAACTCTTTTGTTTCCGAAACTGTCCATTAGTTCACCGACTTAGGTGCAAGCTGCTTGCCAGCGATAAATGCAGTGATTGAGTAAAGTCGCGCAGGACCATCGGTCGTGTTGCCGGAAGTTTTCATTTCGACCTTGAACTGAACAAGTCGGAAACGGAGACTTCTGCCAAACCTAATGAATCGACGCGCCAAACCTGCACCCTGTGGCTGAGAAACCACAATTTCAGGAATGTCGAAAAGTGGGTACGCCCAGGTGTTTAGCTGACTCCACTTATATGCATGAAGCTGAGCCCAGGTAACTTTATACGCAATCGAAAATGGATACAAAGTCCCTGAAACATCTCGACCTGTAATGCAGTCGATTCCCCAATGCATGAGTCGCTTGAATCGGTGCGAAAGTCCCACGTCGTAAGTCTTCGTCGTCATAGAACAATTGATGTCCTTGTATGCCGGGACAATCTGACCATTCTCGAGAATTACATCTTCGTAGCGATCCTGCATAATGAAAAGCTTGCAGTGAACTTTCCAGGCTCCGGAAGTTCCTAGTCCGGCACTGTCGGTGACTTTCGCAAGAGCGCTGCAAGCAACGTAGGAGTCAAATCCTCGGCGGAGTCCAGTATTTGTGTTGTCGAGCCGAACAGCTCTTCCAATGTAGTGAATGGACTCATCATCACTCTTGTAACGCGTCCAGGCCCGAAGTCGTAGGTGGTATACATATAGACGATTGAAGAATCTTGCATAAAGTCTGTCACCAACGAGTGAGAGACTTTGAGCAAATTTCCACCATTCGTCAATTCCCGTGTCTCCTTCATACGGAGTAGTGTGATCATATTCAAAGGGAACCTTAACTGAAACTCGCGTGAAAGTGTAATTCGTCATTTCATAAACTTCATTGTACTGAAGCATGAAAATTGAGTTCTCATACGAGACTGCGCAATTCCTGTTCATCACTCCGACAGTCTGCGAAATGTTCTGCAAAACTGCCTGAGCGGGACCCTGGTCATAAGACAACACGTAGGTCTTGTTGTCCTTCATGACAATCAAATTGTCCTGATAGACCAGAAGTTCATTTACTGCATCGCCGTCTCCCGGATTGATGTCAAAAAAGTTCGAGCCGGGGAAGCTCCCGAAATTTGCCAGATCGCTGAAAAACAAGCGAGAACTGTTGGCAATGCTTCGGCGACCAGAGATGAATAGACGGTCTTTGTAAACTGTCGCAGCATAGCCTCGCGGCATGTTTGGCAATGCAGTGACGAGGCCATCATTGAGGCTGTACTTTTGTCCGGTTCCCAGGGAGGTGCTTCCTCCTTCTGGCCCCGGAGCCAAATATATGTCGTCGGAGTAGCGTATGGCACTCTGATAAGTGCCGTCGGCAATCTTTTGGATGGTCCCATCATTCGTGCCACCCATGAAATATACCCAAGCGGCGAAGACTCCGGTATGGCAGGAATTGAAGATGAGGAATTGTACGCCCTCATAAACAAAGCTCCCCAACATCAACTGATGAGACTCGGGCGGAAGTGTGCCCGTTGTCAAAGTGACAGTTTCGCCATAGAGCAAAGTCCACGGTGGCCGACTTTTCAGAGAGCCGTCGAGGTCAATGTCAAAGTTGGTGCAATCGACCATTTCATTGTCAGAAATTGCCGACATGTCGGAGTAGGTATTTATTCCTCCGGAATACGGACCGATCTGAAGCTCAGAGACTGAACTAGCCATTCATCATCCCCCCATCAAGATACATGTCATCCTCTGGGAGAATAGTGATTCGCGGGTAATACTCCCGCTCAGTCCACTTTTCCTGGCCTTTGAGCTTCTGGACCTGGGTTTCAAATTCACCCTTCTTGTAGGCAGCTTTCTCCAGGTCCTCATCCATTTCGTATGCCATTTTCATGCAATACTCAACAATGGAATTGTGGTACCTGTCAGGAAGCCCCAGACCTTCGGCCAGATTTCCTACACTTGCAGGGTGACGAGAATAGTAAAGTCGAAGGCCATTGGTAATACTTTCATTGGGAGTGGGGAACAAAGTGACAACCCCGCCATAAATCATGAAAACTTCAGGCTTTGCGTTCCCATAGCCTCCCTGAGAAACTGGAGCTTTGAAGCCGTCAATGTACTCATTGAACTCAGAGAAGCTCAGGCCCCGAATTCGAAAATTGTTATACATCAAAGAGCGCAGGGTGTTCAGGTCAGCTGGAAGTGGATATTCTGCCTGCCCCATGACAATGTCATTAGTTGCGACAGTTTCCATCAACTCTTCATTGTCGATGGAGATCTGAAGCTGAGCGTCATTGATCCAGCGGAAAATGTCTGCGTCAGTTACCTGAACCCCAGCGTCATCGCCAAATGTGCGTCGTACGCGATCCGCTACGTCCTGGACGTTCAAGGTCAATCAGCTCCCCTCGTGAATCATGAATCATGTAGGAGGATTTGTTGTTTCGAATCACAGCTTTCGCCATTTCATGCTGCTCTTGGCGGCGTTCATGATTTATCTTTGCGTTGTAAATCTCCTTCGCACTATTGTAGTTGTCGAGCCAGGTGAGCAAATTGCCGGATCGATTCTTTTGGTCGGCGGCAAAGACAGTAGCCAAAAGGCGCTCATCAGCTTCTTGTGCCGTGCACACGAGATACGGGCGGCCATTTGGTGGAAAACAAACGACACGGAAAGGATCGTCGTTTTCGTTTCTACGGCCTGGGGGAATCCATTGCAGCTGAAGCTTCGAATCGTAATCCTGTAGGATTTCGTTCACCCGTCGCTGCTTTTCGGATATCCAATTCTTTCCATCGTTCGAGGGAAAGTAAATATGACCGTCATCGGTCAAGTCAATTCCTGTCACGAAAAGATCCTTGTGGCTGTGATGAATCCATTGTAGGCAACACCTGCGGTTGCTGCATTTACGGAATAAATTGCGAACTGAGTTCCTGCCGCAGCCTTGAAATAAAAGACACTCTTTGCTGGCTGATTCAGAACGGGCAAAACAGGAATCTTAGAAATCAGTGTTCCACCAAACCTGAAGCCAACATTGTAATTGTCGGCAGCTGCGGGAACACCTTCAGAAAACCAGACTACGCATTCAATCTGGTGAAGCTTTCCAGCAGCATCGGGCGGGGGCTGGTGCGTAGCGATCAAAGTATTTGCACCAGGAGCGACAACAGTCCCTGAGCCGAAACCTGTTTCTCCAACAGGTCCAGTAACTCCCTGAAGCGCGTAAGAACCGTCGCCCAACTTTGCGTAAGCATTCTGCATCATTGTGGACAAAGATTCAGTCGCAGCCATTTTCCTCCAAATACGTTAAAGGGGGCGGACTATGGGGATTGACACCCATAGTCCGCCCCCACAACCGGACGCAAACTTAGTCTAGCTCTCGGTAACGTCCCGCACAATACCGTTAGAGTTTCGACGGTGGCAGCCAAGCTGACGATAGGTGTAAAGAGTTGCGTCATAAGCATCGTAACCAATTACACGCTGCCACTTTGAGCCGTCCCGGTCCATGAAAGACCAGTCACTTTCGCGATAGTACTTCAGAGTCTTTTCATTCAGGAAGTACATCCGGTTCGGCTGGCAATCCAGGTCAGAAATGACCGGAACTTCACCGTTGTCCGTCGTGAACTTGAGGCCCTTGAAGCCACCCTCAAATTCCGTGACATTGCTGTACTCTCGCTGCTGAACAAGCAGGTTAAAGTACGAACGACGAACACCCATAGTCGTCGTGATGAGGGTCGTCTTTCCACCCTGCTGACGAATGTCGTCGATCATCCGAATCATCATAGACTCAGAAAGTGCACGGTTCGTGCCACCATTAGCATTTACAACAGACTTCCACTTCGTCTCGACAGTGGGGTCAATGTTGTAAAGAGTTCCCGTGTCGGAAACAATCTGCTGAAGACCGATCGTCTCACGGTTCAGGTTTCCCTGACGGACGACAATGTCACCATTCGCGCCGGTAGCAATTGCCGCACCATCGAGAACAACTGTCGTGGGAGTTACGGCCGTAACAGTTCGACCGGTAGCACGCTGAGTTGTGCCAGTGGAATCATAAACATCAACCACCATGCCAACTTCCATGTACTGCGTATTTGTGGAAGTGATGGTGTTTGCCGCGTAAGCGGCAGAAGAAGTCATCAGGGCGCCGACAGAAGTTCCGTAAACCTGTCGGTTCATGTCCTTCGCGACATCATCCTGAAGACCAGACATTTCCTGGTCCAGAACAGAAGCAAAAGCCTGACCGTTCGTCTTTGCCAGTTCCATGGTCTGACCGGAAAGTCGGACCGCACCGTAAAGATAAGCCAGGGTGACACGCGCACTTGCGTAGCCCTGATTCTGGGCAGTCGGAAGCTGCTCCATTTCCAGTCGGGCACCAATTCCGTGGTTACGCCGCACGTGAATTGGAAAGACAACGTACTTTCCACCGACTTCGGAAGTTACGCCCTCGGAAGTCTGCTCAAGCCGCTTAGAAGTCGTCAGCTCATTCTGAAGCTGATCCTGAATCTTCGGCTCGTAAATTTCCTTGAGGATGTTTGTTGCAGTAGTAAGAGTTGCCCCCACGGGCCTCCAATTTATGAATTCATTTGCTGCTGAACCATTTGAGCAACAAGATTGCGTCGCTCAACACCGCTCAACTTTCGCGGGTCAATTGCCTGAGAAGGGAGACCCGTTCCTCCGCCAGAATTTCCCATCACCTGGGGGGCAAATGGGCGGGGATTCTGCTGAAGGATGTTGCCGACCAGCTTTTCGTAGCTTTGTGCAGCTTCCTCAAAAGTTGCACCGTTCGCTACCAGCGAAAGAACGTACCTTTCGTCAAAGTTCGGATGCTTTGCCTTCAGACCTTCTATTTCAGCATCAAGCTCAGCATCTGCCCTCTGGGCTTCTTCTCGCTGCTGCTGTCCAAGAATTGTCTGAGCGACTAGATCCAAACCTTCCTGGAGCTGGTCGACACGCGGGTCTTGGAAAGTTGAAGACTCTTCTTCCTCTTCCTCAACTTCCTCGCTTTCGGCCTCATTTCCTCCGAGACCGTAAGCTTCGGCGAGTGCAGAATAGACAGCCTGCGGATTGGTATTCAGCTGATACATAAGCTGATACCCCTGAGCCAAATCTTCAGCGGAAATGCCGTGGTCGACAAAATCCTTGTAACCCTCGTAAGACTTCAGCTGCTCATTAGCACTTTCAATTCGCTTCTGAGCTGCCTGGTCCCACTGCTGAAAATGCGGCGTCAGAACTCCATGAAACTGTTCTGGAATTGCACTCAGAGCTTCACCCCAAGCCGGATTTAGCCCTGGAGAACTTTCGTTTCCACCATCAACGTCAGTTCCCTGTACCGATCCGTCATCAATCGGTGTAGCCACTTTTCCCCTTTTCCGGCCCGTACCTCTAAAAGAGGCCCTAGACCCATTTACAAGTTACTGCGGATGCTCCAGCTCGACAAGGGCACCTGAATTGCCATCGCAAGCAATGGCACCATTTGCCCACATCATTGCTTCTCGAATCCTTTCGATGCAAATCCTACGCGCGTCGCTGGGGGGAACATTGTCAATCACCCAGTGAGCGAGATTTGCAAAGTTGCTTCGAGTCGCGTTGTGAATCTCTGCGGTTATATCAGTCGCAGGGTGAAACCCGAAGTCGTTCGTGACCTTTTCGTGCGACTGATTCATTCTACTTCTCCGGCTTCTTTCCGCTCATGGCCTGAAGTCGACGCTTTGCAGCCTCAGACTTCACCTGACGAGTTTTGTCTCCCGTGGCATTCTTGTTCTTGTTCATCCACGGTGGAAGCTTCTTCTCAGGAATCTGTGCCACTGGTTTACCTTTCTCGTAAACTTCTTTAAGAAGCGGCTGGTGGGAAACTTTCATGCCGTAGAAGTCGGCTGCTGACTAGAAATTGTCGTCTTGTCGTCAATCGACCTGAGAGCGAAAATCATGTCGTTGACAGTCATTTCATTCAGCTTTGCAGTGGTGTAATAGCCTGCATTTGCTGCTGCCAGTCGAGTGCGCATTGCCGAAACGGAACTGTAATTTACCGGAGTCGTCAGACCGGAACCAGTTCCACCCATTCCATCAACAGCCTTGAGGGAATTGGTGAAATTAGTACGGGGTGCGCCCATCTGGGAATCTGCCATTTAAATCATCCCATCGGTGGAATTTGTTCTTGCGGTGCGCCTTCTTCTGGAGCCATTCCTTGCTCTGGAGGCATTTGACTCGGATCGCCTCCAGCGACAATTGCCTGAAGCATTTCATCAGGGGCCTGGCCTTGTTCCATTCCACCTGATGTTACCGCATTCTGGCCGTCCTGGGGAGCAGGCTGACCAGGAATCATTCCGAGCGCCATCATGTGCTGATTGACATGCTGCTCGAAAAGATTCTTCGTTTCCTGGGGAAGCTGCTCATACTCCTGAGACTTTCGATAAGTGTTGTGCACCTGAATGTGAGCCTGGTGTGCATCGAAAGAATTGACAGGAACAATGAGCGGCGGTTCTGTGGGATTTCCTGCCATGTCGACAAGTGGCTGACCAGACTTCGGGTCAACAAGTCCCAGTTCAGGATTCGGTTCGCCAGTGATAGGATCTTTTGCAACAAAAGTTGCTGCGTACTGAGAAATCTGTTCCTGAGTTACGGACGCCATTCGCATATTCTCGCGAGAAGCCTGCGCAAAGTCCACACGAATTTCATCGTACAGCCTACTTACGCCACCCATGTCCATAAGCTCAAGGCCCTTTTCCGGGGGAATGAAGCCCTGAGTCATCATGTCCATCAAGAAAGCTTGCTTGGCAGCCTTAGAAGTAGGAAGTGCAGAACCAGCTTCGACCCGAAGGTCAGTATTTTCGCGAAGATCTGCACCCTGAAAACTCATAACATTGAAAGTTCCGTCCTTGCCGGTAACTTTCACCTGTCGCGGAGTATCCCAATACTGCTTGACGTAACAAAGCGTCTGATAGCCAATCTTCTCAAACGCCTCTTCAATGCCCTGATAAGTCGTTGAGAGCATTGATTCGTCCTGCTCCTGCAAAAAGTTAATTGCAGTTGCAGCGGTTACGCCAGAAGGAACCTGACCCTTGGAAACCTGATGCTGGCCCGAAATATCTTCGAAGTCCATCAAAAGTCGATCCAGCTCCTGCAAAACATATGGTGGCATGTTTTGCATCGGCATGGGAGTCGGCTCAGGATAACCAAGATTGTACTGAATCACCTGACCGGGTTCAGTTGTAATCTTTGACGCGTCGATGGAACCCTTTGCCGCAAGAAGTCGCTCATGGGCCATAGCATTCTTGTTTTCAGTGATCTGGCCTCGTGTGCGATTGTATTCGCGCTGAATCGCAACAAGGTCAGTCACAACGCTGTCGGCGTAAAAGCGACCGGATGGAATGTGAGGGATCTTTGTATATGGGTACTGCTGATGAATGTACGGATTTCCCTCTACGTACTGAACAAGCTGATCGCCAATGATGGTAAACATTCCACCATTGGGCATGAATTCTACATTGCCGGGCTTAACCCAAACTTCATAGCACATGACAGAATCGCGCTTGAATTCACCGGCGCCAACAAGATTCAAGAAGCTGTCACTTAGAATGTCGGACGCTTCCATTGTGTTCGGTTCGACTTTCATGCCATACCGAAGCTTAATCCACTCAGGGGAGCGCGTCTGAATCTGAATGACATAGGGCTGATCTTCTATGTCTTCCTGCATCATATCCGGCACGAAAAGGTGGAAGGGGGTCACCATTTCGTAGCAGAAATCCCCGTCAGGGGGATTTTCAGCAGGCAGACCCATCTGCTGAGCCATTGCCTGAACTTCAGGAGGAAGAGGCTGCCACTGCTTTGACTTCTTGGTTGGGTCCCAATAAGTCTTGATGAAACCTGTGCCAGTCGTCAAAGTCCAAAGAATTGTCTGACGGAACTTGGCGTGAATTTTCTGCTGCCTGTAGACGGAATCCCAGATCTGCTCACCAGCCTGAGCGGCTGAAAGATCCTTGTCTTCATTCGTAGCGGGAACAACTGTTGCGCTCGGCTTCTGAGCAGTCAGTCGAGATATCTCTGTACGAATGATAGGGCGGATACGATTAATAACAGGCCGAGCACGAAAGTAGGGAGCAGGTGGAATGTAAAGACGAACGCCAACACCGCTACCATTAGAATTCGAAGTAGGTAGAAGCTGAACATTTTGCTTCCCCGCGTAGAAAGCGAGATTCAGATACCACTGACGTTCAACTTGCTGACGAATTGTGCGGCACCGGAGGTGAGCATTCTTCGTCCACGAAATGACACGATTGGCAAAGTCCGCATCTTTTGAGCGACTCGCAAGCTGAGAAAGTTGCTCCTGAGAATACGGCTCAATGTTCCCTCCGGGGACAACCGAAGATGTTGCCATTCACCTCCTTTTTAAAGTTATCGGTTGAAACCGAATTCCGTCATGAAGTCAGGGTCATCCTGATTGTAGGCCATGTTAGGGTTCAGGCCCATCTTCTCGTAACGCTTGGCGAGAGAAACTGCCAAAGCCTCATCGTCAAGAATTGGCGCTTCCTCGACGGGTTCGCTTCGGCTTGTTTCCTTCGTCGTCCACTGAAGCCTCTGAAAAGTCTCCAGATTCTTCGACGCCAGAAGATTCGCTGTCGTCGTCAGAACTTCCCTCTGATCCTTCAGAATCTTCGACAACCACCGCGTCAGGTATATTGTCGTTGCTGATGAGATCAGAGTTATCACAATGACAGTTACGGAGAAGTATGCGGGCTGCATTTACCTGCTCCTGAAGTCGTTCAATTTCGAGATTCGCATTTCCGTAATTCAGGAGAGCCTTTTCGTACTGACCAAAAAGCTTATTGTAATTGCCATAAGTGGCAAAACCCATCATCTTTGCAACTTCAGCGAGACAGAAAGTGCAGAGGTAAAAGACGCCAAACCAATCCTGCGTCTTGCCAAAGTCCGCGAACTGTCGACCGTCCCCGCCCGAACTTCCGCAAACAACACAGATGCCAGGATTCAGGACCGGCTCATTTGTGATACGAAAACGTGACTGAGGGAATTCCTCAGCCACCTTTTCGACATCGACTCTTTCGATGTTAGTTACGTCCACTTCGTGGAATCACTTTCCTCAGTTGAATCAGACTCAGTCGTGACAGCTTCGTCGGAAACTTCGCTTCCTTCCGGTGCTTCCGAACTCTCTTCCTCTGCATCTTCGACAACCACGAGATTTTCTTCCTCGTTGGAATCGGAGTAGACTCCATTGTTTTCCTCATCCTGAACAGTTCCCGCATCCTCATCCGGCCTTCCGGAATCTACAGGAATGTCATTCGGGTTCTCATCGGCAAAATGTACCGACTGATAGTTTGAGGGAACAGTTCCCGTGCGCTCCTGAACCTGCGGAGTCCAATCCGGGTAAGTCCGCTCAACAATAACTTCTCGCGCCTCTCGACCTTCTACGCGCGCTGCACGGTCTTCGTGCTGCTGCTTTTCAAGACGCTCAAGATTCTCATTGTTAGCAGCATCACCGAGAGTCGGATTGTTCCAGATCTCCGGATCGAGGTCAGTCATTTTCCTCCGTCTTTTTGATTTGCCGTGTACCTACGGGATGATGCTGACAATCACAGCCATTACAATCCGCGTGCCAACTTGGAAGGTTATTGTCAGCAGCATTTGCGCAATGTCTACATATCATCGTTTAGAACAACCCGCCAACCATTGTCACGATCAGACAAAACCCTGGGATTCAAATTAGGGTCAGTGTTCCAAGAACCATGCCCAGGAAGTTTCGCTGACGATCCTCCAATTGCTGGAAGTGGAGACTTCTCCGGCAAGTTTATCGTTTGCTTCAATTCTGGCATGAAGCTAAAGAAGTACCTGCATTCATCACATGCGTGATCATCCTTTTTGTGGATTTGGTCATATGGATTGTTCTGTGATGCTTGCTTTTTTGACGCCCAAGTTTTCCAACGAAGGCGACTAATTTCACGAATCAGGTTAGCGCAGTTACGCGTTATGCGCCAGGAGGGTGTTCCGTCTTCTCTAAGGGCAAGGTACTGATTAACTTTTGCCACCCCAGTGAGTACATCGTTATTTCCCAGGACAAACCCAATGCCCCGTATTGCATACTCAGTTTGAATTGACGTGCCAGTGACAGCCTGCTTTTGGGCGAGAGCCGGGTCACAAATGTTGACATCTGGAATTCGATTGTGGGCAGCATTCTTCGCATGAATGACTGCCGCGTGGTATTCAATGATACGTCCACTTTCGTAGTGCTCATCGAAAGTTATGACCTCGTTGTCTTGATTGACGGCGTGCCAATGCACTGCCGTTGGATTGTTGAAGCCGTGGTCAAGAGACATGTAGTGCTTGTAATTTCGCCCCTTAAATTCAAGGGGATCAATTTCGTCAATGACATGAATCTTGGGATTGAAAGCCTTGTAGACAAGTCCACCCATCTGGACAAACTTGCCCTTACCTCGCGCATCAGCTTCATCTTCTGAAAGCGAATCAAGGAATTCTTTCACCTCGGTTTGATCGAGGTGGGGATTCTCGGCCATATCGACCTCTGTAATGTCGATATTCTTGTCGCCAAGGATTCCCTTTTCATAGATTACATCATAGATCCACGTCATACCTTCGACGGGAGTCATCGTGATCCATGCATGACCTTTTCGGTCGATGAGTCGAGCCATATTTTCTGTGTAAATTGTTTCGGGCGGCTCTTCGTCAAAATGGACAAAATCCCGTGACGTTCCCGCAAATTTGTCCAAGTCTTGGTCGTATGACATGAGTTCAACGAAAGAACCATTTTCAAGATAAAGTGTTCTCGTAGATGCTTCGTAAGCAGAGAACCAAGAGCCCCCTCGGAGTTGAGATGGTGGAAGCCATTGCTTGAGCTGAGGCTTGATGATTTTTTCAATTCCATTGAGAAAGTCAACCGAGATGATTCGTCCGGCAATTGGTCGATCCGGAATTCGCTGGAAAGGATGACTCCGGGTGAGCCACCAAATATCTTCAACGATACCTCCCGTAGTTTTGCCGGACCGGTTTCCTCCAATATAAAGACGAATTCGCTTGGCGGAGTTATGAAACTTCTTCTGCTTTGCGTGAGGAACGTACGAATTGATATCTGGAAAATCTGCAACTCTTGCAAGGTTTTCTCCGAGGTCTCGAAATGCATCCTGAATGTTGGCGATCTTCTTTTGCCTAGGCGGCATGACCTCCTTTTTAAAGTTCGTAGTTCAGATGATGGATCAGGTCTTTGCGCGCTCGATTCTTAGTCCATCCATGACCGCATCGAGTTCCTTCGCTAGCTTCAGCCAAATAACCATTGAAATATTGCCTAACGGCCCGAAAGTTTTTCCTACCCAATTGGTACTTCAAATACTCTAGACCTCGTCGATACCTTTTATGCTTCAAATCCATAAACAGCCCAACAGGGTAAATTTCTACATCATACATGGATTCCCCAATTCAGTTCGAAAACTTTAAACTTGCTACATTTTGCGGGGGGCCCTACCTCCGGAATACGGCAGGCACTACCGGGCAGGCCCCCTCCGCTCCTGCGTCGCTCCAGAAACCTGCCCGGCAGTTCCAGCCTACATTCCTGCGGCCCCCGCAAAACTCCGCAAGTTCAAACTTTTCTCACACTGCCGTGTACCTTGCTGTTCCGACAGCATATTGTACGCCGGTCAAATAGACCCGGTTAAAGTCGGCAGTTCCGCCAAAAGCTCGGATGCTAGAAGTGTTGAAGTCGTCCTGAAGGAAAAGTCGGACACCCTGATAAATGTTCAGGTTCGTGTCGACGGTTCCTACTGAAACAGGAGAATGTCCCAGCATGTAACCCCCGCCTTCTCGTGGGCTAAGTCCAATAGGCAGGGTTTTGAAAAGCTGGTACGAAACATTTCTCGAGATGTTTCCGGAGGTTGGCCCGATGATTCCTCGCCAGTAGCACTGACCTCTATTGTCGAGAGCTATTTGGAAAGGTGCGGCTGGAACGGGATTCAAAGTCCAGCCGGTAATGTCCATGCATGTATTGGGAACTGTCACCCAGGGGGAAATGGCATCCTGGATGGGTCGCCAATGCCAACCCCAGTTCGCATCTTTACATGCGAGCAGATAGATTGACTGGGTGTCGCTCTTGTAAAACCTGTCGCCGACATTATAATTCCCGGCTGTTGGTAGACTTGTGCCAGCAGGGGCGGCGGGAATGTCGGCTAGCTTGTCCCAGTTCGCATTGAGCCAAGTTTCAAAGTTGGCCATGCTGTCATTTGGGTCTGCCATATTGAATCCATAGTTTGGCGTGACCGGCATTAGTACCACCACCAAACTTGGTCAACCATAACAAAGTTGCCGCCACCAGCGCCGCCCATATATTGCACTGATAGGCGGACGTAAGTATTTCCCACTGGCTGCTCAACTTTAATGAGCCCACCCTGCGCAACAGAAGTACTTGACCCTGTATTCAGGGAAATAGCACAGGGATTGTAGTGAATGTTTCCGATCGGCTGCATTGATGCTGGAGGAGAGCCAGCGGCATCCGAATTGAGCAGAAAGAAAGATCCCATGGGCCAGGCGCTTGCAGCGGCGTCATACTGAAAACCGCCAGTACATTCCACCATTCGATAAAGTGGATTGTTTCGCCACTTTGGGGTGAATCCTGTCCTGGGTGCTCGTGCTACAGCTACAGGAAAGTTAGTCCACGCCGACCAACCCTCTGAAATGTTCTGAGGAGCGATGAGTGACGAAGTGCCGCGAACGCAGAATTCAAAAGAGCCGTTGAAATGCTCTTGGCCTGTTTCTACGTTCGTCATGGTCCCACCTTTCATATAAGGCGTTAGTTTCGCCTCAATGTGGTCCCAGTTTGCATTTATCTGTGCAGCTTCATCAACAAGTGGATCATTCGGGGCCGGCGGTGCAATCTTGTTAAAGTTCAAGTATGCCATGTTTCACCCCGTAACACCTGCATCGTATTTGATCCCAGTGAATTCAATGCGGCTTTCACCGGACCCGACAGTAGGATTTGACCCGTACCTTCGAATTTCCATCCTGCCAAGTTCGTTGAGAAAGACGCGCGCAATGCTGTAATTTGTGGAAGTGTTGCCACACCACACGTTAAAGTATTGCGATCGAGCGGGCCGGAATGCGGATGGAATTCCACCGTCAGGAATGACAACAACTGTCGTGCTTACGGGAATAGTGTCGCCGTCATTTAGCTGAATTGCCCCGATCCACTCAATTTCACGCTTTGTCGCTCCGGAGATGACTTTGTTCTCCCGAACGAAAAATGGAAGGTTGGGATATTCTTTGTACCCGCCAGTCAGCCAAGATTTCCCGCTAGTCCAACTGTTGACAGGGCTAGAAGGGCTCTGCCAAAAGAAGCGGCCGGACTGAAAGTATGTCATGACACTGTTCGAATAGGACTTGTAAAACTTTGGCCTATCGACAGAGCCGGTAACATTTGGGACGGGGTCCGTGACGTATTCATATTCCATCAGCCGCTTTGCAGCAGTGTCAAGAATTTCCCAATTCCTGTTGAGCTGGGTGTTTACGTCGACGAATTCCGTCGTAGCGGGTTTATACAAATCAAGGTTAGCTGTGAGATCTCCCACTTTCCCTACTTCTTGGGGATCTGAAGCTTGATGTTCGGCTCAAAGTGAATGAGCTTCTGATTCACCTCAACAATTTCAAGCCAACGTCGGCCGTCGCCGAGGTGCTTTTCAGCAAGCCCCCAAAGAGTGTCACCATTCTTTGTGGTTATAACTTTCATCGACGGAAGCGTGGGCGTGGGATTTGCGGGTCGCTGAGGAAGTGGCTTCTTCGGCTTGGGGCCTTCTTCAATTGCCTGCTCGACGTGGTTCCTGAAACGGGCTACGTCGAAAAGCTTTCCGCTAGACTTTCCGGGGTCCCACTTTCCCTGCTGCCATTCGCCGTGAGCGAAAGCACTTTCCGCCTTCCAATTATGGAAAGTGCAGATGGCAGCATTCAGGCGTACGGCAGTATGATAAAGCTTCGGGTACTCAGTTTCCGGGTTGGAAAGACCGTCATACATCCATTCCCAACCGTAGAAAGCACGGTTCCCGTCGGTGTCAGCCTTTCCAGGCTTCAGGACACCCTTATAGTTCTCAGCCTTAACCTTTGCGAGAACATTTCCGTCGCCAAGTCCGGCGTGATTGCACCGTCCCCAGCCATTGAGAAGAACCTTTCCAGTGGTGGTAATTCCACCATGGCAAAGTGGGCCAGGGAGACTTGCGTACCCCCGCCAAAGAACATCCCGACCGGCCTTGTTGTCCTTGCCGCCCGTGTGGTGATTCAGAGAGCCGTGAACTTCCCCCCACGCTCCGCGTGAATTACGATTGTGCTCAAACCACTTTACGTCGCCGCGCGAGTTATCCTCAGTGGGAATGTCCCACTCGTCGAGAATCTTCAAAAACTGCTTGTGACTCATAGGTGCAGACATTTATTTCAGCCTCCAGTGGGCGGAGCCGGGGGAGTGGTGGGAACTTCTACTTCTTCACCGGGTTCCGGCTCAGGTGTCGGGACAACCTTCGTGTTGAGGAAAACTTCAACCTCTTCGGCGAGAACAAAGTCGGCCGTGTCGGTCTTGTCGTCCCAACCGAATTCATTCAGAAGGTCTGCAAGCTTTTGGAGGAAAGTCATCACACCTGCCTAAAGTTAACGAACTTCGAGAGAAGTGTCACAAGGTCATTCACGGTAGGCGCAGCTGGAATTGTCCACTCGGCGCGAGTCTTTCCAAGATTCACCGGGTCCATTTCCAGCTTGCCTATCTTTGGCGAGGTTACACCGTCGTGAATGTGGTTACCAGGGCTGGACTGATTTCGCCCAGGACCCAAAGTATGGTGCAAACTTTGCTGGCTACTGTCGGCGTCACTGTTAAAATGCGCTCGGTTACTTTCTTCTGCCGAGGGAACATTTCCGCCAGCATAGTCTTTTGCTGCTGAGTAAACCTGACCAAAATCGTCAGGCTTTGTTACCGGGGCGGGATTGATTTCACTACCCGGCTTAATGTTCAGCTTCGTGGGTTTGAGTTCCCTGCCAATTCCTTCAGCCATCAGTCATTTCCTCAAACTTCGGAGGGGCTGGAACCTGCGGAGCTATTTGCGCCTGACCTGCAATTGTTTGCATTCTGTAGCTCTGCGCGCCAGCCAGCATGTTATTTGAAAGTCCAGTCGACAAACTTTCAGCCGATGCCGCCTGACTCAAATCCATGGCTAGATTGTGCAGAATGATCGGGTCCTTCACGTACTTCTGAATGATCTCAATAAAGGTGTGAAGGATTCGTCGCACGTCGACCTGAGCTTCCTCGTTAGGTCGATACCTTCCGGTCACTTCGTAATAAGTTTTGACAGCTGCGACATTTCCATTGCGCACACCTTTCATGAGACCCTTGTGAGCCTCATGCATTTGGTGTTCCAGCATAAGTTCACTGCGCTGCCGAAGGTAGTCGGCAAAGTTTTGATCCTGAAGCCACATAGACCACTGTCGACTAGAAATACCCATGTCGCGCAGTTTCTTTTCGTCGCTCCTGCGATCAATCAGATCTGTCATCACCGCAGCAGCATGCATTTGCTCAGGGGTGAAACAATCTTCAGCCGCGGGGAACATGATTCCACGAACTTTGAAGCTCTTCTGAACAAGTGGGTTAGCTTTGAAAGCTGTGAGAGTTTCTTCAGGCAAATTGTAACGAGCATTGATTTGGGCGTCGGTTGGAGCGCCACCAGTTGAAGCGCAAAACCTTTCGATGAAGTGAATCAGGTCAAGATCTACGTCAGTCAAAGTTGCAACTTCGCTCACCAGCGACCTCGCTTCTGAATTTCAGCGTGCAGGTTTTCAACTTCCTGGAAGTGCTCCTTCTCAGGCACCGTGAAATACCGCGTCGCTACTGCGATGAAAGTTGTTGCCAGGTACCCAAGGATATGCGCGAAGTCAATGTTTCCCATGCGCCAATCCTGGAAGACCTGCAAAGCTACCGCGATGAGAAACGCATTGATGACAGGGTTTCGCCGAACGGATACCCAAAAGTTTTTTAGCAGCTTCACAATTGTTGCCTCAACTTTCTAGTGAAAACGGTTGTCAATAAGACGGGGCTGGGGGCCGGAAATCCATGATCACCCCCTAGGATGCCCCTTCCTGGCGTTTGACGGTACCTCTCGCGCCCTTGACCCCCTCTTAGGCACTTACCTTCAGCCTCAGCCTGACAGGTCCTTAGAGAGCCGTACAGAGCCTCACCCCCTGGGGGCTGCTCCCAAACTTTCAAAAGTTTCTGACCAATTGTTGTCGATCAACTTTACTTCGAGCAATGCCTCAAATACCTGCTGTGGCATCTTGTTCACAATGTTTTCTTCGTACTTCTGCACCATGTCAGGGTGCACGCAAAAAGCCACAGCGAATTGAACTGGGGAAGTCCAGTAGCCGCTCCGCCATCTTTCAAAGATAACGTGGCCAGGCAGGGAACTTCCGTGGCGCTCCAACTTGTGAGGATTGAAACGCTCTTTCGTCGCGATGCGCGATGCCTTTTGAAAGACCTCGTATCTATGCGAAACCGCAGCGAGATTGATGTTCAAAGCTTCCGCTGTCCACTTTTGAAGTGCAGGGTTCAGCTTGCTATAAGTTCCCTGCTCTACGCGGGAAATGTACTGGCGACTTAGGCCCAATCTTTTAGCCAAAGCCGGCCCGCTCATACTTTGCGCAAGTCTTGCGTCGGCAACTGGATTAGCGAATCTTCCAGCAAAACTTCCCAAGGGCCTCCTTTTTAAGTTCCGTGAGTGGCCTTTTTGGGTTTGGGGTTACTGTGTTCTAATTTTACGTCGGTACCTGTTGGTTGACAACTGTAGAGAGAAAAAGTGAAAAAATTCCTGGTCGGGGCGACCCTTGCAACTTTCGTCGCTTGGGTGCCTGTAACAGTTGGTTTTGTTTTCGGTATTTACCTCGTCGAACACTTTGATTTCGAGGCCCTAAAGTTTGAGGCGTACTTTTGGTTTTTGATGGTCTACGGGGCGGCGGAATGGTTGACAAGCTTTTTTGGGTGAACTGGGGCTAGGGAACCAGAAAAAGGAAACGCGAGTGGAAATCAGGACAACATTAATCCCCCTGGCAAACTTTCCCTTGTAAGTCACCAAGGCGAAAGTTGGGGGAGATCATGTACGCGGGAACAATCGCAGTCATCATCGCGGGTCTGATTGGTCTGCTGGCCATGGCTTTCGGTGTTGAGGGTGACGAGCCGATGGGCGCGGACATTGTTCCCGTTGTCATTCCTCCGATGCCGAACTACGCGCCGCTCAGTGAAGTCACGTGGGAAGACTTTCACGCCGACGCGTACCAGGAATACGCCGACGCTTTCGATGACTATTTCAACGCCATCGAATACAAGCGTGCGAAGAATGGCGCGTCGATGGTTCGTCGCCCCGGTGACAAGTCGTTCCGTTTCGTGAAGAAGGGTAAGTGATCAAAGTGAAGAAGTTCATCGGAGCCATCGCGTTTCTGGACAGTGAGAAGGAGGATCGGCGTACGGCAGTCATGACTTTCGAGATCATGACGGACTGGTTTCAGTCGGTGCTCGAATTCCACCGTCAGGCAGTAAAGCTGGGGGACTTTGACGGAACGGAGATTCTCGTCAACGTCTACGAGTACAGCGGAACGCACAAGCCTTTCGAGGGCGTTCACCCGTACATGTTCGACTCGCAGGATCTGATTCATTCTGAATCGATCCGAAACCCGTACCACGTCTGAGAAAGTGCGGGGCCAGTCTTCGGATTGGTCCCCACTTTTTTTGTCGGCGGCTGGAAAAGCGGGTGGAAGTTTGGGGCCTAGGCGTCCAGTCGCTAATGTTCTGGATGTAGGTCAGCGGCTCCGGTCCAGCGGCGGTTAGATTCCGTGCGCAGATTGGGCACCAAGGCGGGGAATTGTTTTCCCTAGAGCGTGCGAATGTCGCCCGGCAAAACTTTGAGAACTAAACATCGGGATTCACCCGAAAGTCTTCAACGCTGGGAAGCGTGGGCGACTTTCCGCGATAGAACATTGTGAGTCGAAACTCTTCCGACCATCCGTTTCAGCAGGCGCGAAATTGCCTTCCCTGGGAAGTTTGTACTCCCATACCGCATAAGTGCGAACCACTGAACAATGGTCCGTCGGAATAAGTCGACTCCACTAGCCAAGAATATGAGCGCCACCTTTA
>Ga0247822_10000039_pt1 | contig 46002 bp, 76 predicted proteins | sample 13C_Cellulose_Da_FD_192423 | JGI IMG/M metagenome (GOLD analysis project Ga0247822, IMG submission 192423) | Soil microbial communities from agricultural site in Penn Yan, New York, United States - 13C_Cellulose_Day30 | ecosystem: Environmental > Terrestrial > Soil > Agricultural land | place...
GGCCTATTTGGCATTCATCGCCCTGATAGCTGGTCGGGCGAACATCTTCTCTTGTGCGCGGTGGATGGTCGCCCTGAACTCGTTGATATCGTCGGCGTGCTCCACGGGGAGCAGGACGAATGCGTTCCAAGCATCGGCGAGCAGCAACACAACGCGCTGCTCGGCATCGGTTAGATCGGCCATCCATCTGCTCCGATCTGTTGCTTGGGTGCCTTGTACCCGAACTGATCAGCGGTCACGATCAGGTCGCAGGGCCGGCATAGGTTCTCGGTGTTCTCGTCATCGTCGCTGCCACCATGGGCTAGCGGGATGATGTGGTTCACTACCGTTGCGATCGATACCCGCTTGGACTTGAGGTGCGTCCATCGTCCTGTGCAGGCACACCGTTCGCAGAGGCGGTGCGTGCGCTCGAGTCTGCGTCTGCGGGTCTCTACTGCCTTGCGTCCGCGTTGGCGGGGTGTAGGCTGCGCTGCCATGTTCATCGCCATACTCGCGCTCGCCCTAGATGGGCCAATCACCAAGTGGGATAGCAAGCAGCCCAGCGTCGATTACATTTCATCAGCCAGCGCTTACGATGTTGAACGTTGCATTCTTGATTCGTCAGGTTGGGGTGCGCCCCAACTGTACCGCTGGCCCGATCGCCCAGATCGGTCGATGCTTACTTGGAGCAACCCGAGCGACACCGTGGGCGGTCGGCTTGACCTCCATAGAAAGCCAGATGGGTTACATGTCCGCGGTTGGGATGTCCCCAAGCGGATTACGATCTGCGCTCCACCTAAATGATTCCCGCCCACGCGAACAGGTGCCGACCGCTGTTGCAAAGCCGTTTGGCTGAAGAGTGTCGCGTCGGATGAACGATGGGCGGGTCTGGCCCGAGTGTCATTTGTACTCGCAAGGGCCAGAACGCGAAACGCCCACTCACCTTTCGGCTGCGGGCGCATTGATTCATCGTGGTTTTCTTAGCACAGAGCCATTCCCGAATCAATCCCCTTCGTGGGGCAATGCGGTTTGGAACTCAACGCGACGTTCCTTCGGATAGTAGTGAGCAACCCTGCTGTCGCTTAGGTGTGATCGAGTACCTTGTTCGCGGACTCGTCCTCGGCTCCACGCGCTTACAATGTCGAGACCTAACCTGTCGCGGAGCATCTGTGTTTTGCGCTCTCCGAGCCGGGTGATCGCCACTGGCTACTCCGTTTGCGCTATGGGTTCTATGGTCAGGCGCACCTTACCCCACCGCCCCTCGTCGGCTCCAGCCTCGATAGCCAACACACGATACTTTGCGCCTTCGTGCTCCACCTCTTGCCCGACAGCAAATTTGCGGCATTATGTAGCAAATGCACCAACACCTAGATAGATGTAATCGTCTGCGGTGCGTATCGTCATCGTATGACAGACATAGCCCTAGAGGCGCTTAAGCGTAAGCGCGCAGAGATCACCGGAGAGATAGCCCGGTGCCAAGCCCGTTGGTCAGCACTTACCAAAGACCTTGAGCATCTGGACGCGACGCTACGGCTGTTCGCCCCTGACTTCGTGGCGGAGAGCGTGCTTCCCAAGGTATTCACCCCGCCCAAGTCGTGGAGCAAGCGGGGCGAGATGAGCCGCGCTGTTCTGTCGATCCTGCGCGTTGCCAAGGGTCCGCAATCCACGCGGGAGATTGCGCTCCAGATCGTGGCTCAACGCGGCCTAGAGGGCGATGCGGGTATTGTGTCGATTATGACCCGGCGCGTCGGCGGGGTGCTGCGCCACGGAGGGCCTCGATCTCGATCGGCTTGGCCATCACCCTTCCTCCAGCATCTTGTCGATCATGTCCATGAAGACGTCGCGCAGAGAGCCGCCGTTGGCGTTGTAGCTCTCGTAGGCGTCATCGATCATAGCAGCGCTCGGCTCCCGGATAGCGGCGATGACGGCGCGGACGGCGGCTGTCAGTTCGCGGTCACTTAGAATCGATCTAAGAGGAGGCGTGCCGACCTCATCTTCGAAACGGATATCGCCGAGTGCGCGAGCGGCTCGCTCAATCGGTGTCATGCCGGTTTCCAATGGGTCGGCTCCGGCACGCGATACATCCGATCTTCCCGCATCCAGTGCTCCTGATCGGCATAGTCATTGTCGGGCGGGATCGGGGCGTAGAGACCGCCGTCCTGCCATTTCCGCATCTCTGCATCTGGCGCGAATGTGCCCCAGACCGCGCGGTACTCGCCAAGAATGGGGCCTTCCGTCACGCGCTTTGTGATGATGACAGTGCCATCCTTCGGGGCAGTGTCGATCGGTTTCCAGTCGGTCATCACCGTCCCTCGAAATAGCTGGCCAGATTATCAAGCGTCGTGCGGATCGTGGCAAGGGCGTGCATCTGCTTGCGCCCACCGTATGCCGGCAAGCTGTCGTGAATAAGCAGCCGGTCCATGAAACCGAGGATCTCGAACGGGATCGATGACCTCGCGCTGCGCCATTCGGTGCGAGCTCGAGCCTGTGCTGCTGTGCGGGCCATGCCATAGTCCGTTTCGCCTCCAGTCGTGCGCTCGCCGTAAGATGCGACCACGCGGGGCAGCGCTTGGGCTCGCTCGTGTAGCTTTCGGTAGGTGTCCCCTGCCCACCATTGACGTTGAGTTATCACCTCGCCTCGGTGCCAGCGATCCAAGCGGGGCGTCTTGAAGAACCTGCGCGTCAACCCGATCGGCTGCTCGTTGCTGTCGATCTTTGCCGGGTTGATCATCTCCCAGTCGTCGCCCTTGGACAGACGCTCGAGCGTGGCATCGACAACCTCTATGCGCGGCGCGAGAGCCTCCCGGTGCCGGCGTCTGCGTGCGGCTCGTGCCATCTAGATCTCCCGCCCATCTTCGGTTCGTTCTGTGGTTGTCATGCTGCCTTCCCCGTGATGCGGCTGTTGCGATGATCGAACATGACGGTCTCGACACAGCACTCGCCGGGCAGGCCCATGCGGACCTTGACTACGGCAAGCTGCCCCTCGTTCTGGGTCTTGTCCTTTCGGTGATAGACGAGGCCGTAGTCGGCCTTGTTCGACCAGTTGGCGGAATCGGAAACATCGTAGAGGCTGGGCATCTGGTTAACGCCCTTCTGCGGCTTCGTCGGGTGCGCCACTATCCACACCGCGACGTTGTGCTGACGTGCAAATCGTTTCACAGCCCTGATCGCTCGACCGACATACTCGGTCACTGTCTCATCATGCCGGCGCTTGTGTTCGACCTCATTCCAAGGGTCGAAAATGAATAGCTTGCACCCATCCCGAACAGCCGCGGTGCGGGCCAATTCAAGCAATCCGTCTATATCGATTTCCAGATCCTCATTCAGCGAATTGCTGATGATGCGGACTTGAGCCTCCAACGTCGCGAAGGCATCGCGCCGCTGAGGATGGCTAGGGAACTCATATGCCGAACATCCGATCAGCGCTCGGGCGATATGATCCCGAAGGATCGGCTTCGGCGCGGTCTCGAAGCTCCCAACGCAAACATTCATGCCTCGCATGACGGCGTGGGCAATCACGGTGTTCGTGATGGTGGTCTTGCCCATGTTGGCGTAGCCGGTGAACACGGTGAGCGTACCGGGGACAATCTCGATCTTGCCGTCCATCGCATCGATCCCGAGCGGCATCCCTCGTACTTCCGGCATGTCGGGGAAGTCGCTCAGGCGGTACAGACCTTCCACCGGGACGGGCTTGGCCTCACGCAAGGCGCGGTGGACAGCATCAGCCCCTAACTCGGTCAGCACTTCATTCAGGTCTTTGCAGCCGAACGGGTAGTCGACGAAACTGCATCGATCGGCACCGATAAGCGCGATCAGATCGGCCCGGAGCGCCTTACCCGCCGCGTCGTCATCGGTCGCCAGGATGATCCGCGACACCCGATTGATCTGGTCCCGTGCCCGCCACAGGAACTCGTACCGCTTTGCGTTCGCGGGGTCGTCGGTTTCAGCGGAGGGCGCCCCGTTGGGAACCGATACTGCGCGCCAGCCTAGCTGAAGCGCTGTCAGCGCGTCCCACTCCCCCTCGCAGATGACCAAGGGCTGGTCGCTGTCCTCGATCAAGCAGTCGTGGTTCCAGAGCGTCAGTGGCGCGTCCGGATCCATCATGTGCCGCTTCTCGGAAGTCAGCCGGTACTTGTGATTTACCGGCTTCCCCCACTCGACGTAAGGCACCGACAGCCATGCTGCGCCGTTGCGGTGAACGGTCGCCAGCCCAAACTTTCCCGCCAGCTCGGCGGAAATCCCGCGGGCTTCGATCCATGCGACGTGCTTCGGGTGAAGAGCCTGTTCCTCCTGCGAACTGGCAGTTGTGGCAGTACCAGACCCATCCGTCATCGGTTCGCGTTGCATTGAGGCACCTGTCTCGCTTGTTTTTTCGGGTTGCGGAACATTCGGGGCAAAGCTGCTTGCCGGGCTTATCGGGCTTCCAGTGGATCATAGCGGCACCACTGGCTGAGCATCGCGAGCGCCATGCTTGCGGAAGTAGCCCTCGATGTAGGGGATCGGATCGACAGCACGCTCGATCTGCGCCGCTGTTATCGCTCTAGCCGTTTCAGGCTTGCCGTGGTCTCGGACCCATTTGCCGACCAGCGCGGGCTTGCCAACATACGCCTTAGCGTCAGTCCAAAAGCGAGTATCAGAATCTGGCTGCGCAGCGCCCGAACCTTTAGGTTCGGAACTACTACTACATCCTCCATCCTCCATCTGCGGAGAGTTTTCCCCACTGGTGGGGAACTGGTTCGGAACTTCATCGGCTTTAATGCCCACATAGTTCCGAACTTCATCGGTCTGTGGGTACACCGAGTTCGGTTTTTTGGGGCGTTGATAGACAGCGAAGTTCCGAACTGCGCCGAGTTTACGCCCGTCAATTTCGTACTCGGTGAGGCACCCAGCCTCTTTCAGCTCTGTCAAAAGCTCCACAGCATCCGCATTATCAGCCGGGAGAATACGCATCTTGAGCTTGAGCGGCGACCATTCGAATGAGCCTTGGTCGTCGCACTCGTTCCAGATGCCCATGAACAGGAGGCGAGCGAGCGGGGAAACGGACACCACGCGCTCATCAGTCCAAAAGCCGGGATGGATAGACCGGATACGGGCCATTACTCGCCATACTCCATGGTGATGACGAGCCGCGGTCGATCGCTGTAGCGCTTGCGCACGATCAGATCGGTGACTTGGCTATCGTCTTTGAACAGGACGCCGTTGCAGCCGTCGAGAGCGGCTTTGGCGTAGTTATCGGCATCAGGGCGTGTGGTAGGGTGAACTAGCCCCTCAACGGCCTCCCGCTGGCGCTTCTTCGGCATAGACTTAGGGATCGGCACGTAGGCGGTGACGCTGAGCGTGAGCTGCCCCTGAAACGGTGCACGACCGTTCATGCGGTCGAACGCAGCGATCTTAATCAGATCCTCGTACCGCGCAGTCTTCGCCGGGGTATAGGCGCGCGGAAAGCGGCCGGCAGTCGAGATACGCGGACGACCCTTGGCAACGGGGATGCCCGGTACCGTCAGGGTAATTGTCTCTGGATCGACCGCGAGATTGCTCACCGGGCAATCCCCCGCTGATTGGCGAGGCCACGGGCAAGCATAAGGCAACGCGCACGCTCCTCGCTGATCTTGCGGGTGCGGGCCTTACGTGCGCGGTCAGCCTCTTCCCTGCGTGTTGTTGCTGCGGGGTGACGGTGGATGTGGCGACGCCAGAAGTTCACAAATCGGGCGATCATTTCCGGCACTCCATGCGAGCCAGGACGTCGTTCCAACGGTCACAGGTAGGAGCGCGAACGGCCTTCAGCGGCTCAATCGCGAGCGCCCTGCCCTTCAGGTCGAGAAGAACACGGCTCGGGGCGTAGACGCGGATCATACCCTCTCCTTTGGTTTGGAGAGGGACTTGGCATCCTGCTGTTCACAGAAATTCGCGAACCAGATGGCACGGTGAAAATCGGTCCACTTGCCCCATTCTGCGCAGCCGTAGGGCCCGATGTACTGCCAGCGCCAGAACAGCCAGAGGAAGCGTACTCGCTCCTGCACACGCCAGAAGCGCCCCTGACGCCGGACGCGGAAAGCGCTCACGCTGCCACCTTCCCGCCGACCACGGTCAGCTTGACGCGGAGGTTCTTGTCCTCGTTCGGGCCTATGTCGCGACCCGCCTCGCTATCGGGATGGTGGGCCTGATCCTTTGCGCGAAGGTAGTCGCGCATCGCCGAACTGGCTTCGTCGTGATCGACGGCCTCAGGCGCTTTGACGATTAGGTTCCCTGTGGGCAGTACCAGCGAGAGAAGGTCGAGCGGGATCGCCTCGCTTTCCGCCAACGCATAGAGCGCCGACACGGGAAGCATTACGGGCCGCGATCCGCCTTCCTGCGGAAAATAGGTCAGGAGCGTCGGGTACGGGATACCGCTGTCGAACGACACGGCCTTAAGCGCGATGCCGCGGCGGTCCATTTCCCTGCGAATGACCGACTGGCGCTGACGCACGATCTCGTCACTGGAAGCCATGATCTTTAGCTCCGATGCTGCGCAGAAGCGCGGTTGTGATGAACGATGATTTGATCCGGCCTGACCCGCGTCTTCTGGGCACTGTCGCGTGGAAGCTCGCCTTCGAGCTGCTTGCCGCTCGGGTAGCGGTGGGCAGCGATATGCTCAGGGTCGTGGATTGGCCCGCAGACGGCCCGGATCAGGAGATAGGGACCGAAGCAAAGACCGGTGGCGAAGATGCCGCAGCCAGCGATCAGGAAGTGGAGGGCCGTCATGTGGACGAAGCTCCTTGAGTGGCTGTGCGGCCTGTTCCGGGTCCAGCAGTCAGGCGTGTGCCGGTGCGGCAAGCCGACCCAAGGCGGGGCGCTCTGCGACCAGTGCTGGAAGGATGAGCAGATTTGACCGCCGCTGTTTCACGCGCGCCAGCAGGGATGGACTCCCCGCGGCGCGCGCCCTTACCGTCCGAAGTGCGAGGAACAGACGGGAGGGATTCGAAATGGCGGACGAGGCACGCGCTCAGGCTATCGGCGAACACGCGGCGATCAGGTATCTTCTGGCGGATATCGTTCACCGGGTATGCAGGCAGCAATCCGACCCAGCTGGATACGCCAAGGACTGGTCGCGCAGCAGCCTCAAAGGCTGGGATCGAGCCGTGGATCGAGCACCGGGAAACGAAGTGGTCAGCCACGCCGCTCTCCACGAACTGGAGACGTTCTGGGCGAACCTTCTTGAAGCCTTTCCAGAGCATGGCGCCACTCAGCCGCGGCGAGATGGCTAGTAGCCCCATCAGTGGATCTAGTACCCACTTCAGGCGCACGCCCTGTAATCACCAGCGCGACCAGCACGGCATAGGCGACTGCGAGAACGATGATCGTGGCGGGGATCATGCTGCGGCATCCGTCGGGACCGGCGGCAAGTGACGTTCGAGGGCGATCAGCGTCGCGGCGCTGGGGTTCCACCCCGTGTCCTCGATGCCCTGCAAAGTGTTCGGGTGAAGCCCGGCCTTCTCGGCGAGACCTTTCTTGGTAACGCCCGGGCTCTTGAGATGGTCGCGGATGCGCTCGATGGTGCTGATAACCATGACCGGCTAGAAACCACATCTGAATGTGTTTTTCAAGCGACAAATCACATCAGCATGGGGTTTGTACCTGCTAGGCGCGCTCGTATGGCCCGCACCCCGGAAGATCGCCGCGAGATACTTCGCAAGTTCATGTCCGAAAAAGGGCTCAAGCCGGGGCCATGGGCTAAGCAATCAGGCGTCGCGGCCAACTCGCTCTACAACTTCCTCAACGGCCATTCTGACGCCTTGGACCACACCACCTATGCCAAGCTTGCCCGAACGCAGCAGGTTCCGGTTTGGCGCTTGAGCGGGGACAAGCCAGAACCACCCGGCCCGTCCTCGCTATGGGTCGCCGGCCATGTAGAAGCGGGAGTTTTTCGCGAAGCTGTTCAATGGGATCAATCGCTGTGGTATTCGGTTGATGTGCCTGTGCCCGATCGATTCCGGCGCGTCGCGAAAGCCCTAGAAGTCCGCGGCCCGTCGATGAACCTTGAATACCCGGATGGGTCCGTCGTGGTGTGGGTTGACGTGCTTGATGCCCGCCCAATGCAAGACGGCGATCATGTCATCGTCTATGCTCACCGGCACGACGACAGCATCGAAGCAACCGTCAAGGAGCTTCGCGTCATGAACGGCCGGAGGTGGCTGTTGCCGAAGTCAACGGATCCAGCTCACCAGGCCCCTATCGATCTCGACGAGCCCGGCGAGGGAATTCGCGAAGTGGAGGTGAAGGGGATCGTGCTAGGCGGATACCGTCCTAGGCTGGTCTAGCGCTAGCGGTAGACACCGTTACGAGCCATCAACCAGTTTATGTCCTGCTCCTGCGCTTTGTCGCGGCGGTTTCCAATATCAACGTTATCGTTAAACGTTTTGGCGTTTATCCCCTTGACCCACCCTCCGTTGTTTTCGACCGAGCGTGCCGGAATACCGGCTCAGAAAGGGAACGGTCCTCCGGGGAAGCCTGAAGTCCACCTCTGAAGTCTGTGGACAACGCGGAGTCCCGCTTGCGTCGAAACTCGACAACGGCTATGCGGGCGAAATGGCGACAACACTCCGCGACTTCATCGCCCAGCGCGAGACCGAGATCAGGGACCAGCAGAAGGCTCTGAAAGCGGAACTGCGCGAGCTTCAGATTGCCAAGGCCGCGCTTGATGGGCAGGTCGATGCCCCTGCCAACGGCGCAACGCCGACAATCAAAGAGATGGCTCGCGAAGTGCTGTCCGGAATGCCGAACGGCCTCAATTCAAGCGGCATCCTCGACGGGATCAAGAAGACGTTCGGGCGTGAGATCGAGCGGACCAGTCTCTCGCCTCAGCTAAGTCGCCTTAAGGACGACGGAGATCTCGTTCTGAACGGTGAGCTATGGTTCACCGCAGCGCACTGGAAGGCGTGGTCGGAATCTTGGGGGACCGATGCCCCACTCCAGCCGAACACCAAGCCCATTGAGGCTCGAATGGACGAGAACCCATTCGCCGAGCAGCGCTTTTCCGAGCACAACCCGTTTGAGGAGGATGATACCCCCTTCTAACGAGAATGGGGCACCCGAAGGTGCCCCAGAAGCCCGACCGGACGGCAATCCGGTCTAACCATCAACCCCGAACCCCCAATGATCAGAAAGGTAGGTGCAAGCGTGACGGCGTTAATAAGTAGCTAGCCGGTTGGACCGGCAGGCCCTGTCCAGCGTGAGCCGGACAGGGCCATACTCCTACGCATGTATGACGAATCCGTCAACTTAGGAGGCCAAATTGGCTAAATCACCACCACCACGTCAGACCTCTCCGAAGGTCTCTTCGCTGGCTTCCCGCGTCCTCTCGGGCGCTACGAAGCCGACCGCCGCTCAATCCCGCACCTTGGCCGCTTCGGCCTTGGGGCAGGACCAAACGCGCGGGCAAGCGCCTAAGCGCAAGTAAGCCTCGGCTCTCGTAGCCGAGTAACATTGACGACGCAGCGTGTAGGAATCTGGATCACTCCGGAGACCTGCACGCTGTTTTCGTCGTTGATTGCGCCCATGTTGGGCGCAAGAGCCTTCATCTCGTCGTCGTCGCGGATCAACCAACCCACCGACACGCACAGGATGATGCCTGGTGCTTCAAAAGATGCTAGATAGGACCACGCCGGAATGGGTTGGGCGCTGTCCTCCCATTCGATCATGACGAGAGGGCATTCGCCAGTGGAACGCGTGACTCTAGCTGAAGCCATAGCCGCCGGGGACTTAGAACCCTTCATCCGGCAGGCGGAAGCCGATGGCATCGGCCCCGCTGATCGAGAACGGTTCGAAGCGATAGCGACGCGCGTCATAGCGCCCCCACCATCAGATCAAACATCGCGTTCACCCGCTCGCGATGGTTCTGGCGGAAAGTGAACTCACCCAGATAGCGTTCCATGTGCTTGCCGCTGATCTGGATATGCGTTGACCGCACCGACGCCTTGAACAGCCGCCAGAAGCCTTCCACGTGGTTCGTGGAGTGCGTCACGCCCTGCCGATAGTCGTAGTGCGTCCATTCTTTCGCGGAGTGCTTCACCGCACCGTGGATGTAGCCGTCGCCGGTGAGTAAGCCGTAGCTCATCAGTTCGTCGGTCGAGACAACCGAACCCTTTTCAACGTTCTCATTCACGACAGCGCGCAGGGTCGGCTTCTTCACGTCGGGAATAACCTTGGCGACCAGCGGGCCACCCTCCTGCTTCATACCCATAACGATGGTCTTGCCGGGAGCGCCACGTCCGCGCTTACCACCCGAGCGGCGGCCCCCTACGTAGGCCTCATCGGCCTGAATATGGCCAGAAAGCAGGCCGTCGAAATCCGTGGCACCCATCAGCTTCCTGATCTGCATGCCGATACGGTAGGCGGTCTTATACGTCACCCCAAGCTGGCGCTGCAGCTCTTTGCCGCTGACACCGTGGCGGGTCGTGGCGAACAGGTACATTGCATAGAACCAGCTAACCAGCGGTGTGCGGGTGTCGTGCAGAATGGTGTTTGCGGTCGGCGCGATCTGGAACAGGCAATGCGGGCAGGCATAGACGCGGCGCTCGCGTAGCTTGTGGAACTCGCCCTCGATCCCGCAATCCGGGCAGAACATTTTCAGGCCGCCGAAGCGAACCGTCATGATGTGCTCAAGGCAGGCTTGATCGTCGGGGAAGCGCGCGAAGAACTGGCGGACGCTAAGTTCGGGCGATGCGGAAGGACTGCGCTTGCTCATGCAAGCTTAATGGCAGAACTCCTAACGTGGGTCAAGGGGATAAACGCCACCAGTTTATGTCCTGCTCCTGCGCTTTGTCGCGGCGGTTTCCAATATCAACGTTATCGTTAAACGTTTTACGCAGCGCCGTGTGGTTTCCCCGCGCCTCATCCAAAGATGCCGCCACCGCCTTGAGATAGCGGTCGGAGGATTCAAGATCGCTTTTCAGGTTGGCGACTTCCGTCTCCAGCTCGGCAACTTTGTCCTTTAGGCGGCCTGCCTCGTTAAGGGCATCTACTGCCCTGTCATCCGCTCGCCGAGCCGTGTCCACGGGCGTTTCGCACCCCGCGAGCGCCAGCGCCCCTGTCACTATCATTAGTAGCCGCATAGGCCCCTCCCCGAATCACACCGTAGCGCACGAAAAACACATGCTGGTGTGATTTAGTGCTTGCGAACCACATTTGAATGTGATTATACAGTGCCCATCAGCCGCCCACAGTGGGCCGGTATGATGGGAGAATGAACCGTGACCAAGCAGGTCGAGAAGTTCGAGGTTCGCAACCGCTGGACCAACCGCGTCCAGTTCACCGCCGAAATCACCTGCGCGCCAGATGCCACGCTCGGCATTAAGCTCGGTCTGGCCGTCCGCTGGGGCTATCGCAACGATGCCGACCTGAGCGGTGCCGACCTGCGCGATGCCGACCTGAGCGGTGCCGTCCTGAGCGGTGCCGTCCTGAGCGGTGCCGTCCTGCGCGATGCCGACCTGAGCGGTGCCGACCTGCGCGATGCCGACCTGAGCGGTGCCGTCCTGAGCGGTGCCGTCCTGAGCGGTGCCGACCTGAGCGGTGCCGACCTGCGCGATGCCCCAAAAATCGAAAACATCCACCAGAAGGTTTACGCCGCCGCCTCGCAGCCGGGTGCGCTCGACATGGGCGATTGGCACATTTGCGAGACCACCCATTGCCGCGCCGGATGGGTAACTCATCTGGCTGGCGAGGAGGGTAAGGCCCTTGAAGAGCGTATCGGCACGCCTGCCGCGGCTTCGCTGATCTACCTCGCAAGCGATCCCACGCTGGACCGGTTTCCCGACTTCTATTGCAGCAATGCTGATGCCTTGGAGGACATGAAGCGCCTCGCAGAGCTTGAGGCAGCCAAGTCGGCCTGACCTCCCCAGAGGGTCAGGCGCCCCTCCCCTGCCTGACCCCGAGGATGAAGTCAGCTTCTCCAAAGGATCACGTAATGTCGATCGACTGGACCACCAAACTCGAAACGAGCCATGACAGGCCGCGCTCTGCCTTTGTGCTTGGGCGTCGCGCGAGCCGGGATCGGCGCTGCGTCGCTATCCGCGGCGATTTCCAGCAGAAGCAGTTCGAGCGCGATCCGCAGCAGGACTGGTCAACGGTCTGGCACTACAACGAGGACGGCACGCTCGACGGTGACACCACCGGCGAGTGGAAGCTGCGGAGTGCTGTGGCATGAACGCGCCCGTCCGCAGCGACACGCTCGATCCCCGCCAATCTGTTGAGCTGGCATGGCATCACGCACCGGAAGCACAGACGCTTCTCGCTGACTGCGCCATCACCCCGCCGCACTATGTAAGCCGCAAGCTGGCCAGTCACGAGCGCTGGTCGCTGGACGACGAGTTCATCCACGGGTTCGACCGCAATGACGACCGCGTTGATGCGCTGATCCGTCTGTCGAGCCGCGCGTTCGAGGATGCGCAGAAGGCTGGTGCTCCGGTCGAGATCCTCCGCAAATGGCCATGCCATGACACGGTGATCCGCGCTGCGATTGCGGCTGCTCATCGGAAGGCGGCGGCATGAGCGCGCAGCATACGCCGGGGCCTTGGGCGGTCGAAACACCGATGGGCGAAAGCGCTCCTTGGATCGTGCAGGACGGCAAGCAGGCCTATGAGTGGGAGCCTATCGCCACCCTCGGCGATTGCACCGAGGACGACCTGCCCAAGCGCAGCAAGGCCCAGAAGACGATCGAAGCCAACGCCCGCCTGATCGCAGCCGCGCCGGAGCTTCTTGAGGCCCTGGAAGATTTGCTCAGAATCGCTGCGCTGTGGGAAATTCTCGACCGCGGCAAGAACATCGATCTGGATTCGTCCGATGCCGCTCGCGCGGCCCGAGCCGCCATCGCCAAAGCCCGCGGTGAATCCCCCTCTATTACAAAAGGGGAAGGATAATGGCTGACCTTCAGCCGTGCGCGCATTGCGGGGCGACTGACGGGCGCCTTGAGCAGTCGTTCTACCGAGCCAGCGACGAGTTCGCGATATGGTCTGTCGAGTGCCTTGATTGTGGCTCGGAGATTGCCAGCGACACTAGCCAAGTCGAAGCCGACGAGCATTGGAACCGTCGCGCACCCGATCCCCGCATCGCCCGTCTCGAAGCTGACAAGGCTGAACTGGTGGAGGCCCTAGAGCGGTTGGTGAACCGTGGCAGCAGGAACGACCCGCTTGATTTCCTCAACGCCGAGCGCGTCTTGGTTCGTATAAAAGGCGATACCCTCTCCCTTCGTGATGGCCCCCGCGCGCCCGAGTGCGCCGTGTCCCCGCTGCCCACCGGTAAGCATCAGGTCGATACCAGCATGGAGAGCGGGCCGCACAATTGTTTCTTCTGTGAGAGGCCTATGCCTGCCCTCGACCGCATCCAGGGTGATGATGCCTCTAATGGATTGGGAGGCGGCCATGAGTGATAGCGCTTCGCCTGACGGCGACCGGGCTGTCGCGCCTTCGGCGTCGAGCCCGCAAGCGGTCTCGCCCGTCCCGGCTTCCATCCCTAGCGCGGGGGAGTTCATCCGCAAGGCATCGAATCTCTATCACGCGTCCCTTGCGATGGAGGATGCCGCTGATCGGGAGATTTTTGCCCGAAAGATCGAGGTGACATGCCGAGCGACTGCTGATTGGCTGACCGCCATCGCGTCAGCGATCGAAGCCCGCAGGGCCGGAACCGAAGGGTCCGGTGCGCAGCACGAAAGCGCGGTGACCGAAGGTCAGACCCCCACCCCTGATCGGAGGTCCACATGACCCCCACAAATCCCAAGAGCGATGACGGGTGGGTCTCGGTGGCATGGGACGATCCCCGGCGCATCTTCGTCTTCGGTTCCAATCTTGCCGGCCGTCACGGAAAGGGCGCTGCGCTGTTTGCGCGGACGCGGCGCGGCGCGATCTATGGTCAAGGCGAAGGGTTACAGGGCCTAAGCTACGCGATCCCGACGAAGGACGGAAGCCTCCGCTCGCTGTCGCTGGATAGCATCCGTCAACACGTTGAGCGCTTCATCGCCTTTGCCCGTCAGCACCCCGAATTGCAGTTCCAACTCACGGCCATCGGCTGCGGATTGGCTGGCTATCGGCCTTGGGACATCGCCCCGATGTTCGAGAATGCACCGGCCACCGTCGAACTGCCGCCCGAGTTCAAAGAGGCGATGCTCGGACACGTCATCACTCGCGCCCTGCAAGAGGCCCGGCCATGACCCCCGCCCGCCAGCCCGAAACCATCCCCTGCGGCTTCAAGCGCTTTAACCGGCTGCTCGAACAAGCTGACGCCATCTCCCGCGCTAACCAGGAGAACGGCAATGGCTGAGGCTCTTGTTGTTATTGGGATGATGGGGGCTTTGGCATTTGTTGTTGCTGGGATCGAGACTGCGCTTTTCCGGCGCGTGCCTGACGGCACCGGTGCTCTCATGCTGCGCACGAAGCCCGTTCCGGTCTTCGCCCTCCGGGTTTCCATCACCTCGCGAAAGGAAGTCGCATGACCCTCGAACAGCAACTGGTCGCGCTGTGCTCCGAGCATGGCCTCAACAATCTTAGTATCGGGGTGAGTATCCGCCCTGACGGCTCGCACTACTTCGGCTCCTATGCTCACCGTGACGGCCAATGCGGCTCGTCAAGTCTTTTACGAGACAGCATATCTAGCTCGACCGGCGAGGCCATTACAGCCGTTCTCGCAAAATGCGGTCAGCCGTTGATCGCCGTTCCCGAGTTGCAGGCCGCCGATGGTTACTGCCCCGGCTATTGCGCTCTTGGAGAAGAGCATAACGGCCCTTGCCCTCGGGCGGAGGCCGCGTGATGCACACGGAGCGCTTCGCTCTTGGCGATGAAGTATGGTGGCACGTTCCAACGGTCATGGACCATTGCCGCACATGGTCACCAGATATCAGCCGGCCCACGAGGATCATAGCTGTGAAGGACCGCGACCCGTGGCCGAACGTCGTCAATCCATGCCATCCGCAACTTGTTCGCGTCTCGCCAAACTACTGCCCTTGGGGCGATGAGTTCGACGGTTCGTGGCTGCTACCAGTCGGGATCAAGTCGCATAACGATCCAGCGTATCGAGCGCTCTCCACGTCAGCGATGAGCGCCGAAGGCCAAGACCCGCAGGGGCTTGGGGCGGAGCCCGCCAGCGCGACCGGCGAAGCCGGGGACGCCAAAACACCCCCGCCATCCCCCACTATCGGAGAAGAACGATGAACGCTGTAGCGCATCTAGCGCCGGCAACGGTCACCCTATGGGGTGAGGTCTATCCGATCACCGTATTCAATGACGGCAAGGGCTGGTGGATTGCCGAGCCCGAGGGATATCACGGCCCTGCGTGCGGTGCATCGCGGCATAGTCCTCAGGATGCCGTTGACCGGCTTCTGACGACCGTAGCCTGGCACATGGAGCGCGCGGCATGACCCGGGGCATTGGCGACAATCAGCCCCCGCCGCGCGAGGCCTTCTCCCTCCATATCGAGGAACTGTTCTCGCTGGTATCAGCGACGACAGCCGGTGCTGTCGTAGCGACTGACGAGCAGGAAGCCGCGCTGGACAGCCTTCTCGACGATCTGCGCAAGACCCGCAAGGATGCGGACGCTCAGCGCGCCTCCGAGAAAAAGCCGCACGACGACGCGGCCAAGGCGGTTCAGGCGGTGTGGAAGCCTCTGCTCGACCGGTGCGACGCGGCAGCGGACGAAATCAAGCGCCTGTTGACGCCTTACCGCCAAGCCAAGCTGCGGGCAAAGGACGAGGCAGCGCGAAAGGCCCGTGAGGAAGCCCAGGCGCGGCAGGAGGCGGCGCAAGCGGCTCTCCGCCAGTCGGATGACCTTGAGGCCCGGTTTGCGGCAGAGAGCGACCTTAAGGTGGCCAGCAAGCTAACAGCAGCGGCGAACAAGATTGATCGCACTGCGACGGGCCTGCGGACCCATTGGGAAGCCGAGATCACTGATCGCCGTGCTGCGCTCAACTTCTACCTGAAGCGCTCGCCAGACCGGTTCGAGGCATTGCTCCAGCAACTTGCCGATGAGGATGCGCGCGGCACTCGCGGCGCTGTCCCCGGCGTACTGTTCCACGAAAGGAAGCGGGCCGCATGACAGACAATCTCCGCATCTGGCGCAAGGTCGAAAAGACCAACCCCGCGCACACCAAGAAGGTCAACCAGCGCGGCGGCTTCACGTCGATCTGCGCCAACTATCAGATCCTTGCCGCGACGGAGCAGTTCGGCCCGATCGGTATTGGCTGGGGCTACACCACCGGCCATCCCATCATCTGCGACACGCTCGTGATGGTGCCGGTGACCCTATGGCACGGCTCGCGGGACAACACGTTCGGCCCGATGATTGGCTGTGACGAGTGGAAAAGCGATAAGGGCAGGATCGATAGCGACGCGCCCAAAAAGGCGGTCACAGACGCGCTTACAAAGCTCTTGTCGCAACTCGGCTTCAACGCCGACGTGTTCCTCGGCCGCTTCGATGACAGCAAGTACGTTGAGGCTGTGACTCGCGAGTTCGCCGAAGCAGAGCGCGCCGCGAACGCTCCGCCGCCCGACGCCAAGATCAACGACAAGACCCGCGACTGGATCACCGACAAGCTGACCGAGCGTCAGCTTAGCGCGATCGACCTGTGCGGTTTCCTTGGCGTGACCAGCCTCAAGGACCTGACCTACGGCAATATCGATGCCGTCAAGGAATGGCTCGCCAACCCTCAGCAGAAAGCAGCATAATGTTCATCGCCACATTCACCGGCAATTTGGGCCGAGATCCTGAGACGCGTTCGACCAGCGGCGGGGACGTTTGCTCGTTCTCGGTCGCGGTCAAACAGGGCTTTGGACGTGATGCCAAGTCCGAATGGTTCCGCTGCTCGGTATGGGGCAAGCGGGGCGAAACCATTACCCGCTATCTGCGCAAGGGGATGAAGGTCACCGTCGTCGGCGAAATGACGATCGGGGAGTATCAGGGCAAGCCGCAATACGATGTCAGGGTGGTCGATGTCGATTGGCCATTCGAAGCGCAGGGCGGGCAGCAAGAGCGCCGCGAGACGACTCAAGAGGGTGGCCCGAGCGGCGACCTTGACGACAGCGTGCCCTGGTAGCTCCGATGCTCCCTCCCCGCATCCCGAAAAAGTCGAAGCGCGCAAGCCGGTGGAAATCACAGGCTCACCGTGATTTCGTTCGTGGCCATGCCTGCTGCAAATGCGGATCCATGACCGCTGTTGAGGTTGCGCATGTCCGCCTCGGCTCTGGCGCTGGGATGGGTCAGAAGCCTGATGACTGGCGGACGGTTAGCCTCTGCCACGACTGCCACAACGGTAACGGCAAGCCCCAGCACAACATCGGCGAGCGGTCATTCTGGCGCGGCATCGACCTTGAAGCGCTGATCGAGGCCTTCATTGCCGCCAGCCCGCGCAGGCATGTGATTGAGCAAATCCGAAAGGAGCGAGCGCAATGACCGGCCAGACCATCCGCCTCAACAGTGTCGGCAATCGCGCCTTGGCTCATCGTTGGATCGACATCGCCCCTCCCGGCGCCGTCGTGAACATCAAGGAAGCAAACCGGACGAACGATCAGAACGCGCTCATGTGGGCGCTACTCTCTGACATCGCTCGCGCCAAGCCCGAGGGCCGCGTCCTACCGACCGAGATATGGAAATGCCTCTTCATGTCGGCATGCGGACAGGCCGTGCGCTTTGAGCCGGGGCTGGATGGCGAAGGCGTCGTCCCCGTTGGCTTCCGCAGCTCGCGCCTGACCAAGGCCGAAATGAGCGACGTGATCGAATGCATCATCGAATACGGCACGCGCCATTCGGTGCAGTGGTCCGAACCCCATCAAGACGCAGCCTGACAGAGAGGAGAGAACGATGTTGGTACTGAAATCGACGCATGGAGCCGAACTCGATACCGCGCACCGGATTTCGGGACTTGCTTGCGAACAGCGAGATTTGAGCAACGAAGCCGCCGCCGCCAACGCTAGGTCGGCTGAGCGCTGGCGCGAACGAGCCATCACTGCGGAAGCGAAAGTCGCGCGCATGACCGGAGGCCTTCGCCAGAACCGCGGCAAGCCGCTCGCGTAACAGTTTCTCCCAGGGACGGGGCGCCAGTCCAATAAACGGCCCCGCTAATTCGATGACCGACAGCCAACTGGCCCGTCTATTCCAGCAACAGGAACGCGCCGAACGCGAGTTGGCGATGATCCGCGCGCGAATAGCAGCGGCTCGACCGGATTACGCAGCTCGTCATGGGTTGCTCGCCTATCCGTCCGTCGAGACGATGCGCAAGGCAGTGGGGGCTTAGGATGTACAAGCGCTACTACCATGGCGGTCCTCGCGGCCTTGGGATGATCCTGCCAGCCTCGGCAACCGGAGCGGAATCGACCAGCATCCTCACTGGCTCTCGTGGCATCCACGACCCGAATAAGGTATATGTGACAACCTCATTCGAGGCGGCGGTGATGTTCGCAGCTGGGCACGATCACGGCTGCGTCTACGAAGTATCCCCCGTGAACCCGCGCCCGGACCCCGACTGTAGCGAGCTTGGCCTTGCTTGGGAATGCGACAGCGCCGCGGTTATTCGCCGCCACCGCATCCGAGGCAAGGCTCTGAAGCTCGCGCGTCGGGCGCTGCTGGATGAAGCCGCATGACCCTCATCCTCTATACTGAACCGGGGAGGCGGGGGTGACTGCACCGGCGCGCTTCAAGCAGGAAGACATCAAGCGCGTGATGGCTGGTGCCCGCGCCGCTGGCTTCACTCGTGTGCGCGTCGGCATTGACCCTAACGGCAACATCGTGGTCGAAGCGAGCAACGATCCTGGCGAGGCCCCGGATCGAGCCAACCCGCTGGACAGGCTGCTGCGATGAAAACCCGCTATGATAACGTCACCGTCAACCGCGACCGGCACGGCAAGCTCCGTGCGCGATACCGCAAGGCTGGCGAGAAGGCGTTCTATCTCGACACGCTTCCGGATCAACCGGGCTTCGAGAAAGAACTGGCCGACAAGCGTGAAGCACCGCGAGACAGCGAGCTTAGGCACACGCCGGGCAGTGTCAACGATCTGCTCACCAGATATTACAAGGCCGCCGACTTCGCCGCCAAGGGTACCGCGGAAACTCGCAAAGGCCGCCGCGGCATCCTCGAATCTTTCCGCGAGGGCTACGGCAACGACCGCGTCACCGACTTCAGCTTTGAGCATATCGAAGCGTTGCTGCTCGCCAAGACCGAAAAGAAGAAGGCCGACAGCGGGCGCACGGTTGGTGGACAGGTCGCAGCGCGCAAGCTGCGCAAGGAGCTTCGCCGGCTGTTCGCCTATGCCAAGAAGCTGAAATGGATCCAGACCAACCCGGTGGAGGAAGCTGAGAAAATCGGCAAGGCCAAGCTGTCTGGCTATTACCCTTGGACCGAAGACGATATTGCCCAGTATCAGGCCCGGCACAAGTTCGGCACCAAAGCCCGTCTAGCGTTGGAAATCTTGCTGTGGACAGGGCAACGGCGCGGCGATGGCCGGATGTTCGGGCCCAAGCACGTCATCGACGGCAAGATCAATTATCAGGCCGCAAAGACCGGTTCTGACCTATGGCTTCCCGTGGCGAGCGATCTGCGCCGCGCGATTGACGCCATGCCCAGCGTCGGCATTCAGACCTATATCGTCACCGATTACGGCAAGCCGTTCACGAACGTCGGGTTCGGCAACAAGATGCGGGAATGGTGCGACCAGGCAGGGCTCCCGCTCTGCACCGCCCACGGACTGCGCAAGGCGATCGGACGCCGCATGGCGCAGATGCGCTCGACCGACGAAGAGATGATGGCGGTCGGCGGCTGGCGCACAGCGTCACAGGTCCGCACCTATACCGATTCCGTCAATCAAGAGGATCTGGCGAAGGCGACGATCGACCGCCTCGACTCGCGCTATTCGGTCAAGAAGGGTCCGGAAAATGACTAACCACCTCCGATTTGATTTGCCTAACCGATCGCGAAACGCTAGGATTTCTGCGAGTTTCGGCAAGGGGCTGGTGGGCCCGGCAGGACTAAAATTTCCGTGCGCAAATACAGCGACGTTGCTTTGTCCAACCATCCCACAGACCCCCACGGAAATCTGCGGCGCCCCGCGCGCCGTGTCTAACCTTTTGGGGCCGTCCGGTTGCCGCCGAACGACCCCGACCAAAGGCATTGGAGGTGCCCGTGGCTGATTTCGAATATAGTGCCGATGGCAAGGTGGCGGAAGCTTTCCCGCTTTGCTGGCCTGCCGGGTGGCCTCGGGTACAGCGCCGCGAGCGGTCGCGCTTTGGTCTGACTTTCGCCGCCGCGCGGGATGAGTTGTTCGTCGAGCTTACCCGAATGGGCGCTCGCCAGATCATTCTCAGCACCAACGTCGCTCTACGCCGCGATGGGCTGCCATATGCAAATGAGAAAGACCCCGCCGACCCTGGCGTGGCCGTCTATTTCCAGCGCAAGGGCAAGTCGATGACGTTCGCGTGCGATCGATGGGATCGAGTGCGTGATAACATCCGCGCCATCTGCAAGACCATCGAAGCACTGCGCGGGATTGAGCGGTGGGGCGCTTCCGACATGATGGAGCGGGCATTCACCGCCTTTGTCGCGCTGCCCGCGCCCGGACAGACTGTAACGCTGTCTTGCTGGCAGGTTCTAGGTATCGCGCCCGGCTCTACCCGCGACCTTATTGATCGCGCCTACCGCGCGAAAGCCCGTGACGCGCATCCAGACTCGGGTGGCTCTCGCGAGGCATGGGACGCGCTGACAGCCGCATATGAGCAGGCAAAGGCATCCACCCCCTTAAAGATGTCGCACAGGTGCGAGTCGTGAGCAGTCCGCAGCATTCCGGGAACGGAATTGGGGTGGGCTGTGCATGACGTGGCTCTACATCCCTGGCGTTGCCTGTCCCTCTGCGCAGGCGTCGGAGGACTCGATCTCGGCATCCGACTTGCCGAGCCAGAGGCTCGCACCGTCTGCTACGTGGAGAGGGAAGCCGCGGCTGCCAGCATCATGGTCGCGCGCATGGAAGACGGGTGGCTCCATCCGGCGCCTATCTGGTCTGACCTTGCCACCTTCGACGCTGGAGCATGGCGTGGCGCAGTGGATTGCGTCGTGTCGGGCGATCCCTGCCAGCCCAACAGCGTCGCCGGGCGAGGGCTCGGCGCCGACGATGACCGCTGGCTCCTCGATCGCGTCATCGACACCTTTGATCGCAGCAGGGCTGCTCGTCTCTTCCGCGAGAACGTCCCGGGGAATGCGGACGGGCAACTCGGTGTGCTCGTCCCAGCATTGGAAGGATTGGGTTGCCGCGTTGCGGTCGGACTGTTCAGTGCGAAGGAGCTTGGCTTCGCCCACGGACGCGAGCGGCTGTTCGTCATGGCCGACCGTGCGGACATCGGACACCAATGGGCCCGGTCTGCACGGCGACGGCGGAATGGACCTGCGAACGGCGGCGGCGACATGGGCGACACCATCGGCGCAGCAATTCGAGCCCTATCAGCATCCCCGCCAGAGGTGGTGGAGCAGTGAAGAAGGCATGCGTTCCCCGCTTGCAGCGGGTCGGGCTAGGCGTGAATCGAGCCTGTTCCAGTCTCGACCAAAGGCGCCTATCCCTAACGTGAAGGAGTTGAGCGCATGCTTCGAGAATGGTCCGATCGCGTCACCAAACCGGCCCGTCGCGTTCCGCCGGCACTGCAATATGTCATCGGAGGCGCGCTGACCCTGGCAGCGCTTGGGATCGTGATTGTGGGGCTGTCGGGTGCCTAATCCTGCAACACCCACCGCCTAACATCCTCATCGGTCCACAGCGGACGGAATACGGCGGACTGGTAATAGAATCGATTGTGGCCGCGGCATCCTTTGGTGAGCCTGCACCGACACCGGCGCCCGATCAGCGAATAGCTCGCGCCCTTGATCCTGGCCAAGCGCCTCAGGTCATCCCTGCCAAGATCCCTGCGCTCCCCGCACTTCGTACACAGCACTCGTATCGGCGCTTTCGCCTCTATCATCGCCCCTATCGTTCTCACCCATAGCGGAAATGCTGTTGCCATGGGCGGAACATTGGTGGAACGTAGGCGAAGAGTCTAGGCGTCCTGAACCTTGGCGTGCAGATCGTCCGACGCAAGCTTGGCGGCTTCGTAGCGCTGCTTGAGTTCGTCCTGATCGGCTCCACGGGTGACGCTTATGAATCCTTCGTACAGCGCCTTGGCAGCTGGGAGGTTATCGCTCACCAGCTCGATCGCCTTGAGTATCGTGCGCAAATCCATATCGATTATCCTTTGATCGCGGTCAGGAGAGCCGCCACAGCCTCGTGGGCTGCAATAGCGGCTGTCGGGTAGCTGGAAGCGTTGCCGGCGCTGTACGCGGCTCGCACGGCCTTCACCGCGGCATAAGCGCGACGATCCGCCGCCTTCACGCGCTCAGTCTTCGCAGCGCCAGTGGCGAGCGCGAACTGAGCGGCGGCTTGATACGCAAGCTCGACACCGATAACCGCGCGAGTGTCGAGAGATTGCGTGGCAGTGCTACCACCCGAGGCCACCCCGCCAAGTTGGCCGGCACACCCCGCCAATAGGAGGAGAGCCGGCGCGAACGCTGTCCAGATTTTTTTCATCGATTGCTCCTTGCTTTGCGTCGGTTCCGGGCCTGTTCGGCTGCCGTCGCCCATCGGCAATTCTCAGGCCTGTAATTGCCGTCGTTATCGATACGGTCGATGCTCAAATCATCTGCATAGCCATTGGCCCGCGCCCATGAAGAGAAGGCGTCATACTCGTGCCACTCGGGGCAAACTGTGATGCCGCGACCTCCGTAGTTTTCCCACCGGGTGGCATTCGGATTTCCGCAGCGATGACGCATGTTGCACCATATACGGTAGAGCCGCGTGTTTCCGGCCCCCTTGCTCTCGCCGTGGGTGCGATTGTGGGCACGCCGGTTACGGCGGTAACATCCGCAACTGACGCTCTTTCCAGAGCGCAAGGTCGCCAAATCGAGCATCACCTCTTGCCCGCACTCGCATAGGCAGCGCCACACCGACCGCTTCGGCCGTTTCACGTACTCCACCGCTGTCAGCATGTTGAACTTCTGGCCAGAGACATCCTCGTATGGTTGGTTCCGCAATATTCGCTCTTGGAAAAGGCACCCACACGATGGAGTGACGCCGTTCCTCGGATTGCGGATTCCATTGATGAAAACTTCGCGCTCAGTGCCGCAATCGCATCGCACCAGCCACCGCTTGTTGCGCTTCACTACACCAACAAAACGAACCAATGTCTGCATACCAAAGCGGTCACCGGGCTGTGGCACTTTGTCCTCCTATCGTTGTCGAGTCAGCTTACTACTCGGCGAGTCGGGGAGCAATGTGTCGATCAGGTTTTGCACGATGCCAGTGCTAGGCACAGGGGGATGAATAGGGCTTTCATGAGGCAGGTTCCTTTGCGGGAGGATCAGATGGCGGCGCGTTGGCAAGGCTCTGCCCCATTCGATCGACGCTGCGCTGCGTCCACCGCTCCTTGATCGCGCCAACGATCAGGGTGAGCACGACAAGGTAAGCGGATGGGTCGAAGGTATGCTGGGCAGAGGCGCGCCAAATGCCGACGCACATAGCCACGAACACGCCGGCCGCGATGAAGCCGAGAAGTCCGATCTCGCTTCCGTGGTCACTGATTTTGGGTATCGTCATGCCGCCCTCCCGTAAAGCTGGGCCTCAGCGGCTCGCCTCGCCACTAGCCCTTTCAACTCGCGTCCATTGTCGAACCTCCAGCGCGCGAACTGCGCTTTTGCCCCGGCATAGTCGCCTTCGTTGTGCAGCCGGCGCAGGGTGCTCTCCGCCACTTGCCCGGCGCCAAGGTTGAAGGTGAAGCTCGCCAGCGCATCGAACTGGTTCTGCGTCGTGATCGGGAACAGGCGGCGCACATCCGCCTCTGCTTCGGCGATGTCCTCGATCAACAGCGCCTCTGCTTGGGCCGGTGTGATCGCCATTCCAGGCTTAACGTCGGGCCCGGTGTGGCCGTAGCCGATGGTCCACACGCCGCCTGTGTCCTGATAGGCCTTCAGTTCAAGCCCCTCGGCATTTTTGATCAGGGTGAGGCCAGCGGGCGACATGCGCTTGAGACCACCGCCATTGCCGACGCCAAGCTGATCCAGCGTGCTATCGAACAGGGCGACGGAGCCCGGCTTGTTGAAGTCCGCGCCCGCAGCTCGGGCAGCATCGAATATTGCTTTGCGATTGATCATTCTTCTTCTCCCACCCCTGGAATCAAGTCGAGCGATGTCAGGAAATCATCCAGCCCCGCGTTGCCGGTTTTCACCTTCGTACTAGCCATGCCGAGCAACTGCTGCGCTTGGCGCAAGATCGGGTTGTCCGGATCGAGCCGCGCCAATTCCCCAGCGATCAGCCGGTATGCCATCAACGCCGTGTTGGACTGGCGTTCGAGCGCGAGCATCTGCGCTTGGTAGCTCTCGACCTTGCCTTCCAACGCGATGATGCGTGACAGCGCGCTTTCTGCGTCCAGCCGCTTTTCGGCCTTGCGTGCAACCAGCGCCCTCGTGGTAGCGTCGCTGATCGCGGGCCAGCCACGCCAGAGCGCGATCATGGCCGTGACCATCAAGGCCCAGCCCCAAGGCGCCCGCGCAACCGAGCCGCTCAAAATCGCTGCGAAGTGCTGCACTCACGCCCCCACCCTCAAGAAGTCTGTCGGGCGCGCGGCCCAATATGCTCCCAGCCCCCCGGCTGTGAGCGCGGAAGCTTGCTTCCGGTCGATCCCGAAAGGCAGTATCGATAGCTGGACAAGCGCGAGGCTGAGCGTCCACCACCAGCCCTCAGCCGGCGGCAACGCGTCCATGAGCCTTAGCCCGTCGATCGCCAGCATCGGCACGAGCAGCGCGTAGGCAAACAGGCACGACGAGCCGCGCAGAAACCGCGAGCCGATTACGAACGCGGCCATGTGCTGAACCGCATTCACCTCAAGCTCGGGGACGCCCAATCGATACGCGATATGCCCGACCGTCCACGATGCGACGATCACACGGGCAAGCGCGTTGAACGGCGCAACGACAAACATCGTCACGACGATCGCTGCGATGTAGGCATCCCCGGCTCCCATGGTCAGCCGCCTCCGATCGGGCCTTCGTCCTGCGGCGGCGGATCAGGCGGAGGTGTCGGCGTAGGACTGGGGGTCGGCGGACTTGGCGAATGCTGCCCTCCATCCATCCTCACCGGCTCGGGATATTCGATCAGGTCTCGGTACATGGTTGCTCTCCCTTGTGATCAATCCGCTCGCCAAGATGCGGGCTCCAGATTGATGAGGTCCGTCGTCGCGGGCACGTCGTAGATCAGCAGCTCACCATCGATGATGTCGCCGCGGCACATCCCGATCATAGACCCGCTTGCAAAGGCTGGGAGGAACACGCGCACCGTGCGATCCGCGCGCAGATGGCGGGGGATCGTCATGAGCAGCGTGCCGTCGGCGATGGTGGTCACGGCAAGGTCGCCCCACAACGAGGTGTGTCCGCCGAAGTCCTGCTGATAGCCGAAGGTGCTTGGCGATGTGACGCCAGCGCCTAGAACGTCGACGATCAGCTCACTGGTGTAGCCAGGCGGGATCGAGCCGAACAGTTCGAGTACGGCGTTGGCGAATGCCTGGGCGTAAAGCGCATGCCCCTTGCCCGGCGTCTGGTGGATGTTGTCGCGGAGCTGATAGCCGCCGCGGGGGTCGTTACGCAGACTCGGTTGCGGGTTTCCAAGCTCTTCGCAGATATCGACGTAGCGCACGCCCTTCTCAAGACAGACGCGCTTGATCTCACCTCGGTACCACGCCCCGGCATCATCGTTTTGCGTGACGAAGCCCGTATTGCCACCAGCGGCGTATGAGTACCAGATGTATGGTATCATCACGATCGGGATGACGCCGGCTGCCAGCAAATCATCCAAGCCATCGGTCCATGTCGTGGTGAACACGGCCCGGTTGGTCAGACCCTGAATATCGTTCGTGCCTGCGCAAATGCCCACCACCGAAGCGGTCGTGCTGGGCAGGAAGGCCAACGTCGCCGCGAAGATGCCAGCACTATCCCCGCCAACGCCGCCAACGTTCCATAGCGGCCCGACCTGAAGCCCGTGCGATCCCTCCAGCAACTCAGGAACACGGCTCGGCCATGTGCAGGCGCCCATATCCTCAACGGTGCTGTCGCCGCCGAAAAGGATGCCGCCTTTCAGGTTAATACCACCAGACACCTGGTTGCTCTTGTCGAGCGTATATGTATCGAAATGATAGGTGTTGGCGTCGATCGCGTAATAGCCAAGGCCGACTTCTTGAATGTCGCCGACATTTCCCATGCTAATAGGCTGGCGCAGGAATGATTCACCGTTAGGCCTAATCACCACTTGATTTGCCGAAATGCGCGTGATCGACCACCGCGAGCGCTCAAACCGGAAGACCCCATTGACCCCTTTATTGGGGTAGGGAAGGTTCGTTAAATCCTGAAAAGGACCTCCCAGCGTCTTGGCGATCTGATGGGCCGGGTCATCAATCCCTGCGACCACCGATGCATACGCACCCGCGTATCCATTCGTGCCGCGAACGAAGATGCCAACCGCCCCCGAAGTCGGGATGTCGGCCATCCCCATCTCCACAGTCTCACCGACAGCGATCTGCACGAAGCCAACGGCGAAGTTGCCGCCCAACCCGGTAAAGCTCACCGAAGAAGTGGACGAGGCCGTTGCTGCAACATCGGTCCATGTGTCATTGGTCGGTGGCCACTGGTTCGGCCTGCGTAGAAACACCTGCTTTGCCGCCGCGGTCATGTCGATCAGCCGCTGCGTGCGGTGCCGGGCAAACTCCATCGGCGGACGCTGTGGGATCACATGCGGCTCGGGGTCAGCCGGGAACATGGTCGTGATACCGACATCGCGCAGCGTCACCGACGTCGGCTTGGCGAACGACATCGCCGCCATCGTCCCGTACAGTGGCGGGGAACCATCGAGGCCGGGAATGGAGATCGTCGTCAGCGGATCGACATCGAGCGATACACCCGTGAACATGCCCGCATTGGCGGTGCTGAACGTGTAGGTTGTTGCCTCGTCCGATACAGCGGTGAAGCGGACGACATCACCCCCTGCCTTTGCCGCGTTAAAAGCTGTCACCACATTGCTGGCACCGGTTGGCGAGCCGAAGGTCAGCATGTTAGGCCGTACCGCATCGGCAACGCTCGTCTTGTTGAGCGCGACTTGATCGGCCTGCTGGCGCACCCACGCACCAACGCTCAGCGCTGTGCTGTCAGCTTTGATGATGTTGATGTCGTCGGCGAGACCGGTGTAGTCGCCAGGCGTCCAGAAGAAGTCACCCGGCGCGATACCCGACGCGTTGAGCGATTGGCGCTCGTTTGAGATCGGCGCTGCCTTGAACGTGGCAAGGGTTAGGTACGTCGGGCCTGCGGGACCTGCGGGGCCAGTCGCTCCGGCGACAACCCCAGACATATCAACGACGATGCTTTGTTGCACCAACGTTGCGGGAATGGCACCTAGCGAGCCGACGCCCCCGGCGCTCCCCCCGACTAGGAACTTGCCCTCAAAGTACCTTGCCTGCGTATTTTCGTCACCCGCGTCAGTCTGAATATCGAAATACCACACCCACTCGACATCCTCGCCGACCTCGGCAGGGGCGGGGACACTTTCCATATCCGCCTTCGCGATCGTCATGGTCAGGTGACTGACTGGCGTTCCATCGTCATCTTCAACGCTATCGAGGGTAACCGTAGGCGTGATTTCAGGGCTTGCCGGGTCATTGTCCCAGTCCTGCAACACGACGGCACTCAGCACGGCCCCTGTAAGATCCATGCCGCGAAGAGAGATGGGAACGACAAGCGCGTTCGTTCGGACCCCCCGCAAGGGGACCGTTGCAGTTTTGATCATGTAGGACTCCGCTTCAGGTAATGACGGCGCTCACGCTTTCAGTGCGCGTCAACTGCGTGCTGGTGTCGTCGTAGGTAACCACCCAGAAGTATCGGGTCCCTGCGCCTATGCCCGACACAGTTTCTGACTTGCCTTCGCCCAGAGCGCCCGTGATGGCCCCAGGGCCTGCGGCATAGGTGGCAGTTCCGAAATTGTCCGTCGTGTTGTGCCAGATCTCAAGGAAGCTCCAGCCGATGGAGACCGGGCATTGGAATGCGATAGTCGCGGCGCCGCCAGTCGCATCGGTGGCGTTCAGACCAGTTGATTTGAGGCCTGCCAACTTCGGACCATTGATAATGCTGTCCAGTTCTTCGGTGGACGGGATCGAGATCGCATCCGGCGCCGCCCCGTTCGCTGCCAAGGCAGCCGCGTGTTTCGCCGCAGTTTCGGTCATGAACGTGAAGTTCCAGGTCATCGATGCGGGATCGACCTCGCGCCTAAGGACGACAACGTTCGCCTCTGCCAACCCGAAATCTGCCACAAGGTCAGCCGACAGGGTCAGCAAGTCGCCGCCTTTGTAGCGACGCATCCGCGACCCGAGCGGGAGCGTGATCGGCCCTGCCTCGCGACCGTCATAAAGTCGATATGCCGCGAGCTGGGCAGCCTGATCGAAGTCGTTGACCAGATCGAACGGCACCTCTTGCCGCTTGACCTCGCCATCTTCGGTCACCCAGTCCGATACGGCCAACTCGATCGTTGATTGCTGTGCCTGCCATTTGTGTGCTGGGCTAATGCACTTGGGGATCGCGGTGTTGAACCGATCGCGCCACGGCTGGCCGCCTGCAACCGTGATCGCTCCTTCCACGAGGTCATCGCGCGTGATCGTGTCGAGTGCGATGCGCGGCGCGCTGATCTTGAGACCAAGCTTACCGCCCTTGAAGCAAGGTTCTGCCCCGCCCGATTCAAGAATGCGCTTGAGGTTCGCCCACTTGTCGCCGGGCTCCCAGATGACGCCGTTGCAGGTCCATTCGTTCTCTTCGCAGACATTCGCCAACTCGACGAAATCGTCTACAACTATGCCGTCCCACGGGATGCCGATGCCATAGACCAGCCGGTATTCGCTATCTCCATCCGCTACGTTGCGCTCCCATGTCCCGAGCGCATAGTTGAGGCCATGGATGCCGGGACTGTCGGTCCATTCCCATGTGCCAGACGCGGTATCGAAATCTGCTTTTTCGGTTCTTGGGTCTGCCCATCGGTGCGCACCATCTCCACCGGGGTAAGTGTCGTCGAGCCGCGGGTCATACCGTTTGACGCCCTTGCCCCGAATGCCCAGTTGGGGCGCCCCCGAGGCATACTTACCGTTCTTGCTGTCCCAGCGCAGCGCCCATCCCACCGCGGCCATACCCGACAACTTGTAGCCCGCCCCCCAATCAGGTGGGGTCGACGGGGTCCAGTGTGCTGGTGCTTTGAGAGCGGACGATTCCGGCTTAGCCCCCAACTGGGGGTACAGGTGCATGAAGCTTGAAAAGTACCCTGTCGCAGCTCGCACGCCGTCTCCGCCCGGAGCGCCTACCCCGATTTCCGCAAAGTCGGCATAATAAGTATCGATCGATTCAATCGGGCCGCCGACCGAGTAGACCGTCGCCATGAACAGCTGGGTATTCGGAACATCATTGACGGTCGGGCCGTATCCGACTTGATGCACGATGTTGCCGCCGCTGTACGTGTTCCCCAGCATCATGGGCGCAGGCATGTCCGCACCGATTTGAATTTCGGCCACGGAACCGACATAGCGGGGGGGGCGCTTCGCCGTGACCTGTGCGCCGATGCTGGCGCCGGCCGCCGCGGCGCCCGCAATCGTGCCGATCTTGGTCAGTAACGCCGCTGTGGCGACTGACCCGACCCCTAGCGTGCCAGCCGTGAGTGCAACGGCTGCGACGACGCCGGCGATCTTGCCGACTGCCCTGAAGACGCCGCTCATCGTCCTACAGCCCACGCAGCAACGAACTCCGCCTTGCTCACCTCGATCGGGAGCATGCGGCTCATATCGGCCTCGTGCCAGCCGAGCACCTTTTGCCCGCCCGCCGCGATGACCAGCGCATTGAACGGGGCGAGGCCGGGAAGCATGGCGATGTCCCCAACGATCAACCTTGCTGGCGCGATGCGCGGGAAGAGCGAGTCCAAAAGCGCTTCGAGGCTGTCGTAGCCTGTAGCCTTGAGTGCTTTGACTGCTCCGGCATAGGTGGAGAACCTTGGAACCGTGGGCGTCCGAACCTTCAACGCCTTGGCCTGCGCCTTGCCGAGGTGAATGCAGTTGCCCCGCGTGTCCCACGCGAACGGTTTGTCCCGAAAGCGCTCAATCACTTCCGCGGTGCGGCTCACGCGTTCGTTGAGGTTCATTCGATCGGCGCCGGGTAGTACATGCCGCCACCATCGCCGCTTCCGCCACCTACTACGCCGCCCGAACTCGATCCACGCGGCGCCGATGCAGCGCCCCAAGCCACGGAGCGAGCCACGCCCGACGCATTCGCCAGACCCTTTTCCCCCGGCCAGATTTGCTCGTGGAACGAAGGCGATAGGCAGTTGCCTTGGTTGATGAGGAACAGTCGTTCAGCATTAGAGACGCACGAGAACTCAAGCTGGCGCGCGTTGTTCTCGAATTTGAGCGACGGATTATCGATGATGAAATCCGCGACCTGCTCGGCATCGCCAACCTCGGTCCCATCATCCTCATCGATCTCGACAACTGAAATGCGAATGCGGGCGTTTGCCAACGCGGGGTCATTCAGCGTTGACGATGCCACGCCACTGGGCGGGTTGAACGTGATTGCCGCCGCTGGCGCTTCGTCGCCCACCCCTTCGTTCAGGCTCTCGAACCCGACAGGAACTCCTAGGACGCTATCTTCACTGGTGTACGTATTGCCATCGACAACCACCATGCCCCCGTCGCTAAGATAGGCCGTATGACCCGGTAGCTCGGCAAGCATGACAGCCGCGATGACGATGCGCTGCATCACTTCAACTCCGTCACAGTGAACTCGATCGAGGTTACCCGCTCGACCTCAAGCGGCGGTCGGGACGTGACCTGAATCGCGCCCTCCATTTTGGGGCCGCCCAACTCGATCACATCCCCATCTGCGAGCGAGACGCGCAGAAGGTTGCGCAGCCGAACTGTCGCCTGCCCGCTCCCGTTCGCAATCACCTGCTCTGCGACACGGTCGGCGTAGATCACCCCGCCTTTGGTGTAGTTAAGCCATTGCCCGGCCTTGATCGCGTAGTTCGGCGTCAGGCCGTCAATCGGGATCGACCGCCCGCTTGCCGTCGTCGCGGACACCAGTGGCGTACCGGGCGCACCGACGTTGAAGTCTGGTTGTGGGATTTCGATAATTCCACCTAACCGCTCCGCATCGTCGAACAGCGCCGACAGCCGACGCCAATCCGGCTCGACCTTCATCATCGGCGTGCGAACCGTCATCATCCATCGGTCACCGAGACGACCCTCATAGGAAAGCGCCCCGCCCAATCCGGGCTGACGCCAACCCGAAAAGGCATAGGGCGTTGGTACCGCGGATGCGATCCGCAGTGAGGTCAGGTCAATGCTTGCCATGCTAGGCCAGTCGAGCCCGACCCGCGCGGGCCTGGCGCCTTACCGTTCCAGCGACAACTTGTGCTGACTGCGTACCCGCAATGCCTGCGACGCGAGGCACGAATGCGGCCCCCTCCTCGCCCGTCACATAGACGACGATCGGGCGCTCATTGTCCTGTCCGGCACGCTCGACATTGATCTTTTCATCAGCCGACACGCGTACGCGCGGGATTCCGTTGATGGCCAGTACGTTTCGGTCAGTCCCTGCAAGACCGCCAACCTTGAATGAGCCTCCAGTGGCGAGCTTGGGAAGGTTGGTCGTCTTCGACCCGCTCCCGCCTCCGGATGCACCTCCAAACAGCGACCCGATCGCGGAGAGAATTCCGCCACCTCCAGACCCGTTCCCTCCCTCACCAAACAGCATCTTGGCGAGCGGCTTGATGATCGCCTGCTGGATAGCAATCCGGGCGAGGTCGTTGATGATCTGGTCGGCGATGTTGCCGAAGACGTCCCCGAGCGATTTGCTTTGCAGGATCGCATCGGCAAGTCCGTCGTTGAGAGACTGGAGACCTTCGGCCGCGACAGACTGATAGGCCTCGTTGAGTTCCTTGGCGTCCTTGGGCAGGCTGTCCACATATCGCTCGAGCGGACCCATCGTGTCGCGCTTGACGGCTGCCTCTCGGGCACCGCGGGTGCTGTCGAGCTGCTTCAGCTTGGCCTCGGCAATCTGGTACTCGATATCAGTCGTGGCGTGCCGCGCTTTGACGGCCTCCAACGCGGCACGCTCCATCTCGATTTCTTTGTCGAGGATGCGCAATTGGATGCGGCGCCGATCTTCCTGCGTGCGGGCAGCATCGAGCTGATTGCGAAGCACCTCGGTATCGATCTCGATCACCGAGCGCTTCAGGTCTAGCTCCTGCTCGGTCAACTGGTCGTCGAGTTCCCAATTGACGAGCGTGTGCTGCTTCTGGGCATTCTGCGCATGTTGGAGCCGAAGCGCTTCAGCCTGCGCCTTCGTCAGTTCCCCGGATTTCTCTCGGCTATCGACATCGATATTGTAGGCGGCTTCCTCGGTCTCGATCCGAAGATGCTCCAACCGCGCACGCTCGCGAACGTCAGTGGTGATGTCCTGCTTGAGGCGCAGTTCCTCATCATTGAGTGAGGCCATCTCGCGGTTGAAGCGCTCGAGATATTCCGAGCTGCGATCCTTGGGGCCGCGCTTTGGCTTCCTTCCTCCGCTGCCGCTCGCCACGGGGAGCGCGCCATCGCCCACCGCAGCTTGAGGTGTCGGCTTGGGCGCGTTTCGGGCCGCAATTCGGCGCGCAACTTCCTGATTGATGGCGCTAGCAACATTGTTGGCAGTCTCATCGTTACGACCGCCCCTCACCTCACCCGCTAGCTTGCGCGCCCGCTTGGCCAAATCGGCATTCGACATGCCTTTAACGCCATATGTGTCGTTCTGACTGCGGTCGTACAGTTCGTAGGTGAGGCCAGCCAATCCGCCGAGTAGCGCGCCGGGAGCTTTGCCCACCTTCCCGCCGATAGCGGCCCCAGCAGCAATCGTGAGTGCGCCAGGAAGCTTTTCAGAAACCTGAGCTGCGCTAGCGGCCAGCCTGAACAACGCATCGGCGAGGCCAGCGATTGCCGACGCATTGTCGGCCACTACCCCGGCAATGCGCGCCTCGAGGACTTGCTTCAGCTCGGAAAGCTTATCCGCCGTCTTGTCAGCGTTTTGGATCTGCTCATCGGACAGGACGATACCGAGCCTGTGCGCAGCGTCGCGCAACTCATTGATGGCCTTTGAGCCACCCGCCAGAAGAGTGTCTAGCTTCTGGCCCGACTTTCCGAACAGGTCGGTTTGCAGCCGAGCGCGCTTCGCCGGATCTTCGATCTTGGCGAAAGCGTCGGCCAGCTTCGGGATCAGCTCACCCGCGGTATAGACGCGCCCATTCGCATCCTGAAGTGCAACGCCAAGCTCACGGAATGCGGCTACCTGCGATTTCTCTCCAGCTAGCGCCTCGCCCATTGTCTTGGTGAGCTTGGCAAGCGCCTTGTCCATTTCATCGGACGTGATGCCGGCCTGCGATGCCGCGTACCGGTATTCCTGAAGCTCTTTCGCAGAAACGCCAGCCTGCTGCGCCACCTCCCCCAACGAAGAAGCATAATCCAACGCCCGCTTGCCGGCCGCGACCAGCGCCGTGGCGGCGACACCGGTCAGGAGGGTGTTGAACCCACTCCGGATCTTCGAAAGCTCTTGCTGAATCGCCGTCGCGTCACGGCGGGCAATCCCTCTCGCGCGCTTGGTCCCCGCCTCAAATTGCGCGGTGTCTATCCCGAGCGTTACTCGGAGCGCGCCGATCAAGCCGCCATTTGCCATGAACGCCCCTCGTGATTATGAAGCTTCGCCATGACGACAGGCGAACTGCTGCGGATGCTGGTTGTGGATGCCCTCGTGATCGTGGGCTTCGCTGCTGGCGCGTTTCTGCTCTACACGGCTATTTTCGTTGCGCCGCCGGGGACGCAGTTGTTCTTTAGTCTAGGCGCGATCGCCTGTGCGGTCGTCCCGCTCCCTTTGGCGCTAGTGCTTCACAATCAGATTGTGCGCAGGCGTTTGCGATCAGGCGACGATAGCTGATCTCAGCCGAGATGCGCCGTAGCCCCCTGCCACGAGGTTAGAATGCTGAGCATTTGCTGCGGGGTCTGCTTCTGCGACTGAGCCGGCGCAGCGGGCTTCCGCTTTCCTCCGGCTAGCGTGATGGCGATATCGACCCGGCTCTGATACCCGTTCCGAGCGCGGTTGAGCAGTCGCGGCGTTTGATGCCAGAAATCATCGGGTGGCCAACCCGCCTCGCACCACCCCTCGTAGTGATCTAGCCAGTTCCACGCTTCGCCTGAGGCTTCGGAGCCTTTCCCGTCTCCCTAGCCTCCTCTGGCCCGCCGAACGCTGCAGCAAGGCCCTCCGATACCGCGAGCCTCGCCTTGGCAGGTCCGCAGGTCGAGAGCAGATCGTCCACGGCGCTCATCGGCATCTCGTGCGCGCGCTGGAGTCCCGCCCAGAAGATGGCTCGTAGGACAACGAGGTCGTCCGCATCCTCGCTGAACTTCGACACCAGTTCCGTCATCTTCATGCCCGTTGCCTGCTGGGCATAGATGAAGGCGGACACGTCGTATGTCAGGAGATACGATTCCCCGCCGATCTCGAGCGAGGTTTCGCCGCGGAGAGGATTGTCAGGCAGCATCAGGAAGCAGCCGCCTGCACCACCGCACCAGCGACGCGGATCGTGATCGTCGCCGTCTGGCGGTCATCGATCGGGATCGTCTTCTCGTAGCCCTTGACGATGCCGGGGAAGGTGAATTCCTGGTTCACGCCCGACACGGTCGGAACCGAGACCATGATCTCGCGCGGCTGATCGTCGTTGAGCGCGCTGTTGATCAGCGTGTCCGTTGCGGAGCCAGCGTCGTAGTTGATGCCGAAGGTGATCTCGCCATTCTCGATCAGGCCGGTGATATACTCACGGGCTCGACCCGGGCTCTTGAAGTGGGTTGCCTCCACCTCTGCCACCTGCGGGTTGGGCAGGCTGATGCTGATGACTTCCGCCACCTGCGTCGGCGTGCCGCCGTCATTGTCGATCCACAGTTCGGCGCTCCAGCCGATCGTCGTATTCGCCATCACGTCGCTCCTTGTAGATTACTTGATTTTCGCCAGTTTTGCCGCTTGCTTGGCGCGGACCTTCTCGATGCGGGTCCACATGCGCCCGCCTACGCCCCGCAGAACTTCTTGCTGTGTCGCGTCCCATGCCGGGCGCCCCGCGGGCTGCGCAGCTTGATGGGCATTGCCGAACTCGGTCTGCACGCCAGCGGGATCGTTCGTGCCCGCGTAGACTTCGGCGAAGCTCTTGCCCTCACGCCGTGCGGTGCGCGCCTGTGACTTGTTCAATCGCGTTCCAGCGTGGATGCTGTCGCGATAGGTGCCGGGCGGGCGCTTTGGCGTGCTTGCCGGGTCTGCGTCCACCGGAGCCGCCGCCTTCCACGCATCCACGAATGGCTTGAGCGCCCCGATGCCGTCCTGCTGCATTTCCCGACGCGCGACGGTCCGCGGCAACTCCCCTAGCAGTTTGTCGAGTTCCTTCAGGCCATCGACCTGATCCATCTTGATCACGCGGGGCGCACCCAGAACTGGTAATCATGCCGGATACGGTAGGCGACACCGCCGCCGATCATATCCTCCGGATTAGGTCCGTCGTCGCTCACCAGAATGGCAGGGGGCAGAAACTTCCACCCGCCGACCGTGACTTCTGTCAGCCTCTGCATTTCGGCCTGAAGCGCGTCTGCGACAGCGAGCGCGCTTACCTGCGTCGCGCCGTAGCAATCGAACTGCACCCATGGGTTGATCAGCGTATCGGGGCCTTTGAACGTCCAGTCCTGCCCAGGCGCGGCCTTAGTCAGCACGATCGCAGGGAGCGCAGAATTGGCCGGCCGCAGTCCCCAATCAACGCGCGTGGCCACCAGTCCGGTAATCGTCCCGTTTGCCAGCAAGCGGGAACGCAAGGCGGGGCGCATTACTCAGCCGCCCGTTGCGCCGTCACGCGCACGCCCTCGTTGAACCCCAAATCGGACACGGCTTGGATATCCCAAATAGGCCAGACACTCTGGTCCGCATCTGACACCGGGTAGCGGATGCGATCAGTGACGCTGATAGTGCGGGTCTTGGAGTTGCTCAGCACCTCGAATGTCGCGACCTGCGCACCACCTTCTTGCGCCGCCTTCCTCTGTTCGTTGCCACTGCCCCAGATTATGGCTGCGTTCGCGGCTAGATATGGCGCGAAAGCACCAGGCTGCGTCGTCATTCCGTCATCTACTGGCGGCCCGCTGCGCTCGATCACGATCTTGTGCTTGCGCGGGGTGGCCTTCATGCGAGTGCCGGGTCCCGGTAGCGCCACAGCAAGGATTTTACTGCATCGCTGATTGGGTCTCCGCCCTCTCGATTGTCGAACAGTGCCCCGAGAACGAGAAGGATCGCGGCCTTCACCAGTGCCGGTGCATCCGCTTCCGTCCATTCGTGATCAGGGCGCTTGAGATAGTCGATCACAATATCACTTGCAGCCTCGGCCTGGAACGTGACCGTCGCTGCGATATCCGCGTCTTCAAACTCATCCTCGGTGAGCCGAAGGTGCGTGCGCGCTTCCTCGAGCGTGATCAGCGCGGCCATTACTTGGCGTCCTTCCCATCGCGCCCCTTCTTGGCGCAAAGGGTCCAGTCACCGCCGTCAGGCTTGCCGGCCGTTCCCTTGTTGGCGTGCCATAGCGAGCCGCCCCAAGTGACCGTGTCGCCTTCCTCGTAAGCCTGGCCATCCTGCCAGACACCGCGGTAGATCATGACCGGAAATGGGATTTGAAAAGCGTACTCGGTATCGCCCTTGTCGAAGCTGAAGCGCAGCGTGCGCCCATCCTCCATCAAGGTCAGGCCGATGTCCTCCGGCCCCATGCCGTGCTGACCATCCTTGCCGGGCTCACCGTCCTGCCCATCCTTGCCGACGACCTGGCCAAGCTCTTTCATGCGGCCATCGGTGAACGTCGCGACGAGCCCGCCGGTGCGATCAATCACCAGATCAGCGATCCCAGCCCCATCCTTGCCCGGCTCGCCGTTGGTTGGCACCGGGATTTCAGCGACAGCCTTTGCGACGCCTTCCTCGATCAGGGGACGCACATCGTCGAGAGTGATGCTCGTGCCATCCTTCGGCGCAGGGATCGCCTTCACCCGTTCCGACACAGCGCGTTCGACTAGTTCCCCAATGGCATCCATGTCTGGAGCGATGGGCTCCGGCGCGGCCGGAATATGCAGCTTCGAAACCTCACCCGCGACCATCGCGACGAAATCAGGCGTGTCCGCCTTGGCTTCCTCTAGCGCCGCAATACGTGCGAGCAGCGGGGCCGTCGCCGCCTCAACGTGCTGCTTTACGATGGCAGCCGTCGCTTCGGCGAGAGCCTTGGTGTCAAGCATTCAAGGCCTCCCGCAGATCTTTCTCGAAGAGGGCGAGCGCAGCACGGCGCGCTTCCTCATTGTCATTGGCGACTTCTTCAACCGGGGCCGGTGCCGGTGCGGCGGTGCCGAACGGGTCTTCCTGCGCATCCCGCTTCGCGAGGGCCGCGAGGCTGTAGTTTTGCTGCTGCAGATAAACAGCGTCACCACCCGCGGTGGGCTTCTTGTCGAGCTTGGCGCGCATCTCATCGATCTTCAGAATGCCGGCGCCCTCCTTCAGGACCTGCATCTGGGTCACGCTGTCCATGCGCAGCAAGTTGTCGATGTCGAACTCGGTGCCTAGCGTTTCACCAGTCGCCAAGCCCTCATCTAGGCATAGCTCGATCGCCTCAATCAGCACCTGAAGGCACTGCGAGTAATACTCGGTGTTGAGCGCCTGAACGTTGTTGTAACTGGGCAGATCGCCCACGCCGATCTTGTAGGGCGGAACGTGGTAGGTCGAGCAGATGACCTCGGCTGTCCACTTCAACTGCTCAATCAACTGCGCGTCAGTCGATTTCATCGACATCGCTTCGTACTTCAGGCCATCGCCTAGAACCGCGACCTTGCCGGCGTTCGAACCACTGAAGTTCGCGTCCCAGTATTCCTTGAGCCGCACCGCGGTCTCGTCGCTGATCGCTTCTGGCGCTGTCAGGATACCACCGGGGCGAGCGCCGTTCTGGAACAGCTTCGTGCTGGCGTTCTGGATCGCGATGCCCTGCGTCGCTGCGAGCCCGTTAGCGAAGATCGGCGACAGCCCGACCAGCGGGTGGAAGAAGCAGTTGAACCGGTCGTGGATGATCTCGCGAGCGGGGACGACAATCTGCTCCCCCACGCCGCTCAGATTGTCCGCGCGCAGCTCGTAAAACACTTCACCGCTATCCGAGACCAGCGGCGTCACCAGATCCGGCGAAAGCACATAGAGACCAACGACGACGCCACGCCCATCCCTGCGCTTCAGGACGTAGGTGTTGCCGCGCTGGAGCTTTGACAGCACCCAATTCTCGAAGAACTGAATCCGGTTCTGATATCCGTTCGGCTTCCGCAGTACAGGCGAATACGCTGGGTTCTTGACCTCGCTCCAGATGCCGTCGCTATCCTGCGCGACCAGCTTGACCCGAAGTTTTGAAATGTCGCTCGCGATCAGGGTTTGGCAGGCGAAGACGGCATGGTTTGCCAGCACGCTGTCCGGGCTAATCGGTGGGGCGTTCTGCTGCCAAGCGCCGGGGAAATATTCCCGAATGACTGGCCACCAGCCACCGCGCCCCTCGGCAACAGGGCTGAGGGCCTTTTTCTCTGCACCGCGGGAGATGGTGAAGCCGAACAACTGCATCAGGCGGCCTCCCTCTCATTCGTGACGCGATAATTTGCTCGGACGAACTTGTTGATGTGAACGAGCGACCACGGCTTGAGCGTGCCGGGGAAGAACAGAACCCGCGGCTCGGTCTCGGTCCGCATCGGACGCGAGCCGTGCCAGTGCACCCCGTCCGCTTCGCTCCACGTCGCCTCGCCGTAACCGAGAATATGCGCGAGCCATGCCTGATCCGAGCCGGTGTATAGCTGCCCCGCTTCGATTGCTCCGTCCTGCGTGAACTTCTCGTACACCTGCGGCCTGCATCCAGCCGTCATCAGGATCATACTGCCATTGTACGGGCGGTTGGGGGCCGTCCCCTTGAAGATGACCAGATCATCCGAGCGATCGAACAGCGGATCCAGCGGCCCACCAATCACCACGTCCAGATCCATGCACACGAACCGCTTGCCAAACATGGCGGCTGCATCGCGGCGGAACATCGCGAGCCGGCGAAAGCAACTCGGTCGGCCATTGGCCCACCGCGGCGTCGTCACATCCTCAAACTCACCCGGCGGGGTGATGATCCTGACTTTCGGATCAATGCCTCTAGGCATGTTGGTCACGCAGGCCAACTCGTGCGGCATCGCGAGATTGCGCGAGACCATCGAGGCCCAGATATTCACATGATCAGCGGTGTACGCGGTTCGGCCGTTCGGCTGCTTCCACAGCCAGGTCAGGATGGTAATCACGCGGCCTTGGCCATTTGCTTGAACAGCGGCGCATAGCGAACCACGAAGTCAGGCCGGTTTGTGCGCAGATATTCCCATTTCTTCGCGACCGCATCGTTAGTCATGACCGGACGAAGGCGCTCTACCGCCTCCCTTGGGTGACCCGAGTCGCACAGAAACATTGCCGCTCCGCACTGAAATAGCGGGGCTTTTTCTTCAGGTACGAATGAGGACCAATATTCCCATGCTTCGGCAATCTCTTCGGGTGACCAGCGGTCAAGCGAGAGCGCTTTGAGTGAGACCTCCGACGCGTTCCATTGCGACTTGACCCGGAACACCAGCGTCGTCCCCGGCACCACCGCTTCGACGAACTCGATGTGATGCCGAAGCCGATACAGGCACGCCGGAATTTCATAGCTCGGGAAGTGGCAGAAGTCCTGCCACGCCATGATCGCACCCGGCTGCAATGCCTCCCGTAGTTCGGTCAGCACGGGCGAAATCTGAGGTACACGCTTTGGCGCATCGGTGATCAGGACGCCAATGGGGCCACCGCTCCATTGCAGGTCCTCAATCTGCCCCTGGTGAACCTCCACATGATCGATCAGCGGCCCGAGATTGGCCTTGAACTGCTGGAGGCTCGGCCCGATGGGGATCGCCCCACCGTGCTTGCCGTAGAACGCCTCGACCTTCCGCGCGTGCCCGGGTTTCGACAGGAACTTGTCATAGACCTGCACCTTGCGGTCAGCGCCAGAATCCCGAACGCCAGCCGCGATATAGGCCGTTGAAGCGCCTAACCACGCGCCGAACTCCACGATCGCGCCTTCACCAGCCTCCTTTGCTAGCCGATAGTATAACGACCGCTCGGCATCGGTCGTCATTGCCGGAATAGGCTTTACGCCTTCGAGTGGGTGCATACGACCTTTCCAGCAATCCGGTCCAAGCCCAACACCTGCGCCATGGCGAGGCGGTGGTTGCCCTGGTTCCCGATGAATACATTCCCGTCGCGGCCGATCAGAAAGGTGGGCAAAGGCCCTGCCTCCGCATCGAACCCGCGGCTTTTCATGTCCTCGAACATGCCGTCCACGCGGCTATAATATTGCTCGAGCAGCGCTCTCATTGACGCGCAGCCACGCACGCTCTCGCGCCGGCCAAGCCTCCCTGCGTAGGCGTGGCGGAACAGGTCCGTGTCTTCCCACGCCGCACCGCCGCGGTATCGCTGAGCAATCGCCCGGTGCTTGACGGCCTCCGCCAACGGGAAGCGTCGCGTGAGGTCCCAGTCACCACCGACAACGCCCTGAAGCCCATCAAGCGGCGATATCTTGAACCTGATCAGTTGCGGGGCGATCCATAACACCGACAACGATTTCGTCGCCATCGGTCACTTCCTCGGCAATTCGATATCCATGGCGCTCAAGCAGGTCCCGCATACCCTCAAGCGAGGCGTAGCGGTTGAAATCCCCTAGCGGCTCATGCGGCGTGCCAGCGCGCCAGTTGTCGGCACGGTTGCGGTTGCCACAGAGAACCACGGTCGGAATGCGCTCGGCAATCTCCGCGAATACCGCATCAATCGTCTCGCGCAGGTAATAGACCATCCGCACCGCCACGAGCGTGTCCTTGCCGTCCAGCAAAGCGATGCTGTCGCCGATCGACCCGTTGACGAACTCGACGCCTGCCACTCGCCACTTGCTGGCCAGTCTCAGCGCCTCAACGTGGCGTTCGCGGTTCTGCTCAACCGCGGTGACCTCCCTGCTCTCCTTGGCCATCAGCAGCGCAAGCACGCCCTCGGCTGAGCCGAGTTCGATCACATGTTCGCCAGTGACGAAGGGAAGGATGCGGGTGTACTTCTCTGGAACTTCGCCGCGGAAGATCGCGGCCTGGTTCTTGCGGTAAGCGAGGCTCCCCGTCACGCCGCTGCGATCTTCTCGCGCAGGGTAGCAGCATCCCAGCCGTTGAAGGGGTTCTTGCTCAGCTTCTCGCGGTACTCAGCCCGGAGTGCGGCCAGGTCGTCGCCAGTGCTGGACGGCGTCGGCGCATCGGCTTGAGCTATCTTGGCCCGCGGTGCCGTCTTCGTAGCGCGACCGAGCGCCAAGATAGCGCGTGCAGCAGGCCCTGAGAGGTACAGGGGCTCACCAGCGGTCAGCATGCGCGTTCCATAGCGCCTGCTCTTGGTGGCATAGACAGTGCGGTGGGCCATTCCCGTCTCCTTGAAAAAGGGCGGCGAGCCGAAGCCCGCCGCTCGTTACACTCAGCTCAGGTCGTTGACCGGACCGCCCCAAGCCACGCCAGTCAGGTACGCGACCGCAGAAGTGCGGCGACGTGCCCAGTTGATCGTGCGCTCGGCGAGGAAGCCGACGCTGTTGGTCTGCCACAGCGAGACGGTCGAAGCAGCCGTTCCCGGCACCACGCCGATCGAGTCACCCGTCAGCGAGCTGTCGAGCATTTCGATTGAAGCCTCGCGGCTCATATCGAGGCGGATGCCGCCTTCGTCGGCCAGATACACATCGGCCGCGTTGATCATCGCCACCACACCAGCCGGGACATGCTCCGAGGTGATGACCGGGATGCCAAGCAGCATACCGCCGTTCATGCCGATGCCGTTGAACTCGCTCTGACCGAGCGCATTGACCATCATCGACAGCGCCAGCGCCGTGTCCGAGCGCATCACGAGAACACCGGTCGTCGGCGGGTTGTTCGCCGCAATGTACTCGTTCAGCAGCGAGCGGATGTCCGCGCGCACGTCGTCCGCATCACCCGTGCCCGACGCCGCGGCATGCGGGGCGCCATTGGTGATCGATGCCGGCGAAACGCCCGCGCTTGCGGTCTTGGCAGGATTGATGAAGTCGATGTCCAGACGGGCCTTGAGCGCCTCTGCGAGCTGGTCGCGCACGATCGCTTCGGCCGAAGGCGAGGAATCACGGATGACCTCATCGGTCAGCACCGCGATATTCGCGACCTTCAGCGGCTCCAGGGTCGTGCGGGCGAAGTCGAACGAGGTCAGAGGTTTTGCCTTGCCCTCGCCTACCCAGTAGCCCTCGCCGCCAGCCGTCTGGCTGATCAACGGAACTCGGAACGGAACTCGGCGCAGCGACGGAATGCCGTTCGTGCCGAACTTGCCGAGGATCGTCATCGGGCGCAGGAACGACACGAAGTCAGCGAAGGCCGAAGTCGTGTCGCCGACCAGATCCTCCGCCCAGCTTCCCGATTGGGTCGAGCCTGCAGGAACTTCCGCCTTCTCGATCGCCTGGAAACCGCGGTCTGCGAGGTTCTTCAGCGTGCCGAAGGCGTTGCTGTCCTCGCCATAACGGATGCCGGCGAGGCGAGCCGCGTCGTGGACGTTGCCCTTGGCCATGCCGAAGCATTTGACGAGGCGGGCAAAGCCAATGCCCGGATCCAGCTTGGGCTGGGTCTTGACCTGAATCTGTCCCTGACGGGTACCGGCGCCTTCATCGGCCTTCTGGCCAGCGACCGGCGTCAGCTTGGTCGTGTCGATCGACGTCTTCTCCATCGAGCGGAGACGCTTCAGGTGAGCGTCAATGGCCTCGACCTGCTCCTGGTTGTCGTCGAACTCTTCGGTCTGCGAGGCGTCGAGGGTCGAACCCTCACCCGCGGCCTTTTCCATGATGGTGGCATTGGCAGCCACCAGCGACGCGCGCTTCGTTTCGAAGGCGCTGATCTGCTCAGCGTAGTTCATGATTGGGTTTCCATCTAAGGGAAGGTCGGCGCCTCCCGGCGCGAACCCGCGTTGGACTAGTTCGAGAGGCGCTTGATGTCGCGAATCACGAACGGCTTCGCCCTACCGCGGGCGGGGTCTTCCAGCTTCACGACGCGCACAGTCTTGCCAACCGCGGCGGGCGCATCGGGTTGCGGAATTTCGGGTTCGGGAATACCGGCCTCTTGCCGCGCCTCCCGGTCAAGGGCTCTAATGGCGCGCAGCTCGGCATCGGCGCCATAGATCGATTTGAGTTCGGTGATCAGAGCCTGCGAGTTAGCCGGGATCGTCACCGCAGAAAGCTCAAACACCTCGGTCTCGCTGAACCGGATGCCGCCGCTGTCCATGAAACTGTACTCGATCGGGCGGAACCCCACGCTGACCGCACGAACAAGGCCGGTCTTGATCGAATCCCATGCCTCCTGAAGGCGATCCTTCAGAGTGACCGACTCCACGGTATCGGGATGCGCGATCGACGCCTCGAACCCAATACCTTTGGCGGTCGGCTTATCGAACCTCACCGAACCGATCGGCTTGTCGTGCTGATGCTGCCAGAGGAACGCCAATGGGTTGGTGAACTTCACACCCATGGGGTCGATGATATCTCCAACCCGATCAACGGTCGGGGTCGTTGCGATACCGCGGATGATCCGCTTTTCCTCGTCGATCGATTTGACCGACAGGACCGAATAGGCGCGGTTCTGCATATGAGCGGCCTCCTCAGCCGAATACGAGCATCTGATATTTCTTTGGGGCGACGTCAGCCGCGGTCGCAGCTCCGATAGCCATCGCAAGCGCGATGGCTGCGTCGATCTTGTTTACCGACCGCGTTTTCGCCAGCCAGTGATTGCCCCATTTGTCTTCTTCGATGACCGCGGACATCATTGCCGAGATCAGCACCGGGTTGCGCTTCAAACGGATTCGACCCTCGAGCAGCGCGTCCTCAAGCAACCTTACCGAGCCAGGCATCCACATGCCTTCGCCGCCCGGTTCCAGAGGCTTGCCCTTCTTGAGGCCCCCTTGCGGATGCTCGGCAAAAGACAGGCTCAGACCCAATTCGTCGACGTCTTCCTCGAACCGCTTGAACGCGAACCGGTCATAGGCGACCAGTTGAACATCGAAGTCGCGGTCGTATTCGCTCAAGGTCTGCGCGACGTGCCGGTAGTTGATACTTTCCCCGGCTGGCGCATGGATATGCCGATCCCGCGCCCAAACTGCATAGGGCAGTTTATCCCGCAATTCCCGCGCCGCCAGCGTATCCCCGGGCGTCCATGCCTCAACCCAGGCGTCAAACAGAGGTTTGTTGTTCGCGTCCGTACCGGTTCGAACAACCGCCCCTAACGCCGTGATGTCGCGGTTCTGTGAAAGGTCCAACCCGAGCCAAACCTGTTCGCCGTGATGCTTCGCAATATCGAAGTCCGCGATGCACGGCTCCAACGTCGCTCGAGTCATCCATGCGGTTTCAGCATCGGTCCAGATGCAGAAGTGAAGTCGCAAAATGCCGTTGAGTTGACCTGGTATCGCCTTCGCCTGCGCCACCGTCTCGCGCAGATACTCATCGGTGATCGTCACCCCAAGCAGGGGGTTTGCTTTGATCCAGCACCCTTCGTCGCTGAGGGGGTCATCCCCCTCGTCCAAGGCGCAAACATAGCTGAAGGTGGTGTCGTCAATGATCTCGCCAAGGAATGTCGGGTCAGTGACCGCGTCAACGTTCCCCGCGGCAACCTTGACCGCGTGTTCGTGTTCCTCCCACGCGACCGAGTTACGATCGCTCCCGCTGTTCGTGATCATGAACAAGAGCGGCTCGCGGCGGAACTTGAAGCCGCGCTCCAGCATCTCAATAATCTTGCGGTCCGGAAGCTCGTGGACCTCGTCCGCTAGCACGAAATATGGACGCGGCCCCGATCCGGTCTTTCCCGTGTCCCGCGACACCGGCCGGAAGAAGCTGCCCGATGCGTGATGTGCGATATTGAACTCGCGGCCCGGCCCGCCCGAAAACTCCAACCGCTTCGACAGCGCCGGCGCGGCCTTCACCATTTTCACCGCATCGGCGAAAAGAATTCCCGCCTGTTCGCGCTTCGCAGCCGCCGCGTAGATCTGTGCGCCGGCCTCACCATCGGCGCAAAGACCCAGGATGCCAATGCCACCAGCGAGCGGAGACTTACCGTTTCCCTTCCCCTGCTCGATATAAGCCCGACGAAACCGCCTTCGCCCATCCTCCCGCTTCCAACCGAACAGCGACCCGACGATGAACGCCTGACTCGGGTCCAGCTCGAACGGCTTGCCCTCGAATTGCCCCTCGCTGAGCTTCAGGACGCTTTCGAAGAACCCGAACGCATACTCCGCGGCCTCATAATCGAACCGGATGCCATCCGTTCGATCAAGATCCGCCAGATGCCGCCGACAGGCATTGCGGACGTGCGGCCCCGCGATAATTTCGCCAGCAACGACCGCTTCCGCGTAAGCGCTAGTTCGGTCGCCCGAAATAGGTGTCAGCGGGATCGCTTTCGTCGCCATCCGGCATGCTCACTTTCGTTTCGTCTACCGGCGTTGCGGCCAGCTTCGACAGGATCGCCGAATAGGCCTGCATCGCATTGACCCCCATTTCGGGGTCCGTGTTCAGCCTGGCACGCAGCCGGCAGGCCAAATGCAGCAGCGCTCGATGCGAACAGTTCAGCCACGGCAACTCTGAGGCGAATTCATGCCAGGCATCTCGCTCGGCATCAGTCATCGCTTTGTACGGCTCGCCAAGCGGGCGAGTACCCTTCGGCGCCTTGCGATCGGCGTATCGTCCTGCGTCGTGAAGCACCGCACCAGAGACAGCGGCCTTCGCAGCCGGCAATCTCGGCTTAGGCATTTCC
>Ga0247822_10000040_pt1 | contig 45907 bp, 69 predicted proteins | sample 13C_Cellulose_Da_FD_192423 | JGI IMG/M metagenome (GOLD analysis project Ga0247822, IMG submission 192423) | Soil microbial communities from agricultural site in Penn Yan, New York, United States - 13C_Cellulose_Day30 | ecosystem: Environmental > Terrestrial > Soil > Agricultural land | place...
TGGAGATCCTGCTTCAGCGCCTCTTCGAGTTTCGTATCGTACGATGTGCCGTTGAAGAGGTCCTGGGGACCTTCGCCTCCAGAGTAGACGAGGATGGTGCGGGAGAGGAAGCCCTGGTCCCAAGCGCCCTCGGGCAAAATACTGGTGAGGTACGACGGGGTCGTAGCCGCCGTGAAGTTCAACTGTGGCGCCTCCATCTTGATGTTGATCTTCGCGGTCCGTCGGGTCTCCGAGTATATCCGGCAATCGTAGATGTTCGTGAGGACGTTCATGAAATCGTTCTCATAGGCCGGAAGGAAGACACCCAACTCGTCGGACGCGACGGTGAGGGAGTTGAAGGAGGTTATCGCAGGTGTGTCCATCGGACGGATCACACGGCGTTCGGCCTGGGAGAGCGCATCAATCAACGACGCCTTTGTCACTGACGTGGGTGCTATGTGGTGATCATCAAGGTCATTGAGGAAATCGTAGACGACTGCGGTGGAAAGAGTTTTACCCGCGCCAGGGGGTCCGACGGTGATAACGTATAGGTTCGGATAGAGTAGCCCCTTGTTATTGCGTATCCAAACCTTTCGCTCGAGAGCGGCGGCAATGGCAAAGATACCCGCCCATCGAGTAAAGAGTTTCGGCGACCCTTTATTAGCCATGTACTCGTTGAAACCATCAGTCCAACTCCCCAATTGACGTGCCATCACATTCCTCGGATTGACAATTTGAACTCGGTATCTTCCCTCGTGCGAGGGTCCGAGCCCTTCCATTTCTTTAACCCATCGGGGTTGCGCTCGCTGTGGTAGCCCCAATTCCAGCCGGTCATGGCTTCGGTGGGGACGACGAAGGGTCTCCCACCGCGAAGTTCCAAAGGCGCTTTGAGCGCCTCGAGGGCCCACGGTACGATTTCGTTTTCAAGATGCTCGGGGTACTGGAAGAGGATTGAGTCGTGGACTTGGATGAGAAGCTGGACCTTGTTGGCGCGCCAGATGTTGAGGATACCTGTGTTGATCTCGTCGGCGGTCATGCTTTGCGGGGAGTATGCTACGGCTTCACGGATGGTTGAGTCGTCGTCGGGGCGACCGAAGAAATACCTGCGGCGGCCGAAGAGGGTCGTGAGGTGGGAGAAGGATTTGATTTGGGAGCGGATATGTTTGTGATACTGCGGGATGAGGGGGAAGGCGCGGAAGTAGTTGGACTGGAAGAGGGCCACATCGCCCTCGGGGAACTTGGTGTGCTTGGCCATAGTGCGGGGCTGGCCCAGATAGTTGCTCCCGTGACCGAGGACTTTGCTCCCGTCGCGGTAGGACTTGTCCCGGTAGAAAAGCATGTTGGCGATCTCGCGATCTGTGCGCCCGTCGCCCCAGGGAAGATGCGGGTTGCACATCTTGCAGACCTGGGTGTGAAGGTCGCCCGACTCACACGCGTCGAGATACTTCCCGGCCGCCTCGGGCCCGTACTCGTCAAGGAACTGATCCCAGATCAGGGCGCCCAGGTTGCGGGAGTCGGCCTGCTCGAGGTCCATGTTGCAGAACTTCATTCCGGGATCGGCGACGAAAACGGAACGGAGGGAAGAGGTTACGTTCTGGAGGTTCGTACCAGTTCCATAGTCAGACTCAGACGAAGCCCATCGTCCTGTGTTGGTTCCAGCGATATTAATATTAGTTCGCATCCGTCCATCGGGATCGATGCCTGTTCTAAGAAAGCCCAAAGACTTTCCCAGGTCTCGAAGTGCGAGCATATGGGCAATGATTGGCTCAGCAATAAAGTACCCGGAAAGTTTTTCCAAAGCTGTGCGATCCGTTGAAGGTGCGAAAACTCCATTTGCATTGCGTTTCCTCTGAACAGGGAGCTGAAGGATGTCGTAAAGCAGCGTTGCCATCTGCTTGGGCGAACGCCAGTTGAAGCCCGGGTCCACGCCCACGCCCTCCACGAGGATGAGCTTCAGCTGATGTTCGAGTTGGGAAAGCTTGGTTTCGAACTCTCGGATGACGGTGGCCCGACGGGTCTGGTTGACGAGCAGCCCCCGCATCATCATTTCAAGGACCGGGGCCTGGAGGGCCTTGGAGAATTCGTAGGTGGATCGCGTGGTGTTGTCGAGCATGGGCTCGATCACGCCGCGGATCTCCTCGGTGACGCAAACGTCGAGGCCGTTGTAAACCCAGTAGGCATCGTCGCCGGACATGCAGGCCATGTACTCGGGGGAGAGGTCAGAAGTGTTGATTATGCGGGCCACACTACTTCTCCCAGTTCATTCATGTGTGCGATCTTGAGCCCGAGCATCTGGGCCACAGTAAGTTCGGCGGTGACGCCTTTACTTTCCTTCCACCCGGAGACCGCGAGGATATAGAAAGCATCACAGCGGCGAAGCATGTCGATGTTGTATTCCTGCCAATAGGCAAAGTTGGTGGGAAGGGAATGCTTCGCGGCGAGTTCGTGGCAGTGGACGACGGGGGAATATACCCAGGCCTTGCGCTGAAGAAGGATGGCGGTGGCCTGCTCGGCCAAGAGGAACCGGGTCTTCATAATCAGCGGGTCCTCGTGGGAATACGGCGAGGCGAGATAAATCACTGAACGGTCCTTCCTGTCTTTTGCATAAACTTAAGGTAACAATCCTCGCATACGATTGCAAGCTCTTCCGGGGGAAACTCCCCGAACGTCTCGCGGGACTGGTCGAGAGCCTCTTCGTCGGTGCAGCCCTTCTCGAAGGTCTCGCCGCAGCATTCACATAGGAAATCTTCGGTCATGCGATGACTCCTTCCGGAAGGTTGAAGCGTTTGGAAATTTCGGGGTTGAACTCAATCATCCAGGTCCCGACGTTCAGGGGGATGCCGGTGGTCTTGACGCAGACTGCGAGATGGGCCTGGATGGTGAACCCGAGGAGACCGAGGGGGTCGGTCGACAGGTTAAGTTGGATATCGGGGATGTGGACGGGCTGTTCGAAGAAACCTTTGGCGGTCTCGCGGGAGTGAATCATGGCGACGAGCATCTCAATCTTCCTTTTTAAGAGTTTCCATTCGGGACATGAACTTCCATGATGCCTCCTCCGTGTACACCGTGCCCATGAACCCCAGTCCCTTTTCCATCTCGGGCTGCAGGGCGTGGTGGCAGAGCATGGTGTCGGCATCGGCGAGGGTGCAGGCTATGCCGTAGGTGCGCCACAGGCGGTGGATGTCGTATAAACCGTTTTGGAACACTGACGGTTTCATCTTACACCACCGCTTGACGTATGCCCAAGCGCGCATCTCCTCGGCGGCGGTCCGCCAGTAGTTCCCGTCCTTTTGCGCTTTGCTCCAGAAGGGAATTACGATCGCCGAGGAGATGCTGGGGGCGAAACCAATGCAAGTGATCTGGTCGCCCTTGGTTTCGATGTCGATGCTCAATCGCCGGGCGGGGAGGATGTATTCCTGTTCGTAGGCTTGAAGGTCCTCGAGTGTGGGCTCGACCCATATTTCGCGAGAGGGACGGACAATACTTGGATCTTGGGACTGGCGGCGGGCCTTATCAAGGTCGGCCAGGACAATGGGGCGAAGGGACCATTCTCGGAGGACAGCCGCAGGATGATATGTTGGTAGTACTTTGAAGGTACGAGATAGACTGACTCCGGTTGCGGCTGAAGCTGGCGAAGTAGTTCCAATAGGTGCGCCACGTATAGCTCGGATACCCGATGTGCCGAGGAGCGCCCACGCAGCCGTCGCACCCAGCGCGATGATGAGGTTAGGATTTTCATCGTTGATCTCTCCGTAGAGCCGGGCCAGTTCCGGGGTGTATTCAGCCCGGGCGAACTTGCCCTTCACCAGCGCCGGCATTCCCTTTATGCCTTCGGGCTTAGCCCCGCAGAGATTGATGACGTCGTTTGAGCCGGGCGGACGGAGGTTGAAGACGGTGGTGACGGCGCAGTCGCGGTACTCGATCCCGACCTGGGAAAGGAGTTGCTTGATGAGCCAGCCGCTCTTGCCGATGAAGGGCTGCCGAGCTTCCGCTTCGGCCTCCCCCCACGCTTCGCCAACGAGCATGATGCCGTTGCCGGACATCTCAGAACTCCTTCTGCGTTGCGATCTTGGCATACCCCGCGATGTCATCCCAGTGGTCTCGGAAGTGGCTGTCGCCGGAGAGGATCCGGCCGGCCTTGTGCATAATCATCTCGAGCGACTCACGTTCTTGGTTCGTGAGCTGGTCCTGACCCCGACGCTTGCGCTCGACGCAGGCGGTGGCGATCACGTATTTCAACTGCTGGATATAGCGGGCGGTGTTATCATAGTTGCCGTGGGTGGTGCCGCGCTCCGAGATGAGATCTTCGGTCGGGCGGAAGCTCTGGATTTCCTTTACGGCATCTTCGAGTGTTACGTCTGGCATGGGTTCGGTCTCCGTTGAGGTGGGTATGGTTGGTATCGTTTCGTTACGGTATGGTTCACAACTCGTCTGCGAAGTAGGCCTCGGAGCTGCGTTGGAAGAACTCGGGGTCCCGCTCAAGGCCCAGGACCCTGCCTGCGCCAAGAACAGTTGCTGCTTTGAGGGCGTTGGCGCTGCCGGCAGTGGGGTCAAGAACAAACGAGTATTCATCCGTGAACATCTCCATGAAATGCTTCAGCATTGCCACGGGCTTTTCATTCATATGAATAGACTTTTCTCTCCCTGGGTATGCGAAGGCGTTGGACTTGGCCTGGACTATCTTCCGGTCCCCGCGTGAGCCGAAGAACGCCGTCTCGTATATGCGGCGCGGGCCGCGATTAGCATCCGGAATAATTCCGGTGTTATCAGACTTGAGCCAGATGAGCGGGAAGGGGTTGATTTTCCAACCCATTTTTTCGAGGATCTTTTTCGTTTCACTGTAGTAATCCATTGAAAACCAGAACATGAGGTGGGCGGACTCGGCGACCACATTGGACATGCTCATGTCGAGGGTGTTGAGGAGTTTCCAGAAGACGTCCGGGTCGTCGGCGTACTCGCCGAACTCCTGGCCCGCCCCCTGGTCCGACTTGTGCATCCCCACGCCGTAGGGGAAATCGCAGTGGAGGAAGTTGAAGGGCTGCCCGGTGTACGCCGCGGCCCACTCGTGGAAGTCCTCGTTCAGAAGCGGCACCACCTTCGAGGTAGACGTCGGGGCCTCGTCCGGGAGGGCGATGACCTGGGCGACCCTGGCCTCCACCGCATCGATCGCGTTCGCCGCCTTGCGCGAGTTCGTGCGCTCGACGATGTTCACGGCGGTGGAGAATTTATCCGCCTTGGCGACTCGTTCATCCCCGGACTTCAGCGCTTCCGCGACGGCGAGGTTCCGCCCAACGTCCATCTTGCTGAGGCCGAGTTCCGTGGCGACCGCCGCCTGGGACATGGAGCCCTCTTGTTCCCGGCGGATCTCCAGGTATTTATCCATGGCGAGGGCCCGCTCCTGCCAGGTGATGTCCTGACGCTTCACGTTCTCCTCGAGTTCGATCGCGTGGTGAGTGCGCGGATCGAGGTCGGTGGAAAGTTGGGTAGGGATGTGGGTCCAGCCCAGGGACTTCACCGCCGTGAGGCGGCGCTCACCAGCGACCAGCACCCCATCCGTGTCTATGACGATGGGATGGATGAGGCCGAGGCGGTGGATGGACTCGGCGAGTTCATCGATGCCGCGGAGTTCCCGGCGCTGGCGATCGGCCCGGTTGATGGTGATGGTCTCGATAGGGGTGGAGGTGAAGAGGCCCGAGGTCACTTGGAAGGCCCCCCAATTGCGCGCTCGTACAACGCGCGGTCGACGGGGACGAGGCGGCCAGTGTGAAGTTTGCACATGTCGAGGGCCTCGGCCTCGTCGAAGATCGCCGCCTGACGGTAGTCACTGTGGCGGGCGCCCCCGTTGGTTTGCCAGCCGCCGTGGATGTTGAAGAGGATGTACTGCATGGGTGTCTCCGGATTGAGGAATAAAGGGGGCCGAAGCCCCCTCGTCTTTGGCGTTGCTCTGGATTAATCCAGCGGCGCGGTGTTGCCGACGCGGACGCGCATGACCTCGGGGTCGTTCTTGTCCGGAGCCCAGGTGATCGGGGCGAGGAACTGCTGGTTCACGGACTCGTTGAAGAGTTCCTTGAAGGACATGTCCTCGTTCCCCACCTTCAGATGCGAAGAAAGGAACTTCTTCAGGCGGTTCTGCATCTGAACGAACGCGACCTCATCGGCCTTGTTGAACATGAAGGAGAGGTTCTGGCGGATGTCCGCGAGATTGCCCTTGTAGTCCGAAGGATCAACATCCTCCATCGGAGCGACGACCTGGATCGGGAACTCGACCGACTGATATTCCGTACCGTCGCCGCCCTTGAAGTCGCGGATGCTGGGCAGCTTCGTGATGCGCCAGCGGTATGTGCCCTGCGGGGGGAGCGGAACAGCTTCGACGTCGGCGACCTTGGTGTTTGCGATATCGTTGAAGTTGAGAGTCATATCACTTGGTGTCCTTGAGTTTTGCGAAGATGGTTGAAAGCCCTGTCTCCAGGGGTAGTTCTGCGTCGAAGTCTGGGATCGAGATCTTCAGATCGATGACGCCCGTTGGCATAGTTTTAATCCTACGCTTCACGTTCTTACCAGCGCCGATGGACTCGGCGAGGATTAGTGTGTTGAAGTATTTTGAGATAGTCGGGCCGAGGGCCGAGCCGACCGCGTTGGCATAGCCCTTTTGCACGCCCTCGGATACTTCCTTGTAGTTGACGTGGGAGATGACGATCACGTTCATCTTGAAGTCCGCGCCCGTGACGAGGGCGATGACGTTCTCGACTGCCTGCTGCGCAGTGAAGTACCACTGGCGAGGGTCCTTGGAGGTCGGGTTCATGAACCGGGCCCACTCGAAGCAGGCCTTGCCAAAGGCACTCAGCGAGTCCAGAACGAAGATAGTTTTGTCGTCTTCGATGGCTGACCACTCGGTCATCTTCTTGAGGGACTCGGTGAACGCTTTGGGCTGACCCTTTACGCCGGCACCCTGGCCCGGGTTGAGGCCGTAGGTGTCGCGGATGGTTTCGAACTCGACGCCGGAGAAGTATTGCGTGAGGCCCTGCTTCTGCGCCATCTGGACGAAGAAGTCCAGGCCGTTGTCCATGTCGATGATCTTGAAGCGGTAGCCGTCGGCGAGCAGGCTGACAAGGGAGCCGGTTTTGCCGGTGCCCGAGTCGCCGATGTAGATCATCTTGACGAACTTGCCGGACTGGTGTGTGTCGAGGGTGGGCATCAGTAGCGTTCCTTCGTGGCCGGGCCGCTCGAGAGCTTCGCGTTCTCGAGATCCAAGACGCGGCTGAGGCGATCGATCTCTGCGTGGAGACGCTCGGTAGACTCGCTGGCGTCCTGTAGCTCAGTGGAAAGCTGGGGGAGGAGAGCGGAAGGCATCGCGGCGAGACAGGACTTCGGGGGGTCTTCCGGTATCGGGCCGCTCAGATTGTCATTGATGTTGCGGAGACGGGCGATAGCGTCATTGACGTTCTGACGAATTGCGCTAGTGCGGTTGATGAAGAGGTGCATGGGGTTCGGTCCTTCGGGTTAACGGATTAGGCCGAGGGCAAAGCCCGCGAGAAATACGGCGACCATGAAAGCCCAAGCTTTCCAGCCGTCAAACTCCCAGTGGAAGTTCATGGTAGTCTCCTTATCGTGCGCGGAGTGGATCCCATCTTTCGGCCTGCACGAAATCGGCCTTAAGAAACTGGGTGCGGACTTCGGGGCTCTTCGAACACACCCGGCGGAAAGGGCAGCCGCCGTAGTTCGAACAGGCCGTGCGGTTCATCGGAAAGTATTCCATCTCCGTAGCGTGGCGGGCGCGAGCGATGGTCGCCATCGTGGTGTCGTAGAACTCCTGGAGTTCCGAGTCCGTCCGCATAGTGATGCCGCGCTCGAACCGGGAGAAGCCGACGGCGATCTGAGCCGCGTCGATGATCATGCCCCGGACTGGGATCTGGTAGATCATCTTGCCCGCGAAGGTGTACATGGACATTTGGATGTCCGGCTTGAAGCCCTCGAAGTACCGCGCGGTGATGGTGGAGCCGGTGGTCTTGTTGTCCAGGCCCATGATGTTTCCGGCGTACTCGGTGAGGCGGTCCATGTGGCCGGTGAAAATGATGCCGTCGTCGACCGGAAGGGCGAAGGAAAGTTCGACGGCGGGCTTGCCGTTCGCGAGGATGATGGGCTCGGCCGGATCGCTGGCGAACTGCTCGATGTACCAGATGAACGTGCGGAGGAGATTCTCCCGGGTCTTCATGCGGGCCGAGCCCGGTGCGTCGATCGGGGGCTCGTACGGCTTGCCCGTGTCGAGGACACGATTGCCTTCGGCGTCGAGGTCGTGGTCCCAGGTCTCAACCATCAACTCCTTGACCGCACAAAGCAGCGCCTCGTCGTGGGTCATGCCCTCGGCCTTCCACTTGTAAAAGTGTTCAATGGCGGAGGCGTAGTGGCCACCGAAGCGGAGGTGGACCGACTCGGAGGTGGACTTCCACCCTTCGATCATAGTATAGTAATATTTACGCAGGCACTCTTCAGCTACTTTAATCGAGGTGCTGTCGAAGGCGAACTGCACCCCGTCTTTAAAAGCTTTAGGTTCAGTTAATGCCAGCATTACGAGCTCTCCTTAAACGGTCAGCCACGGAAGAAGGTCCGGCTAAACCTTGATAATGGGCGATCTGCGCATAAGACATTCCAGACTTATACAATTCCGTTGTTTCAAGTAGGGTTGCTTCGTGTATAGGAGGCCTACCTAAACGCGCTTGTCTATTACGATCTACCATATCCGAGGAATTTTGCAGCGGAGTTCCCGCATAAAGATGCTCGGGCTCTATGCATTGGCGATTATCGCAAGTATGCAACGCACCAAGTGCGTCGGGGATAGATCCCTTAGTCATATGAAGAACAAAGCGGTTTGCGCGCCACTTCTTTCCCCCACGACCCCCGACTTGAACTGGGATATAGCCTTTAGCGTTAGGAGTAAGATGACATATAAGACACCCGGTCTCCGTGCGAGTACCTTTAGCAAAAAGCTCCGTGAGTATCTGTTCTGCGGATCTTGCCCGGTATCCCATCTTAAAGCTCCAGATCGAAGTTCAGTTTCGCGGCGACCTCGGCGGTCTTGGCTTGCTTCGCCGTAGGCGGTTTCGTGGTCCCGGCCATCTTGTTTCCGAGATTGAACTGCCCACGGGCGGCGCGGAACCGCTCGACGATGGAGAGGAGGTCCTGATCGGAAAGCTTCAGGGGATCGCGGGCGAAGAGTTCGGCGATGTCACTCATACGTCAATCTCCTGATGGAATTCGATCTTGCGATCCTTGGTGTCGCGGTCCAGATAATCACTCACGAGTTTGCGAATGACGTATGCCGCTCCGACCTCCGGGAAGAGGGACTTGAGTCGGTCGACGTCGCCCTCACGAAGGTTCAGGGTGTGTTTGGTAAGGGGTTCAGTCTTCTTCATTCGAGGCGCTCCTGCGGAGGACTAGAAGGTGGTTCGGGTTGGTGGGGGAGAGGACGAAGGCCAGGGTTCGAAGCTGGGGATCGCTGGCCTCGCGCTCTCTTCGGAGGGCGTAGAGGCGCTGACGGAGGCGGTCCGGGTCCTCGGTCTCGAGTACGATGCCCAACGGGGTGCGAAGGGCATCGTACATGCGCTCGAGGAGGTCGAGGTGAGGTTTCACCCTGCGTCCCGTTCTTCTTCAGTTTCGAAGAGGTCGACGCGGATCATGGGTTTGTTCGTCGCGGCCCAGCCCGTCACGCTCGCCGTGTACGGCTTGTCGGCGTCGAGGTGGGAAGCGAGTTCCTGGTTATCCACCTTGGGGACGAAGCCGACGAACTCTTCGCCGACGAGGACCTTCACGGCGTTGTAATCGTACTGGTTTTCCGGGTCGCGCTCGAGGAAGACTTCGGCGCCGACTTCGAGTTCGGCCACTGCGGCTTTAGCCGAGGCGGGGCGGAAGGAAAGACCCGCCAGGGCGAAGACGATGTTCTGCATAGGTTCGGTTCCTTGGTTGAGGGAAGGTGAGAGCGCCCAGCTCAGGACGAACCAAGCGGGCGCTCTCTGTTTGGATTACGATAGCGACGCCTATCGTCTTGTCCCGCCAAACCGGGATCCCCTCGGGGATGAGGTGCCCCGCACGTCGTAGGGAGGGGAATTACGTGCGGGGCAGGCGCTAGGCGCCTTAGACTTCGAGCGAGGCGAGGTTCGCCATGCGCTTTTGCTTTGCGGCGACCGCCTTCTTGGCCTCGGCCAGGACCTGTTCGGAGGCGGCGAACTTTTCGACGTTCGCTTCCATCTTCTCGGCCCAGGACTCCTTGGTCTCGCCGTCCGGGGCGACGGTGAACTTGAGGCCCTTCTCGGCCAACTTCGCCTTGACGATTTCCTTCGCCAGCGAGCGGGCTTCCTTCTCGACCGGATCGAGGACGCGGGAGGCGCCGACCTGAGCCAGAGTAAATTCGTAGGAGGCGTCACGTTCGGCGACCAGGGCCTGGGCGTCGGCGAGCTTACCAGCCTCGATCAACTCCTTGATCTTATCGCGCAGGTTGTTGCCGATGTTCTCGGAACGGACCTGGTTGAGGGTCTTGGCTTCCGCCTCGGTCAGGGTGTGACCGGCCGCGTAGGGCTGCGAGAGCTGGAACGACTCGCCGGCGATGACTTTGTTCTTCATTTCGGGCATTGGGGTTTCCTTGGTTTGGAATGTGTTTGGAACATCGCCACACTAACACATGGTGCGGGGGTGTCAATACACAAAATGCAGGCGGAGGAAAGTATGGTCAGGGTGTGGGGTCTGACCATACGGTGCTTGGTATGGTTCGTAACGACGTGTTACGGTATGGCTACGCCTCGGGCGTATCGAGTTCCTCAAGATCCTTCGTGTTGATATATGTCAACGTCGACTGGCTCCGAGTGATCATGACGTAGCGGAGGTTCTTTTCTTGACCCTCCGTACCTAGCAACTCCCGGTCGAGGATGAAGACGTGCTCGAACTCGAGGCCTTTGGATTTATGCCCCGTCATCAACTTGACGGGCCCGTCCGCGGAGAAGACATGCTCGGCGTAGGCTATGGCCTCGCCCAGGTTCTTGCCCTGCCGAGCGAAGATCCGCATGCACTCGGCCCGGTCCTCGATGGAGCCCTTCTGTTTCGCCTTCGCCTTCTTTTCCTCGGACCACGCATCGATGCGCTCGAGAACTTCCTTCTGCTTCATCGACGAGGGGCCGAACTTGATCATGACTCGGAGGAGGCCCTTGCCGATGTCATTCCCCACCAGTTGCGCATACCTCCCCCGTTGCAACAACTTGATCGCGAGGGAAAACAAGGGGGCGTTGTTGCGGCAGATGATCGCGGCGTGAGCGGGGATGTCGTCCGCGCCCCAGTGGCCGAGGTGGCGCACTTCGCCGGGCTTTGCCCACTCAGGATACTGCATGTGCGGGGCTCGCCATCGGGCATGCTCGACCACCTTGATCGGGCAACGGAAGGAGACTGAGAGCATGAACTTCTTCATCTTGAAGGTCTCTTCGAGCAGCGCCATCGATTCCTCGTGGGCGCCGCGGAAGCCATAGATGGCCTGGCACGGATCGCCCACCGCGACGAGGCGTTTGATGACGAGTTTCTTGAGGGTGGCGTGGTTGAGCGCCGAGAGGTCCTGGGCCTCGTCCACCAAGACCAAGGGATACCGAGGAAATGAGGATTGAAAGACGGTGGGCATGAGGACCTGATCGTCGTAATCGCACTGGCCCTTCCACGCCATGTCGAGGGATCGGGTGGTGGCCTCGCGGATGATCGCCCACTCCCAGTCTTCGAGTTTGGTCTCGTAGTGATCGAGGAAGGTCTGGTCGTCCATTAGGGCGTTGAACTTGCGGGAGCGGATGTCTGGGTTGAAATAGCCGTCAGGGATGTAACCGCACTGCTTCCCGAAGGAGACGGCACGGATGAGGTCGGAGAATGCTGCCCACGCGGCTTTCTTCATATCTTGGTCGTCGAGTTCGTCGATCATGGGCTTGATGATGTCGCCGACTTTGCCGGACTCGATACTGAGGCGGCGGCCGAGAGTCTCGCCCCAAACGCGGTGGCCCAGGCTGTTAAGTGTCATGGCCTCGCAGTGGGCCGGAAGGCGCTCCTTCATCTCCTTCGCGATCTTAACGTTGAAGGCAAGGCAAAGGGTTCGGACAGGGACGGCCTCGGCGAGCATGACCAGCGTGCTGGTCTTTGCCGCGCCGGCGAGGGCGGAGATGATGAGGTTGTCCTGGGTTTCCGCCCCGGCAGTGATGATTGCGAGCTGTTCGGGAGTTGGGGTGTGGGTCATGCTCAATAGTCCCTTTCTAGGACGTGCTTCAGGTTTTTGATTTCTTCTTCGAGATCGGAGATTTGACCACGAAGAAGTTCGTTTTCAGTGACTAGTTCGATGTTGTCGTCGCGGAGTTTGGCGTTGATGTCCCGGGCCGCCTCGATTTCACTTTCGTGAGTGCGGGAGCGTTGCTGGACTAGGTGTTTGATTTCCTCGGCGAGGTTGTCGAACTCGTCGATAGCGTTGTCGAGGTGCGGGCAGGAGTTGGGAGGGCCTTTATACATTGGGGCCCCCCGCATAAGCAAACTCATTGATGTCGCGGCCGTCGTAGCCGTAAGGGATGACGTCGGCGACGTGGGCGATTAGGGTGGAGGGGTGGGCGCCGGACTCCTGTCCGCGATCCCACCACGAGTCGAAGCCGTTTACTTCGTAATGGAGCACGTGCGGGGGCGGATCGTCGGTTGTCAGGACGAGGCGGAAGAAGAACACGTCGCCGACTTGATGGGCGTCGCCGTAGGCGTAGGTTCCGTAGGGGATGATGTAGATGTGGCAGCCGGTTTTAACACAGGTCACTTGGGTCTCCAATCAATTGAGTACCACTCGAGCGCGAGTTGGGTACGGGAGTTGACGTTGAGTTTCCTGAACAGGGCGTAAGTGTGGAGTTTGATGGTGAGGTCGGAGATGCCCAGGTCGCGGGCGATCTCCTTGTTCATCTTGCCCCGGGCCACGCCCTCCCAGATCTGGAGTTGCCGCGGGGTGACGCGGGCGAATTTATCCGAGCCGGACATACTTCCGGCCCTTGACCTTATATGCCCCGATGTTCTGGACTTCCCACTTCACGTTGTTCTCCTCGTGGCCGAGGCAATAGAAGCGGAGGTACTGCATGGCCTCGGCCAGGTCCGGGGCGTCGAAGAAGACGTGGCGGAGGGTGTCGGTGTTGCCCGAGCGAAGCTCGGCGAAGAAAGTTCTCATTGGGGTGCTCCGAAAATGATGTAAGGGAGGTAGCCGGCGTTGAAGAGGACGCCGATGATGATGGCGACGGCGAAGAAGGCCCAGATTTGTTGGTTCTCAGTCAAGGAGGATTTCCTTTTCGATTATCTCCATGTCGGAGGCGATGCGGGAAGGTTGCGGGACTATGCTGATTTCTTCGTAGTAGTCGTCCGTCCAGTCATTGCCCGGGTAGCCGGGGGATACGCCACGATCGGCTACCCACTTGCCCTTGAGCCAGGCATTGAGGGCGATCTTGGCACTGCGATGGGAACGGAAGAGTCGGGCGTGGTCGGGCTCGTCGGGCTCGACGTGGGAACCGCCCCGACCTTCTCGACCGAGGGGTTCGGGAAGATATTTGCCCGAGGGGATGTGGCGGATGAAGAAGAGTTTCACTGATCAACGCGCTCCTTCAGCGCTCGGGTTAGTTGTTTGCACTCGTTGGAAATGCGGCGGGCGATCTCCTTCGCCGCCGCGGTCGTGGTGGGGGAGTGGATGATGGTTTCCATGTTCGACTCGGCGAGTCGGGAGAAGCCGAAGAAGGAATTGTGGCGCCACACCTTGCGGTGTAGGTCCTCGGAGTCAGTCTTTTTTGACATGGCCGATGCTTTCGACGATGTGGATTTCGGAGGAAAAGATGGAAGCGGTGCGAGCGTGCTCCGCCTGGGTGAGGGAAGTGAACTCGAGGGCGTCGTCCCGACGGGAACTCCACATCCCGTTATTCATGAAGTAGAATGGGCGATTGCGCTCGTCGAGCCATTCGAGGTGGTAGATGGTGGTCATTGGAGGGGTCCTTTCGAGTTCATCAGAACGGCACATCGTCGTCTACGAGGGCGGGCTTGTGCTCGATGATGTTCGAAGAAAGCTTCTTCATTTGCAGCGCAAGGGGGTTGATGAACTCCTCGTCGATGCCGATCTTCTTTCCGTACTCGATTGTCGCGGCGAGCTTCCGGAGGTATTCGGTGCGTTCGCGGTCTTCGCGGGGTGGGATGGTGGCGAGGTATTCGTTGAGCAGCGCGATCATCTCCCGGGCGCTGTTGCCCCAGTAGCTTTCGCTCTGGTAGACATCCTGCTCGTCGTAGTAGGATACTTTGGCGTACTGCGTGCCGTTGGCACTGAAGTGAAGTTCCGCTGAAGGCCGGGACATGCCGAGGGCAAGGACGCGGGCGGATACGGCGTTGAGAGCAGCTTGGATTTCTTGTTCGGTCACTGAGGTTCTCCTAGAGGTCGAGGTCGAGATCGGGCAGGGCCCGAAGGGTTTTGGGTGCGACGGAGCCCGTGGGCTGTGTCCGGGACTCGCCGATGGGGCGGGCGTTGTCGAGGGCCTCTTGCGGGGTGGCGCCCTGCCCCCGATACCAGGGACGGATCTCGCCGCAGCAGTACTCCACGCGGAAGGCGTTTTGCGCCGGATAGCCGGTGAGGTAGAGCATGGAAAGCTCGTCCGGAATTTCAAGCGTAAGCTTGGTCATTCGAGATCCAGCCCCAAGCTTTCGCGCAGCGCACGGGCCTCTTCGAGGAGCGGGTCGTCGGGGGCGACCTCCGGTTCATCGACGCGGGCACCCGAGGCTGGGGTGAAGGTGCCCGGGAGGGTGTTGGGCTCGATGACGACGCGGGTCTCGCCCTTCGCGAGCTTGCGCAGGATGAGCTTGTCATACGGCGAGGCGCCGGGCGCGATGGCGTCGCGGTATGCCTTGCGGAAGGAATAGCAACGATGGCGGAACTGAACCGCGGAACCCGCGGAGGGCGCCTCGTAGGTGCCGCCGCCGTGGGCGAGGCACTGGTCGAGGACGGGCTTGACGTCGTGGTACTGAGCGGAAACTTGTTGAGGAGTGGACATTAAAGCTCCAATTCTATATCTTCGAGTTCATACTTCTTCACCAGCTCGCTGGCGGACTTCTTCGAAGCGGCTCGGTCTTCGGTATCCCGCCGGGCCAGGTATTTCTGGACGTCGGCGGCGACGGGGGAGGACATGGTGCCGATGGACTTTCGGCCCTCGGCCTTTTGGCGATCCTGGAGGATCTTCTTGAGCAGCGAAAGCCCCGCGAAGGTGAGGGGGATGTCAACGACATGGCTCCGGCCCTCGGCGAGGACACTGGGGATCTCGAGGGCGATGCCGCCGGAGGCGGAAAGGAAGACGGTGGGGTTAGGCGTCATAGGCGCCCTCGCGAAGGTTTGCGAGGTTGGCCCGGACGGTCTGGGCGGCGATCCTTGCGACGATGTTAAAAACGCGCTCGCGGCGGTCGTGGGGGAGCCCTCGGGTTAGGAGTGCCACGCCGATGAAGGGCGCGGAGAAGAGGGCGGAAAGGACCTCGTCTGGATCGTCCTTCGCCGCCATGCCGTCGCGGAGGATTTCCTCACAAAGATCAATGTACTGGTTTATCTTTTCCATGCTTCCGTTTCCTTATGATTTCGGCCTCGCGGCGACCGGGTGAGAGCCAGTAGAGGACAGTGGTGTAGGGGATCCCGAGTGATCGGGATATCTCCCTCATGGTGAAACCCTGCTCGCGCAGGGCTTGTGCTTCGCGGAGTTGGGGTCCTGTCATACGGGGATCCGCTCGGCAAGGACCCGGGCCACCTCGATCATCCCGAACCATGAGGCGAGGAAGACGATGAGGCCCAAGAGGGCGAGTTCGATGGTGCGAAGGTGCATTAGAGTGCCTCGATCTGTTGGAGGATTTGGGTAACTTCCTCGGAGGAAAGGTGGCCGAGGACGTCAGTGGTGATGCGCTCATCGTAATGGAGGTGGCCGTCTTTCATGAGGGCGAGTTCGAAGAGGCCCTCTTCATTGCCATAACTGAATGAAGTTCGGATAACTGAAGCACCGTAGCCGTTGGCGAAATCTACGCGGGCGCGGATATCCGAAGGAAGCTTTGCCGCGGGATGGGGGATGAAGTTGAGTTCTTCGAAAGTCATTTGGATCTCCTTTGGCCTGACTCTTCAGCAGCGCGGGGCCATGTGCGCTGGACCGGCTTGCGCCCGTTTCGTCTCTCGGGCGGGCTGCGAACTCGGCCCGCCAATTTGTTCCGGGGGCCCTGTCCTCGCGGTGACAGGTTTCAATCGCCCATCCCCGTTGGGGGAGCGCCGGCGGGCCTTACGGCCCGCTCGGCTTGACCCCACCTGGGGTATGATGGGGGCGATCCGAAACTGTCAACCCCGTTGGGGTAACACGCGGGACTGCCCCGAAAAAATGTGCGAGTCCGCGATGGCGGAAGCGGGCCTCCTGACAGGCCGCGAGCCGCTCATGCCCGGGACTCCTTGTTGAGTTCAAGCAAGCTCGCCGCGACGGAGTGGGCGAGGGGCGAAGCCGTGAGGCGCTCGGCCTGTGCGAGGAAAACATGCAGTGGGAAACCGCGGCAGCCGCCCGTCGTGGCGATCTGGAGTTTCCGGGCGAGGTTGAGCTGCTGGTGGGTGAAGGCGCGCCCGGGGACGTTGCGAGTGCGGAGTACGGTTATGTTCACGAGGGGATCTCCGAGGAGTATTCGGTTGCGAAATCGTTGAGGAGATGCTGCAGGCGCTCGGGCGTGTAACCCTTGTCGTGGGCGACCTGCAGGTTGTCGAGGAACACGACGGAGATGCTTGCGAAGGCGGGGATGTCTTCGTGGAAGTTGACCGGGACATCGTTTTCCTTGATGAAGGCTTCGTATTCCGCGTCGGTCACGAGGGCGCCGATTGCGCAGGGACCGACTGGGGAGCGGTAGAGGCACTGGAAGTAGCCGTCTTCGTGTTCCACACCTGCCCGGGTGAAGCCGCGGTCGCGGAGGACAGTGTATGCTTTTGAAAAAAGTTCCTGTTCGGTCACAATACCATCTCCTGCAAAAGCCGGTCATACTTGTCAGCGAGTTTCTTCATGTCGGCGTGGAGTTCGCGGAGGATTTCCTCGGCAACGTGTGGGGCGAGGAAGCGGAGGGCGTTGTAGATCTCCTCCCGGGCCCGGGTGATTGAACGATCCTCGATCACTTGAGTGTCTCCCTGAGCGCTTGCGCCGCGCCGAGGTAATCGCGGGGGCGGAAGGTTTTGCCCGTGAGGTGAGCGGCCGTGGCCATCATGGCCCTGGGCGTGTACGCCGTGTTGACCTTGCGGCCGGTTCGGGCGTAGAACTCGAGGGCCTTGGCGATGACGAGGCGCTGGTAGACGAGGGGATCAATTTGCACGGGCGGCCTCCCCTTTGAGGAATGCCTTCACGGCCTTGGCCTCATCGCCGCGCCATCCCGAGAGGTTGTTGAGGATGTAAAGGCACTGAACTTCCCAGTCGCGCCCGGTCATGGTCGCGTCCGCCTTGGCATACGCCGCGGCGTAGTGGATGAGGCCCCGAGCGCGCAAGCGGTTCGCGGCGAGGATGATTTTGTCGATGGCTTCCTGTTTGGTCATGGGCAATGCCCCTCCGTTGATTTCTGACTGGGGCGCTGTCCGGCGCCCCACGGAGAAACCATCAAAGATCGAGATCAAGACAAGCAATGTCCCGGTCCCGCCTGTCCGCGAGGATCCGGGCCTCTATCTTATGCGGAGGGACGCCCCCAGTGTAGAGGGCTTGAGCCTTCTTGCCGTACTCATGGATGAGTAGGCGAACCTCACGCGGGAGTGCGTCCATCCGGGCCATGCGGCGGGCAGCCGACTCGTGGACTAGTTGGGGCTCTTCCGTGATTTGCTTGACGTATGCCCGAAGGCATTCAGGGTCTGCGCCTTTGACACGCTGCATGTGCGGGGGAAGGAGATGTTCGACGATTGGCAATTTCGCCCCCGTGAAATGTGGGGCGCATTTGCGCGCCCCGAGGTTTGTGGATTAAAATTCGCCGAGTTTGTTCATGAATCCGCCAACGCGACGTAACTCCCCGACGTGATCCGGGCCGATCGCGTTTTCGACTTCGAGCCAAAACAACTTATCGGCTTGTGTCATGCGCCCCATGTTGGGGAGATGTGACATGAGCAATTGTCCGAACAAGGCGGGGGAAAGTGTGAACTCCGCCTCGTGGAAAAGTTCGGGAAGGTCCCCGTCAACAAGTCGGGCCGCATCCATGATGGCCTTGCGCGCGTCACGCAACATTTGAACGGCTTGCGCGAATGTGTTTTCTTCAGTCATTTTCGTTCCTTTCAAAGAACATTGGCTCCCGCCAATCGATCGCGCGGGACCATTCCCGACACGATCCGGGTATTTTACCCAAAACTGGGCCATATGTAAAGCCCCATATGCAGACGTCCACAGCGGTCCCGCGTGGCGCTGGAAATGTGCTGCGCGGGGTGCTGGTGCAATGTGCTGGGTCGTCTGGGGGGTCGAAAATGGGTGGTTGACACCGGTTGGTGTTTTTGGGTTACGGTATGGCTCCCCCTCCGTGTGGGGGGAGTTTGGGTATGGGCCCCCATTTTTCTGAAAAAAGTTTCCAAAAAAAAAAATTTGCCACCTCCCCCCAAAAGAGTGCAAAGGAGGTGGGTACGTACCGTAACGAAATGGTACGAGCCATATCCACCTCCCCCGAGCCATACCGTAACCCATTCAACGCAATGTGTGTCGCGGCGAAAAACAGCCGCCACAGGCGGAACCAGCGCCCGCACCCAGCGCCATGCGGAGCATTGCTCCAGTACAAACACGCGACGTTGGCGCGTGGCGGGCGTGGCGTTGCCGGGCCACCCATGTACCAAAAAACCCACCGTCGCGATGGACGGTGGGTTCCCGTGTCAGCAATCGGTATGGTTATGGCCGCGTGGCCCACGCAATCAACCGTTCGGCGTCACGGCGTGATATGGTCCCGGCTGCGAGCCGCGCGAGGACGGAGGCGATAAAACCGCTCATGCGCCCAGCTCCCCACGCAGATAGCGGTTCTCGAGTGCCCGGATTTTTCCTTCCTCCGCGATCATAAGCTTCATCAAATGATACACCTCGAACGGTCCGCCGCTTTCACAGGCACGATTTGCGGCCTCATTATACAGTTCCGCGGTCTTCCTGTGTGCGTCCACGAGTTGCTTTGCGAGTTTCTTGTCCATAGGATCGGCCCTCCTTATCGGCCTCATCAGCACACGCCTTACGTGTGGACGGGCATTCGCGCCCGTTTCGGCCTTACAATTCCAAATCGCCACCCTTCTGAGCCAACGCAGCCTTCCGCGCCCGCTCCTTGCGCAGTTCCGCCAAACGTTCATCCACAAATGGCTGCAACTTTTCCGCGTTCTTCGCGAACGCCGCGTCGACCGCCTCGTCATTGTCCTTATAGTCGCGATCGTACACGGCTTTATTGAGCTTCTTGCGCAAGATTTCCCGCACAACCTGCCGTGAAATGCGCGTTTCATCCGAAACCGAGGTTCCGCCCCCGCTCCGCACGCCGATCGTACCGGCGATAACCGCGTCGAGCTTCTTGTTAAAGCTCCCTTTTGCGTCGCCGAGGCTCTGCGCTCCTGCGTATGCATCCTGAAAGGCTTGCAGGGCAAACGTAAGCAGGTACTCCATCGAGCCCAATGGGATGACTTGCCCGTTCAGCTTCATAACCGTCGCATCCGTTTCCAGAACAATCCGGCCAATGTCGCCGGACCAGTCGCTCTTTTGGGTTTCGCGCTTGGCGTATTCGCGTACAACTTGCATTTTAGTTCTCCATCAATTGCCGAGCCATCGCTCGGGGGCGGGATTGCCCCATGAGACCAGCCATGCGACTGGGCCCATGATGCAATGCCTTTACACGGACTCACACGCCTTGAAATGTTGCCCGAGTCTTCCGAACGGAACATGTCGTCCGCAGTTGCAAACGGCAAAGACTCTGTGTTTCGCGTACGCACCAGTCTTAGGCGTGCAATACACGGGCAGCTCATACGCATGCCCGTTCCACTTACTAGCCACGTCTACCAGCCGGACTTCGAACCCCGCGTCGGGCAGCACAGTCGCGCTCTTCATCGGGATAACCCGATACATCTCGTGGGCTTGTTTGATCCGCATGTTAGGCTCCGTTCCGTTGTGTTGCTTGGAGTTCCACCTTGGCGATACAACCTGCAGCCTGTCAATCGTCTTTGAGTTGTATTCGTACAATTAAATGAGCAAACCACCTCATTCCGCCATGCTCATTTCACACGGCTGTGCCCGCGAGCCATGCGCGAATGCGCTACCCCACCCCCCGTCTCACGCATGCGCAGCCTAGGCGCCTTCGCTGGATACCCCCGGCTTCCCCCGGGACAACGAGGTCACCATATTTTGTGGGGTTTTGAGCCGGTATGGCTCTTTGCCATACCCCCACCAGTCCCGTTGACGCGCCGAGGCGCTTGTGTTATGGTGCACGAAAGCTTGAAGGAGCCCGGACCCATGGATTTAGAACTCGACACACTTCGCACGCGGGGGAGGGCCCCGATCACGATCTCGGCCACCTACGTTCGCGATGTGGATGAGGCGGACGTGGCGGCCCTCGGCCTCGAGAAGGGGTCGAAGGCTCCCGCGCTCAAGCGCCTCTCCGACCGCCACCACGCACTCGCTCGCGCGATCTCTTCGGGTATCCCTCCGGGCGAGGCCGCTCTCATGTGCGGCTACGTCCTGTCCCGGGTAAGCATCCTCTGTGATGACCCCGCGTTCCAGGAACTTCTGGCCTTCTACCGCGAGGAAAAGGACCGCGCGTTCCGGAGCGTGCAGGACAAACTCGCGGGCATGGCCTCGGACGTGCTGGATGAAATCCAACTTCGGATCGAGGAAGAGCCCGAAAAGCTCACCACCTCGCAATTGATCCAGCTCGCCTCGTTCGCCGCGGACCGGTCCGGGAATGGGCCCGCCTCCTCGACGACGAACCTGAATGTGAACGTGGGATTGGCGGACCGGCTGGAGGCCGCCCGTCGCCGCGTTAAGGGCCGTAACGTCACCATCCAAGCGGAGTAATCCCCGTGGCCAACGAACCCTTCTGGCTTCGTCGCATCCTCGATCGCCTCGGCGGCCTGTCCGGGGGTCCCCTGGCGTCCACGGGGGACGGGGAACTCCGCGTGGTCCTCCCGGACAAGCTCATAACCGATGGCGGAATCGCCGGGGACAACCCTCGGGTCCGGGTCGACGTCGGACAGACTGGCTTCTTCGACGGGCGGGAGTTCCGCACGTTCAAGGAACTCAACATCCCCGGCTCGGGCTCCTACGTGGTTAAGGTAGTCGCCCCGATCAACGTGATCCTCTTCGGGCTGATCGCGGATATCGAGGCCGGGCACCTCCGGATGGAAACTGTGGTGGGCGGAACGGAGGGCGGAAGCTTCTCCGAGACCCTCCCCATCTTCAAACGCAACAACATGTCTACGGCCCCCGCGTACACCGGGCAGGTGGTCCTCACCGCAGGCGGCACTCACACGGGCGGGACCGTCATTGATGTCCTTCGGTTGAAAACCAACAACATCTCGGGCCAGGCCTCCTCCGTCGGCAACGTGGAGGGCGATGAACGAGGCGTCGCCGCGAACACTTACTACTTCCGTTTCACCAACCTCTCCGCCTCCGACGTGATAACCGGAACTTTCCGGGCTCGGTGGGAAGAACGCCCATAGAAAGGCACCCCGATGCAAGATAAGCCCGCAGTCAATGCCGACGCCGTGGTTCCTTCCGACACCACTTCGAATACCTTCCGAGCCCTCTACGTCGGGACCGGGGGCGACATCGTTATTCTCGCTCTCGACGACAGTACCTCGGTCACCTTCAAGAACGTTCCGGGGGGAAGCATTCTCCCGGTATCCACCTCCCGTGTTTACGCCACCGGCACCACCGCGACAGATATCGTGGGGCTGCTTTAATGAGGGGATCTCTTACGCTCGGTATTGGTATAGGATTGCCTTTTCCTCAAATCATAGGCGCGGGGGTGTCCGCGAGCGCCCTCACGAGTAAAGCCGGAGGGACAGTCCTGGCCGACAAAGCCGGAGCGCTTACTCTTACTAGAAAGGCTGCTTAATCATGGGTAAATACACTGGACCAGACGGCTATCTTGCCAACTATATCGCTGCTATTGACGGCGTAGAGCAAGAAGAGGTTGCTACTGAAGTCGTTTCTCTACCTTATGCCAACCCTATCGGAGGGTCGGGTACTGGCATTGTCCCGGTGAGCATTAAGGACCGTTTCAAGCACTTCGCACAGGCGTCTGATTTCGGCATTGAGATAGGCCCCGGGCACGACAATACGACGCAGTTCGCAGAGGCGGCTGCCAAGCTTGCCCCTTATGGTGCGTGCCTGTATCTCCCGGCTACGAATGTCGGCGGATACCTTACGGATACGATTGATGTTCGCGGCGGTAACTCCGCGCCGTCGGTAATGAATATTATCGGTGAAGGGTCTGCTAACCGCGCGTGGGGACAAAACGGAGACTATAATACAGGCGCATCACTCAAACTGAAGGCGAATGCAACAGGCGATTGCGTCGTAAAATCCCCTGCGGGCTCAGGTCGGCTTGTGATGGAGAACATCGCCCTGTATCAAGACCTCACTCAAAGCGGCCCCAAAAAAGGCCTCGTCCTTGAAGATCAGGCGACGTATGGTGACGGCGCAGACCTTACAAACGTCGGCATTCAGGGGTTCACAGGCACCGGCCTTTTTATCGGTGTTCACAGATGCCGATCAACGGCAATAAGCATCTGGGTGCTTAACTGCGGGAGCCTCACAGAGCCAGCCGTCAACCAGCGGGCTGGTGACTGGCTGTTCCTGCAGCCAGCGTTCAGTAATGGGGATGGCCTCGCGTACTACGTAGGGGCCGTTAGCGGCGTCGTGCACTATGGCGGCGGTATTTTCTATTCGAAAACTGGGTGCGAAATCGTGTCGGATGCCGGTGAGATTGGCTTTTACGGTATGGTGTGGGACCGCCACGACGAGTTTGCCTTGCGTATCGCGGCGGCATCTAACCCTGCTAATTATCGACCTGGCCGTGTATTTGTCGGAAACCGTTTTCTGTCAAATAGCCGTTCTGCTCACAATACTTACTCGGATGTCATCAACTACGATCCAAACTCACAATTCATTGCTCCAGTCTTCGGCGGGAATAGTGACGGTCTTGCAGTCTTGCCAAAATATCATATCGAAAACTTGGGCAGCGGGCGCGTTTCTCTGGTCGCTCCGCACTACGGAGCGACGGTTGGGGAAACGTTCGGTACTGCACTTTGCAATAATATGTCCACGCTCAATATCTCGAGCGATTATGCATCCGGAAATTATATGACGCCCCTTGGGGGCTTCCTGCGAGCACTAGAAATCAAGGCCGCCTTCCCGCGCGTGTATTTCTGGGAAGAAGGGGCGGCCACCAACGAGAAATCGATGTTCTTAGGTCAGGGCAGTGGCGGATTCGGGTCTATCTCAATCGAGAACGATAACCATACCGGCGCAACGGGTGTGATGGTGTGGGACCGGGCAGCCAACGTACTGACAGAGCTTGCTATTGCCGGCACTCTTTCTACCGCGCCGCTGCGATGGAAGAATGGCATCGGCGTCGTTCAGAAGCTTCTGTCGAGCACCAACCCCGAGAATAACACGGAACTCGTCATTCAGGCCACGAGCAACACGTCGTTGACTCTAAAATACAAAGGCTCGGATGGGGTGATACGTTCGGGGTCTATCGCGTTGACCTAAAAATCATACGCAATCGAGCCGCTACCCTAACCAAGAATATCATGTCGGAACTCGGAAAATTAAAAGCATGGACCTAATCGAAGACCTCGCCGAATTCTCCTCCGACCCCCTGGGGTTCGTGTTCTTCGCGTTCCCCTGGGGCGAGCCGGGTGAACTCGAGCATCGGTCCGGGCCCGAACCCTGGCAGGTCACCCTTCTCGACGAAATCGGGACGAAGCTCCGGGCGGGGGAGATTGGCCTCGCCCAAGCCATTCAGATGGCCCGGACCTCCGGGCACGGCATCGGGAAGTCCGCCTGCGTGAGCTGGATCATCCTTTGGGCCATCTCCACCTTCCCCGACACCAAGGGCGTTGTCACCGCGAACACGGAGAACCAGCTCAAAACCAAGACGTGGGTCGAGCTCGCGAAGTGGTACAGGCTTTGCCTGGCCCGAGACTTCTTCAAGATGACCGCCACCGCGCTCTTCTCGGCGGACCCAGCGCACGAGCGCACCTGGCGCATCGACATGGTGCCGTGGTCCGAGCGGAACACTGAAGCATTTGCGGGCCTGCACAACCAGGGCAAGCGCATATTGATAATTTTCGACGAGGCATCCGCCATTCCCGATGTGATCTGGGAAACCACGGAGGGCGCCCTGACGGACCGGGACACGCAGATCATCTGGTGCGTATTCGGGAACCCCACCAGAAACAAGGGCCGCTTCCGCGAGTGCTTTGCCCTCGGGCGCTTTGCGCATCGCTGGTCCTCCGCCGCGATCGACTCCCGCGAGGTGTCCATCACGGACAAGGAACTCATCGGGAAGTGGATCGCCGATTACGGTGAGGACTCCGACTTCGTTCGCGTTCGCGTTCGAGGGATCTTCCCCCGGGTCGACTCCGAGTCCTTTATTTCCTTCGACCTCGTCATGAAGGCGACGAACCGTCTCGTCGAACCCCAGCGCGGAGCCGTCGTGCTCGGGGTTGACGTGGCCCGGTTCGGCGATGACGCCTCTGTCATCTATCCCCGCTGCGGAAGGGACGCCCGGACGCGCCCGGTCGAGATCTATCAGGGTATCGACACCATGACCCTCGCGGGCAAAGTGGCCGCGGCCACCCTCCGCTACCACGCCACGGCTGTGTTCGTCGACTCAGGCGGCGTTGGGGGCGGCGTTGTGGACAGGCTGCGCCAGCTCCGCATCCCCGTCTTCGAGGTCGATTTCGGCTCGGGCCCTGACGGCGTGAACCCGGACGACGGCGCGAAGTACGCGAACAAGCGGGCGGAAATTTGGGGCGCCCTCCGCGACTGGCTCCGCCACGGCTCCATCCCCGAACTCTCCACGGGGGAGAACGTCACGCTCGCGAGCGAACTCACCGCCCCGAACTACGGCCTCAACAAGGCCGAGGCGATCCAGCTGGAATCGAAGCTCGACATGCGCAAACGGAAAGTGGCCTCGCCGAACGTCGCCGACGCACTCGCGTGTACTTTCGCCATGCCCCACATCGCCTATGACATCAACACGGCGGACGAGATGAAAATCGAAACCGTCGCTCGAGACTACAATCCCTTCACCAACGAAGCCCTCTGGGTTTAAAGGAGCACCCCCGATGAGTTTCCTCATGCCCAAGCCGCCCAAGGTTGTCCAAACGCCTGCGGCCACTCCCCCGCAACAGGCCAACGCGGCGGACGCCTCGGTCGGGACGAATACGACCCTCCCGGGCTCGTTCATTTCCACGTCGTCTCAGGGCCTCACCCGCAAGGCCCGGACGCAGAAGCCCTCGCTGATTGGAGAGTCCAGTGCAAATTAACATCACTCTCCACGAAAAGCTGAAGGGGAAGCTGGTGAAACTCGAGCAGGTCCGCCAGCCCTACTTCCTCTTCTGGCGCGAGCTCGCGGATTACTACCTCCCCCGGCGATATATTTGGCTGGAGAACGCGACCCAGCGGGTGCAGTCCATGCAAAACCCGAAGGTGCTTGATAGCACGGGCACAATTGCGGCCCGGATCCTGGCAAGCGGGATGATGAACGGCATCACCTCACCCGCCCGGCCGTGGTTCAGCCTGCGAATTGCGGGCCAGGATGATACCGTGGCGAACAATGACGTCCGGGTCTGGCTCGATGAAGTGACCCGCCGGATGGCCCTGGTCCTCGCCGAGTCGAATTTCTACAATGCGATGGCCGTCATGTATCTGGACCTTGTGGTCTTCGGCACCGCGGCCATGCTCATTTACGAGGATTTCGAGTCGGTGATCCGGTGCTACAACCCGGCCCTCGGTGAATTTTACTTCGCCCAGGACGATCGCCTCGCCGTGAACACGTTTGCCAGAAAATTCGAATATACGGTGGATCAGCTCGTCGAACGGTGGGGCGAGGAGAACGTAACGGACTCCACCAGGAACCTCTATAAGACGGGGGGTGCCTCGTGCCAGGAGCCCCGTCGCGTTTATCACCTGATTGAGCCGAACGTGGACGGGAAGGGGAAGGTACCGAAGAAGTTCCCCTGGCGCGAAACGTACTGGGAAGCGGACGCCCCGGCCGGGCAGGTCCTGGCCCAGAAGGGCTTCAACGAGATGCCGGGGTTATTCGTGCGCTGGGAACTCACCGGCAACGATGCGTACGGTTCCTGCCCCGCGATGGAGTCGATCGGGGATGTGAAGCAGCTCCAGCAGGAAACGCTGCGAAAAGCGCAGGGGATTGACAAGGTGGTGAACCCGCCTATCGTCGCGGACGTGCAACTCCAGCACAAGCCGATGGCCCTCGTGCCCGGCGGCCTCACGTTCATCGCGGGGGCGAATAACGTCGGGGCTAAACCCCTGTACCAAATTGCCCCGCCCCTGGGTGAAATGACCGCCGACATCCAGCAGATTCAGATGCGGATCCGGGAGACCTTCCACAACCCCCTCTTCCAGATGATCTCCCAGCTCGATACCGTGCGGAGCGCGACGGAAATTGACGCCCGGCGGGAGGAGAAGCTAGTGCTCCTGGGTCCCGTGCTGGAGCGGTTTGAGAACGAGGCCCTCGACCCGACCATCAAACGTGTCTACTCGATTATGGAACGGGCGGGCCTGCTCCCCGATGCGCCCGAGGCCATTTCGGAAATGGATATTGAGATCCAATATGTGTCGATCCTGTCCACCGCGCAGCGGGCCGTGGGTGTCGCCCCAACCGAACGCTGGGTGCAGTTCATCGGGAACCTCGCCGCGGTGAAACCGGAGGTGTTGAATATCCCGAACTGGGAAGAGCTGGTCCGGAACTACGGCAGGGACCTCGGGGTGCGGGCCAAGGATATGGTGCCTCCCGCGGTGTCGATCGGGGCCACGCAGCAACAGAACCAGGCCGCGAACACCACCCAAGCGCTCGAGCAGACGCAGGCGCTCACGGGCGCCGCGCAGCAGCTTTCCGCCACAGACGTGGGCGGCGGGGCCAATGCGCTGCAACAGATCTTGGGAGGTTGATATGGTCCGTAACGAAATGGGCCGAACCATACCGAGCTGCGGCCTGTTAGCTCGCGGCCTGTTAGGAGGGCCTCAATAATGGGAGTCTATCTTTTGCACTTTGAGGGGCCCAACAAAGCCCGGGCCCACTATCTCGGCTGCACTGACAAAGACCCGTCGGCGCGACTAAAACAGCACGCCTCGGGAAATGGTGGTGCTTTCACCAAGGGGCTTAAGGCAAAAGGGTTAGTTCCCCGACTAGCTTTCTGGCAACCGAGCTGGGGTTACACTCACGAGAAACGAGCCAAGCTTTTAGCCCGGGGTAATAAGGACTGGCAGTTTCGAACCTGGTGTCCAGTGTGTGGGTTCACGCCCCCTCCAACGGAAGTCGAGGTCCTTAACTATAAAGACATCGTCGGTGTTAGGAGGCGAGTCGGTCCAAGCGACGAGTGTCGCGCTGGAAGTACGATGTTGGGCAGAAAACAAGTCGGGTTTACTGGCTATGGGGTATCCCCAAAAATTCCAGGTGACGGGGAAAGCGGCGCGGCCCTGAAAGGGCCCGCCGCCTCCCTCACCGAATTTGGGGCCCCATGGACTGTCAACCCACTTTTTTCGGGCCCCGACTCGGACGAGCCGGCCGCCTTCGAGCCCGAGCCATACCCCGCGAGGGGCCTTGCCAAACCCTTAGATCTGGTGTATGAATGAGCAACAATCCACAAGCCGAGGAGCTGAAACGTCAGTGGGAAGAAGCGGATCGACTCAACACCGAGCAAATTCTTTCCTCCCTCCTTTCCACGCCCGGAGGACGCAAGTTCCTTTACTACCAGCTTTCCCTTGGGAAGATCGGGCAGAACCCTTTTACCACGAACGCCCTCGCAATGTCTTTCGCCTGTGGCGAACTCAACGTGGGGCAGCGCATTCTCTTCGACATTCTCTCCGTAGCCCCGGATGCTTGGGCCCTGATGCAAAAGGAAGCAAACGATGAGCACCGAACCAGAACAGCCCGCCTCGCCAACACCGCCGACGAGTGACCCGCCGAGCTTGATTTCCACCCCTCCGACGGAGACCCCTCCCGCAGCGGAAGAACCGAAGGTTGAAGAGGCCAAGCCCGTTGAAGCGCCTGCGCCTGCGCCCGAGCCGCTCGCTTGGGAAGCCCTCAAGCTCCCCGAGGGCTTCACCGTCGACGACACCACCCGCGATTCGTTCCTGGAAACCATGAACGACGTGAAGCTTTCCCCGGCGGAGCGGGCGCAGAAACTCCTTGACCTCCAGACGAGTCTTATGGAAAAGAATGCCGCGGCAAGTACTGAGGCCTGGACCACGCAGCAGACGGCGTGGCAGGATGAAGTCCGCGCGGACAAAGAAATCGGCGGCGAAAAGCTCGCACCAGTCCTGGGCGAGATCTCGAAGGTCGTTGATAAGTACGGCTCCGCGGAGCTAAGGGAGGTGATGAACGCCACGGGTGCTGGTAACAACATCCACGTCGTTCGTTTCCTTCACAACATCGCAAAGGATCTCGGAGAAGGGGGGCCGGTTTCAGGGGCACCTCCCGCCGAACAGGTTCCGCTTGCTACCAAACTCTACCCCTCCATGAAAGCTTAAGGAGCAACACCAATGGCGGTACTACCAGTAACCCGTCCGACGCTCCTCGATCTGTCAAAGCGAACGGACCCGGACGGCTCAATCGCACAGATCGTGGAGATGCTGCAGCAGGAAAATCTCATCCTGCAGGACATGGTCTTTCAGGAGGGCAACCTCCCGACCGGCCACCGCACGACTCTTCGTACTGGCATTCCCACCCCGACCTGGCGTAAGATCAACGGCGGCGTCCAGCCGACGAAATCGACAACCGCTCAGATTACCTTCGGCACAGGTATGCTGGAAGCATACGCCGAAGTCGACAAGGCCCTCGCAGACCTCAACGGCAACACTGCCTCCTGGCGTATGTCGGAAGAGTTCGGCCACATCGAGGGCATGAACCAGACGATGGCGCGGACCATCCTCTACGGTAACGAAGGAACTCAGCCGGAAGCCTTTACGGGCTTGACCCCGTATTACAACGCCCGCACCACCTCCGCTTCGGGCGCGAACATCATCTCCGCCAACGACGCCACTACCCCGACGGACAATCAGTCCATCTGGCTCGTGGGTTGGGGCGAGAACACCATCCACGGCATTATCCCGAAAGGATCCAATGCCGGCCTGCAGATCACCGACAAGGGACAGGTTACGATCGAAAACGCCGATGGCGCTGGCGGTCGTATGGAAGGCTACCGCACGCACTACCGTTGGGATGCAGGTCTTGCCGTTCGTGACTGGCGCTACGCCGTTCGTATCTGCAATATCTCCAAGGCCCTTCTCACCGTTGATGCGGCGACCGGCCCGAACCTGCCAAACCTCATGTTTCAGGCCCTCGAACAGATCCAGAGCCTCTCTGGCGTTCGTCCGGTCTTCTACATGTCGCGCGGCTTGATCACCAAGCTTCGTCAACAGTCGGCCGCTGCTGTGAAGACCTCGACCCTCGTCATCGAAAACGTCGGTGGCGTGATGGTCCAGTCCTTCAACGGCGTTCCGATCAAGCGCGTCGATGCTCTCGCCGCGGACGAAGCCTACGTCCCAGCATCCTCGTAAGGAGCCCCCACCATGATTAAGGATGACTACCTTGAATTTGCCGATGCGGTCTCCGTAGCGGCAGCAGCGGGCACAGCCCTGATCGGTGATGTTATCGATCTGAGCTCTGTCCATCGGGATGTGGGCAATGGCGATGAGATCTACCTCGTCATCACTGTCTCCACCGAGATCATCACCGGAGGTACGGCCGGAACCCTGAAGTTCCAGCTCGTTTCCGATGCTCAGGCCGCGATCGCAACCGATGGTTCTGCCACCGTCCATTACGACACGGGCACCTTCGTCACCGACGATGCCGCGGCTAACGACAACGCGCTGAACGCAGGGGCGATCCTTTGCGCAGTTGCACTTCCGCGGGAAGGTAAGGTTTACGAGCGATACCTCGGTGTCCTTGCAATCACTGCCACCACCACCACCACTGCCGGCGCTATTCACGCATTCCTCACGAAGGATCCGCGCGGATACCTGGCCTATCCGAGGGCTAGCCAGTGACCCAGGTTGAGTTCAAAAACCATTGGTTCGACGGTGCGAAGCTTTGGGAGCCCGGGCGCCAGGAGGTGCCCGAGAAACTCCTCCCAATCCTCCCCACCTCCGCCGTGATCTTGGATAAGGACGGCGAGCCGGTGAGTGATACGAAGCAGGAAGAGGCCGTCTCGGAGACGAAAGCGGCTAAACCCGACGCCGCGAAGGACCTCAAAATCTAAGGTGCCGCCATGATTACTGATGAAGTCTCAATCTACAATCTTGCTTTGAATGCGGTTGGGACTCGCAGTACCGTGGCGTTACCCACTGAAAAGTCGCGCGAAGCTGAGGTCTGCCGGTTATGGTTCGGTCCCGTCCGAGACCGGGTGCTTCGCGCGGCCCCTTGGGCCAGCACTCGTGCATGGGCACGCCTTCCTTTGCTCAAACAGCGCGATGACCAAGCTACGTGGGTCGCGACTGATCCCGAGCCGGGCTACCAGTACGCCTACGGCGTCCCGAGTGATATGCTCGCCCCACGATATCTCGCAGGATACCAGCGCTTCAGCATGTCTTCTTATCCCGGTAACAAGCTCGCGATCATGACTAACGTCACCGACGCGCTGCTTACCTACACGAAGCGCCAGGAAGTGATCGGCCTGTGGGATGTGGGCCTTCAGATGGCGATTGTATACGGCCTGGCCGCCCATATCACTATGCCCCTCACCGGCAAGCCCGCTCGGGCTAAAAATGCCATGGAGCAGGCCAACAATTTCATTCTTTCCGCCCGGGAAGAGGATGCGAATGTGGACATGTCCGTAGTGGATAGCACTCCTTCGTGGATCACGGCTCGGGGTTTCACCGGAGTGATCGAGTCCACTCGCTTCTATCATCCCTTGGGCGCCCTCTTCACCGCGGGAGAAATCGGTGTCTAATGAACTAATCAAGTACGCATTCACCGCGGGAGAAATCTCCCCGACGCTTTATGGCAGGTCGGATCTTGAGCAATACGATCTCGGCCTGGCTCTGGCGCGTAACTGGTTCGTAGATTACCGTGGGGGACTGTCCACCAGAGCCGGGTTCGCATTTTGTGAATTTATCATGGACGATGACAAGCCGACGAAATATTTCGATTTTCGGTTCTCCCCGGATTTGTCCAACATATATCTCCTCCTCTTTGGCGATCATTACGTCCGGTTCCTCCAGGATGGTGCGTATGTGCTCGAGGCCGCAAAAATCATAACGGCCCTTGCCTCTGGCACATTCACGTCCGTCGCCCACGGTTTTGCCGTCGGAGACTGGATAAAGCTTTCCGGTCTCGTGGGTCCGACGAATTTGAATGGGCGTACCTTCGAGATCGCTTCCGTTACGACGGACACGTTTACGCTCAAAACCGTTCCGAGCCTCGCCGCCACGGTTCCCGTTGGTGCCTACGTCTCGGGCGGCACCGCCTCTCGCATTTACACCGTGACCACGCCCTATGCCGCGGAAGATCTCGAGGGCCTTTCGGCAAACCAGCGACGAGACCTTCTCCGACTCACCCACGATGAGTTCCCCATCTACAATCTTACCCGGAACGACGCAACGGATTGGGACCTCACTGAGGACGTCCGGTCTTCCGGCTTCGCCTACATCCAGAATCTCACCGCAACGGCCTCTGCCGCGGGGGCTGCAGGCACCCTGTTCGTTGTTACGGCCCTCTTTGAGGACGGTACGGAAAGCGTCAAATCCCCCTCCGCAATCCTTCGTAACATCGTAAACTACACCGTGACCGAAGGTTCGGTAAAGTTGAACTGGGACATCTTCCCAGGAGCCGTCGCCTACAACGTGTATCGTTCAATCGTGGCGAGTTCGGGCGCGAGCTTGACTCGAGGTTTTGAATTGGGCTTTATCGGCAAGGTTGTGGGCACTCAATTTGTCGACAGCAATATTATCCCGGACTTTACCAAAACTCCCCCGGTCCCGTCCGATCCCTTTATGCCCCGCCAGATTATAAGCGTGACAATCACGGCCCAGGGCACAGGATACGATGACACAACTGGGATAGTAGTGACGGACTCGACCGGCACCGAGGCACTACTCGAGGCTGTCGTGGACTCCGCGGGAAAGCTCATTGCGGTAAACGTTCTCTTTCCGGGCAAGAATTACACCGCCCCGACTATCACTGTGACAGGTACGGGAACTGGCGCGACCGCGACAGCTACGCTTTCGGAAGCCACCGGGGTTTACCCCGCGATCTCTTCGGTATTCCAGCAGCGCCAACTTTACGCCGCTACAATCAACGAACCTCTCACGCTGTGGGCGAGCCGTCCGGGGAAGTACGGAGATTTCTCGTATTCCGACGTAACTCTCGACAACGACGCATATGAATTTGAAGTGGATTCGAGCGAAGTCGCACCCCTACGGCACATGGTTCCGATGAGAGGCGGGCTGGTGCTGATGTCGCAAACAGGAGTGTGGCAGTTGACCGGGGGCAACGGCGGAGTTGTGACGCCGACGAACGCTCTTGCGGACCCACAGACCTACAGCGGGGTGAGTGCGGTCGTGCCCCTGAAGATCGGGCCCGACATTCTTTATATCGAGGGGAAGGGTTACACCGTCCGGCTACTTTCCTACAACGAATACGCCAAGGTCTACGCCGGGGAAGACAAGTCTATCCTGAGCAATCATTTCTTCTCCGCGGGAAAGCGGCTTACTTCGTGGGCCTTCGCGGAAAGTCCATACAAGGTCGTCTACGGTGTTCGATCCGATGGAGCCCTGTTGAATTTCACCGTGGTGAAGGAGGAGAAGGTTGCCGCCTGGACTTCTTCCGCTACGAAGGGTAAGTTTGTGGACTGCCGGGTTGTGCAGGAGAACGATCTCGACACGCTCTACGTGGCGACCTCACGAAAGATTGACGGGCGGCAGACGAAGTTCATTGAACGCGCCGCCCCTCGGGAGTTCGACTTTACGGAGAACGCTTTCTGCGTGGATTGTGGCCTCGCCCTCCCGGTCAATGCCCCGGCGGCGAACCTTGATGCGTCCTCAACGGAGGGCGAAGTCACCTTCACTGCGAGTTCCGCCGTGTTCGTCTCGGGGGACGTAGATCGAATACTTCGGATGGGTGGCGGAAAAGCCCATGTGACTGAGTACCTTTCCGCCACGCAGATTAAAGCCCAAGTCATTCGCCCGATTACTGATGTGGTCTTTGAGGATCCCGAGGAGACGGTGAATACGCAGCTTGCAGGTACCTGGACCCTCGACACGCCCGTGACGAATGTCGGCGGTCTGTGGCACCTTGAGGGTGAAACTGTAACCCTTCTTGGCGACGGAAATGTCATGCCCGAGCAGACCGTGGTCAACGGAAGCATCGTCCTTGAGCATGCCGTAACTCGCCTTGTTGTCGGGATCCCATTCACCTGCGTGGCCCGGACCCTCTCCCCGGTTGTCTCGGACGCCGTTATCGAGGCGCGGCGCAAGCGCGTAGTTGGGGTGGCTGCCCGCGTGAATGACACTGTGGGCTTGTCCACTGGCGAGAGCCTCGACAACCTTTACGACGCGAAGGAGCGTAGCACGGAGCTTTACGGGGAGCCCATTGAACTCTTCTCGGGCGTTCGGGTGCAACTTATCGAGCCCGTTTGGGACGAGAGCGGCCAGACGTACTTCGTGCAGAGCAATCCCCTCCCCGCAACGTTGTTGGGCCTCGTGCTCGATATTGAGGTGGGCGATGATCCGAATTGAAGATATCGAGGAAATTCCTCGGCTGCTTTGGAACGAGACCTCTTCGAAGGAGTTTTCCCATGTCCCTTACGAGTCCCGCCGGGGGCTTTTGGACCTTTCCACGCCGGTTAAACTCATCTCCGGGGATGACACACCGTTGTTGGTCGCTGGATTATTTCGCCGGAGTTTCTTCGCGGTTCCATACCTTTGGGTACTCCTCACGGAAGATTTTAAAACCGCCTCGCCCGCGGTCCTTCGCGCCCTCGTTCGTGCCGTAGGCACACTCGCCCCCCAGGCCGAAACCCTGGTGGAAATCGGTAATGCGCGAGCCGAACGGCTTGCAAAACTCTTCGCCTTCGAACCCACCGCGGGAACCGCCTTGATCGGGGATCTCGAATATCGTCTTTATAGGAGGGGCTGATGGCCTTTGTTGCTCCACTCTTTACCGCCGTAAGCGGGGCCCTCGGCGGGTCAGCCGGGATCGGCTCCCTTCTCGGCGGCGTTGGTACTATCTTCAGCACCATTGGAGCGGTGGGTGCCGCGAACTACCAAGCGCAGGTGGCGAAGAACAACGCCGCCATCGCGGAACGCAACGCCGCGCAGGCTAGTGATGCGGCGCAGAATGAGCAGATTCAAAGTGACCAGCAGACCGCTGCGCTGATCGGGGAACAGGAAGCGATCCAGGGCGGGAGTGGTCTGGCCCTCACGGGGGCGTCACAGTTGCGAACACGGCGAACGGCGCAACGCCTTGGCCGTCAGGACGCCCTCAACATCCGCACCTCGGGCGATAATGAGATAGGGCAGTTCCTCCAGCAGGCCGAGAACTTCCGGGGTGAGGCCCGTTCACAGAAGGCCGCGGCTACCGGCGCGATGATCGGCGGGGCCCTGGATTTCGGCAGCTCGCTGATCGGCGGTGCGAAGAGCACCAAGAGTGCCAATCGTATAACTGGCGGGGCGCAAATTCGCCTCCGGAATGATTTGAGGAGTGCGCGGGTATGAAGGTTCCATCACCGACCCAGGGGCGGACACGGGTTGCGCAGTCGCAGCAAGCCTATACGCAGAGCGCCTCGAATCCCGGTGCCGGGCTGGCGTATATCGGGAAAGGGATGAACTCGCTCGCGAGCAGCGTGTCGGCGATCGAAGCGCGTTTCGAGCAGCGGGCGGAACAAACTGACAAGTTCAATACGCTGAAAAGCTTTTCGGAATTCCAGACGCAGACCGCGGAACGTCTGACGGAGTTGAAACGGAATTATTCCGCCGACGGGAAGGGCTACGCCAAGACCGCCGAGGACGTATATGGGGAAATGGAGTCCAAATGGCTCGAGACCGTACCCGAGGATTTCCAGGCCGAGTTCCGTTACCGTTCGCAGGAGGCCCGGCGCGGGATCGTCGGCGACTCCCTCTCGTTCCAGTACCAAGCCGGCGACGCCTGGTTCAAGCAGGGTGTGGCGGACGAACTTACGAAATCCAAGGGCGTTCTCGATCAGAACCCGGCGGCGCTGAAGAACGAGCAGGCCCGGATTTATGAGATAATTCAGGCAACGGACCTGCCCGAAAATCAGAAGCAAGAGCTGGCCCGGCAAGCCACGATCTCCCTCGAGAAGGTGACGTATAAAGCGGAGGTCCGAAAGGACCCTTCGGTCCGAGCATCACTCGGAGTTGGGGATCCCATATCGGTTGTGGACCGGATTATTGGGGTGGAGTCCTCGGGCGATCCGAGCGCAGTTCCGCGAGATAAGAGCGGAAAACTTCTTTCCTCCGCGGCGGGCCTCGGGCAGTTTATCAACAGTACTTGGCTTAACATGCTGGCTAAGTATCGCCCGGATATTCAAGGAACTCGGGAAGAACTCCTTGCGCTGAAGACTGATCCGGCACTTAGCCGCGAAATGACGACGCGGTACGTGGAAGAGAACTCGGACGCGCTTTCCCGCGCGGGTATCACTCCGAGCAACGGCAATGTTTACCTCGCGCATTTTCTTGGTCCTGCCGATGCGATCAAGGTACTTCGTGCCTCGCCCGATACACCCGTAGAGGGTATGGTCAACTCGGATAGTGTGGCCGCGAACCGCAGTGTTCTCGCGGGTAAAACCGCGGGAGAGGTCCGCTCGTGGGCGAATAAGAAGATGGGCAGCGCCACACTTGCGACTGACCCCCGCTTCGCAAACATTCCCTATGAAGATAAAGTAGCCCTTTATGAGGACGCCGAACGGGACGTATCACGGGAGGCCGCGCAACAGGCCGCCTTGGCTAAGGCCCAACGGGACGCTCAACAGAACCAACTTTACCTCGGCCTCCTCGACGGTAAGTCGGGCCAGATGGATATCGATGAGGCGCGTCTCCGGGGTGTACTTGACGATTACGATAGCGTTCATAAGGCGCAGGAAATTCTTCGGAAGCGGGACGAAGAACAAAACTTAACTCTCGGCACTTATGCTAAACTTGCCTCTGGCGCACCGTTTGATCCCACCGACCCCGATGATAAGAAGGGCCTGAACGCGGTTGTGAAGCAGGGGAACGGGCTGCAGCGCCTCGCCGCGGGAGATACGAACTACGTTTCAGACAGCCTCGTTCCTCTTGCGAATCAAGTAGGTGATATTCCCACGGATGTGGCGGGCACCCTCATGGGCATGGTCCGGGGCGCCGACAACAACAAGGCGATGTTTGCCCTCGACGCTCTCGCCCAGCTTCGCGACGCTACCGGGATCGGATTCAATCAGCGGGTTTCGGAGGACGTGGCGAAGCAGGTGGACCTGTGGGACACGATGAAGGACTTTGGGAACCGGGATGAAATCTTGAGTACCGTTCGTGGGGGCACGACTCAGGCTGAGCGCCAGCAACGCGAGGTGCTCCGGAAGGAAGGTCAGAACATCCTCACGCGAACGGAGGACGGCGTAGCTAAGGGCGAAACGCTCCTGGCGGACGCCATCGGCAAGTTCGGAGGGACGTTCTGGTCCGCGCAGGTGGCGGCGCCAGTCGCCCGTCAGTCCCTTGCGAAAGAGTTCAATGCCCTTTTCATCGACGCGTACTCGAAGACGGGGGATGAGACGAAGGCGAGCGAGTTGGCGGTTAAGTCACTGGAGCGGAACTGGGGAGTGACTTCTGTTGGCGGTGGAAAGGACCTGATGAAATATCCGCCCGAGAAGGTGGGGTATCGGGCGATCAATGGCTCGTATAACTGGATCGACCGGCAAGTGCGGAAGGAGCTTGGGCAGCCGCAATTCCCCGAGCCCGCCGGACTTTCGCCACAGGAAACAGCCCTTCTTCAGTATTCCCGTGACAACATGCTCTCGGGAAATGTGATTGAGAAGGACGGGGATTTGACTTCCGTTTACATCACTGGCGTGACGGGTCCGGATGGTCGGATCTACAACGTGCCGGGGTATGCGGATGGGAAGATGCTCACAGATGAGGAGGCTCTTGTGAGGGCGAATGCTGCGGGCCTCGACAAGTATCCCTCGTATGCGACGGGGACGGAGGCGGATCGGGCCGCAGAGAAAGTTCACAGGTTCATCGACAAGGACATCGCGATGCTGCGACAGTCCCGAGATGCGTTTGCCGACTATGATTTGTTCTCGGATGAGCAGACCCGGCAGGAGTTCCAAGCCTATCAGAAAGATGTGAATTCCGCGCCGCCCTCCTATCGCGTGTTTCTGAAGGACGCCTCCGGTGTCTACCGCGAGCGCACCGACGCGAACGGGCTCCCGCTGCGGATGAATTTCAAGCCCGATCAGGCAACCCTCGATGCCGAGGCCCGAGCATTTGACCGCCGTGATCGTATTTGGCAACTGCAGGAAACCCTCGACAACTACTATCGCATTCGCGAAGCCGCGCAGACGATGGGGCAAGAGGTCTCTCCCGAGGACACCGAAGACTTCAATGCGGCGCAAAGCGAACTCGATCAACTGCAAAACTCCCGCGCAATGGAGCCCGGCAGGTTCCAGGGCCCGGACGACGCATTCTACAACCTGACCCCCGGAGGTCTTTGATGCCACTCGTAGAACATAAACTTGGTAGGGAATTTAATCAGTTCGAGCGGGCTGTCGAGGAACCGACGCAGCCGACGCCCGGTGATACGTTCGGCGCGGCGTGGCATCTGGAGAACGATGTTGCGAACATTGTGGACCTACTCTCCCGCCCCGCGTTCCTTCCACAGGACGGGTTCACGGTCGGCCCGGCCCTCCGCGACTACGACGTCAAAAATCGCACGAACATGTTCGAGCAGTACCGCGATCGGTTCATTGGGGTGCAGTCGGAAGATGAGATGACCTACGTCATCAAGCGGATTAATGACCAGAACGTGCAGCGGGATACGCTGGAACGGGCGGGCTGGCTCGGTGTTGTGGCCGGGGTGGGCGCGGGACTCGTGTCGCCGACTGTGTTCCTTCCCTTCGTCGGGGGTGGCAGAGGTCTCAGTGCTGTGGTTCGCGGGGCAGCTATCGGGGGCGTCTCGGCGGTGCCGACGGAATTGGCCCTGGCCGCGAACCAAGAGACCCGGACAGGCGGGGAGGTGGCGTTGGCTCTCGCCGCTTCGACGGCCCTGGGAGGTATCCTTGGTGGAACCATCGCCGCCCTGCGCCCTGGTGAACGGGCGCTTTACGAAGCGGAACTGGAACGTGTGGCTCGCCCGCAGGGTGTGGGTGCGGCCCCGAATGAACAGTTTGTGAACGCGGGGGGCTTGGCCTCGGGCGCGCAGACCCTCGCTCGTGCGAATGACAAAACCGTGCTCCTAACCAATCCCGTAACCCAGTCAATTAACCAAGAAGAATTCGAAAGCTTTCGGGTTCTAGTGCAACAGCTTTCTGACTCGGGCCTTCGGATGGCCCGGAACGAGGAAGGTATTCCTGCAGCTGTTGGAGGTACGATTGAGAACCGACTTCACTATTATACTGGCCTTCTTGTTCGAGGCGATGATGCGTTTGCCGAGGCCTACCGGACCTATTTCTTTGATGGTACTGTCCCTTCTTTCGCCCCGAACCTTAGAGCGAACCTCGCCGGCACGTTTAACGCAAACGGAAAACTCTCGGCAAGTCAGTTCTCGGATGAAGTCACTCGCGCGATCTGGAACGGCTTCCAACACGATGTTCCGGAGGTGGCCAAGGCGGCGCAGGCAGTAGCCAAGAACGTTTATGAGCCGATACTGAAAGCCGCGCAAGAAGCGAAGCTTCTTCCCGAAGACGTACAGGTAGTGGGGGACGCCGCGTATGTGAACCGTGAGTATAACCGGCAGGCGATCCGAGCGAACACTGACGAATTCGTCCGGATCCTCGCCACAAATTATGAGAAGGATCTGAATCAACGGTTCGCGGATGAACTCGAAGGGTTCAAAGGAAAGCAGCAGAACCGCAGGGAACTCGCGGAGGACCTGGCCCGGCCGGAAAGCGAGGTGGACGAACTGCTCGAGAAGTTCCGAGAAGAACTCAAAGGAGTTGAGGAAGGGCTGCCCGAGGAAATCCAGATGCTCGAGGAGGCCGTAGCGACGAACCGGGCTACCGCTCGGGCCATGCGACTCAACGGCACCCTGTCTCCAGGGGAGGAAGCGACGTATAAGCGGCTGCTGAAAGATGCCCGGGATATGGAGAAGACAGCGGGCGAGCCGTACGAAAAGGTGAAGGGCGAGCGGGCCCGGCTGCGTAGGCGGATCGGGAACCTGAACAAGGCCGTGGTTGCGGTGGATGCGCGGCGGGCGGCCAAGCTCGACCGCATTGATCGGACTGAAGAGCTGTCGCTCACGACGCTGTCGCGTCTGGTTTCGAAGGCTCAGACCACGCTACGCCAGTTGGACAAGTGGGGCGATAAAAAGCTCGATGCCGAAGTGGCGAAGCTGAAAGATCAGTTTGCCCGAGCAGGGGAGGTGTACGATCGGGGCGAGGAACGCCTTGTGAAACTGGCGGAGAATGACGAGGACGTCCATCGACTCGGAGCCCTGGAAGATGTACAGCAGGGGCGGGCGGAACGGCTCGACGCAGTTGCGGAGCGTTTGGAAAACGCCGAGAACCTCGACCGCACCGCGATCCGCGCAACCATCAACGAGGGACTCAACAAGACCCTGGAAAAGGTTCAGTCGATCAACGCCCGCCGCGTGCTCCGCAATCAGCGACTGCGCGAACAGGCCGCGAAGTTGGACCCCGAGGTCGCACGCGCGAGACTGGCCGAGGCGAATGCCGCTCCCCAGCGCGCGGAGAACGATTTCGTCAATCGCTGGGTTCGGGACTTCCGCGCCGACGATGTGAATCCTGAGACGGGGATTGCGAATTTTAAGGAGACTTCCCGGGCCGCGGCGGAGCAGGTGAAGGACAAGATCATGGGGACCTACCTGAGGCTTCCGTATATGGAGGTGATGGCCGAGAAGCGCGGGAGCGAACTCCGACGCGTCCTTCACATTTCCTCAAAGGAGATCGACAAATTCCTCGACAAGGACATCCGCCGCTTGACCCGCGTGTACACTCGGACCCTCGGTCCGGACATTGAGCTGATGAATAAGTTCGGGACGATCAACGGCTCGGAAATACTCCAGCCCGCCATCGATGAATTGAACGCGAAAATCAAAGCCGTAGGGGAGACTGCACCTCCCGAGGGCGCGGACCCCCGCGGGTTCGAAGCACGTCAATCGACGCGGCAGCTGAAGCTCAACAACGCGTTCGACCAGAACAAGAAAAACTTCCTTGCAATCGTGGATCGACTTCGTGGTACGCGGGGCTTGCCCAGCGATCCGGACGGGTTCGCCTACCGCGCCGCCCGCACGATTATGAACCTGAACGTGCTTCGTCAGATGGGTATGGTGCTCACGTCGTCGTTCCCTGATTTGGGCCGTCCGGTCATGCGGTATGGGCTAACGCGGACGTTCCGCGACGGGTTCGCGCCGTTGGTCACGAATTTAAAGACGATGAAGCTGAACGCCCGGGAAGCCCACCTCGCGGGCGTGGGCACGGATATATCGGCGCATCAGCGCTCGATGGCGTATCGGGATATCACGGACGAACTCCACCACGGCTCGGCGGTAGAAAAAGGGATCGAGTATGCCACGAATCGAATGGGTATCGTGGCGCTGTTTGACTATTGGACGCAGGCCGGAGAACTTGTTACGAGTTCGATTGCTAACGCGAAGTTGATGGACTCCCTCGCCCGGATCAATACCGCAAGCGGGACGATGACGGACAAGGCGGCCACCACGTTTCTGGCGGAAAACGGGATCGATGGAGTGCTGGCGGAACGGATCTGGAAGCAGGTTGCCGACGGTGGGGGTGGAAAGGTCGACGGGGTCTGGTGGCCTAACACTGAGTCCTGGACGGACCCGATCGCTCTTCGTGCCTACCGAGCCGCGCTCGCTCGTGAGGTAACAAATACAATCATTCGCCCCGGAGTTGAACGCCCGCTCCTTTCGGATGTGAACATGCTGGGCCGGATGCTCTATCAGTTTAAATCCTTCGGGATGGCCTCGATGCCGAAGATTACGATGGCTGGGCTGCAACAGCGTGATGCAAGTATCCTCGCGGGAAGTATGGCGAGCCTAGGGCTCGGCGCGATGTCGTACTACCTGTGGGCTGTGGCCACGGGCGGGAAGGCCTATGAAGACATGATGAAGGCGGATTTGGATAAGTGGGCGGACGAGGCGATTAATCGGTCGGGCCTTCTCGGCACCGTGTCGGAAGTTCAGCGCATCGCCCAGACCATTCCCCTCCTCGAACCCATCGCGAGCTTCAGCGGCAGTCGACAGACTCGGCGGCCTGGGGATGATCTCGTTGAGGCGCTAGGGGGGCCAAGTTTAGGTTTCCTTCAAAGTGCCTCTAACGTCGTAACCGGCCTTGACCAGCCGACGCAAAGCACCCTGCGTGATTTCAGGCGCTTGCTTCCGTATCAGAACACGGTTATACTTCGTAGCACAGTCGACGCAGCTGAAGCCGCCGTTGGTAGTCATCTTCCTGAAAGGAGACGATAATGACACTCGAAACTACTGACCGGCTTGTTATATACCAAGGTAACGGGGCTGCAACGGACTTCGGGTTTAACTTCATAATTCCATCGGGCACTCTGCAGGTAAGCCTGCAAGACGTGGCCACGGGAGTTATCACGGAAGTTTTGGCCTCGGGGTCTTACGATGTTATCGGGCTGGATGAACCAGACGGGGGCACAGTTACCTATCCCGTGGCCGGAAGCCCCTTGGATGATACGCTGAATATTGTCATAGAGCGGATCGTTGAGTATAAGCAAGAGCTTAATATACCTACCTACGGGGGATTTAATCCAGTAACGCTTATGCGACAGCTGGATCATATCGTAATGCAAACACAGCAATTGGCGGAGGGACTCGGCCGGGCCCTGATGGTGGAGGTGGGACAGGACCCACTTACGCCTGAGGAACTGCAAGAGTTTTTGGCCCTAGCGGAAAATCTCGGAACCGCCTCGACGAAAGACGTGGAGTACTTTGCCACGGCAGCGCAAGGTGCTAAGGCCGATACGGCGGTTCAGCCCGATGCCGCGCTTGTGGCTGCCCTTGAAAACATTATAGCGTTACTCCCTACGGATCTCCCGGCCACGCCAGGAAAACTTTGGAACAACGGCGGGCTCTTCGCCATTAGTTGAGGATACACATATGAAGAAACTAGCTACACTCGCTTTCGCGGCGCTTTATTTCCTTTCGACATTCCCCGCGATCGCACAATCCCTGCCTTCTCCGAGCTTCGCTAACCCGAATGTTATGGGACGGCTCGGCATGACCGCGCCGAATGCCCTTTCTGGCTCTCCGACGACGGTTCCCTGGGCAACGCCGAACGGCGCGTGGTTCGCCCCGACGTGGAATGTCCGGTATTACGGCCTCCCTGATTTCGGCAGTACCACGCCAGTCTACACGCAGGGCTTGCTCAAATGCGCGGGGACCGAGACCGCGAATACTTACCAAAGTTGCTTCGGCGTAGAAATGTTGAACAATACCGGGGCGGCCCCGCCTTGGACGGCCAGCACGGCATACCCGCTTGACTCGTTCACGCAGGTCAACGGCGGCAAGGTCTACAAGGTCACGACTGCCGGAACGTCGGGGGCAAGCGAGCCGACATGGCCGGCGAGCGGAACCGTCGTTGACGGCACTGTGACCTGGACCTACCAGAACGACGGCCAGCACAACGCGAAATCCGGCATCACCGCGTCTTCTTCAAGCGGGGCCAACGGTGGTAATCACTGGCTGTTCAACCCGAACTGCAAGATTGAAGCCGGGTTCAAATCGCAGCTTTACTGCATCGAACTCGACGTGGGCAACCACTCTGGTTTCGATTGGTCTCCTGGCAGCGCGGTTCCCGGCCCGCTAGCTTTGTGGATCGGAGGCGCGACCGACAACACCAGCGGGACGGCGGTTTCGGTCGGCTCGCAGAACTCGATCTCCGGAAAGCCCGCGTGGTACTGGGCGTTCCACTGCAACAACGCACTCGCCGCAGGACAGACGTGCTTCGAGGATTGGTCCAACTCTGTCTCCGCGCTGCACACAGCCAGCTTCGCCACGAAGACGCATGATGTGTGGTTGCAGGCGTCGAGCCAGAACGGTTTGTATCTGAACGGCACGTATTCTAACGCGCAGATACAGGGGAATAATTTCCAAGTCGCTCCCAGCGGGGCCGTGACCTCGGGCGGGGCGATTACCAGCACGGGTGGCACGCTTGCCACGGTGGGGGATAACACCCGCATCAACATGCTGACGGCGGACAATCGAGGCTTTCGGGCGTTTAACACATCGAGCGGCACGACGCTCGGAAGTCTTATCTTCCAAGGCACGACGGATAATTTTATCTCTTCGTTCGCCACCAGCTTCAGCATCAACGGCGATGGAACCGTGTCGATGGACCGTTTGACGGTGGCCACGCTTCCGGCTTGTAATGGTGGCAACGCTGGGAAGATGACCGTGATCAGTAACGGCATCGCTTCTCCGACGTACCTGCAAACAGTTTCCACCACGGGCTCGACCACGCGGAAAGTGTTCTGCGACGGCTCGAACTGGCAGTATGATTGAGAGGGAGTGAGCTATGACGTTCACGTTCAGCTCCGCCTCCAAGGCGTCTCGGGTCAAGTTACATCCGAAGCTGCGTGAACTCGTGGATGAGGCGATCAAGGAGATTGATTTTAAAATCCTTGACGCCACACGAGGAAGGGCGGCGCAGGAAAAGGCTTTCCGGCGGGGACATTCGAAAGTCCATTTCGGGAACTCCGCGCATAACTACGTCCCGGCTATTGCTATGGATTTATTCCCGGCTCCGTATGACTGGGATAATCGACAGGCGTTTATCAATCTGTCGAAGGTGATCCTGCGAATTGCGAAGAAAAGAGGTATCCCGATCCGATGGGGCGGGGACTGGAACATGGATGGGAATTTGAGTGATGGTTGGGATATGCCGCACTACGAACTCCACCCGTGGAAAGACTGGGCTAAGAAATCGAAGCTTTATGAGGACTAAGCGATGCGAAAAATACTTGCCTGTTTGATAGCTCTCGGACTTACGTCTTGTACCACGACGGGGTCAATCGACACTGCGATCCGCCAAAGCCTTCCGCAGATTTGCGCAGCGGCTGACACGGGTCATGCTGTATTCGTTGCGATCGCGGCGAGCGGGAAAATCAAAGAACGCACTGTGGCAAAGGAAGCCGCGGCGTATTCGCAACTCGTGATTTACTGTGATAATAAAGATACCGCTACGCTGGCAAGCACGTTGATCAGCGCGGCAACTGCATATGCCGTCATCGCCGTCGCCCTGAAGGAGGCCCGCAATGTCCAGTAGCGAAGATGCAAAAGACCTCATCCGTAGTGCAGTGGTGCGGGCGGTTTCCGCGGCGGCGGCTAGCCCCGTCACGACGACAAGTCCGGGGGATGTATCGACTATCACTGCGAAGGTGCTGACGGAGGTGGCTCCGATCGTGGTGAACGCCTCGAACCAAGAGCCGTGGTATCAGTCGCGGGTGACGTGGGGGGCGATCGCATCGATCGTATTGCCGTTGCTAGGGATCTTGGGAGTGTCCACGGACGTGATCAACGCAGATCAATTGGTTGCCTTGGGCATGGCCCTGGGTACGGTTGTGGGCGGGGTGGTGACGCTCTACGGCCGTTGGGTGGCGAAGAAGCCCCTCGGAAATTAGTATATGGAAAAAGGTGCGGCTGTGGCAGTGAAATGGGATATTAACTTTGGAACGCTGATCCCGATCGGCATGGCCCTTTTCGCGGGGGCCATTTACATAAACACGCAACTCACGAGTTTGGAGGCCCGGCTTAACCAGACGGAGAGCTTTCGGGCCTCTCGAACCGCTCAGACCGATCAGAACTTCGTCCAGCTCACCGCGGCCATTCAAGCAATGCAAAACAATATTGCTAAACAAAATGCCGAGACTTCCAACCTCAACTACCGAATGGGACAAAATGAAGCGGGGATCGAGGCCGCAAGTAAGCGAATGGACAGGATCGCCGATACCGTGCTTACCGCCGTTGAGTCTATCAAACGGGATCTTGGTACACTTTCCACAGAAGTGAAACTGGGAACACAAAAGACGGATACGCTGAGTTCGAAGATTGACTCTCTCGATGTTCCCCGGACTCAGCGTCCTCGGTCCTAGGCGGCCTTGGTTCGCGGCACATACGCCATCCCCACGTCCGCGAACTTCTTTTCAATCAAACCTGATTTCTCCATCACGTTGATGATCCGCTCCACGTTGTGGGCCGGGGTACGCTCCTGGAGGTAAGCGAAAAGCCGGTGCTCAAGTATCGGCTTTTTGTCCTTCACGTACATCTCGTAGAGGTAGTGCCAGCACTCCTCCATCACCTTCCCGTCCCCACCACTCCGCATGGCCCGGAAGATATCCGGCATAACACGTTCCACTTCCATGAGCCAGTCGAGGGCTTCGGCGTAGTGCTCGAGGGTGATGACGAGGGAGTCCCCGGTGCTCGCGCAGGCGATCATACAAAGTTTTAAAAGATGGGCTGTGCGGCGCGTGTTGTAGTGCTGGAG
>Ga0247822_10000041_pt1 | contig 45848 bp, 44 predicted proteins | sample 13C_Cellulose_Da_FD_192423 | JGI IMG/M metagenome (GOLD analysis project Ga0247822, IMG submission 192423) | Soil microbial communities from agricultural site in Penn Yan, New York, United States - 13C_Cellulose_Day30 | ecosystem: Environmental > Terrestrial > Soil > Agricultural land | place...
GCCGTAGGCGATGTCGAGATCAACGCCGTCCTCGTCGACGACGGCCAGGTTCTGGACACGGGCGTCGACGATCACCTTGACGTTGGCGGCCGGGATCGCGCCCGGATTGGAAAAGTACGGGCTCGCATAGTAACCCGCGACCACCTCGGGGCTAGGAGCCTCGGATAGCAGGTCGGCGTAGCGCGCCCGGTTGATCAGAGCGTTGAAGATGTCGGCGTTGATGCTGGAAATGCGGTCGCGATAGCGCACCCGGAAGTAGCTGGCGGTGACCTTCAGGCCGGCGATGGCCTGCGGCGTCCATTCGGCGGTCGTGGTCAGGGTGCGAGCGCGTTCGGGGCCGATCCCCGGCCGGTTCCCGATCAGGGCGAGCACCACGGTGCTGCCCGTGGGCGAGGCCGGGTCCACCAGCGCGGCCGGCTGGTAAAGCGTGCTGCCGATGCCCTGGCGCTGATCATTGAAGCTTGGCGCGCGGAATGCGGTCCCGTAGGCCGCTTTCAGCGTCAGGTCGCCGACCGGCGTCCAGTCCAGCCCGACCTTCGGGTTGCGAGTGGTCCCAAAGTCGCTGTAGCGCTCGACACGGCCGGCCAGGGACAGGGTCAGCCGCCGCACCAGCGGGACCTCCGCCTCGGGCCCAACCAGAGGCGCGCGCAGTTCGGCATAGGCCGCATCGATCTTGCGGGGGCCTGGCAGGGCCAGGGTGCTGGCCGACGCAACGGCGCCGCCGATGTCGTTGAGGCTGTCCAGCCGATAACGCTCGTCCCGGTGCTCCAGGCCGAGCGCCAGCCGGACCTCCCCCGCCGGCAGGGTCAGCAGCGGTCCGTCGGCCCGCAGGTCGGCCGACCAGGCTTCGAAGAGACCGTGGTTGAAGGCGAAGCCGCGAACCTTGTCGATGGTCGCCTGCGGCGTCCAGCCGGGATCGCCGAACAGATTGTAGGCCGTGGCCGGATTGGGGTCGGCCAGGGCCAGGCCCAGCCGATAGGTGTTGAGGAAGTTCTTGGTCAGGCTGGCCTCCTCCTGGAGACCGTACCCGGCTCGCGCCGAGACCGACCAGGCGCCGATCTCGCCGCGGGCCCCGATCGTGGCGTTGTAGGCGCGCACGTGGCCCGAATAGACCTGGGGGCCAAGGTCGCCAACGAAGCTGTACTGGACCCGCACCGGTTGGCCCGTGCCGATCGGATCGACATAGAATGGATTTGCGACCGGCACGGTCGTGGCGGTCTGGGACACCGTCGGACTGCGGAAGGCGAAGCGCCGGTCGGCGACGAGCAGTTGCCCAAACAGGGTCACCGCGCCGAGGTTCTGCTCGCCGCTGGCGTAGAGGGCTTGGCGGGTCTGGCGCGGCAGGATGTCGGTGTCCAGCCGCCCGTCCTCGCGGTTGACGAGGCCCCGCAGCAATTGGTCGGCGCGCAGTCCGACCCCGTTCTGGCCGGCGGGGATGGCGAAGGTCTGGCCGCTGGCGACGATGGTCCCCGGCGCGGCATAGACCGAGCGATAGTCCGGGCCGCCGAACGGGCGCAGGTCCGAGGTCGCGTAGGGCCGCTCGGCCGCGGCCAGCGCGTCGCGGCGCATGACTTCGTAGGCGGCGACCAGGCGACCGCCCGGCCAGGCCCGCCCGGCCAGGACGCCGAACTGGCGTTCGGCGGCTCCGCCCTGCGCCCCGCCCAGGCGCATCTGCGTCTCCAGGCCTTGATAGGCGTCGCGGAACAGCACGTTGACCACGCCGGCCACGGCGTCGGAGCCGTAGAGGGCCGAGGCGCCGTCGGCCAGGACCTCGATCCGCGAGATCGCCGAGGCGGGCACGAGCGAAAGGTCGGCGAACACCCCGGTGCGGCCGCCCATCGGCGGGCGCGAGCCGTTCAGCAGCACGAGGGTCGAGCTGGCGCCCAGGCCCCGCAGATTGACGCCCGAGCCGGCGCCCAGATTGGCGCTGGCGCCGTTGCGGCCGGTTCCGTACAGCGTGCCCTCGTTGGGACCGCCGCCGTAGTTCTGCGGGATCGATTGGACGATCTGCTGGGTGGTGGCGTAGCCGCTGGCCTCGATGTCCTGCTGGCTGATGGCGATGACGTTGGCCCCCACGGGCCCTGCGCCGCGTATGCGGGTGCCGGTGACGACGACCTCGGCGAGGCTTTCGGGCTCGTCACCGGCGCGGACCTCCCCCGGCGCGGTCTCGTCGGCGGGCTTGAGCACCAGCGTCGCGCCCACCCGGACGAGCTTGAGACCCGACCCGGAGAGCAGCGCCGCATAGGCCTGGTCTGCGGTGTAGCGGCCCGACAGCGACGGGGCGGTCTTGCCCCGCACCAGCGGCGAGGCGACCACCACCTGGCGGCCGCTGATCCGGGCCGCCGCGCCGAGCGCCTCGCCCAGCGGCTGGGCGGGCAGGTCATAGGTCTGGTGCTCGGCCTGCAGGAGGGGCGGCGCGGCCAGGGCCGGCGCGGCGGCGGTCAGGACGAGACCGGCGACCGTGGCCATCAGGCCGCGGCGTAGAAGGGTGGTGTGGTGTTGCATGAAGCCCCCTGGCGGCGGACCGCGACGGTCGCGGTCGTTCCGGGTGGCTCTGACGAGGCCGCGCGGCGACCCCTCACAAAAAACTTCTCGGTCCGGCCGAAATCAGGCGCCGCGGCGCGACAGCGCCAGGTCGCCGCCCGGGACCTGGGTCACCGTCAGCGATAGGGCCGCGGCCAGGGCCCTGGCCAGGCCGTCCGGATCGGTGACCTTCAAGGCGCCGCTGACCTGCAGGGAGCCCAGCGCGGGATCGGCCAGCCGGATCTTGCGGGCGCCGTAGCGATTGGCGTCGGTGAGAACTTCGGCGAGCGAGGTGTCCTGGTAGAGGCGCAGGCCCTGCGGCCACTGGCGCTCGCGCCCGGCGGCCCGGGTCGGCGGGCCCAGGCGGTCGTCGGCGAGGATCAGCGCCTGTCCCGGCTGAAGGCGGGTGCGGCCCGAGATCAGCGGATGCCGGTCGCGCCGCGCCTCCAGGCTCCCGGAGAGGGCGGAGACCTCGACCGTTCGCTCGCTGAGGCGCAGATCAAAGGCCGCGTCCTGGCCCATGACGCGCAGGGCCCCGGCCTGGACGTCGACCGGACCCTGAGCCTGGATGCGGGCGCGGCCGCGTTCGAGGACCAGGCGCGAGCGGCCGCGCTCGTTGGACGCCAGCAGCACGGTGTCAGCGTCGAGCACCACGGTGAGACCTGGCGCTGGAGACAGGCTGCGGATCTGGCCGGTTCCAGCGGCGAGCCGCTGCAGTGGCGGCTGGTCGTCGGGAAAGATCGGCCAGGGCGAGACAATGGCCAGGGCGATGGCCGCGACGAGGACGGCGGCGCTGGCCGCCCACCACGCCGCGTGCGGCGGGGCCCGACGCGACGCGCTAGTGCGCAGGCGCAGGTCCGAGAGCTTGGAATGACCCAGGATCGCCGACTCTTCGTAGCGCCGGACCAAACGGTCATAGGCGTCCTGGCGGCCGGGCGCGGCGCGCCAGGCGTTGAAGTCAGGGCGCGCGGTCTCCGCGCCAGGTCCGCGCATGCGCGCAAACCACGCGGCCGCCTCGCGGCGCAGATGCTCTTCTTCCCCCGAGGTCATAGCGTGATCCTAGGGCCGGCCGAGGCTGCGGTCGACGGCGGCGATGGCCTTCATCATGTGCTTTTCCACAGCGCTGACGCCGATCCCCAGGGCGGCGGCGATCTGCGGATAGGTCTGGCCGTCGACGCGATGGCGCAGATAGACCTCGCGGGTCTTGGGCTTGAGCTTGAGGACGGCGGCCTCGTGGCGCTCGAGCAGCTGGCGCGCTTCGAGGGCCAGGTGGGGATCGCCGTCGCTCGTCGCATGCGCCTCGGGCTCAAGAACGGCGTGGCTGCGCTCGCGGCGACCCGAGACGCTCTTGGCCCGGTCGCGCAGCAGGTTGCGGGCGATGCGGCCAAGATAGGCCTCCGGCTTCTGCAGGGCCTGCTTGCCTGCCGCATGGGTCAGGCGCAGGAAGGCCTCCTGGGCAAGGTCCTGGGCCTCCTCGGGACTGGTCCGCCGCGACAGGAACCGCAGCAGGGCCGGAGCCTGGCGCCGGAACAGCGCGTCGAGCTTGCGGCGGGCGTCGGTCTGGGTCTCGCCCAGGAGCGGATCGACGGTCTTGAGGGTCATCGGCGCGGGCTCCCGCGCCGAGGTGGTCTGGCTTGAAGTCTGGTCTCTGCTGGCCCGGTCACGTCCGCCTCCAAGGAGAGGCGGCGGAACCGGCGAAGCCGCATTCCCGAGACTCAAGCTTGAGTGTGGAGCGGCCGTCATGGACGGCGCCGCCGGCGCAACACACCGGTCGCGCCGGGGCGGAGCCGAACGCGAAGCGGTTGGTTCAAGCGAGGTTCTCACGCCTCGACGCCGCGCTTTCAGCGACGTGGCACGAGTCTAGAATAGGGTTCGGCAAGATGGCAAGGCAAGGTCCTGGACGCCTGCCGGATTGTCGCCTCGCAGGGCGCCGCCTGCATCAAGCGGGCTAGCCGATGCGGCTGAACGCGCTGCGGCTGTTGCGCGCCTTGCCGGCGGCTTTGGCCAGGACCGGCTTGAGGTGTCCGGCCTCGGCCAGGGCCAGGCGCACGCAGGTCACGCCGCGAGCGCCGGCCCCGCCTGCCTGAGGCGAGAACACGCCGGGCGCCGCGGCCAGGGCCGCCGCCTGGTCTTCGGGCGAAAGGCGCAGGAGGGCGAAGGCCGGGTCGGGCGCGCCCAGGGTGGCGAACACCTTGTCGCCGACCAGGAACTCGATCGTCCCCAGGCGGGAGGCGACGCGGGCGTTGAGCTGGCTGAGCGCCAGTTGGCGGAAGTCGTCGGGGGTCATGGGTCGGCGATCATAGCTGGGTCGTAGACCTGCTGATGCCACGACCCTTCCGACTGCCCAAGGGTTTTACGCTGTTGGGCACGGCTCAGATGACGGGATCGCGCCACTTGGAGACATTGGCCTGCTGCCGGATTCGGACGTTCACACTTCCCGATAACGAAGGGCGTCAACGATGATCTGGAACGCCGCCAAGTTTTGCCGACGGCTTGGGTAGTAAAGGAAATAGCCGTCAAACATGGGCGACCACTCGCTCAGGATCAGCTCTAATTCGCCTGACGCGACGCGGGATGCGACGATGTTCTCAGGCACGTAGGCGATGCCGAAGCCGCTGCGGGCGGCGTCGATCATGGCGTAGGAGTTGTTGAAGGTGACCTGCCCGTCGACCCTGACGCGCAACGCCTGGCCGTCCTTCTCGAACTCCCAGGCGTACAGTCCGCCCGACGACTCCTGGCGCATGTTGATGCAGCTGTGGCCGATCAGATCCTGCGGGTGGGCCGGTCTTCCTCGCCCGGCCAGGTATTTGGGGGAGGCCACGGCGACCAGCCGCCAGTCCGGGCCGATGCGGACGGCGATCATGTCCTTTTCGACGCTCTCGCCCAGCCGCACACCGGCGTCGAACCGCTCCTCGACGATGTTGCGGAACGTGCTGTCGAGGATCAGGTCCACCTTGATGTCGGGATAGGCGGCGAGCACCGGCTTAAGCTTGGGCCACACGACGCTTTCATGCGCGTGATCCGATAGCGTCAGTCGGATGGATCCGGCCGGCTTTTCTCCGAACGCCATTAGGGACGACAGCTCTTCCTGGATCTCGGCAAGGCGTGGCGTGATCGTTTGAAGCAGCCGCTCGCCCGCGGCCGTCGGGGCGACGCTGCGGGTCGTCCGGGTTAGCAGGCGGACGCCCATGCGGGCTTCCAGTTGCCGGATGGCGTGGCTGAGCGTGGATTGCGCCACGCCGATACGCGCGGCGGCCTTGGTAAAGTTGCGCTCCTCAGCGACGGCCTGGAACCAGCTCAGCTGGTTCAGATCGGGTCCCGCCATCAACATTTCTCCCAGCGCATTATTCGTCTGTGTCGATTAGTTCATGCCGATCTTGCTGACTAATCGTTTTCCGCGCCGCGCCTAATTTGCGTCTCAGCAAAGGAGGAGCCGAGCCATGCTGGCGGCAGCCATATCCGAACACGAGGAAACGCCGGTTGCGGCCTGGGGCGCTGTGCTGTCGATGGCGCTCTGCGTGGCGCTGTTGATCGCGTCTGAGTTCATGCCCGTCAGCCTGCTGACGCCCATGGCCGAGGGGCTCGGCGCGTCGATCGGACAAACCGGCCAAGCGGTCTCGATCAGCGGCCTGTTCGCGATCGCGGCGAGCATCGCGATCACCACCGTCGCCGGCCGACTTAATCGCAAGTGGATCCTCGTCACGCTGACGGCTCTGATGCTGGTGTCCCTCGCGCTCGTCGCGGCGGCTCCGAGTTTCGACGTCCTGATGGCCGGGCGCGCCTTGCTCGGGATTTGCATCGGCGGGTTCTGGGCGCTGGCCACGGCTGTCATTATGCGGCTCGTTCCGGCCGCAGACGTGCCTCGCGCCTTGGCTCTGATGTATGGAGGCCAGGCGATCGCCGCCGCCTTCGCCGCGCCGCTCGGCAGCTACCTGGCAGGTCTGCTGGGCTGGCGCGAGGTATTCTGGGCCCTGACGCCCCTCGTCGCCGCCAACCTCGTTTGGCACGTGATCGCGCTGCCATCCCTTCCCACGCGACAGGGGCAGGATATGCGAGCCATGCTCGACCTGCTGCGTCGCCCGTACTTTCTGACCGGCCTGATCGCCTCGATGCTGTCCTGGGGCTCGGCCTTCACCCTCTTCACCTATCTGCGACCGTTCCTAGAACAGGTCACGGATGTAGGCGTCACGGGCCTGTCGATCCTTCTGCTGGCGCTCGGCTGCGCGGGCTTCGTGGGGACCTGGGCTTCAGGCCGCTTCATCACCGGCGACGTCTCACGACTTCTGCGACTTCCGGCCCTGGTCATGGGGACGGTCACCGCAGGCCTGCTGGTGGTCGGCGGCTGGCCGATCGGGGCCGGGATCCTTCTGGTCGTCTGGGGCGCGATGAACACCGCCATGTCGGTGATCTGGATGACCTGGATGTCCCAGAACGCCGAAGACGCGCCTGAAGCCGCCGGAGGCCTGATGGTCGCCGCCGTTCAGGCCTCGATCCTGCTGGGCGCGGTTCTCGGCGGCCTGCTGCTGGATCAATTCTCGATCACGGCCACGCTGATCGCCAGCGTCATCCTGGCCGCCCTCGCGGTGCTGATCGTCCGTGACGGACGCACCCTGCTGAAACCCCGCTGACGACAGAACCCAGGAGCCCGACATGGTCCCAACTCCCCCCGAACTTCAGACCCGGCCGTCCACGGCCTTGGACCGTCGCGGAATGATGAAACTGACGGGCGCCGGCGTCACTGCCCTGGCCGTCGCGTCGCTCCTCCCCACCCCCGACGCAAAGGCGCAGACCATGACCAATGACTGGGACAAGGTTTTCCCGCGTAACCAAGCCGTCGACCATCAGAAGGTCACCTTCACCAACCGCTACGGCATCCCCCTGAGCGGCGACCTCTACCGCCCCAAGGGCCGCGAAGGACAACGCTTGGCGGCGCTTGCCGTCGGCGGTCCGTTCGGCGCGGTCAAGGAGCAGTCGTCGGGCCTCTATGCCCAGACGATGGCGGCGCGCGGGTTCGTCGCCCTGGCGTTCGACCCGTCCTTCACGGGCGAGAGCGGCGGGCAGCCCCGCAATGTGGCCTCACCCGACATCAACACCGAGGACTTCATGGCGGCGGTCGATTTCCTCGGCCTGCACCCGGCGGTTAATCAGGAACGGATCGGCGTCATCGGGATCTGCGGCTGGGGCGGCATGGCGCTGAACGCCGTCGCGGTCGACAAGCGCGTCAAGGCCGTGGCGACCAGCACGATGTACGACATGTCCCGCGTCATGTCGCGCGGGTATAACGACAGCGTCACCGACACGCAGCGATCCCAGACGCTGGAGCAACTGAGCCGTCAACGCTGGGTCGACGCCCGGAATGGCGCGCCGGCTTACGGTCCCAAGTCCAATGAACTGAAGGGCGGCGAGCCGAAGTTCCTGGTCGACTACCACGACTACTACATGACGCCTCGCGGCTACCATCCGCGCGCGGTGAACTCCGGCAACGCCTGGACGATCACCACGCCGCTGTCGTTCATGAACTTCCCGCTGATGACCTACATCGCGGAGATTTCACCGCGCCCGCTGCTGCTGATCCACGGCGAGAAGGCTCACTCACGTTATTTCAGCGAGACGGCGTTCGCCGCGGCGGCCGAGCCCAAGGAATTGGTGATCATCCCGGGCGCCAGCCATGTCGATCTCTACGACCGCGTGAACATCATCCCCTTCGATCGGCTGACGCGCTTTTTCGAGGAGCACCTGTCGTGATCGGCTCCCTCATCATCGCCGCGGCGACCCTCGGCGGCGACCCAACCCCCACGCCATCACAGGAAAGCGCCCCGACCATGGAGATCACCCGCAAGGCCGAAATGAAGACCATCGACGGTCCCGCCGAATGGTTCACCGGCCGCGTGACGATCACCGGCCAGTTCCAGCGCACCGCGCCCTCGCGCGTAGGCGGCGCCATCGTCCACTTCGAACCCGGCGCCCGCACCGCCTGGCACAAGCATCCGCTGGGCCAGACGCTGATCGTCACCGAAGGCGTCGGCTGGACCCAGATCGAAGGCGGCCCGAAGCTGGAGTTCCACGCCGGCGACGTGATGTGGTGCCCGCCCGAGCACAAGCACTGGCACGGCGCGACCCCACATGCGGCCATGACCCACATCGCCATACAGGAAAGCCAGAACGGCTCTCCCGTGACCTGGATGGAGCACGTCACCGACGCGCAATACCTCGGCGCTGGTTCGTCGACCGAGGGCGGGCAGTAGGCCAATGCTGGCGCGGAGACCGTTGCTGGCGGCCATCCTGCTCATCGTCGCCAGCGCAGCCTGCACAAGCCCTGCGTCGCGGGCCGCGTCGCCGGCTGACCCGGATCGAACCGCCCTCGCCAAGGAGCATCCCATGCGGATCAGGATCGTCGCGAACGGCCAGTGCTTCACCGCCGTGCTGGAGGACAGCGAGACGGCACGGGACTTGGTGTCCCTGCTGCCGATCGAGGTGACGCTGGACGACTACAATCAAACCGAGAAGGTCGCGGACCTGCCCAGACGGCTGTCCACCGCCGGCGCGCCAGACGGCACGGCCCCCGTGGTCGGCGACATCGCCTACTACGCGCCGTGGGGCAATCTGGCGATCTACTACCGCGATTTCGCCTATTCGCGGGGCCTCGTCCGCCTCGGTCGCCTCCAAGGCGACACGTCGGCGCTGGGCGATATGGGCCCCGGCAAAGCGCGGATCGAGATCGTCCCGGTCGACTGACCAGACATTAGAACTCCGCCTGGCTCCTAGAACGGGTCCGGCGTCGGCTCAGGCGGCGATGCTGCGCCATGAGCCGACCTCGCCTCACCTCCAGAAAGGCGACGTTCATGATGCTTCTGGCTTAGCCGTCCCTCAGCCCGTCAGGATACCGATGCCCTTCAAGGGCGTTGGCATGTTGAGCACCAACTGCGCGTCCCTGACCACATCCAGGCGCAGCATGGCCGAGGCGCCCAAGCCGTTGAGGAGGTCGCTCATCGGACCGCCATGGCGCGAGAGAGTCACGCCCTTGGGAAAGAGCTCCTGTGAATAGGACAACGTGTTGGACTGGACGACCGTCTGGCTCCACTGGCCGTCGACCTGATGGATCATGGTGTTGGCGCTCAAGCGCGACTGAGAAGGCACGTTTTTGAGAGCCGGCGCGGGCGCGCGCAGCTCAAGGTCGGGCGAGCCGTCAGTGGTGGCAATGGTGGCGGTGACCTCATTGGCGATGTCCATCGTGATCGGCGTTAGCCATTTGGGCAGCTGGTAGCCCTGCACGCCCCGTGTTCGGGCGATCTCGGTGGTGACCGGCAGGGCCAGGACGTGGGCGAAGAAGTTACGCCGGCGGATGTCGCCCAGTAGCTGGCCGACATGCGAGCCCTTGGCGCCGGGACGGCGGACGACGACCGCGATCGAGACCTCGTCATAGGGATCGTTGTCGCAGACAGCGTAGGAGAAGAAGGTCAGCGCCACCATGCCCTGGCCCGGAAGGGGACGAAGCGGTTCGAGCGGCGTCGGAAGAGCCGCCGCTAGCCGATCGATCGGCGCGGTCATCAGAAGCTGCACCGAGCTGCTGCGGTAATAGAAGTTCGGCGCCCAGACAGGACCGACCCGCGATGAGATCTTCTGCTTTGGGATGCGCCGGAAGAAGTCGATGTTGCCGGCGGCGGGGTCTCGCGCCACGGCATCCAGGTCTGGGTTGGAGCGGAAGCGATCGTAGTAGCCGCCCTTCGGCACTTGGACGGTCTGGCCGCCGAATTCGACGTCCACGAACTGCTCAACCATGTACGAGCCTCTTTGATTTATCTGTTCGACGACAGGGATCGATCAGGCCGCCGGGCGCTGCCCCATCCAGCGCCGGTACTGGCGGGCGCTGCTCCTAGCCTGGAGTTGCGAGGTGATCAGCGCCCAGACCGGCGAGATGTTCGGCGCGCTAGGCCGCCGCCGGCTCAGCCGCACCAGCTGATAGCGCACGGCGGCCATGTGCGCCGAGGAGGCGATTGGCTTGTTCTTCCAGGTAATGGGTCGCAGGCTGGGCGCGACATCCCTGCCCTGGCGCCACAGCGCCGGAAGATCCGGCTCGATGGCCAGCGCCGTGGCGATGCCGGCCATGGCTACACCGCCTTCCACGACCTTCTGCGCCACTTCCCGCCGCTTGATGCCGCCGGTGACCATCAGCGGCATGTCCGCGACCTTGCCGATCTCTTGGGCGAATTCCAGAAAGTAGGCCTCGCGCCCCAAAGTGCGCTCGTCGCGCGCAGAACCCATCATAGCCGGCGCCTCGTAGCTGCCGCCCGAGAGCTCGACGAGATTAACACCCAGGCCGTTGAGCATCTTGACCACGGCGCGGGCGTCCTCGGGCGAGAAGCCGCCGCGCTGGAAGTCGGCCGAGTTGAGCTTGACCGCCACGGCGAAGCTGGGCGTCACGGCCGCCCGCACACCGCGTACGATGTCCAGCAGCAGGCGCGCGCGGTTTTCCAGGCTGCCACCCCAGCGGTCCTGGCGATGATTGGCCAGCGGCGAAAGGAACTGGCTCAGCAGATAGCCGTGCGCGGCGTGGATCTCCACTCCGGTGAAGCCGGCGCCTTCAGCCAGCACCGCCGTGGTCACAAACCGGCGCTCGACTTCGGCGATGTCGGTAGCGGACATCTCCCGCGGCATCGGGAAGACCTTGGACTGGGCGCCCAGATCCAAAGCGATCGCGGACGGCGCGAGCGTCTCCTGGCCCAAGGCCGCAGGCATCTGACGCCCCGGATGATTGATCTGCATCCACACCTGCCCCCCGCCCGATCGGGCCGCCGTCGCCCAGGCCTTGAAGCGGTCGAGCTGATGATCGTTCTCCAGCACCACGCCAGCCGGGCCTGTCATGGCGCGCGCGTCGATCATCACGTTGCCGGTGATGATCAGCCCTGCCTTCCCTGCGGCCCAGGCCCCATAGAGGTTAATCAGCGCCTCGGACGGCAGATGGTCGGCGTCGGCCATATTTTCCTCCATCGCCGCCTTGGCGATGCGGTTGGGGATGATGGCTCCGTTGGGCAAGGTCAGCGGCGAAAACAGGGACATTAGAGGCTCCACGAACGGCGTAGACCCAGCCCTAACCTTTAAGCTAGGTTTAGGGTCAACACGCTTTTCGAGGCCTGCGAATGAACATCGGCGAACTGGCCAAACGCACGGGTCTCACCCAATCGCGCATCCGGTTCTATGAACGGGAAGGCCTGCTCACGACCGTAGAGCGTCGCCCCAATGGTTATCGTGCCTATCCGAACAACGCCGTGCTCGTGCTCGATCTGATCGCCACGGCGCAGAAGGCCGGCTTCAGCCTCGACGAAATCCGGACCCTGCTTCCTTCCGACCTAGCGGACTGGAAGCACGATGCGCTCATTGCGGCGTTGCGCAGCCGCGTCGCGGACATTGAGGTGCTCGAAAGGCGGCTTGCGGAGAGCAAGGCACAACTGGCTGCGGTTATCGCCGGGATCGAAAGCAAACCCGACGATCTGGACTGCGCGGCTAACGCGCGTAGGGTTCTTTCAACCGTCCTGGGCAAGGAGATCGATACCGCTCGGACGGTGGCAAGCGATCATTTGCCGGCGCCGCGACAACGCGCATAGAGCACGGCCCTAGCTTTTCTGCCGCGGACCGGCCCGCGCCAGTTGCTGACCTACATTCACCTCCAGGAACCGGACCTTCAGCTCACCCGGCACAAGGGCGAGATCGACCCATTGCGGACTTTCGCGATGGTCACCACGCGACGCGATCATTCGCGCGCCACCTGTTCCTTGATCCCAACGTGGCGTGCCCGTTCTAACGCAGGATTACCGGTGACTTGCTCCAGTGCCCACGGCCCCCTCGATCAATAGTCTGGCTGCTTCGCGGTTTGCCTCCGCCAGAAGAGGGTCGCGCGACGCTTGCGCCATGACGATGGAGCCTTGGATCAGCGACAGGATCTGGATCACGGCTCTTTCAGGCTTGGGCAAGGCCAAGGGCTCGACGAGTGAGGCGACAAGCTCGCGCAGGCCCTCGAAGTAGGCTGTGATGGTCGCCTGTACGTCCGGCGTGTCGGCCTCCGGTCCGAACTCGGCCAAGCCCTTCACAAACGGACAGCCGCGGAAGGCGGGCGAGCGGAAGGGTCCGTCCAGCGCGTCGAAGATCGCCAGTATGCGTTCCTGCGCAGTGAGCCCAGGTTGCTGGGTCGCGGTCTCAAGCATCTGAAACCACACGGCGCTCTTATGGCGCAGATAGGTCGCGACGAGGTTGGCCTTCGACGGAAAGTGTTTGTAGAACGTCATCTTGGCCACACCGCTTTCGGCGATGATGCGGTCGATCCCCACAGAATGGACACTGAACCGGTAGAACAGGTCCGACGCTGTTTTTAGGATCCGCTCTCGCGGGGTTAGGGCGTCGAGCGGCAGCACCTCCAGATCCGCAAATTCCACAACTTCGGCCATGCCTACCCTTCGCGCCTCAAAGCCACACCCCGCGGAACAGACTATTCTGTATATTGCCTATTTGCAAAGACAGACAGATCTGTCTATATCGCCTCGCGATACCCCTTGGATGGAAAATGAGATCGATGAGCGGAAAAATTGTCGTTGTAACCGGCGCCAGCAGCGGGTTTGGGAAGCTGACGGTCCTCGAGCTTGCGCGGCGGGGGCATGTCGTGGTGGCGACCATGCGCGATATCGCTGGGAGAAACGCCCCCGTCCGCCGCGAGCTTATCGAGGCTGCGAAGGCTGAAGGGCATGTGCTGCAGGTTCTCGAAATGGATGTCGCCGACGAGGCGTCGGTCAATTCGACGATCGACCAAGTCATCAAACAGCATGGAAAGATCGACGTGCTGATCAACAACGCCGGCGTCATGCCCGTCGGGGTCACGGAAGCCTACACGGCCGCGGACGTCGAACGGCAATTCGCGGTCAATTTCTTCGGCGCCGTGCGCGCCGACCGCGCCGTTCTGCCGCACATGCGCGCCGCCGGCGGCGGGCTTCTCGTCCATGTCACGTCCCTGATGGGGCGTGTGGTTATTCCATTTTTCGGCGTCTATTCGGCGAGCAAGTTCGCACTCGAAGCGCTGGCCGAAGCCTATCGCTACGAGCTGTCGAGCTTTGGTATCGACTCGGTCATCGTCGAACCAGGGCCCTTCCCGAGCAATCTTCTGTCGTCCAGCCCGGAACCGTCCGACCAAGGCGTGCTCGCGGCCTACGGCGAGGTCGCGGCGATCCCAGGCCAGATCAAGGCGCATGGCAGCGACGGCGACGATCCGGCCAATCCGCCACGCCCCCAGCTGGTCGCCGACGCCATCGCCCGGCTGGTCGAGGCCACCGAACGTCGCCCATTGCGGACGGTCGTCATGCCTGGGGGCCTGGATTACGGCGTCGAGCGGTTGAACGGGGTCGTTGCCCCGATTCAAAACGGTCTCCTCAGCGCGATGGGCATGTCGCATCTGATCTGAGACAGCGGGGCGGCTGGCAGCCCGCGCCTGCCGCCGCATGCCCACACCAATTGCGGTGTCGCGCCAGCCATTGTGAATGGATGAACGCCATCTCGACGACGCGGATCAGGGCGGCGGGTTGAAGTGCGCGCCAAAGCTATTATCTAGAGCGATAGATAATAGCGCACTAGGAACTGAACGTGACACGTCGTAGCGCGGCAACCCAACTCTCCTTCGCGCTTCACAGCGCCGCCAACCGCATGGTTCGCCTGCACAAGCCGATCCTGGAGCCCCTGGAGCTCACCTTTCCCCAGTATCTCGTCGTCCTCGAGTTGCTGGACGGTGGGCCGCGCACCGTCGGCGCCCTGGGCGGCGCGTTGGACATGGACACCGGGACGATCACGCCTCTGGTCAAGCGCCTGGAAGCGGCGGGCCGGGTAACCCGCACCCGCGACACCCAAGATGAACGCCGGGTCATGGTCGATCTGACGCCAACCGGTCGTTCCCTCGACGCAGCGGTCCGTGGCGTCACCGAACAGATCAAAACGGCATGCGAGCTGACCGACGAGGGTCTCGAGGACCTTCGGCGCACCCTCGACGCCCTCGCGCTCGCGCCGCAAGGCCCGGCATGACCAGACAGATCATTCTGGGCATGCACCTGGGCAACGGCTACGGCGCGCTGCCCGGCGCGTGGCGCGCTCCTGGCGTCGATCCGACGAACTATGTGAGTTTCGACGCCAAGGTTCGGCACGGCCAAGCGGCCGAGCGCGGTAAGTTCCACTTCCTCTTCCTGCCAGACGGCCCAAGCCTGGTGGCCGACATCGAGAACGAGCCTCCGCACTTCAACCTCGATGTGATGCTCACCCTTGCGGCAGTGGCCCGAGAGACCGACCGCATCGGCCTGATCGCCACCGGTTCCACGACCTTCAACGCGCCCTACAACCTTGCCCGCCAATTCAAGGCTCTCGACCTGATGAGCCACGGGCGCGCGGGATGGAACGCCGTCACGTCGAGCGGTGAAGACGTCGCCGCCAACTATGGCGCGCGGCTCCCATCGAGCGCTGAGCGCTATGGGCGGGCGCATGAGACCATCCAGGTGGTGCAGGCCCTGTGGGGCAGCTGGGGAAGAGAGGCCTGGGTTCACGACCAAGCCACTGGCGCGTTCGCCAACGCCGATGAGATCGCGCCGATCAACCTGCGCGGTCAGTTCGTTGGCTCACGCGGACCGCTTTACATTCCTCCATCGGAACAGGGTCAGCCGGTCATCGTCCATGCGGGCGGAAGTTCCAACGGTCACGAATTGGCCGGCCGCTTCGCCAACGCCGTCATCGGGGCGGCGTTCAGCATCGAGGACGCCCGCGCGCAAAGAACCGCATTCCGCGACGCGGCCGAGCGCGCCGGACGTGACCCCGACGAGATCAAATACTTTCCCGGCCTGATGACCACGATCGCCTCCGATAGGCGCACGGCGCTGGATCGCCGGATCGCGCTGACACAGCGGACCTTCCCGCAGCGCGCGGCCTACCTGATGCAGATACTCGGCTTGCGCACCGAGGCCATCCGGCTCGACGAGCCTCTGTCAGCCGCACAGCTCGCCGCCGCACGTCCCTCTCCCCAGGACCCCCGCTCCGCTCACGCCCTGAAGATCGCCCGCGAAGGCTGGAGCCTAACCGATGTGCTGGCCCACGGGGTGATCGACTATCACCCGGTAATCGTCGGGCCCGCCATAGAGGCGGCCGATCACATGCAGGCCTGGTTCGAAGCCGGCGCCGCCGACGGCTTCTGGATCTCGCCCGACATCTACGATGATGGGATCGACGCCTTCGTCGATGGCGTCGTGCCGATTCTGCAGGAGCGCGGTCTTTTCCACCAGGACTACGCGGGCTCGACGCTTCGCGACCATCTCGGCGCGCCGGCCCAGTACGGCGTCGATCCGCGCGCAATGCGCTGAACTGAAATTCTCAACCTTGCGGAAGGAAACGCCATGAAGATCGGCATTATCGGAACGGGCAACATCGGCGGCGCGCTCGCCCGCAAGCTGGGCGCGGCGGGTCACCAGATTCGTGTCGCCAATTCGCGCGGCGTCGAAGGCGTGCGCGCCTTTGCCGAGGAGGTCGGCGCGACGCCTGTCGACATAAGAGGCGCCGTGAAAGGCGTGGACGCCCTCATCCTCTCTATCCCGTTTCCCGCCGTCGCCGGCCTGCCAAAGGACCTGTTCGACGACTTGCCTGAGGCGGCGCCAGTGATCGATACCGGCAACTACTACCCCGGCATGCGCGACGCCCACATTTCCGAGATCGACGACGGGCTGGCGGAAAGCGTCTGGGTGTCACGTCAGATCGGTCGCCCGATCGTCAAGGCGTTCAACAACATTCTCGCCTATTCCCTCGCCGAGCTCGGCCGCCCCGCAGGCGCGAGCGACCGTCTGGCCATCGCCATGGCCGGTGACGATCCGAAGGCGAAGACCATCGTCGCAGGCCTGGTGAATGACGTGGGCTTCGATCCCGTCGATGCCGGCGCCCTAGCCGACTCCTGGCGCCAACAGCCATCGACGCCGGCCTACTGCTGCGATTGGAACGCGGAGGAGACGCGCGCCGCCTTGGCCTTGGCCCAACCCGGAGCGGCGCCGGCCAAGCGCGATGCGATGATGGAGGCGTATTCAAAGCTTGGAGCAAACCCCACCCACGCGGACATCGTGACGTCGAACCGCGTTGCGAACGCTCCAAATTAGATGGAAGCAGAGGGCTACGAGCTGTCTGGGTCGTCAGATCCAGGCTGCTTGCTCCTAGCTGACGCGCCCAACGTCCGCCCAAGGCTGCCAGGCTCCAGGTCAGCCTTCGGAGCCGGCGCCGCTATACCTAGCCGACCCATGTCGGACTTCTGGTGCGGTGCGACCGCGACCCACCCTGCCCGGCTGTTTAAACCGTCAGCTTCTTGACTGCGACGGCGCCGTGAAGGCTGCGGCCGGGCAGCGCCATAAGCCGACCTTGGCGCCCCTCCAGCAAGCGGACATTCAGTGCAGCACCTCAGGCGTGGCGGATTCCGTTCCAATTCCTGATCGCCACTCGCCGGGCGAAACGCCGGCCCAATCCTTGAAGGCGCGATAGAACGACCTGGTGTCCTGATACCCGAGCAGGTAGGTCACCTCGTCGATGTGAATGGCGGGATCGGCGAGAAGCTGTTGACTGAGCTCGCGCCGCGCGTCCGAGAGCAACGCCCGAAATGTCGCAGCCTCATCAGTGATGCGTCTTTGTAGGGTGCGCTCGCTCATCCCGAGATCACGCGCGACATACGCCACCTCCGGCCGCCCGCTGGCGAGCGAGCGCTTGAGGACCGACTTCACCCGGTCCGCGATCGTATGGCTTTCATGGATCTCGGCGAAGGCCGCGGCCAAACCTGGCGTGACCAGGTCGAGGAATTCGGGACTGTGGCCCGGGAAGGTGGCGGCCAGATCCTCGGCATGGAAGATCATCGCATTACGCGACGCCCCGAACACCAAGGGCGCGGCGTAGTAGTCCTCCAGGTCGCGGTTGGCCGGACCGGCTCGTTGATATTCGATCCGCGCCGGCGTGATGCGCCTGCCTGCGCCTCGCCGTCCCAGTTCCAACAGGAACATGAAGCTCAGATCGACGGACACCGCCGGCTCAGCTTCCGTGGCGAACGGCCATTCCTTGATGATCGTCCACCGCCCGTTCGCCTCCCCCGTCCTGAACACCTCGCAGGCGCCCATCCGCTTGAAGCGCTCGATCCGCTGGATGGCGTCTCGAAAATCCGACGCGTACAGGGCCGAAATGAAAGCGGGCTGGTGGCCGCAGCGATCGGCGCCGTGAAGTAGCCGAAGCGCGACGGCGGGATCTTCCGCAACCGTCTCCAGCGCCTTCCAGATCGCGAACAATTGGGTGGTGGAGAGCGTTGCCGAGGCGTCGAGATGCAGGCTCGATGGCAGCCCCGCCGCGCGCAGAATCTTCGGGGGCTCCAGACCGGCGCTTCGCATGGCCCGCCATAGCGTCGGCGGAAAGCGGCCCCTGTCCACCACAGGCGACGTCATGTCCGTAGCTCCTTGCCTGAAATCTAAGCGATGTCCTGGCCATACACCTAAACATGGCCAGGAACGCGCTGTTACGCTAGCGAAGGTCGACCCGCGCGTGCGAGTGGGCGTGGGTCTGCAGCGCGGCGCGCGCGGCCGCCCAGGCCCGATCGTCGCCATCAAAGGCCGAGCGCAGATACGCCCAGGTCATGCGCAGGACGATCTCCAGGCGCTCGGCGTCCTCGTCATCGGTCTCCCTGGCGTCGTAACCGGAAATGCCGCCAAGTCCGTGCTTACCGTTAAGGACCGTCATCAGCGCCTCGGCGCCGGGACTGCCGTAGTAGGTGTCGGCGTGCCACGCCGGACCGCGGACGGTGAGGTGAGCCGAGGCGTCGTCGCTGCCGATCACCACCAGATTTCTGGTCGTCATGTGAGAAAAATCGGGATTGAAGAAGCTGTAGTTGCTGGCGGCCATCTCGCTCAGGCTGTCGCCGCCGTTGCCGGGCGCGGTGAGCAGCACGCCTGCCTTGATGCGGGTATCGAGCATGCTGACGTCCTGGGCGGCCGGATCTTTCGGATCCGTGAGCCGGGCTCCCAGCAGCATGCCGGCGGTCTGTCCGCCCATAGAATGGCCGACAACCGCGACCTTGGCGCGGTCGAGCCGTCCGTTGAAGACCGGCGCCGCAGCCTCTATCTCGTCGAGGCAATCAAGGATCAGGCTCATGTCCTCGACGCGCGAGCGCCAGAACAGCGGTCCGCCCGAGGCGCCGGCCGGCAGCCCAGCGACCTTGGAGTTCAGGTGCGTGGGCTGGATCACGACAAAGCCGCGCTCGGCGAAGAAGTTGACCAAGGGGCCATAGCCATCCTTTGAGGGGATGTAGTTCGACGGGCCGTGGCCGTGCGACAAGAGCACGATCGGCAGCGCCTCGCCCAAGGCAGGCCCGGTGATGCGCAGCTCGAGCGGCAGGCCCCTGCCGGGCGCCGCCAGCGTGATCGGGCTGACCGAAACGGCGGTCCTGGCCTCGTCTACCGGAATGCGACGAGCGTCTTTGATGAGGTTGTTCATGGCTGCCTCCTTCAGGATCTGGGCGCCTCGACGATCATGGAGATCGCCGGCGCCGGTGACCTGAAGTTAGGCCGGCGGAGAATTTGAACATTCACCGAGCGCGCCAATTGACTCACAGAGCGCGCCAACTCGTGATTGGGCTGAGCCGCATCGGCTTGCAAGGCATGAGAGCGCCACGAGCTCCTCCTGGCCTTGCCTCCAGGAACGCGACGCTTGATGTGGGCGTCGCGGACCTTGGCCTTTCAGCACGCCTCGCCGATGTGTTTGAGCTTGTCGGGGTTGCGGACGATGTAAATCGAACGGATGCGCCCATCCTGGAGGTCGAGCGCGGTCGTCGCGAGTGAGCCGTCGGGGTAGCGGGCGACATAGCCGGGCAAGCCATCGATGATCGCCGTGCGCAACAATACGGGAGGCGGCAGATCCTTTCGCCGGACGCCCTCGAAAAGTTTCAGGACGTGATCCAGACCGCGTATCACGTTCCGCAAGGCCCTCACCTTCCCGCCTCCGTCGGTATGGATCTGCACATCCGCCGCGAGCATATTTGCCAAGGCCGTGGCATCTCCGGCCTGAGAGGCGTTGAAAAACGCCCGTGCGATCCGGTCCGCCTCTGCGGATTCCAGTGTGTAGCGAACGCGCTCGCTCCGGACGTTTTTCCGGGCCCGCGAGGCGAGCTGGCGGATCGCCGCGGGCTCGCGACCGAGCGTCACGGCCACATCCTTGAGCGGTACGTCGAAGACGTCGTGCAGGAGGAACGCCGCCCGCTCCAGCGGGGAGAGCCGCTCCATCGCCAGCATGAGCGTGACCGTAACGTCGTCAGCGAAAATCTCCTTCGGCTCGGCCGGCGTGAGCAGAGGATCGGGAAGCCAAGGGCCGATATAGGCCTCCCTCCGGGCTCGGGCCGATTTCAGGCGATCCAAGCACAGGCGGCTGACGACGCGCGTGAGGTAGGCGGCCGGGACATCCACGCTCTCGTCCACGCGCGCCCAGCGGATCCAGGCGTCCTGGACGACATCCTCGGCCTCGCCGAGAGAGCCCAGCATCCGGTAGGCCAAGCGCGTGAGGCGCGCGCGTTCGGGTTCAAAGTCAGCTGTCCGTTGGTCACGGGACACGTCGGGCTCCTGCAAGCGAGATCGCCTCTATGACGATGGCGCGTGCGCCGATGTGACAACCCGCCCTTTTCTGTCCGTCCGATGTCACACCGTCGGCGTTGGCTTCGTCAAACCCGCACGCGCCGATGAGCGGCGTCACGATGACGGAACTCTTCACATGACCAAACTCGCCCGCTTGACCTGGTACGACGTCGCGCCGGAAGGGGCCAAAGCCTTGTTCGGGCTGCACCACTATGTCACCCACAACACCAATCTTCCCGAGGAATTGGTTCACCTCGTCTTCCTTCGGGTCTCACAGATCAACGGATGCGCCCATTGCATCGACCTGCATACGCGGGATCTCCTCAAGACCATGCCCGTCGAGAAGGTCGTCCTCGTTCCTGTCTGGGATGAGGTCCCGCATCTGTTCCCAGATCAGTACCGGGCCGCCCTGGCATGGGCCGAGGAGGTGACCCGGGTGAGCGAAACGCACGCGTCCGACGAGGCCTACGCGGCAGCTGCGGCGGCTTTCGAATCTAAGGATCTGGTCGATCTGACGATCACCATCGCCGCCATGAACGCTTTCAACCGGCTCGGAGCGCCTTTTCGGCTTCCGGTAAGGGCCCGACCTTAGTCGGGGTACGCGGCCCGACAATTGTCGGGCCGCAGCCCTACCCTCACAAAACTCAAGTTGCGCCGGCACACGGTGGGCGGCCCGTTGCTGGACCAAAGGATCCTGAAATCCGGACGGCTCGGATGGAGGCCGGATGTTGATGAAGGGATGACGTCGCGAGCAAGCGCGGGGACGGTTTGCGCGGTCGTAGCTCTCCAGGACACCACCAGATATTGGCGCGCCTTCAGGAAGGCGACCTCTAGCCAGTTTGAGCTGGCGAAGAACTGACACCCCGAGCGCTACGGCGTCCAGACGGGTGGAGACCCTATGGCGGCGCGCAGAGCGTCGGTGAAAGCTCGCAACTTCGCCGAGGGCTCTGGCAGCGCCCTCAGCAGGTAGATGCCGCTCGGCCGCGCGTTCCACGGCTCGCCGTGCAACTGAAGTCGAACGAGCTTGCCCTCTCGTACATCCGGCCCCGCCACCCAGCTTGGCAGCAAGGCCAAGCCGGCGCCTTCCCTAGCGGCGAGCCGCAGCGCCTCGAAGTCGTCGGATCGGAACACCACCTGACCGCAGTTGGGCTGACCCGCCGCGCCACCCAACAGGTCGGACCAGCCCAGAAGATCAGCGCCATGCAACTTGTCGAGCAACCGGTGGCCGCGCAGGTCCTCGACACGGCCCGGCGCGCCGTGTCGGGCCAGATAGTCCGGAGCGGCGACCAGAAGCCGTGCCTGATCGGCGAGCTTGGTGGCGATCAGGCCGCTGTCGGTCAGCTGTCCGATGCGGATGACCGCGTCCAAGCGGTCCAGCACCGGGTCGGCCAAGCGCTCGGTCAGGTCCAGTTCGACCGACAGGCCAGGGTGTTGGCGCATGAGCGCGCCGGCCACCGGCAGGACGTAGCGCTTGCCGAAGGTCGGAAAGCAGGCGACCCGCAGCACGCCGGCGACGGCGCCGTCGAAGGCGGCGATCTCGGCGTGCACATCGACGAGGTCGTCGATCAGCCGCTGGCCGCGCTCGAACAGCCTCTGGCCAGCATCGGTCATCGCCAGGGCCCGGGTCGAGCGGACCAGCACCCGGACGCCCAGGCCGTGCTCCAGGGCGTCGATCTGCCGAACGATCGCCGAAGGCGTCACGCCGCGCCGCCGCGCCGCCCCGGAAAAACTGCCGGCGCGCACGACATCGACGAAGACGGCCACGAACTCGGCGAACCTTGGATCCTTCATCTTTGCTCCCGGCGCAAAACGGTTGCGAACAATGGCTGCGTTATCACGCGCCGCCCCTGGTCGCATGGTCTGGCTCATCGGACGCGGCGCTCCCGCCCGCCGAGCTGACAACCAGGAGCCACCGTCATGGTCACCGTTCTCGACCGCATCCTTTCGCAATCGGCCTATAGCCACGAGATCGACATTCCGATCGAAGAGATCGATATCGCCGACTGGCTGTTCACCCTGCCCGAGGCCGAATACCAGCGCTGCTGCGCGCCTGATCACATCGCGGCGGGCGTGACCATCACCGACGACGGCCGGCGCATGTCCATCAATGTCGAGCAGATCGGCACGGGGCTGGTCGTGCAGCACTACGTCGCCGAAGAGGCGGGTCCGACCTACTGCCGGATGAACTCGATCTCGGACGTCTTCACCGCCAACGGCCGCACCCAGGTCAATGTCATCTGGGAGCTGATCGCCGAAGCCATCGACGACAAGCGCACCCGCTACACCAATCGCGTCACCGCCCACCCCACCGACGTGTTCATGGACTTCCTCGCCGAACATGGCCTGGACTACGACCACGCCGCCGCCGCGCGCCAGGCCGCCGGTGGCGACCACAACCGGCGCGAGACGCCAATGTTCGCCGAGAGCATCGCCCGCCGCGCCCTGGCTCGCGCCGCTGAGGTCGTGTCGTGAGAGCCATCGCCTATGACCGCTTCGGCCCGCCGGACGTCCTGCGGCTGGTCGAGGCGCCCGCGCCGGAGTTGCGGGCCACGGACCTCCTGGTCCGCGTCGCCGCCGCCGGCGTCAATCGCGCCGACCTGATGCAGCGCACCGGCTTCTACGGCGACCAGAGCTTCGGCGAGAGCCGCTTGCTGGGCCTGGAGCTCGCCGGCGAAGTGATCGCGGTCGGGGCCGAGGTCACGGGATTCAACGTAGGAGATACGGTGATGGCGATCGTCGGCGGCGGCGCCTATGCGGAGCTCGCCCGGGTGGACCATCGCATGGCCGTTAAGGTCCCGAACCGTCTTCCGCTAGTCCAAGCGGCCGGCGTTATGGAGGCCTTCGTCACCGCCTGGGAGGCCGTGGCCTATCTGGCCGACGTCCGCCCGGGGCAGCGCGTGCTGGTTCATGCGGCGGGCGGCGGTATCGGCTCAGCCGCTGTGCAGATCGCCACAGCGCTGGGCGCGAGCGTCTACGCCACAGCCTCGGCCGAGCGGGCGGCGGACGTGCAGTGTCTGGGAGCGGCGGCGGTGATCGACTACCGGGCCGCCGACTTCGAGGTCGAGACCCTGCGCCTGACGGGCGGGGCTGGCGTGGACGCGGTGATTGACTTCATCGGCGGCGAGTACCTGGCGCGCAACCTACGCAGCCTGGCGCCAGGTGGCCGGCTGGTGCAGGTCGGGATCCTCAGCGGCGACGCCGACGCCGCTATCCCGCTCGATCTCTTGCTCCATAACCATCTGCGCCTGATCGGCACCGTGATGAAGTCACGCACCCTCGACGAGAAGCGCGCCATGGTCGCCCGCTTCGCCGAAGGCGCCCTGCCGCGCCTGGCGCGCGGCGAACTGAGGCCGGTGATCGATACGGTTTTGCCGCTGGACTTGGCGGCCGAGGCGCATCGGCGGCTGGAGCGTGGCGGCGGCTTCGGCAAGATCATCCTGGTGCCCTGAGACTTAGGCGGCATGCACGCGCCAGTTGCTGCCCTTGATGCACCTCCAGGAACTGGACCTTCCGCCGCCATCTGACAGCGCGACGTTTCGCCAGGGGGAAATCACTGCGCGATCGAGAGAAGGGCCGTGCATCAGACCATCAAAAACTGTGGACAGCGATCCAGCGAAAACCAACCGGCAACCATCCTGCGCGAAAACCCCCGCATTGGATTGAGCCGAGAGGTTTGGTCATGGATTTTCAGGAACACGCACACAACCATCACCACATCCGCGAAGCGCTCGTCGCGGCTCTGAGCGAGCGACAACCGATCGATTTGGCCGCCTTGCGATCGGATCGTCACTGCCCCACCGGCTGCTGGATCCACGGCGAGGGCGCCCGGCGTTGGGCCGGCAACCATGCCTTCCTAGGCTTGCTGGAAAACCATCGGGCCTTCCACCAGCAGGCGGGTTTGGTTGCCGACCAAATCAATCGCGGGCAATGGTCCGAGGCTCAGAAATCGCTCCGCAATGGGTCGCCCTTCGCCTTGGCGCTTTCAGACCTTGCCGCCGCCCTAAGGCGAATGCGGGCGACGGCTGAGTCGCTTGCGGCCTAGCTAAGCGCGCAGTGCCAAGCCCGCTTCCGTGTCCGCCGCGTGAGGTGGAAACAGGAACCGGCCGGCGCGCGCGCCATCGCGCAGGCGAATCTCCAAGACCACAGGCTCGCCGGCGTCCGCCAGGCGATGCGCCCAGTCACGCGCGGCCTGCTCGGCCCGGGCGCCGGTGGTGAACTGCAGGGGACTGTCGCGGAAGTCGCCGCGAACGATCCAGCCGTCGCTCGACGGCTCGACAAAGATGAAACAAGGCATGGTCATAACGCAAAGCAGCGAGCGGAGCGAAGTGGCGGCCGACCATCGGCTGGCCGGCCGCCCGCCCCAACTCAAGAGAACAGGTCGCGGTCCAGGCGGCGCAGCGCGGACAGGACCTCGCTGAGCGGCACAGGCGCGGGCGTTCCCAAGAGCCATCTCTGACTGGGCCGATGCTCGACCGCGCTCGCATCGGAAGCCCAGGCCGCCAGGATTTCGCGCTTTTCGGCGAGATCGAGATCCTGATCCTTCAGCACCTCCAAGGGGTGGAGGAAGCCGACCGCCGGCCGAACGGGCCATGGCCGAGCCTGATCTTTCGCATGGGTATGCGTGCGCATGGCCAGCTCCTTACGCGGCCTTGCGCGTCTTGGCCGGCTTGAGCTCCAGCGCCTGCTGGCGCGCGCCGACCCCGATCGCAATCTGCTTGGGCTTCAAGGCCTCGGGCACCTCGCGGACCAGATCGATCGACAAGACGCCATGGGCATGGACGGCGTCCTTGACCACGACATAGTCGGCCAGCTCGAACCGGCGCTCGAACGCGCGGTGGGCCAGGCCCTGGTGAAGGAAGGTTCGCGCGCCCTGGTCTTCGTTCGCCGCCCTTCGGCCCTTGATCACCAGGAGGTTCGGCTGGGCCACGACCTCGAGATCCTTCGGCGCGAAGCCCGCGACCGCCAGCGAAATGCGGTAGGCGGTCTCGCCGGTTTTCTCGATGTCGAACGGAGGATAGCTGGCGCTCGCCTCGGTGCGGAGCGCGGTCTCGACGAGATCGACCATGCGATCCACACCGATCATGGAGCTGTAGAGAGGGCTGAAATCAAAAAGCAGTGCTCATTTCCATCTCCTCGAAAGCAAGTTGGACATGAGGGGCGCCGAGCCAAGCGCCATGCGCCCCAGGGCCAGGCCCCGTCGGCGCCCGGCAAGCAGGCGATGAATTAGGACGCGGCCGAAAAGCGTCAAGACGCTCGCATCAGAAATTTTTCGATCCGTGAACCAAGGTGTCACCGGGCCCAAAGCCAAGGCGGAGCCGAGCCACCGCGCATGGCTTGCCGGGGGCTAATGCAGCGAGATCACGCCATTGACGGCTCGCCACTCCGACGGACCGATCAATCGATGGTGGGCGACCTGGACCGAGTGCAGCGCGGCTTCGATCTCGCGCCGCCAATGGTCGAGAAAGGCCTGCAGCATGGGAAAGCGCGGAGCAAGGTCGTATTCCTGCCAGACGTAGAGCTGAAGCACGGCCGGATAGTCGAGCCGAAAGTAGTGGATTTGGGCGGTCGCCAGGCCGTAGCCGTCGAGCTGCTTGAGAAAATCCCTGTCCATGGGCGGCGTCCTCAGGCGATAGCGACCAGGCGCTTGGCGTTAGAGACACGGGCGCGGGGCAAATCGAACCTCCTGTTCTTTGATCCTTTCCCGTCAGCGAACGCCGATCACGCGCATTCGCGTGCGCTGATTTTTTGGCCCAGGCGCTGGAAGCGTCAAGCCGTCAGGGACCATCGCAAACGGCCGCCAGGGGCGGATCCAACCCCGTCGAAAAATTTTCACCGCGGGCTCTTGAAGCCTCTTCGGCGCCGCCTAGCTTGACGTCCGTCCGCTAGGTGCGAGCCCGGTGGACCCATCACATTCTGTTTTGCATCTGGAGGTTATGCATGCATTTCCGCCCCTTGCACGACCGTGTGGTCGTCCGCCGCATCGAGGCCGAGGAGAAGACCTCGGGCGGCATCATCATCCCCGACACCGCCAAGGAAAAGCCCCAGCAGGGCCAGGTGGTCGCCGTCGGCCCCGGCGCCCGCGATGACGCCGGCAAGCTGGTCGCGCTGGACCTCAAGGCCGGCGATCGCGTCCTGTTCGGCAAGTGGTCCGGCACGGAGATCAAGATCGATGGCGAGGACCTGCTGATCATGAAGGAGAGCGATATCTTCGGCGTTCTGGAGACGGAGGCGACGCTCAAGAAGGCCGCCTAATTCGCCATCCCATTTCCGTCCACTGACAGCCCAACCGAGAGGAGTAGGAACCATGGCTGCCAAGGAAGTAAAGTTCTCATCCGACGCGCGCGACCGCATGCTGCGTGGCGTCGACATCCTGGCCGATGCGGTCAAGGTCACCCTGGGCCCCAAGGGCCGCAACGTCGTCATCGACAAGAGTTTCGGCGCCCCGCGCATCACCAAGGACGGCGTCAGCGTCGCCAAGGAAATCGAACTGAAGGACAAGTTCGAGAACATGGGCGCGCAAATGCTGCGCGAGGTGGCCTCCAAAACCAACGATCTGGCCGGCGACGGCACCACGACCGCCACTGTGCTGGCCCAAGCCATCGTCCGTGAAGGCTCCAAGGCCGTGGCGGCCGGCATGAACCCGATGGATCTCAAGCGCGGCATCGACCTGGGGGTCGGCGCCGTGGTGGCCGATCTCAAGAGCCACGCGCGCAAGATCAGCGCCAACACCGAGATCGCCCAGGTCGGGACCATCTCGGCCAATGGCGATGAGGAGATCGGCCGCATCTTGGCCGAGGCTATGGAAAAGGTCGGCAACGAGGGCGTGATCACGGTCGAGGAAGCCAAGAGCCTGGCCACCGAGCTGGAGGTGGTGGAAGGCATGCAGTTCGACCGCGGCTATATCAGCCCGTATTTCGTGACCAACAACGACAAGCTCCGCGTCGAGCTCGACGACCCGTACATTCTGATCCACGAGAAGAAGCTCTCGAACCTGGCCGCGCTTCTGCCGCTACTGGAGAAGGTCGTGCAGTCCGGCCGCCCGCTGCTGATCATCGCCGAGGACGTCGAGGGCGAGGCCCTGGCCACCCTGGTGGTCAACAAGCTGCGCGGCGGCCTGAAAGTCGCGGCCGTCAAGGCTCCGGGCTTTGGCGATCGCCGCAAGGCCATGCTCGAGGACATCGCGGTGCTGACCGCCGGCAATGTGGTCTCCGAGGAGCTGGGAACCAAGCTGGAGAACATCACCGTCGAGATGCTCGGCCGGGCCAAGAAGGTCACGATCGACAAGGACAACACCACCATCGTCGACGGGGCGGGCCAGCGCGGCGAGATCGATGCTCGCGTCGCCCAGATTCGCAGGCAGATCGAGGACACCACCTCCGACTACGACCGCGAGAAGCTGCAGGAACGCCTGGCCAAGCTCGCCGGCGGCGTGGCCGTGGTGCGCGTCGGCGGGGCGACCGAGGTCGAGGTCAAGGAAAAGAAGGACCGCGTCGACGACGCCCTGCACGCCACCCGCGCGGCCGTCGAGGAAGGCATCCTGCCCGGCGGGGGCGTGGCCCTGCTGCGCGCCCTAAAGGCCCTGGACGGCGTCAAGCCGGCCAATGACGATCAGAAGGCTGGTCTCGATATCGTGCGCCGCGCCCTGCAGGCCCCAGCCCGCCAGATCGTCGCCAATGCCGGCGAGGACGCCTCGTACGTCGTCGGCAAACTCCTGGAGAAGACCGACTACAGCTGGGGCTTCAACGCCGCGACCGGCGAGTACCAGGACCTGGTGAAGGCCGGGGTCATCGACCCGGCCAAGGTGGTGCGCACGGCCCTGCAGGACGCCGCCTCGGTCGCCTCGCTGCTGATCACCACCGAGGCCTTGATTGCCGAGGCGCCCAAGGACGTCGCGCCGGCTCCGGTTCCGGCGATGGAATACTGATCATCGCGCCTAGCGGACGCTAACTTCGAGGGGCCTTCGGGCCCCTCTGTCTTTGGTTGAAGTCCGCTACTCCAAAGCGTCAGGGGCCAACCGCTTGACGGTCCTGCCAGCGCCAGTAGCGGACATTGATACATCTCCGAGAAGGCGACGGTACGCCCCCCAGCATCATTTGGCCCTAGAAGGCCACGAAAGCCGCCTCATCGCGGCATCGTCTTCTTGACCGGCTTTTGGGGAGAAGGCGGTGCAGTCTGCGTCTTGGGTCGGACAGACTTTGGCGGCTTCGGCAAAACTTCGATTAGGCAAACATATTGCGCGACACCGATCTGCTCCTTCCTGAAGGTCGGGGAGGCCTTTAGGACTCGGCGAACCTTGTGAAAAAGTTCGGTGTCCGGGATCGCCACGTATTTCGATATCGCTTCGCCATCCGTATTTACGAACTCCTTCGGCAGTGACGCTTCGGCCACGACGACCAAGAAGGCACGCATGTTCGGCTTTGCCGTCTTGAGCGCGGCCAGGCGTTGCAGGTCGGCCGCGATCAACTTCTTCGGTGCGCCGTACCGCTTCACTTCGATAGCAATGCGGGGTTTAAATCGGTCGTCCGGGGGCGTCGGTCGCGACGAGATCAACAAGTCCATTCTCGCCAACGGCCCCATCACGTCTGAGTGGACGTTGAGCTCTGAATACTGAACCTCACAACGGAGCTGCTGCTCCTTCTTTGGCAAATGGGCCTGGACGAGATTGCACAACTCCGCGACCAAGGCTGCCTCGGCCAAGGGGTAGTCGCTATAGAGCGCCCGACGATGGCCAATCCAGAATGCTAACCCCTGAAGCGCTGGCTCCGCCCACCTCGGCGGCAGTTGCAGGAGTCGTCTCGGCGGCGAAGGTTTCTTCATGCCACGAAGCATCACCTGTGAAGCTTAACCGTGCAATCGGAACGTGTTCCATACACAGATGTTCGCCGCCAAGTCTCTCGAGCCCTCTCTGAAGAGGTACTCACTAATCGGATTGGCGAGTAATCGAAGGGTGTAACTTCCGGAATCCCTTGCACTGAGGATACCGACGACGCTGCGCCAGTAGCTGCCATTGGCTTGCCTCTAGAAACACGACATTCATGAGCTAGGCTTGCAGGAGACTTCGCTACACCAAACCCGAGTTGGACTGGGGAGCTAGAGGTCGACTCTGGGTCGGGCGGACCTCATCGTTTCGAGGCGACGATCGCAACCCCTCAGTCTCTGGAGGTGACTGGATCTTGGCTCATCCAGTGGAATTTCGCAGATGGCGCAGCGTCGGCCAGGCCGAACATGCTAGCCGAAAGGCTAGAATAGAGGCGTGAAACGTCCTAGTCACTTGAGAGATTCCAATGGCCGGTAGAAGCCAGCACTACATCCCTCGTCTCGTCCTGCGCGGCTTTCTGGCGCGCCGCACCAGCCGCGACGAATACGCCTGGGTCGCTCGCAAGACCGGCGAAATCTTTTGCGGCAATCTTGAGGGGATCGCCACCCAGCGCGACTTTTATTCCGATCCAGCGAGACCAGGCGAGGCAACGCTAGACCGCCAGATCACCGACTACGAAGACCGCCTCGCCACGCTTGTGAGCGCGTTGCGCGCCCTACCAATCGGCGCCGCAGCCGACGCCAGCGTCGCTGCAGAGGTCATCGCGCATCTGACGCCAAGAGCGGCCACCGTCCGTTCGCTTTTTTCCGACGCGCTCGCGCGCCTGCTCGAACAGGCCGCTCCGGTGCTGAACAACACCGATACGATGCGGCGCTTTGCGGGACTGAATTCGCCAGCGCCCACGGATGTTTTTCGCACCGAGATCTTCGAAAAGATCAAAGAGCAGCTTCCGGCCGCGCAGATGGGCGCTCCAATGGATCTCATCGAGCGCATGGCCTTTGCGTTTGCACGCGAAAATATGGACGAGCTGTTTGAGGCCCTTCGACCAGACATTCAAACTGGTTTCGGCATGATGGATGAAATGGCCCCGGAGCGAGTCCGCGTCGGCCACCAACAATCGCTCGGCCGAAGCCTGGCACCGCCGGAGCGGATGGAAAAGCTCTCGCGCCTGACCTGGCACGTCGCAGCGGCACCTGAGGACGGCGTCCTGCTGCCCGATTGCGTCGCCCTCGCCTACGATTGCGCCGGAAATCCAGCCCCTTACATCATGGCCAGCCACGACGAGATTCACGTCGTGGTCATGCCTCTCACCGACAGACTCCTGCTAGTGGGACGCACCGATGGCGCTGCAACACCCGATCTCGGCCACTTCAATACCGACGCCGCCGCCTGCAGCGACTCCCTGATCGTAACGGCACACCGTTCACACCCGCTTGAGGCCCTAGTCCCAATTATTGGCTCCCGGGCCAACGCCTTCATCGCCGAAAATATCGACGAGGTCGTCGAGAACTTTGCGCCGCCAGCAGCGGAGGCTGCGCCTCTGCGCCCTGGCCAGGACTTCAGCTTCGACATCCAGTGCCCCGACTGGGGAGACCAGGCGCAGATCGATCTTCTCGGCGAATGGTTGGTCGACATCCTGAAGCGCCTCGCGGCTGTCTGGCCCCTGCAGCGACTGGAAGGTTTCACCTTCGCCTTCGACTACGAAGGTGCCCTTGCAAGCCTCGACAGGGGCTTTGGGGCTCCTCCTAAACCAAGCGACCTTTCACCAGACGAGCGCCTGAGCCTCGCCATGGCTCCAGCTATCATCCGGGACGGGGTCCTGAAGGCCCGAATCGTCATGCGCGCGCGGCTCGCACAGGCACTAATCGACAACGACGACGTGCTTCGTCCCCGCGCGCTCTACGTGCTGATCGCCCAGTTGGCGCACGTAAGCCTGATGACGCTGATCGAAGACCACTGGCCAGGCATTCTTCTGGCGCCCCTAGCCGACAATCACACATATCAGCTCTATAGTCGCACCCATCCGGCGCTCTTCGGCTACTTCGTTGCTCGCGGCAGCGCCCCGTTCAGCCAAGTTCTGGAAATCGAAGCAGAGCTGAGTATTGAGTTCGGCAACACAGTCGCGCGGCGCCGAGTGGCTCTGGAAGCGGCCTCATCAGCTTTCGAGCAAGATGGCGATATCGACCGGCACTATCAAGCCAAGCTCGACGCGGCAGGCGAAATTCTGGAGCGCCTGGCCCAGCTCATTGGGCATCGCCATGGCCTCGACCAGCCGGGTCTACCCGCAGAAGGCGCGCTCGTTGCAATGTTGGAGAAGCTCGAGCTGATCAAGTGGTTCGGCCTTCTGGAGGCTGACCTGCAGCACCTCTGGCTTCACCGAGGTTCATGGTCGTCTTTCGAGGCCTTCTCCAGCTTCACGGCCCATGCCGAGCGGCTTCTTTGGCAGCTTGGGGCGATGTCTTGGCGGATCGACGACGACACCTACTGGATTCAGTTCTTCCCGACCGAGGGACTTAACGCCATAGGCGCTCTTGAGCCCGCGATTTGAGGTCCGGCCCCACTGGTTCGCTTTTCGCGTCTCTCGTCGCGACGGCAACGGCGATCACGCTCGCGAAGCCGCACAGCCATTGAACGCCGCCCCAGGATGACGCCCATGCATCCTCTCCGTCGCCCACGATCACCATCGGCTGGTTCCCGAACAGGTCGCGCAGACTGGACGCCTTGATCTTGTGCTCGCCGGTCGGTTGGCCCTATCCCCGCAGAGCCAGCAACCATAGGGATCAAAAGGGTGGAGCAGCGTCTTCATCTGGCGCAGTACGTGCGCAGGTCCGCCAGATGGGTGGCGTCGACGACCTCCATCAAGTGGATCAGAGCGCGGTTGGCGTCCCGGCTCTCCTCGACCGTCATCGATGACTGCGCGATCAGATCGTCGAGATTGTCGGAGTGGGATTCCACTTGGGTCAACCGTTCCAGCGCGTTGAGGCGATCAAGGTCGAGCGCGGCGTGGCGGGAGGCCAGGGTCTTGAGCTTGTCGCTGATGTTGCCGTCGCGCGGAACCTTGAACGCCAGGAAGATTTCGAGGATTCGGCGCAGCACGTTGGGCATCATGAAGGTGTAGTCGAAATGGCCGTCCCCGGCCGCTTCGAAGACCAGCACCTTGCCGAACAGGTAATGGTACTCGGACTCATAGTCGCGCAAGTGCTTTGGCAGGTCGACGATCGTCGAGATGCGGACCTGGGTGGCGGCGGGGACGGCGACGTCGATGAACTTCAGGCTGGCAGTTCGCTTGGCCGGTTCGTCGCGCGCCTTGCTCTTCCAGGCCTTCTTGAACTCGTTCATGCACTGCTGATTGTGGGTGAGCACGAAGAGCTGCGCTGCATTCGACAAGCGGTTGCGTATCAGCCCGCAGGCATAATTCATGGCCTTTGTGTCGAGGCTTGAGACGGGATCATCGACCACGATGATCAGGTCCTTGATCTTTTTCTCTTCGGCCTCGAGCGTGGAAAGGAAGTAGCAAAGGGCGATGGCGGTCTTTTCACCTTCGCTCGGCTCGCCGCGCACCAGGGTGCCGTGACGGTGGAGCTCATAGCCTTCCTCGACGGCGACGATGGTCAGTTCGCCATGGCCAAGGTAGGAGCGTGCCAGGGCGTTGATCTTGGCGGCCGCCGGGCCGTGCTGCTGGACCTTGGCGCGGAGCGCGGCGATCTCACCGTTCAGTTTCTCGACGACCGCGACGGCGGCCTTCTCGGAAACGCTAGCGGCTTCGATCGCAGCCTGGTGCTGGGCGTAGGCCTGGGCGTTCTCAGCGACGTAGTGGCGGCGGATCGCCTCGCGCGCGTTACGCTGGTGCGTGTTGAAGTCGTCAACCATCTCCCCGTGCTTTTGGCAGATGGCGTTCACGGCCGCCGTGGCGTCGCCCAAGGAAACGACCCGCGCAGCCAAGTCATCGAGCGCTGGTAACGTGACAGCGGCTGGGTTGATGGGGGCCGCTCGGCGAGCATCCAGAGCACTCAGGGCCGTCTCGACGAGAGGCTGGACGTCGTTGAGCGCCGCGTCGAAGGCGGAGGCGGCCGACTCGAACGCTGTGTGGAACTCCGCCGACAGTTGGGCCGCGGTGGGCACGGCCGTCCTGGCGATCACGATCGCGTCGAGCGCGGCGCGGGCTTCGGCGGCGGCGTGCCCCACAGCGGCGATGAAGGCCGTCATCTTGTCGTCAAAGGCTTGGCTGAGCAGATCTTTTCGCGCCGCCGTCAGAGCCTCCCCGCAGAACAGGCAGGTCTTCAGATCGTGCTCTAGGTGGTAATCGTGGCCCTGCTGGACCCAAGGGACCATGGCCGGATGAGCCTCGAACCCCGCGACCGCGACGCTGCCGATGGTTTTCGGCGCCAGCTCCACCGCCGCGACGAGCGACATCAGGATCTGATCGACCGATAGCGCAACAGGGGAAACCTTGGCCGGGGGTTCGGAGCGCGCGCAGGTGGCGCCGGCGGCGTCGAGGCTGGCCGGATCCAACACATCCTTGCCGCTCGCTCCGAGTTTTTCGATGTCAGCGACATACTGGGCGGCCTCATAGCGGCCGGGTTGCCGCAGGCGCTCGCGCGCCGTTCCCGCCGTCAGGCGCTTGAATTCGGCGAAGGCCTTGTCTCGTTCCCGCGCAACCTTGGCCTCGCCGTCCCGCTTGGCGATCGCCGCCGGCAAAGATGCTTCCAGCGCCTTCAGCTGGGCGGCGGCTTCGGCTTGGTCGGCGCCGATGTAAAATACCGGGTTGGCCGCGCCCTTGTCCCAACGCAGATTTTCGCGAACGAAATCGTGGTTGAAGACGCAGACTCGCTTCTCGAGCCCAGCCAGGGTGTTGGGACAGGCGTAGCGGGTCCCATCCTCCATTTCGATTTCGAAGGCGCAGGCCTCGGGCAGCCGCTGATGCTTGGCTCCGGCCTGGAGCGTCGCGAAGATCCGAGAAAGGGTCGATTTTCCCGAGCCGTTGAAGCCGTAGATTAGGTTGTAGCGCTTGAACTCCAGGCTGGGCGTCGCCGACTTTCGCTCGGCCAGCACGGCCGCGCCCTTGAGTTGGCGAATGTTCTTGATGATGCTCAAGTCCGCCCCGCGTGACTTAAAGAACCTGGCCGGCGTACGCGGCGGTCTCCGACACTACAGCGCGGCACGCCAGAATTGCAAAGCCTGGTGAATGCAGGTGGCGTCAGCGCAGGCCGGTAACCACGAGGGCGTCCCGCCGATGGCGGCCGGGCAGTGCGCAAGTAGCTACCACGGCGACGTCGAGCCAGAGCAGACTGAAGGGTCGCTCTAGAAACATGACTTTAGGGACCGCGCCTCGCCCGGCGAGGGAATAAGCCGGGCCTGTTCTTGCCCCTGCCTCCAGCTCCAGGCCACTCACAGGAACAACTTCAGCGCGACTCCATTGCCCTGGAAAACCTGCTCGCGAAAGGCCAAGCTAGCGGGCATGACTCTTTCGATCGTTGATTTTCCCGCCGAACCTCATTGTGGCGGAGCCCAGTGGACCGTCGCCGATACTGATGCCCTCGCCGACCAAGTCGCCGCAGTGATGCAAGGACGGGCCGCCGATGTCGCCGACGCGCTTGCCGGCGCCACCCTGTTGGACGTCATGACCCCGGACGACATGAAGGCAGCGATCAAAAAGGAGCTGTTCCCCACGAAAAAGGGGGCGATGCCCCACCGCGACGGGCTGCTGTTCGAAATCATCTGCTGGCTGGTGGCCGCACAGCAAGCGACAGCCGACGAAGTGGTCACTGAGCCCCACACCAAAGCGACAAAACAGGGCATGGATACGCTGAAGGTGGCCTGGGACGACGGCTCCCGCCAACTGACCGCCGCGACCATCTACGAATACAAGTGCACGACGAACGCTCAGAAGACCTTTCGATACCCGGTTATGAAGGCGTTCAGGGACTTCAACGATGGCAAGCGGAACACAGATCTCATTCAACAAAGCATTGCTTTGCTGGCGCGGTTCGGCCTGACCAACGAAGAGCGCAGGGCCGCCTTCACTAGGATCGTTAAAGACCGCCCGCTCATCTTCGAGGCGGCGTTGACCGTCACGCCGCATCCGTTCGGGACGGCGGACTGCGTGGCGCTATTCGACTACTTCGAGAACTTCGCCACCCGGCCCCAACGGCGTGGCTCCACCATGCCGCTGACAGACGTCCGGCAGTGGTTCAGCGATTTTGCGGAGCTTGTGTGGAGCAAGATCGATGTTTGACGCACAGTCCGCTGCGCTGATCCGGTCGGCGCCGCCGATCGCCGATGTAGACCCTAAAAACCTGCCGCAGATCCTCACTAGGACCTACGCTCAACTCGTCGCCCTGCGCCTGCGCTCCACCGATCCTGAGGCCGTTGCGCAGGCGGAGCGGTTCGATGAAAGCCTGCTAAGACTCGCGGCGGTCTACGAAGGTATAGTCGACACCAGCGAAGACGGCCCCGAGCGGCGCGGCGCGGCCTTCGTCGCAGCAACGGCCTACCAGATCTTGGCGCGCGTGTCGGATGCTGACGAACCCGACCGCCCACTCCTGACGCCGGACGCGATCCACCCCCGGGTCGCCGCGCCGCTGTTGTTCATCATCGCCGGCCAAAGCCCAGACGCACGAGAAGCCGGTGCGCGGCTGACCAGCCAGGGTGACCACATGCTCCTCACGGCTCTGATAGAATCCATCAGGGACCTGGCCCGGGAGAACCTAAAGGGCATCGTCGATCGGGCCGAGCGCCTGGCCGATACCCAGCCCAATTCCGATAACGGCCTGGTCGGACAGGTTGAGCAGACCCTCTACGGCCTTTGCTGGGCCGGACTGGTGGAAATGGCCGCCCTCGTCCTCGACCGGCCAGCGCCCAAACTGGTTTTCCGGCGCTTTGACGGGCCGGCAGACACGTTCTCCCAGGTAGAGCGACTGGCGACATTCCAGCGAGACGGTCGTCCGGTGTCCCCGCAGGTTGTGAGCACCTATGCCGGACCCAGGCACCTAGCTCGGCTCCTACAGCACGCTTCTCGTCAATTCATCGGCCATGGCCTGGCTACTCTGCCAGCGCCGCTCGGTGCCAATGAGAACCTGTGGCGCCCATGGCTCAAACGACGCGCTGAGCAAAAGCCCATCGTCTGGCCCAATCACCGCCTAGCGATCGACCAGGGGCTGCTTGAACCGGGCCGTTCGGCCGTGTTGGTTCTGCCAACGGGCGCGGGAAAGACCACCCTATCGGAACTGAAGATCGCGGCTACGATCGCGAGCGGCAAATCGGTCATCTTTCTGGCGCCCACGCTGGCGCTCGTGGACCAACTCAAGGACGATTTTAGCAAGTCCTTCGCGTCCGGCTTGGGTGAGATTGTTGTCTCCGCTGACGGCGACCTCAGCATCCTGTCGCATGGGCCCAGCCTGAGTGAAATAGAAGTGATGACGCCTGAGCGCCTTTTGGCCATGCTCAGCTTCGCCGATGCGGACCTGTCGGACGTCGGCCTAATTGTGTTTGACGAGTGCCACCTGCTCGCGCCGCAGGGCGGGGGCAAGCGCAGCCTCGATGCTATGCTCTGCCTCCTGCAGGCGACGCGCCGGGCTCCTGATGCCGATTTGCTCCTGCTCTCGGCCATGTTGACCAACGGCGATCAACTGGCGGCTTGGATTGAGGGGCTCACCGGGCGCCCCGCGCTATATTTCCACGACGCCTGGAAACCGAGTCGTCAGGCCCGCGGTGTCGTCATCTACCCCGATGCCGATCTGCGACAGGTCTTGGTGGACCGACAGGCCGGCAAGGAACCTGCGGAAACCTACGAGGCCCACCCCCACGCCCTGTTTGGCCTGCAGCAAAACTGGCTCCCCGAAAACCCCGTCGATTGGACTGTCGTTTCGCTGATGGACGAGACGGTCTCTCTCACCTGCAATGGTCAAAGGCTGACGCCCACCGCCAACGTGGTGGCCGCGGCGCTGGCGGGAAGGGCCGGCAGGGCCGGATTGAAGACCATCGTCTTTGTTCAGCAGGCTGACTACGCTCCGAAAACCGCTGAGCGCGTCGCCAAATCGGGGATGGGACCGTGGCCGATCAGTAAAGCTGAGCGGACACTCATGGCCGACATCGCCTTGGAACTGGGTGGCGACAGGTCATTGGTCAAGGCCCAGGCTGGAGCCGTCCCGCACAATGGCGATATGATCCCGCTGGAGCGGCGCCTCGCGGAGTCGCTCTTTCGGCGTGACGACGGCCCGTCGGTGATCGTTGCGACCCCCACTCTGGCCCAGGGGATCAATCTTCCGGCGCAGGTGGCGCTCTTGGCTGGCGACAAGCGGGTCGACTTGGCGGGACGTGAAGATCTCAAGCCGCACGAATTGCTGAATGCCGCTGGGCGCGCCGGTCGGGCGGGTTTTCTCGCCAATGGGATGGTTCTGCTGATCCCTGAACCCGTTGTCGGATTCAACAAGGGCCAGTCGAACAAGCTCGCTTTCAATAAGTTGCGCAGCATTCTCCCTGAGAACGACCGTTGCGTGACCGTTGAAGACCCCATCGGGTTGATACTAGATCAGATCCAGGATGGGGCTTTCGACGCCCGGGTCGAGTACTTCGTCAACCGCATGAGGTCGGGGGAACCGCAAACGGCCGATGCCGCCGCCGTTCAGCTGGCGCGCAAGTCGTTCGCCGCCTTTCAAGCAGAGCGCCAGGGCCTGGAGTTCGACACCGCGATCACGGCGCTCGAACAGGCGCTGGTCGCCACACCATTGGAAAAGGACGAGCACGGAACCACGGTCGCCGCTCTAACCGGATTGCCCCGAGGCGCTGTCGCGGTGCTGGCCGAACATCTTGGCGCCGATCCGAAGGCCTTCCCGACATCTATTGAGGCCTGGATAAGTTGGATCGTGGCCTTCTTTCGGGCGGAGTCCGATGCCGCGACGGCCCTCGTCGGGGATTTGGACACGATCAAAGCCGTGGTACGGGGCCGAAAGTCGGCACCTAAGATCACGGACGACGAGTGGAAGCGACTGGAGCAAGCCTTGCTGGGTTGGGTTCGAGGCCTACCCTTCGCCGACATTGAACTCCTTTTGGGCGTAGAACCCAAGAAGGTTCGCGTTTGTAAGCGCACTCGCGACCTCGTCCTCAAAGTCGTCCACCGCAACCTGTACATCGTGGCGACCGCGCTGGCCGAGTTGGCAAAGCAGCGCCTTCCGCTGGCCGCCGACGGCACGCGATCGCCCCCGCCCGCTGTGCTGGAGGTCCTCGCCTACGCGCTGAGAACCGGTTTCAACACGCCGGACAAGACCGCCTATCATCAGCTGCATCCTGAAATACGGACGCGAGTCGGACTGCATCAGGCGTTCGAGGCACTTCTTGGAGGGGGAAACCCAAGCCCTGACGAGAGCTACCTGGGGGTCTACAAGCACGTAAAGGTCATCAAGATGCTGTTCGAAGACGACTAAGTTCGAGTCTCCAGGCACAGCCATGGAATCTGTAGCGCATCGCCTCGATGATCGCGCCGGCCTCATCGCCGGCTAGGCTGAGACGGGCGTCCGGAAAGCGGCCCTTCCCAAGGTCAGAGAAGAGTCAACCTACGCCACTTGAAGACGGCGGATGTGCGTCGGCCTGGCCCGGTCAAAACGTTCTGCCCATGGTCTGGCGGTAGGTTTCGAAACCCCATTTGCGCCAGAAGCTGACGGCTATCTCGTTGGCAGTGGCCACTTCGATCTCAACTCGCGTGAGGCTACGGCCGGCCAGCCAATTGCAGAGGGCGCCCAGGATCAGTTCGCCGACGCCGCGCCGCCGATGGCTGGCGGCGACCTCGAGGTCGGTGATCAGGCCATGTTCGATGGGCTCGAAATAGGCGCAGCGCCGGCGAAGCTGGCAAATGCCATAGCCGACGATCTCGCCGCCGGCTTCGGCCACGACGACCGCGGCGTCGTTCGCCGCCATGTACTCGGCCAGGAAGCGCTCGAAGGCGATGGGGCCGTCGGCCTTGGGTGTGAAGATCGGATGTTTTTGCGCGTGCTGGGCCATGGACGTGCGCCACAGGGCCACGATCGGCTGGATGTCGGCTGCTTGCCCCTCGCGGACGTTCAGGTCGTCAGGCGGGCGAGGGCCTTTCGTCATCAGGCTCGCTCCGAGAACCGCTCGAAGGCGGTGATCCGGCGTGGGGTGAGGCCAGGATCGTAGCCGTAGATCTCCTGGGTGAGGAAGAGAAGTTCGGCCTCGCGGTCGGATTCGGCGACGTCGGTGTACCAGGCCTTGGGGCCGGCGACGTCGTCGCCGTTCCAGCGATAGCCGCGGGCCTTCAGCTTGTCCTTCTGCTCGAAGGCGGAGTTGGTGGCGGTGATCCGCCAGGTCGGGGCGCGGGCGGCCTGGAGAAGGTGGGCCAGGGCCGTGCGGCCGTCGGCGAGCGGGCGGGCCAGGATCTCCAGGCCGGCCAGGCAGTCGTTCTCGGCTCGATGGCCGTCGAAGAAGAAACCACACCGGCTGGCCAGGTGGGAGAGCTTGGTCCCTTCGGCCCCCTCCCCTCTCCAGTCGATCTGGCTCATAGAGCAGGCCCAGCCCTTGAGCTTGAAGGCCTCGGTCAGGCGCTCGACGATCGGACGGTCGAAGGCGGCGTTGTGCGCGATCACGATCACCGCCGGCGCGATGAAGGCGGCGACCTGAGCTGGATCGATCGTCTGGCCCTCGACCATGGCGTCTGTGATGCCGGTGATCTTGGTCACCTCGGCCGGGATCGGCTTGGAGGGCTGGTGGAGGGCGATGAACGGCTCATGGACGGCGCAGAGGCGGCCCTCGGCGTCGTAATCGAACGGGACCATCGCCAGTTCGATGATCTCGTCCTTGCGGGTGTCGGTGCCCGTGGTCTCGGTGTCGAGGAAGATCCCGCGCTTCAGCGTGGCCGGATCGGCGCCGGCGTGCAGGGTGCAGCCCTCGAACCGGCGCAGCAGCCGGTAGCGCCCGCTGGCCTCCAGTTGGGCGGCCATGGCCTCCAGGGCGGCGAGGTCGGGCTGATCCAGGGCTGTGGGCGGGGCGTTGGGCATTGGGTCCGGAAGATTCGTCGCGCCATCCTGCCACACCGCCGGGGGGCTTGTGGACGGCGGGCGGATGAGGATGATCGAGGTCCGGGGGCGGCTCTGGACATAAGGCGCTAGGCGGGTGGACGATCAGCAGGACGAGGCCGACGCGTTGCTGGCCCGGATCATGATGGTTCGCGACGACCTCAAGGCTGGCCGCCTGACCCTGGCGCAGGTGGAAGCCTATCGCCGCCTGGGTCGCACCGTCGATCGGATCACGCGCCAGATGGACGCCGCCGCCGATATCGAGGCGGCTACTGCGCTGTGGCGGGAAGGCGCCGAGCTGATCAGGACCTTCCTGGCCGAGCACTTCGAGACCCCGACCTGTCACTGAGCCCGCGCCGGCGTCGGGGCGGTGACCGGCGTCCGCGCCATGAACACCTCGTGCACGCGCCATGAACGCCTCGTGCACGCGGCGGGAACGGTCGTCATAGATCGCCCGGGCCTTGGGCTCTTCGCGGCGCCACCGGAAGAAGCCTTCCAGGACCTCGTTTAAGATCGGGATCGTCCAGAGGATGCGCAGCCAGGCGATCGCTTCCTCGCGTTCGGTCCGGTGGAGGCTTTCGGCGGGGCGGGTGTCGGACTGGTCGCCGGACTGGGCTCCTCGATCCGGGCGTTGAGATCACGCTTGAAACGTGCGCTGACGCCTTGAACGAACGCCCGGACAGCCGCCTGGTCTCGGGGGCGGCTCAATCCTCTGTGTCGCGCGAGCCTGGTCCGGCGCCGGGGAAAATCATCAGGGCGCGGCCGCGTGGTCGATGCTGAAGGTCCGGGCCATGCGCCATTGGCCGTCGGCGCCCAGCTTCCACAGGATCGAGAACCGCGCCGTGCCGGCCAGGCGCTCGGGTCCCTCGCCCTTGCGCTCATAGAAACGGTGAGCGCCCTCCTCGACCGCGCCGAAGCCGGGAATGGTATGGACTTTCAGCGTTTCGGGGACCAGCTCGCGCCGGGAACGCCAGGCGTCAGGGGCGCGCTTGGCCGCGCAGCTGCTGGCGTAGTCGTCCACGAAGGCCTTGCGGTCCATCGCCCCGCCCTTGTCGTGGTAGAACTCCATGTCCTCGGTCACCAGGGCCGCCAGGGCCTCCGGATCGCATTGGGCGAACATGACGTCGAACAGGGCCGCGTCGCGTGCGGCGATAGCCTGGGTCAGCGCCGGTTGAGGAGGGACAGAGACGGCCGCGGCGGCCAGCGCGGCGAGGAAGGCGAGCATCCAGGGCTCCTTGGGATCGGCATGATCATCAGCCCGACCTGGATCCCGCATCCGCCGCGGTCTGTCGCGTGAATTCGCCGTTACGAACAGGGGATCGCCCATGGTGTCTCGGACGGGTCTTTCCACGACGGCCTGGCGGCGGCCCGTCGGTAGGTCGCCACGTGGCGCTCGCCCTGCCACACCGAAACCGCCATGGCCGAGGCGTGGTCGTTCAGCACCTGGACGGCGTGCTCCAGGGCGGCGCCGTCATTGGCCAGGTTGGCCATGACGAAAGTCAGGCAAGCGCCGTCCGGCAGACGGGGATAGAACAGGAAAACAGCCATTGAGACCTCCCGCGGCGTCAGGCGGGAGCGTGGGGCAAAGCCAGGTCTCTCAGCCGCCGGCGCCCGTGGATCGTGGCCGACGATGCGGCGACCCTAGGCTGTATGGCTCCAGGATGCGAGCGCGAGCAGGGGAACGAATTGTTACAGCTGGGAAGCTGGGAACGCGTGGCGTCCCGCCTGCGGCGGCCTGGCTCCAGGCGGCGGGGCCGCCCCCAGCCCCTCCCCTGAAGGCTTGGTTCAAGCTCTGGCCTTGGCGGTCGCTGATCGCCGCCCGGATGTGCGGCCAACTTGGGGTCGTGAGCTGTTGACTCTCGGTCGCTCCGGAATGAGAACATTTAAGGAACACGGAGATTGTCATGCCCACCCAACGCGCCGGCCGGCGCGCGAGCCCGCACGCGCCTACGGTCGAGAAGATCATCAGCCGCGAGATCGTGAAGCTGCGGCGCGTGCGCCAGTATGGCGGCGCCGACCAGGGGCGCACGCTGATGTTCACCTTCGAGGGCGGCACGCGCCGCGCCCAGCGCAGCCGCGACAGCTTTATCGACAAGGAGCGCGTGCCCGACTTCGAGGGAGAGGAGGCCTGGTTCGAGGTCGAGCAGGTCAGCGCCAAGCCTTGGTCGTTCTGGCGGGCGGTCAGGCGGTTAGAGGGGCCGGGAGGATGAGGGGGCTGCCGGTCGCCTGAGCCCGCGGGCGGCCTAGTCGGCTCTTGGCGGCATGCCCATCGCCCGGCGCCAGTCCGGGTCGCGTTTCTCCGCCTTGTGCAGCCTGTCGTGGCAGGTGGTGTGCAGGAGGCGAAGGTGCGACAGGCAGATCTCCGCCTTCCGGGGCGCGGTCGACAGGCAGGGACCGCAGTCGAGAAACCGGGTGGCGTTGCCGCCAAACGTGCAGCGGTGATCATAGGACAGGTGATGGATGCTGCAGCCCTCCAGCGACGGGCTGACGATGTCTACGGCGCAGGATGCGCACGCGCCGGCCTGGCGCTCATGGAGCGCCCGCTTGATCGATGGGGACTCGCAGATCCAGGTGGCGAACTGCTTCCAGGCGTCAGAGTTCTGGTGCTTTGCCTCCATGTCGCGCTTTTTGTTACGCATGTAGAGGGACGAAATCGTCACGCTGTTCCCGCTTCGCCGTCGTCTTGCCGGACCAACCATGCAGGCGTTCAGGAGGCTATTGCAACCCTGGAGATGCGCTTGGCGTCGACATCCCGGCATGCCGTTCCATGATCCAACCACACCGTCAGGGGAACGGGGGTCCCGCCGGCGGCGGCCGAGCACTAGGCGGCGGGTCGACAGCGGTTGCGGGGCGAGGGGTTGTGCTGACATCGTCCGAACATGTCTTACTTCGAACCTGAGACTTGGCGTCCTGCGACACGCCAGGAATTCCTCGACTACTTGGCGGAGCGTCGGGCGCCCAGGCGCGACGTAGAGCGGGTCGGTGATATCCTGGTCATCCGCAAGACGATCTCCCCCTTCGACCTCTACACCTATCTCAAGGCGAGGTTCGGGGAGCCCAACGGCTTGATGACGCTGTTCGCCAGCGACGATTCCGACAATCTATTCCATTGGGACTATCTGCTTTACGCTGGCGATCAGCAGCTGACCTTCACCGGCGCCACGCGCGAGGTGCATGTCCGCGTGGGGCGCGGCCTCGACGACGCCGAGTGGCTGGCCTTCATCCAAAGACTTCGGACGGACTTTGGCCGAGTGGGGCGCGATAAGGGCCGGGTGGCGGGCGAGCTGGAAAAGTGGAGCGTCTTTCCCAATCGCTTCCTGGCGATCGCCAACCGATGCGCCGATCTTTTCCATGACCTTTCCGAGGCGCTGCCCAAGCTCCAGCGCGCATTCGAGCGGGATGACGCCCGCCCCAGCCGTGAGGACTACGCCCGCCGGGCCGAGCGCCAGGCCGCGCTCGTGACTAAGGTCACTGCAGCGGCGCTGGAACTGCCCATCCTCACCCCCGTGCTGTTCGAGTGTTTTCTGGGCCTGGTCGTCGGGCTGCTGGTGCGTCCGGAGGTCAAGGCCGACACCGAGCGGCTCGACGCGTTCGTTCGCGGCCGCCTCAACGACAAGATCCTATCGTTAAACGACCATTGCCGTGGCTTCGCGCGAGGCCTGGCGTCCGACAATGAGGCGCTGCAACGCTTCTGGCCTGTGGTCGCCCGTCGCAACGACTTGATCCACGGCAACCTGGATCCGGTGCGCGACGCCGTGGAGGTCGTCTATTTCGATCGGAAGCGGCCCTTGCACACCAGCGGCGGAGCCGGACATCGCTCTTACTGGGACAGCCTGTTGCTCCAGTATCGGCCCCAAAGGGTGATCGACGACTATCTGGCCATGCATCATGTGATCCACGAGATCCTGCAGCATATGGAGCCGCAGGTTCGCGCCACGATCACGGCGGTCATGGGCGATACCCAGCCGGGATGGGATCAGCGCCGCCGAAAGATCGGCCTCCTGTTTCCAGGCCACGTGGCCGGAGTCTACCTGCCAGGATTGCGGTACGACAGCGAATTGCGGGCGCCGCGCCGACGCACGCGGCGGGTGAGGTCGCCGCTTGGGCCGACCGACGAGGGCGTCCCGCCTGCGGCGGCCGGGCTCTAGGCGGCGGGGCCGCCCCGAGCCCCTCCCCTCTCCGGGGTTCGGGGTCTCGGCCCGTTCGGGTTGCGATCCCTGACGCAGGGGTGCGGCGGGGCTCAGGCGCCCGTCCCGGCCTCCCGGGCCAACTGGGCCAGCCGTTGGTCGCAGACGGTTCGGACCCGGTCGATGAGCTGTTCGACCGTCGTCTTCAGGTGCTCCAGCTCGTCCAGGGTGATGTCGAAGGTGTCCTGGTTGTAGCGGGCGTCGACATAGGCGCGTTTGAGTTTCTGGAAGGGCTTGCGCAGGGCCCGGGTCTCGCGCGGCCACACTGCCGCCAAGCCGGGCGCCTTGGCCTCGGCCTGGGCGCGCAGGAACTTGATATTGTGCGAGCGCGGCGCATAGAAGCCGTTCAGCAGCAGCACCGCTATATAGGCCCCCTCCGTGGCCTGGTGCAGGTTGAAGGCGGCCTTGTGCAGCCAGTCGTTCTCTTCCTGGTCCTCGCCATATTCCGCCATTTGTAGCTCGGAGGTTTTCACCGACGTTTTGATGGTGGCGAAGATCTTCTTGTAGTGACGCTGGCCGAGCGCCAGGGCTGCATCAGGGGTGAGCGGCTTGAGCGGACTGAAGGCGTGGCCGGGGACCTCGTAGAGGACGATGCCTTGCTCGATCACCTCGCGGAAGAAGTGAAGCCCGGCGTCCAGGCCCTTGTTGATGTCGTCGAGGTCGTTGACCAGCAGGTTGACGATGCGGCCGATGGCCGGGTCGTGCAGGATCTTCTGCTCGGTCTCGTACCAGTACTCGGCGATGTCGGTGAGCTTCTCGTCGCTGACCACCACCAGGATGTCGAAGTCCGACAGGTAGCCGTTCTCGGGCTCGTCGACGAAGTCGCCGCGCGCATAGCTGCCGAACAGGATGATCTTGTGGATCTTGGCGTAGCGGCGCCAGGCCGAGGTGCCGCCGGCCGTGGCCGTCTCGAAGCCGCGCAGCAGGTGGCCGGTGATGGCGGCCAGCTCTTCTTGCTGGCGGTCGGGCAGGTGATCGAGATTCGACTTCATCGGACTTGGAGTCTCGCCGAGCGGGCCTTGGCGGACAAGAGGTTTGCGCAGGATCGCGCGGCGGTGGAAGGGACGGGAAGCCGGGCGTTGAGAACACGTGAACCACGTGCGCCGCCGCCTTTAGCCCGAAAGCCTGTACAGAGCGACGACCGCCCGGCCGGGGCGCGCCCTTGCGAGCGCCCGACCCTGGCCTCGCCGGCGGACCGTCGAGGATGATCGACGTTAGGTTGTGTGCCGCCGGGCGCGCAATACCCCAATTCTAGGGGGTTTTGGGGAGGCCGGGCGGGCGGCGCCTGCACGGTGGGCCTAGCAGCGTCCTCATGATCGGGGACATTGATCGCGTTGTCGGGGCGATGGGTCCGGCGGCGCTTCGCCGCGGGATTTGGAAGATGGCGGTCGGGGGAGCGCCCTGAAATTTGACGTCCGTAAATCGCCGCCGATCGCGACCGCCTGGTCGGGGGGCTGGTTCGACCTCACCCTGGTGGATCAAGGCGTGGGCCGGAGCGGAAAGCTGGGCGTTGAGAACGCGTGAACCACGCGCGCCGGCGCCTTTGGCCCGAAGGCTTGGACATAGCGCCGACCACCCGGCAGGGCTGATGGTTTGGCCGTCGCTCGGCGACGGCGGGATCAGGCTCGCGAGGCGGAGCGCTGAAGGT
>Ga0247822_10000043_pt1 | contig 45414 bp, 59 predicted proteins | sample 13C_Cellulose_Da_FD_192423 | JGI IMG/M metagenome (GOLD analysis project Ga0247822, IMG submission 192423) | Soil microbial communities from agricultural site in Penn Yan, New York, United States - 13C_Cellulose_Day30 | ecosystem: Environmental > Terrestrial > Soil > Agricultural land | place...
GCGAAGCGCTGACCATCACGGCGGACCGCGTGATGCGGGAGCTTCAGCAGGCGAAAGAGGCGCTCGTGCAGGCGCGGGCGAAGTGCGACGAGCTCCGGCGCATCGTGACCGGCGCCTCACCCGCCTGCATGACCTCGCCGAGGGCAACGTAAGCGAAATCGCGCGCCTCGCCGGCATGCAGCGCGCTCACGTCCGCGTGCATCTCCACCGTCACGGCATCGGTGGCCGGGCGCCCGTCGGCAGGCCCAAGGACGCCGCCAAGGCTGCCCTCGCGCGCCTCTCCGCGATCATCGCGCCTCGCGAGGGGGAGACGCTCGAGGAGGCCGCGGCGAGGCTGGCGAAGCGGCGAGCGCCCGGGAAGAAAGGCACGAAATGAACACATCGGAATCATCCACAGAATGCAACGTGTCGGTAAACCAAGACGGACAGATCGTGTGGCGCACCGGCAGGGTCGAGACGCCCACGTGCCAGCACATATTCGAGCCCGCCGTGCTCACGCGCGAGATGAGCTTGGCCATCGCCAGGGCTGTCATCGCCGCGCAGGGTGAACGGTGAAGCGCGCCCTCCTCCTGTCGTTCGCCGACCTGGCGACGACCTACCTCGTTGCGGCCCTCGGCTTCTGGACCTTGGGCGCCGAGCGCATGCTCTGGATCGTGGTCGGCGCCGTCAGCGTGGGGACCACGGCTCGCCTCGCGTTGGGCGCGGCTCTCGAGCGTGCGTCCGCGCGACGCGCGTTCGTGCTCGAGACGCTCCGGCAGCGCGGCGAGCTGGGAGAGGTCGGTCACGTCGTGCCCATCGACGCCGACGACAACAAGAACTGGATCGGCACCGGCGGAGCCGTCCCCACGTACGCACCGCACAAGTCATACGGGTTCCACGCGGCGACCAAGGTCGAGGTTTGCCGGCCGTCGTTCAACGAGCCGAACGGCAGCCAGAGGCTCGTGGGACTCGCCGGCGTGCCGATGTCGCACGAGGAGGCCGCGCGCGTGCTCGGCGAGTTCCTGGACGCGGTGGCGCCGCCGCGGAAGCCAGCCAGCGTCGAGCCTGGCCAGCGCTGGACCTGCGTGGGCATTGACGGCGCACTCGTCGTCTGCTCTGTCATCGATAGGTTCCTGCGATGGCCACGAGACATCGGGCTCCGGCCCGATGGCAGCGACGGCCCGGCGACCGTCAGGGCGCGCGAGGTCGACATGCTGGGCCTGGCAGAATGGAGGTTCGTCGGATGAGCTCTTTCGAGGACATCGAGACGCAGAACGGGCGGCGCTTCCCGGTTCACGGCCGGAGCAAGGTGGCCGGGTTCTACGCGGGCCAACGTGGTGCCGCGAGAGCCGTGGTGGACGATCCGGCGCTCATCGGCGCCGAGGTACTGGCTGAGATCCGAGGCGGAGACTTTCGCGAGTGGATGACCATGGACCGCGTCGAGCGCGTGACCGAGCTCTATCGACGGTACAGGTCCGCACTGGACGCACACGCAGCGACCGTCGAGCCGCGCCCGTCCCGCTCGCCCCGTACAGCGCTCCCGCTGCTCGGCCCGTGGGCGCCACCGTCGATCCGCATGACGGTGACGCTCGACGGGCCGGACGCGAGGACCTACGACCCGCGCAGCCTGCGCATCACGATGGCGGACGGCACGGTGTTGGCTGGCGATTCGCTGTGCGTGGAGATCGCGCCATGAGCTACATGAATTGCTCGTGCGCCATGCTCGTCTGCGCGCTGTTGCCGCTGTTGTCCAGCGTGGATGCGATGTACGCGTTGCTGGCTCAGCTTCTGTTTCTGGCCGCGTGGTTCGACACGGCGGCGCAGCCGAAGTAGCGGCTCTCAGCCGATCGGCGGGAGGTCGCCCGGCACCGCGAGGAGCCGCGACACCTCATCGATCACATCGTCGGGCAGGTGTTCGGGGCGGTCCGCGGGGGCCGCCCCGAAACGCTGGGCCACGTAGCGGGCCATGGCGTAGTAGGCGCGTCGGATGGCGTCGGGCGCCTCGGCGAGGGTCGCCGTCGCCTGGCCGGCGTCCTGGCCGAGCGCGTGCCGGTGGATCTGCCAGAGCTCGTCGGCGGAGGGGGCGCCGTGGGCGGCCGTCAGCGCGGCGCGCAGCTCCGGCGAGGGTCCGGCCGCACGAGCGGCGGAAGGTGCCGCGGCGGCCTCCTGGGGAGGCGCGCCGGGCGGCTGTGCGGTGGGCGATGCGGGCTTGGTGTTCTGGTTACTCGGCATGCGCCGAGGGTAGCACGAGATCAGGGCAACGAGATCTCGGAGCGCTCGCTGACCTCGGCGAGCCCGATACCGCCGCCGGCCTTCTCCGGGCGCTTCCGCGGCGTGAACAGGCGCGAGCCGATCCTGACGACCGGGTTCCTCGCGCCGCCGCGCATGGCTCGCTCCGCGATGACCGGACCTCGGTTCTTGATGCGCCGCTCGACGTCCTCCTGGATCTTCAGGTCCCGCTCGTGGTCCGACAGCAGGCGCGCGCTGTCGTGCCGCGCGAAGTCTTCCGGTCCGGGCTCGTCCTGCGCCGGCGCTTCCGTCGCGGTGGTCTCTCCGTATTGCTGCGCCGACGTGTCGCCGGCCGTCGACTCCGCGGGCGAGCTCGTCTCCGGCTGCACCAGCGTCTCGACCTCGGTCGACGCCGACTGAACCGCCGCGCCGTTGCCCCTCTTCTCTCCCTTGTCCTTCGCCATATCAGATCTCCTCGTAGCCGATTGCCCAAGGTGAGCGCTTCGGAAAGCGTTCCACCTGCTCCGCCTTCCGGGTGAATCCCAGAGACAGATACCTTTTTCGCAGCTCCGCTGCGTCGAATCCTCCGGCCGGCAGGTCCTCCCACGGGATACGGATCGGCGCGTCGCAGTCGAGCGCCGTAAGGTCGCGTGAGAAGCGTGCGACGTCTTCATACTCGACCAACAACCGATGGTGCCGCGCTATGGCCTTGCGAGCCTTCAGACCATCCCTGATGGCCTCCACGGTGTCGCGCTCGTGGACCGGGCCCGACTTTATGGCCTTGGCCGCTGCCTTGATCTGGCGCGCGAGATCGTCGGCGTCATCGACCGGAGCGGCGAGCGCCTGCTCCATGGTGGCAAAGCGGCGCAACAGCGCGGCGGCGAAACCCATTCCTACGCCTGGTACCCCGGGCACCGCGTCGCCAGAGTCGCCAGCGATGGCCAGCAGGTCGGCGACCTGTGCCGGCGTTACTCCGAACTTCTCCTCTACGTCCGCGGGCCCTCTGACCTCTCCGGTCACGTTGTCCCAGACACCTACCTCGATCTCGCCGCGGAGCGACGACTCCGTGAGTCCGTGGAGATCCTTGTCTGCCGCGCAGATCCACACGCGGTAGCCGGCGGCGCGCGCCTTGCGCGTCACCGTCGCGATCACATCGTCAGCCTCGAATCCTTCGGCCCATAGCGCTGGGATCGCGTGAAGTTCGGCAAGCTCGGTACACGTGGCCGAGACCGCGAAGAAGTCCGACGGCTTCGGGTCGCGTCCAGCCTTGTATCGCCATTCCGGATCGCGCGGGTGGACCATGCGATGACGGAACGTGGGCCCGTGAGAGTCGAGCGCGATAGCTACGTGCGCAGGCTGATAGCTCAGGAGCGAACATAGCCACCCGACCAAGGTTGATGTCATGCCGTCGATACCGGCCACACGGAAGGCCTTGTTTAGCCACCATGACCAGTCGACCACGACGAGCGCGGCCGGGTCGCCGGCAAACGGCGGCACGATCATGCGCCCCCCATGATCCGCTTCTCGGCCGTCGCGATCGCAGCGCGCACAGACGTTCCGCGCGGACGTATTCGAGTACAGAGATCGCGAAGCATCGTGAGATCGTCGAGGTTGCGCGAGGCGGCGAGCGCGTCGCATAGCCACACCTCCAGCTCCTTCTCGACGGCCACGGCACCTTCACCGATTGGGTGAGCCGCGCGGGCAGTTGCGACGCGCTGAGCTAGCTCCGCGTGCGTCTCAGCTCCACGGATCGCGTCCAGCGCCGTTGGTAATCCGGCTGGAGCGGCGGCGCGCTTCGGCTGGCGGCGCTCGTCCTGGTATCCCTGCTTTTCGTCGAGGTCATCCGCCGTGGCGAGCCCGACCATACCCATGAGCCCCCATCGCTTCGCGAACGAGACGCCACCGCCGAAGCCCTGTGCGCCGTCCCTGCTGGGTTTTATGGGGAAATCGCTCTCGATCCACTGTCCGCCATGAGCAAGCCGCGTAACGAGGCGTTCGCCGGCTCCTGGAACAAACGCGCCGCCCTGGTAGACGGTGACATCATGAGCGGCCAGCGCGTCGTGGCACGCCTTGTAGAGCACATCGAAGGTGGCGAAGCGGCTGGACCACTTGGCCTTGTCGCTATCAACGTTGACGGCCTTGTTCTTGTCAACGATCTTCAGTTCCGCCTGAACGCGACTCATGGCGGCGTCGATAAGGTCGGTTCGCTCTGAGTGCCTCACGACTCAGCCGCCTTCCTGCGCGCCGCTTCGATGGCGCGCTCTTCCTCCGCCGGAAGGAGCGCGCCGCGCTCCTTGTCGCGCCACGCCACGCCTTCTACCTCGTCGTTGCCGCCGCGCACCAGACGCACGGTCACGGTCGCCTCATCGGTCCAGTCGTCCCGCTCGATCGTCATGTCCACGTCTTCTGTCTCGCTGTATTGGACGGCTGCAAGACCCATGATTCCCTCCTCGATCACCCGGTTGACGGCGCGCGCCGTGCGGTAGGTGTCCTGCGACCGCTGCCGTAGCGCCTCGAGCGCTTCCGGTCGGAGCGTCGTCGTGAACGGAACCCGCTCCGGACCCTTCGGGCGGCCCCCGCGTCGCTGTGTCACCGGACGGTTCTACACGTGCAGATCCGTCCGCGCAACTGGATCGGCGCCGTCCCAACCGACGGATCCGTCCGCCTGTCAACCGTTGACAAGCGAACCGATCCGTGCAAGCCGTCGATCGTGCCCAAGTGGACCGATGTCATCGGCGGAGCGCGGCGGCTGGCTGACGCAGAGGCCGCTCGGCTCGGCGCGCCTGTGCCCGATGAGTACGGGTGGCTGCTGTGGCTCGACGCGCGCATGGGCAGCGAGACGCGCGGCGACGGCGGCACGGGCGAGCCGCCTACCACGCTTTGGTGGCGCTCGGCGCTGCTGGACTTCTGGCGCAGCGAGGCGCCCTTCTTCGCCGCGGCCGTGGGCATCCGCGGCACCAAATCGACGACGATCATCAAGACATCGTTTACCGAGCTCATTCTGCGTCCGCGGCTCGCGGTGCTGGATCAGGTGGCGGTCTGGGGCGTCATGTCCGCCAACACCGCGGAGGCTAACCAGCGCTGCGACACGATCGGCCGGCTCATGCGGGGTGTCGGACTTGGCGAGGTAGCGAAAGCCGAGGACGTCGCAGAGGGGCGCTACGCGGCGAGCGTGAGCGTAGCGACCGGGCGCAGCCACTTCACGACGTTGGACGCGGCCGGCAACAAGGTCCGGATCATGATCTCGCCGCCAACCAAAGGCGCCGCTTCCGGGTGGACCGGCGCCGGGTTCTTCGCTGACGAGCTCGCGCTCTGGCAAGACGAGAAGGGTAACAATCCGGCGTCGGAGGTGCTCACGCTCGCGCATGGGCGTCTTTACGGGCAGCGTGGCGCGCACGGCTATCACGTGAGCGTCCCCATGGGTCCGCGCGACCCGCTCTCGACCATGATCGCGAACGCCGAAGCGAGCGGCGTCGACGGCCTCCACGTGGCGCGCCTTGGCGAGATCGGGGCACGGCGAGATCACGAGGCTCGAGCGGCTCTGCGGGCGCACTTTCAGCGGCTCGCGGTGAAGGCGCCGACGGCGGCAGCGCGGACGACAGCGGCGAGGTACGCCGAAGACAAGCGCTTGAGCGAGGACGCTGACCCGGCAGCGACTCGCATTCCGACATGGGCCGCGCGCGACGGCGACCCGGGCGAGGAGATCAGGGAATGCTGGCGCCTGTCTTCGCTCAAGCTCACAAGCGGCGAGGAGGGCGGCGACCCGATCGACGTGCTCTTTGCGCGCTACGGGGCGCGCCCCGCAGGCGACGTGGGCAAGAGGCTCTTCTCGCCGGCCATCATCGAGCAGGCGCGAGCCGTCGCGCCAGTCTGGTAGACGCTCGATGCCCTGGGCGGCCATCGACCCCGGCGCCAGTCGCAACGCTTGCGGCGTCGCCGCAATCGATCGCGACCGGCGCGGCCGGTGGGCTCCGATTTACCTCCGGCAGATCATCCCGGAACCGGGCAGGCCGCTCGACTTGCGCAACCTACTCGTGCCCGTCGCCCGCGAGCTCCGCGCGCTCGGGTGCTCGTCGTGGGCAACGGACGGATGGGCGTCGCATGACGTGCTGCACGCTGGAGCAGACGGCGGCATCGCGACCGTGCAAGCGACGTCGGACTTGCCGGAGCAATGGCGGCACGTGCTCGCGATCTGCGCTCGCGACCAGCACGCGCTAGGCTCGTCGCAGCGCGTGTCGAGCGAGGACCTTGACGCGTTGGCGGAACAGCTCGGCCTCGTTCACGAGGTATTCGCCAACGGGCGCAAGACGATCAAGATCCAGGAGGTCGGGCGGCTCCACGGCGACCTTGCGAGCGCCTACGCTCGCGCGTTCTGGCATGCGCGGGCCGCCGACTACCAGCCGGAGCCGCCAGCGCCGCGGCCTCGGGGCCCGTCTGAGTACGCCGCCGAGCTCTCATCTCTGGTCGACGTCTAACTTTGGCCTTGACTTTGCCCGTGGCATATCGCCACGCTGTAGACACTTGCCGCGCGCCGGGTCCTGACCCTTCGTGGCGGGCGACTCCTGACGGAGCGATCCCCCGGCGCGCGGTTCGTAGTGCCGAGAGCAAAACCCAGCGCAAAGCGTGCGCGCCCAGCGTCGGGCGCATCCAAGGACCGGGCTCGCCATCGTGCGACGCCGGCGGATGACGCGCGCGCGCGCACCGGCTTCCCGGAGTTCGAACGCTTCCTGGACGCGCTGCGGTCTACGCGCGAGCTCCCCGGGTACTACCCGGAGACGCTCACCGCGACCGACCGCAAGAACGCGCTTCGCGAGGCGAACACCGGCAACCTCCGCAACGCGGCGATCCTGACGCGCGAGGCCTGCACGGAATGGGGGGACGTCTACGGCGTTCTCGGGACGATCACGGATACCCTGTTCGGGCTGCCACAGAAATGGCAGGGGCCGGAGGCCGTAGTCGACGCGCTGCGCGGCGATGACACGCGGCCCGGGCTCGCGGACTCGCTCATCCCGGAGACCGAGGCGGCGGCGATCATGCGCGCCGGGATCCCGTTCGGCGTGGGACTGGGGCGCCTCTCCAAGTTCACGATCGGTGGACGTCAGATGCGCCGGCTCAATGCCTGGGACAGTGAGCACCTGCGCTATAACTGGGCGTCTGACACATGGCAGATCAGTACGAACCTTGGCGTCGAGTGGCACGATGTGACCGAGGGCGAATGGGTGCTGTTTTTGCCGTACGGCGAAAAGTACCCTTGGAAGCGCTCTCCTTGGAAAGCCATCACGCTCGCTTACGTGCTTTCGCGCGACGGATGGTTTCAGAGGTCGAGGTATTCCCAGGCCATCACGCCGACGCGCGTCGGCGGTACAAGCCAGGACTCCAGCGAGGAGCATCGTAAAGAGTTCGCGGCCCTGCTCGCAGCGGCCAAGTTTGACACGTGGCTGATGCTGCGGCCCGGGGAGACGTACAAGGTAGAGGGCGTATCAGGAGGCGATCAGTCGGTCGCCGTATTTGCCAGCATCATCGATTGGGCGCGTCGAACCGTCATCACGGCGTTGAAGGGTGAGACGGTCACGACCGACGGCGGCAAAGGCTTCTCCTCAGACGCGACACAAGAGCGCATCTCGAGTGCGAAGATGTCGTTTTATGCACGCGCGTGGAGCCGATTCGAGTCTCAGATCTTCTCCTGGGCAGCGTACGACCTCACCGGAGAGCACGCGCGCGTTACGCGCCTCTACCAGACGGCGACGCCAGCCGACGCGCTCGAGCGCGTCAAGACGATTGAGGCGGTAGGAACCGCGCTGGACAAGGTAGAGTCTGGGCTCAAGACGGTAGGGAAGCGCCTCGCGAAGCAATCGGTAGTGTCGATCATGAACTCGATCGGCGTTGAGGTGGAGGACCTTCCTGGATCCGCTGAGCCGTCGCCCGCGCCCGCTGTGCAGGAGGTCGCGACGTGACATTCCTGGATAAGGCAAAGACGCTTACCGCCAAGTGGCTCGACTACCTCGGCCTGGGAGACTGGAACGTGGCTGTAGAGGTCGGCGACTTCGGGCCGAACCTCGGCGAGTGCATTGCGGATTGGAAGTACCTGCAAGCGCTCATCAGGTACAGGGACCCTTCGCTGTTCCGCGGCGGAGAGTACGACCTGGAGGCGGTCGTCGCGCACGAGGTGGCGCACCTGCCGTTTTCGGCGCTCGAGACCGAAGCGGGCACGTGGCAGCGGAACCTCGAGGAGCATCTCGTGGAGCGCTTCTCTCGCTCGATGCTGCGCATCGTCCGCGGAAACCCCGGCATGTCGCAGGCCCGCATATCGGAAAGACTTCGCGCCATGGTGGGCGCAACGGTGCGCGCTCGCCGCGCCATGAACGACAGGAGATACAGGATGGATCCGAAATTGCTCGAACTGCTGTTGAAGGCTGGCGAGTTCTCGGGCCGAGAGGACGTTCCGGAAGACGTCAAGGAGCTCCTCGGCCAGCTCGCCGCTGCGGTCGCCACTGGCGCCGCGCCGGCCGGAGAGGGAGAGGCGGAGCCGCCCGCCTCCGAGGACCCCGAGGACAAGCCGGGTGAGCCGCCGCCGGCCGTCGAGGACCAGCCCATGCCGCCGCAGCGCGCGACCATCGACGCCATCGCCGCGCTCGCGCGGAAGGACGCCGAGGCGGCCGCTTCCTACGCAGCGAAGGCCAAGAAGGCCGCCGAGACGCGCTACCGCGAAGAGCTCTTCGCCGGCGCTCCGGACGTGTTCCCGGCGGCGATGCCGCGGGCGCGCGAGGCGTACCAGGACGCATCGCCCGAGGAGATCGAGCGCCACATCAAGGCGGTGCGCGCGCGCACCGCTCCGCCGCAGAGCCCGCCGCCGGCGCCTGCGCCGAGGAGCCGCCAGGCCGCGCCCGAGCCGCGCGAGCCGCTCCCCGAGCAGCCCCAGATCACCAATCCCGGCGGCCTGATGATCTTCGCCGGTGGGAACAAGAGGGTGTCATGACCGCACTCGTTCGCAATACGACCAGGGATGTCAACTCCAAGGGGTGCGAGAAGCGCTACCTCTACCAACGCGCCTCTACGGGCACGATCCACGAATACGCGCTGGTGGCGCAGCGATTCGGATCCGACCTGTGCGAGCCGGTGACCGAGCGCGCCGATCTCATCGTGCGCGGCGTGGCTCTCGCCAAGTTCGACAACCCGTCGAGCAGCACGTCAAACAGGGTGCCCATGATCGCCGGCAGGATCGCCGGCTTCGACAACTCGGCTGGCAACGACGCGATCACCGCGAACGACTACGGTCGTCTCGTGTTCGCGGTCGACACGAACACGCTGGCGCGGACGAACGGCGACACCGGCGGCGGCCCGACGCGATCCCCGGCCGGGTTCTACGGTGGCACGCAGACGAAGAACGGCGTCACCACGCTCGTCCTCGTCGTCCCCGACGACTTCGAAACGGCCGTGTCGATCCTTCAGGAGCTCGGCCCGGCGGCGGAGACGTCGCCGTCGCAGGCGTCGATCCTCCACACGGCTCGCGGCGTGGTCACGAGCAACGTGGCCAGCCTCGCCGCGTTCACGGTGTCGGGCTCCGGGCGCGACGGCGTGACCTACCTCGAGGATGACATCGTTCTCCTCGCCGCGCAGACGACCGGCGCTCAGAGCGGGCCCTACGTCGTCGGGGCTGTCAACGCGGGCGTCGCGCCCCTGACCCGCCCGTCCTGGTGGGCCGCGGCGAGCGTTCAGGCTATGTCGTCGGAGTTCAATATCAACGCGGGCACGGTGTTCGGCGGGTCCAAGTGGTTCGCGACCGTGGCCGGAGCCATCACCGTGGACACGACGGCGCCGGCCTTCTACCCGCGCGTGCAGAAGGGCGTGAGTTCCGCAATGACCGGTACCCCCGGAGCCGTGACCATCACCGGGCTGTGGCTTCGCAGCGGCGGCGAGGTCATCTACTCGCGCAAGACGACGGGCGGCACGCCGGGGCACCTGTCGCGCGTCGACACCGCCGGGGCTGGCGACGGCCAGACGGTCATCACCAGCACGGGCAACGAGACCTCCACGATCAGCTACGCGGTGGTGAACTGACATGAGCCTCCCCAAAGCAGCAGACGTCAATTTCTTCAACCCGGAAGAGGTCCAGGCGTGGATCACCGGGTACGGCCTCGAGATCGCTCAGGCCATGCCGCTCTTCAGCCTGTCAACGCGGTGGTGGGCGAACTTCGCCCTCATCGTGCCGAACGCGCCGAAGAAGCTCACGATCCCGTTCCCGCTCGTCGTGCCCGCCATGAGCGAGGACAACGGCCGCAACCAGCCGCAGATGAGCTCCACGGCGTTCGCGACGTTCGAGCGCGACGACCCGAAATACATGGGCTACGTGCAGCCGATCGAGAAGATCCGCGGAGGCGGCGATTTCGGCGCCCTGTCGATGGCGCCGAGTCTCATCGCGGCGACCATCGACAACCAACCCGATATCGGCTTCGGGGCTGCGCTCGGCCGAGGACTGACCACGACGGACTGGACCGGAACCAACTTCCTGGTTCTCAACAGCGCGGCGGACGCAGACAAGAAGCCTGTTAACCCGGGCATGTCGGCGTTCGGCACGTACACGAACGCGCGGGAAAACTTCGCGTTCACGAGCGACAACGTGACCACGCTGATCGAGGACCTGAACAGCCGAAAAGGTTTCGATAACCGGTACCTCCGGAACGACAAGCGCCAACTCAAAGCGCTTGTGCCGCCCACCAAGGCGGAGGAGGCGCACCAGATCTTCGAGCGCATCGAGTGGAGCGTCACCGACGGCGACGGCGGCACGACGCGCGCCTATAAGCGCATCCCGTACGAGGTCGTGACCGACATGCGCACGGACATGTGGGGCATCTCGATCATCCCGCAGAGCCCGTGGGAGCTCCCGTTCCTCTACATGATGGGGGCCAACCCCAACAGCGACACGGCGATCAACGGGTTCCCGAAGTTCCAGCTGGAGCAGGGGAAGGATTCGACGCCGCACCGGCGCGTCGAAATCATCGACACATCCCACTACCTGTATCAGACGGCGGGCTGGCTCGGATTTCAGGCTTGGCTCAACGAGTCTTACCACCTGCTCTCGGGCATCGGCCTCGCGATGGCGTACACCGGGAGCGCGAGCTGACATGCCGCTGCCCGAGGAGGAGAGCCTGATTGTCGTGTCCGATCTGGACACGCTTGGTCTACTTCCGGAGTACCTTGCTCAGGTGCCGGACGGCGTGCGCGCGGCCAAGTGCGCCGCGGCAATCGACTACGTGCTCTCCTTCCTCGGTCGCCGCGCAAAGCGCCCCGTCACGTTCGTTGACGAGTCGCTTCGCGAGGCGATGATCGTTCGTGCGTACGGCCAGTGCCTGCGGTTTATCGGCTACCCGGCAGGCGGGTCAGATGACCAGTTCTCGGAGGCGGAAAAGAAGAACGAAGAGTGGCTGAAGCTCGTCCGCGAAGGCAACGTGGAACCGTACTTCGAGGACAGCACGCCCAATGTTGCCGAGTTCGGCCCCATGGGCGGGACGAGCCAGACCGCTGACGCATGGGTGGACCCGTAATGGCCTTTTCCGCCGCTGCGAAGTACGCGAACGTAGCCCGGGATCTCCAGAAGATCCCGGCGCGCGTGTCGTCGCGGGCCGCGCCCGCCATCGAGAAAATGTGGCGCAAGTCATACCGTGCGCAGCAAGACCCGTACGGAAAGCCGTGGGCGAAACTGGCCAAGTCGACGATCGACCGAAAGGGCTTCGACACTATTCTCGTGGAAAGCGGCGACTCCTACAAGGCCACGCGAGTGCGCCCGCTGCCTGGCGCCGGCATCCAGCTCGTGACGGGCGAAAAGCTCCAGTGGCATCTCGAGGCGACGGAGAATCGCCCGGCGCGCCCCGCCATGCCGCTCCACGGACTGCCGGCGCCGTGGCGCGAGCGCATCCGGAAGATCACCGTGGATGCGGCGAAGAAGGCGGTGCGCCGTGGGTAGCTTACGTTCCGTGCTCCTGGCGCTGCAAGAACGGATCGCGACCGAGGCGACGCGCCCGGCCGTGGACGCTGGCGCGAGCGGGACGCCGTTCGAGGTAGAGGTGCTGCTCGGTCACGAAAATCTGAGCAAGCTACCCGGGGCACGCGGGCGCGTGGTACTCGCGCTGCACGAGGACGGCGAGGACGCAATTTCGTCGGGAAAGGTGCTCAACGGCACGTTGCGCGCCCTCTGCACGTGGCAACCGACGTTCGCCGCAAGCCTTTGGGTTCCCGTGGGGGAGGCGGGCGGGCGGCAATACCTCGACCGGCTCGACGCGATCGAAGCGCTGACGAAGTGCGTGGTCCGCTCGCTGCACGAGGAGTTTCACGGCGCCAACGCGGCCGACGCTCCGATCGCCGACTCTGCCACCGTGTCTCGGTCGCCGCGCCATCTGCGACACGGTGAGGCGGCCGTGGTCTTGTTCACGGTCGGGATACCCATCGTGAAGGGCCGGCCGCTCACCACTCTTCCGCCTGGCACAGGCCTGGCCGTGAACCTGAGAGTCAACCCGGAGACCTGAATGGTAACGCCCAATCAGACCACTACGATCGCGAGGTCCACGGCTGGACCGGCAACGGACGCAGCAGAGGCGGCGGCCGTGTTCGCCATCATCGCACCGGCAGCCGTCGAGCCCGACGACGACGGCCCGTATCTCGCCCGCAACGACCGCGACCCGACGTCGAGATACGGCGGCGGACCGCTCGTCGAGGTCTCCGAGATCGTCATGTCATACAGCGGCATGAGCGCCGTGCTCGTGCGCGCCGAGACGGCGACTCCTGGCGCGTACGGCTCGCTGGACGACGCCGATTTCGCGGGTACCGCGATCGTCGCCACCGACGCGGCGACCGTGCCCTACGTGGACGGGGAGCTCTACATCATCTTCGATACCGGCGGCACGCTCGGAGACGCGGAAGACGGCATCACGTACCGCACGAGCCCCGACGGGGGGCGCACGATGTCGGGGCGCAAGGCGCTCGGAGCGGGCACGACGATCACGGAGCCGCTGCTCAACGCGCGGGTCACGCTCAACGTCTCCGAGGCGGAGCTCGTGGCGCTCGCGAACGACGAGCGAACGAAGTTCTTGGCTCACCTCGCAATGGGCAGCGGGACGCACAACTCCGCGGACACGACGAGCGGCGTCGGTATCGGGGCGGCGTCGACCAACCGGGCCACCGCGATCACGCTGCTCGCCCAGATCCGTGCGGCCGCGCTACTCCACGCGGCGAACGCCACGGCGCACAACTCCGCCGATGCCACGAGCTTCGCCGCGCTGCCCGCGGCCCCGGCGAGCGCTCCGGCCGCGGTCGCGTTCGCCAACGCGTTCAAGGCCGCCTACGCGGTCCACGCCGCGAACACCACCGTCCACGATGCCGCCGACGCGACCAACGTCATCACGGCGGCGGACGCGCTCGAGGCCACCATCGTGGCCGGCGACATCCTCCGCGCCGCAACGACTGGGCCGCGCCTCGATGCGGCGGGGCTCGCGACCGCCATGGACGCGCTCGTCGCGTACAACGGCAGCCTGTTCGGCGGCATCGTGGTCGTTGGGGAATTCGACCCCGCGACGCTGTGGACGCCCCTGATCAACGGCCTCGACGCGCTCCGCGAAAACCAGATCCCGATCGGCGTGGCTCTCGTAGAAACGCGGCTGCCCGATGAGGACGAGACGGCGACCGCGTACAGGGCATCGCTGGACGGCGCGTGGGCCGCGTACCGCGACGAGCGCGTGTACAGGGTCTCCGGGGACGGCCGCTACGACCCCGCGACGCTCGCGCGGTGCGGCGCCCAGTTCCGTCGGTCGCACCTGGCGCCCATGGCTGCCCGCCTGGCCGCTCTGGACTTCGGCGAGAGCCCCGGCATCACGGTCAAGACCGAGCGCACGCGCGGGCGCGCAACGTCGTTCGGTGGCCCGCTGGACGGGTATCGCATCTACGACGACTCCGGCAACAGGATCGGCCACGACGAGCGCGTCAACCCCGGCCTGAACGCCGCTGGCTTCGGCACGGTGACGAGCTACACGCGCGTCCCGAGCCGCACCGCGGCCTACGTGTTCGAGCCGAAGACGGCGGCGCCGGACGGCAGCACGGCGCCTCACATCACGCACCAGAGGATCGCCGCCGTGGTCGAGGCGGCCATCTACGAGAAGGGCACGGAGCTCATCCAGACGCGGCAGCTCGCGGAGCCCGACCGGAGCACGCTGCGCGCGGACGTGGCCGACGACATGGAGGCAGGCTTCAAGGAGCGCGTCTACAGCTACACGGGCGACCCCGACCAGAGCACCTCTGCGCGCCTGTCGGCGCTCACCGTTGACGTGAATCGTTCGGCGGAGATCGACGTGGCCGAGCCCGTCGTACAGCTCGATGTCGACCTCACCACGCCGTTCTACATCTCGCAGTTCCAGGTTCGCCTGCGCATCAACGGAGGTGCGTGATGCCCGACTACAGCAACACGACGGGTCGATCGTACGTCAACGCGTCCGGGACCGTGCGGTTCAACAACAGCGTGCTGACGGTGCGCAAGGTCAAGCCGTCAAAGACGGCGCGCGATACGACGCACGCATACGCGTTCGGCAAATCGCAGCCTGTGGCGCACGTCAAGGGCCGCGAGACCATCGAGCCCATGACCGTATCGGTCGCCGCTCGCGAATGGCAGATGTTCATCGGCGCGAATCCGCGCTGGAAAGACGTGCTCGTGCAGGCCGTGGTCTCGTACACGGAGGAGGCCCTCGGGGCCTTCACGTACAACCACAAAAACTGCATGATCAACAGCGAGACCCCGAGCGAGTCGGACGGCGGGACAACGGGTGAGGCGCTCGTGGATCTCGAGCTGCTCCCGCTGGGCGTGGAGCACGCTGGCAAGACCGGACGCTGAAAGGCAACGGACAGGAGATCGATTCATGGCGAACATCGACGAGATGAAGGCGAGACTGGAGCGGCTCAAGAAGACCAAGCACGAGCTGCCGCCCGATGCGGAGGAAGAGGCCGCGCTGGCGAAGTCTATCGTGGAGCAGGAGCGTCGGATCGACGACGAGGGGCAAGAGGCGCTTCGCAAGCTCGCCACGATGCACGAGGCGCGCGTGATCGCGGCGCTGGCGGAGTCTGGCCATGGCAACGCCAGCGTGCGATGCGTATACGACTGGCCGACGCACAAGCGCACGATGACCGGTGGCGACATCACGACTGGCCGCGGCATCATCATCGTCACGGCGCCCGATTCCGACATCGCAGCCAAGGCCGTGCGGAAGCGCAACAAGGTCGGCAGCGGCACGGCCGAATTCGTGGACCTCTCCCCCGAGACGGTCAACAGTGTCCTGATGAAGGTGACGCGCTACCCGGCGCCGGACGTGCTCCAGGTGATGCTCTTGGAGTCCGAGGCCATGTGTCAGGGCGCGTATCAGGAAGCCATGGGGCTGTCCGGCGTCCTGGCTCGGGTGCTGTCGGGAAAATCGGAGAGCTGACCCGGGCGGCTGTGCAGGATCCGGATGATGCGGCCTATTACCTATGGGCCGCCGTCCACGATCCCGGGAGCGTCGATGGCGCAGTGGGCTACGTGCTTGCGGCGCAGGCGCTGCACGATCTGAGAGTGCTTAGGCAGTTGGTGCAGATGGCTCTGACGAAGAACGGGTAACGCTATGGCGGTCACGCTCGAGGAACTCCAGATCAAGTTCAAGAGCGAGATCGCTTCGGCGACTTCGAAAGACGCGGCGGCCCTTGCGCGCGTAGACGCAGAGGTCAGAAAGAGCGCGCAGAACCTCGACAAGCTCCGAGCCGCTCACGCTGGCAGCGCCGCCGCCGCCCGGGCCGCGGAGCGCGAGCAGGCGATCGCCGGGTCGCAGCTACGGAACGCGCGCCCGGAGGACCGCGCGAAGCGCGAGGCAGCGGCCCGCGCCGCCAACGCGCGCGCGGCGAAGGCGGCGGCAGCGGAGGAGGCCAGCGCGGCTCGCCTCGGGGGCGCTGCGGGCCAGCACAAGGCGCTCGTGGCCGCCCAGCCGGAACTTGTCGCGCTGGCGAAGCGCAAGCAAGCCGTGATCGACCAGAGCGCCGCAGCGAAGCGGGCGGCGGCGGAGCAGGCTGCTGCCGCAAAGAAGCTCGAGGAGCAGCGCAAGAGCGCGGGCGAGGAGGTGGCCACCAAGAAGATCGAGGCCATGCAGGCCGCGACGCTCGGCGCGGCCGGCGCGGCGCTCACGCTGACGGCCGCCATCGGCGGCGCCGGCATCGCCGCGGCCGGCTTCGGGTTCAAGGCGGCGGACGCGGCGCGCTCGGCCCGCCTCCTGGCCGACGCGCTCACCGGTTCGAAGGAGCTCGGGGCCGAGTTCGATGCCGTGGTGACGCAGCTGGCCAGCAAGGTGCCTCTCGCGCGCAGCCAGATCGCTGACCTGGCCCGTGAGCTGAGCCTGATGAAGCTCGGCCGCCGTGACATGCAGGCCGGCTTGACCGCCATCGCGATCACGACGTCCGCCATCGGCGACGCGGCCGGAGGCGTCATCAAGGGCGTGGTCCAGAGCTCCGCAGCGATGAAGCGTTTTACTCTCGGCGCGCGCGACATGTGGGGCGAGTACACCGGACTCGCAGGCTCTGGACTGAAGTCCATGGACGTGCTCAGCGCGCTCGCAAAGCAGCTCGGCGTGGGCGTCGGAGAGGTCGAAAAGAAGCTCCGCCTGGGCCAGATCAAGATGAAGGACGGGCTGCGCGCGCTCGAGGCGGCGACGCAAGCCCGATTCGGCAAGACGATTGCCGGTCAGATGCTGAGCATAAATACGCAGTTCTCAAAGGCGCAGGAGAACCTGGCGCAGATGACGAGCGGCGTGGACCTCGAGCCTGCTCTGAACGGCCTCAAGGAACTCCTGTCGATCTTCGATGAGAGCACCGCGGCCGGAGCCGTGCTCAAGGCCCTGATCGGCGAAGGCCTCGGTGGGCTCTCCAGTGGCCTTGGCGTGCTGCTGCCGCTCGGCAAAGCGTTCTTCCTGGAGTTCGCGATCGGCGCCATGGAGATCTACCTGGCCCTGCGCCCGATCGGCCGGCAGATCCGCGAATGGGTCGGCCCGTTTCTCACGGCAGAGAACGCGGCGACCGCTGGGAAGGTCGCCGTCTACGCGCTCGCCGCGACGTTCGGCGTGCTCGCCGTGGCCGCCGGCGCAGCCGTCGCGCTCCTCGTGCTGCCGTTCGTGGTTGTGGGCGTCGCGATCTGGGCGCTCGTGAGAGGCGCACAGGCCGCGTGGACCGCGCTTGGCGACGGCGCGAAGGCTGCCGCGGCATGGATCATTGACGGTCTCGTTGGCGGCATCGTCAACGGCGCCTCGCGCGTCATGTCGGCCGCGCGAAATCTCGCTGATTCGCTATCCAACAGCTTCAAGGCGGCGCTCGGGATCGCCTCTCCATCCAAGGTGTTCTTCCGCTACGGCGTCAACGTCGACGAGGGCGCAGAGGCAGGCATCGAAGCGGGCGCCGGCGACGTGCAGGGCGCCGTGGACGACATGGCGCCTGTGCCTCCTGGCGGAGGAAGCCGAAGCCTCGCGCGACTCGGCGGGAGCACGGTCAACGTGTACGTGGGCGACGTGTACTTCGGCGGCCGGAAGGCGACGGAAGAGGAGCGCGGCGGGCTGGTCGAGTTCCTGAAACAGCAGCTCCAGGCCGGGATCAACGCGGGCGCGGCCGGCGAGCCTGTGGGGGTGCCTGCCTGATGCCTGCTCACGTTTTTGCCATCGGCCCCTACACGGTCCCCGGGATCCTGCAATCCGTCGAGGTCCCCGACCGCGCGCTCAACTGGCAGGTCACGCAGGGGTCCGCCGGCGGCGTTGGCGCGGCGACGATCTGGCGCGGCGTCAAGCTGGACGAGGGCGGCATCGTGATCACGACCTTGATCACGGACGCAAACGGCGCAGTCGAGCAGGACGCCGACGAGGCGGCGCGCCTCTGGGGCGGATTTATCGATCTTGTCCACCCGCAGGCGATCGCCAAGCCGCCTACCTGGCAGGTGGCGCACCCGCTTCTGAGCGCGCAGCGGCCGAGGATCACGCAGGCCGCGCACTCAAAAAACAAGCTCGCCCTGTTCGACAAGTCCAAGCTTGCGTGGCTCGGCTCTATCGTGCTCATAGAGTACAAGCCACTGAAAATCGTGCGCCCCGCGGCGCCCGACCCGGCGCAGCTCGAGGACAAGCAGGTGACGCCGCAGAACGACCGAGAGGCGTACGCGCTCCAGCTCGCAGAGAGGATCAAGAACGGGACATGACATCGACCGCCAACGGCCGCACGTGCTCCTCGGTCAAGGTCTCGATGCCTCGCTACGGCAACTGGACCGGATGGGTCACGCTCGCCACGGAGGAGGCGCTTCCGGAGACGCCGGGCGGCGTCACGCTCGTCGTCGCGGGGCTGTCGCTCGTGGGCACGGTGAAGCGGCAGGGGGTCAAGAACGGGCTGCGGTCCGTAGAGCTTGAAGGCGGCTTCGGCGGCTGGTCGCGCGCCGTCTCCACGCGCGGCGGCGGCCTCACCCTGGGGAACCTGGTCTCGCTGTCCGCGTTCGCGGAGAAGCTCGCCGAGGCCGCTGGGGAGCGCGTTGTGCTCGCCGCGGGCGTCGATCGGAAGCTCGGCGAGACCGTGGCGCGCCTTGGGGCGCTCGACGCGGGGGCGCTGCTATCCCAGGCCTGCGCGGCGCCGGCGGGCGCGCCCGTGGTCCCGTGGTGGGTCGACCTCGACGGGACCACGCGCCTCGGGGCGCGCACGGGCGCCGCAGTCACCGCGCGCGCTGTCGACGCCGACGACCTCGGGCGGGCCTACGTTTACGCCGAGGACGACGCCACGGGCCTGCTCCCGGGCGCGACGATCGACGACGGCGTGATCGTCGAGCTCACGATCGAGGCCGGCGAGCGCGTGACCGAGATCGCTACGGTCACGGTCGGGGACGAAGACGAGGAGACGTTTCGCTCGCTTCTTCGGCGCTTCGTCCTGCGCGTCATCGGCCCGCACGTCTCGGCCCGCACGCTCTATCGCTACGTCGTGCGGCGGGTCTACGACGACGGCCGCATTCGCGCGGCGCCGGTCAGATCGTTCCTGGCACCCGAGCTCGATCAGATCCGGGTGTGGCCCGGCATCGCCGGCGGGCGCTGCAAGCCCAAGGTGGGCTCCGAGATCCTGGTGCAGTTCGCCGACGGTGATCCGGTGGCGTCCGCCGCGTGCATCGTTGGTTTTTCTCCGGCCGTCATTGGCTCGCTGTCGATCCCGGAACGCGTGGAGCTTGACGGCGGCGAGGTCGTGCTCGCACGCGGTACGAAGCCGGTGGGGCGCGGTGGGGCGCGGCTCGCGGTGAGGCCGACTAGCCCGCCCGGCGGCGTCCACATCACGCTCACAACCCCCAACGGCGCACAGACTTCCTGGATCATAACGTGTTCCGCAGGGCCACTAACAGTCGCTGATAGCCCAATTCACATATTTAGCCCTTCTGCCGTGATCGACGAAGGGCGTGACGAGGTGCTCGTATGAATCGGTGGACCATTTCCATGTTCACCATTGTTGTGTCATGCGCAGAACCTTCTACAGAGTTGTCGGACGCATATCCCGACGAATCCGTATCTGCCGCTTACGGCTCTGTTGCGCAAGGAACCGATGCGGGATCCGTGGCCGCATCTGAGTCTCATGTGGCTACCGGCTCTGGAGCGAGCGACGGCGCCGCGCAAGGCGCCGGCGGCGTGGGCGGCAACGGAGGATCTGATAGCGCATGTGGGCATGCGTCGTCTAGCGACTCGTCCGCGGCCACCACCACGGTTGAAGCGTCGTCGACTTCCGTTGGCGCGGGCTCGGATTCGGTCGACTGCACTACAGTGCCGATAAATTCGCCTTGCGAAACTGGTTTATGTGCTCCGGATGGCGTGTGCAGACGCTTTGCTGAATGCCGAGGACGAATCGGGAGCGCGTTCTGGTCCTTCGACTGCCTGGACCGTGACCTGAGCCAGATGTACATAGACAGCCACGGAACTAGGTACACTGGGTGTCACTACGGAGCTTCCAGTCTAGATAAAATAGATCCAGTGACGTGCTCTCCAGGAGATGACTGTATCGTTAACGTTTATCCTGGCATCAACGGACAGACACAGTTAAAGGGCGATTGTGCACCATGACCGTGGACTTTGACAGTCTGATGTCGCGGCAGTCGATCTCCGACATCCGCGCGAGCGTGGTCGCTGCCGGCGAGGTAGTCGGCTTCTACGCCTCGCGCCTGCCCGGGCTGTCGCGGCTGCGAAAGCTCGCGCTCGATGTGGTGCCGGCGGTCGTGTACACGGCGACGGGCGTGCATGCAGACGCGATCCGCGGAGGGCTACTCGATTACGCATCTGGCGTCTGGCTGGAACTCCTCGCTATCAACCTATACGGCATCACGGAAGGCAGGATCCGTGAGACGTTTGCCACGGTACAGGTCACTTTCACGAATACCGGAACCGGTCAGTACAATTTCGCCGCTAAGGAGGTTCGTGTAAGCAACGGGGTTGTCGAGTACGAAGCGGCTCCGTTCGCGCTCGCGCCGGTTGGGAATGATGGCGACACTGCCACAGTAAGCATCACGTGTAAGGTAGCCGGCAGCGCTGGCAGCGCAGCCGCGGACACCATCACGACGATGGTGACCACGTTCGACGGCGTAGAGGTCACGAACCCGACGGCCGCGAACGGGACCGACGAGGAGACGGACGAGCAGCTGCGCCAGCGCTGCCGCCTCGCCCGCGCGGCCTTGAGCAACGCCGGTCCCGTGGCGGCGATCGAGTACGTGGCGCGATCGGCGCGCCGCGAGGACGGCAGCGCGATCGGTGTCACGCGCGTGCAGGTGGTGGAGGACACCCCGAGCATGGGCGACGTCTGGGTGTACCTGGCCGACGCCGACGGTCCGGTCACGTCGGACGATGCCATCCGGATCGACTACCTGTTGCGCACGCTGGTGATCCCCACTGGGGTCAACTACCTCGGCGCTGCGCCGGCCACGACGGTCACGGTCAACATCACGCACACGTCGCGCTATAAGGCCAGCGTCGGCTTCTCCACGGATGAACTCGCGGACATGGCCGAGGCCGCGCTTGACGCGATGTTCGCGGAGCATCCGATCGGAGGGTACGTTGAGACGCCCCCGAACGGCAGCCTGTACCGCGACGAGATCGCGGCGACCATATCCAGCGTGCAGGGCGACGAGAGTACGGAGAGGCCTATCAAGAGCACGGTCGTGTCGCTGCCGTCTGGCAACGTCGCGTTGACGCAGGGGCAGGTTGCCGCGCGCGGCACGGTCACCCACAACTGGGTAGCGGTGCAGGCCAATGGGTGAACCCGACCTCCTCGGATTCGACGACTGCGGCCCCGACTTCGCAGAGGAAGACTCGGATACGCTCGAGCACGTCCAGCATCGCGCATACTGGGCGATCAACACGGGACGCGGGCAGGACTGGGAGCAGCCGGACAGGTGGCTCGCGATCGAGGCGTTCATCGAGAGCACAGCCACGGCGATCTTGCAGGCGCACGCGCAGAGCGTGGGCACGGACCTGGCCGAGGTAGACCCGCAGATCGAGAGCGCGGAGTACCGCGTGGCGCCCGGCGAGGTCACGACGTGGACCGCCGAGATCAAGACCGCGCGCGGCACGACGTTCGCCAAGGGCACGCTCCAGCCGCTGCCGCAGGACACGGCCACGAGCGAAGACGACGGCGGCCCGGCATACCAGGACCCGGTTCCGGCCGGCGGCAAGACCATCCGTCAGGGCGCGCTCCTGGGGGACAAGACCGCGTGGTTCCCGCATTGGCTCACCGGGCCGAACAGCGGGCGCATCGTCTACACGATCGGCCTCCTGCTCGACATGTCGACCGAGTGGCTCATGCAGGGCATTCAGCAGCGCTTCCCGCTCCTGTGCGACGAGGGGGCGCTGCCGTACCTTGGGCGAGACCTCGGTATCCTGCGCGGCGTCCGCGAATCGGTCGACGCCTACCGGAAGCGGCTGACCCTCTGGGCTCCAACGCACCGGCGCGCCGGCACCCCGTTCGCGATCGCGGAGCAGATCCAGGCCTACTTCGCGCCGCAGAGCCCGACGGTCTACGTGGTGCAGCATGACCCCGGCGCCGACGGCAAGCCCACGCGGGCTACCTGGAGCATTCGGTACCCCGATGGCGTCGAGACGACCATCGTGGAGCAGCCCAGCAACTGGGACGTGGACAGCGACGACCCCGCGCGCCCTGCCAGCCTCGACACGCGCGACCCGCGCCTGTGGGTCATCGTCGAGCAGCCTGCGGGCGGCGTCGGCGGCATCCAGGGCCTGTTCGCGGCGCGCACGTCGGTTCAGGCAGCGGTGCGCGACCCCGACGGCATGAACGGCGCGACGCGGCCGGGCGGAGCGCGCGCTCCCGCCGACCAATACCGAGACCTCGCAGGCATCGCGCAGCAGTGGCGCGCAATGGGCACGTGGATCGCCGGCGTCCTGGTCTACTTCGGCGCGTACAGCCCGACTGCTACCGACGCGACGCACCCCGATGGCAGATGGCATGACCCGTTGAACGACGCGAAGAACGGCAACCGCGTACACAACTCCTTGCGCCTGCTGTACATGAACAGATACCCAGGCAACTACCAGGCATCGGGCGACGCCCCGTACACCGTCTAAGGACACGTCCAATGGGATGGAACTTTCGCACGCCGACGCCGCTCGATCCCGACACGGACCCGCAACTGCCGCAGGCTGACAGTTCCCAGGATCACGACATCCCTACAGGGGTGTCACCCACGACGGCGAAGCTCCATGACTGGATTGCATGGCTGCGCGCGTACGGGGTTTTCTACCTGGACCCGGACGGAAGCCCTGGCTTGATTGCCAACGACCTGACCGTTGGCGGAGATCTGTCTGTAACTGCGGATCTCGAGGTGGCCGGCGCCACGAGCCTCGGCGGGCCGCTTGCCGTCGGCGGCGACGTAACGACCGGCCTTGACGTTCTGGGTAAGCTGGGCGCGCGCGGCGGGTTCAGTTCATACCCGCAAGCACACGGCACCATTAGCTCCAACGTCTCCGCTTCCGACGCGTCGCATCTTCACTCGTTTGATGGGGCCACGTCTAGCCTCGACGTGGCGTTGCAATTCGACGCAACCACGCCAGGTATAATTCATTGTTACTGTACGTCGTCGTCCCTGACGAACGTGATCGAGTTCAGATACTCAGGGATCTTGATCTCTACGTGGCCGGCTGGCACCAACAGGCCTTTTTCCATTTTCGCAATGGGCTCTCTGCTGCCCGAAGTTATAGCGTACGGAGGGGGCGCAACGGCGCCATGAGATCTACTCATCGCACCAGCATGAGCGGCAGTGCCCTATGTAAGTTGCGTCGTTTGCAAAGCAGAGCGTTCCATCGGCGTACTTCAGAGACACGCATGTTCCTGATACGCACACGCTCCGAGCGCACTGCGAATAAAAGCAGTCATTCGACGATGCGCATGGGCCTCCAACTGTGTTTTCTGGACGGTCCGGGCATGTCGAAATGTACAGAAGCGGCTCGTCGACATCGCCTGCCTCTTCATTCGGCGACTCGCGTGGTGCGTAGCACCAGATCGATAGAGTCAGATACGCGATCGCAAGTGGAGTTATACCTTTCATTATATTGCTCCTATGTTTCGATGACGCACATGCACGCGTTGCAAGTGCCCACGTATAGATCAACATCAAGAAAGCACGCCGAACCATCTTGTACGGTGTCGTGGACGCAGGCGCCGTCGACACACCGGCTCTCCGAACAGGTCGACCACGCGCAGTCTACGGATGTAACACACGCGCGGGGCGCGGAGCCTACGTTCGGGAGCGGACAGGGTACGCCTTGCGCCGGCTCCGGCGCTCCGCCGCCAGCACCTGGTCCAGGGTCGTCGACAACGTTTCCAGCGCACCCGCAAAGCAACAGCAGAATGGCAATCGCTCTCATGGTGAGCCTCCTAACGCGACAAGATGTCACATAGGGGAGCGCCGTCAATCTGTACAGAGGTTCCTGAAGAAAACCCGGTCCAGGCTTGACCGTTTAGACACGCACTCGAAACGACAAGGGCATACGAATGACGCTGAAACACTGGGATGGTCTTCTGTCCAGCGACGTTGCCGGACCGCCGGGGCCGTCCGGGACATCGGAGGAAGCTGTGGGAGATGTGGACGACGTTCCGTCAATGGCGGAGAAGCTAGTTGTACGCGACGCATTCGGCGACGCAGCGATGCGCCGTTTCGGCGCCGCCGAATACGTCGAGGTGGGCAACACGGGCGCTGGCAAGGCGCGGTTCCAGACGACGACGCCCGACGCGCTCGGCGAGCTCCAGGTGGACCCGACGACCGGGCGCGCGAACCTGTACGTCAACGGCGAAGCGCGCGGCGTCGCGCTGGAGAGCGAGCTGCTCCCGATCTGGGTTCGCAAGGACGCAGACGCTGGCGCCATGTCCGAGATCGACAAAACCACCGTGGTCGATGCCCTCGGTTTCGACGTGGAGATCACTGGTATCAAGTGGCGTCCGAGTGCGTCGATGAATCCGTCCACTGATGGCAACGTGGCTCAATTTGAGTTCGTCTTCTACGACGACACTGGCGGCCTGATTCTTGGCGCGTCGGCTGACTCAACCGAAGATGAGCCACTCGGTTTGACCCCTCTGGACGCGTTCGAGCAGATCGACATCCCCGGCGCGTTCCCGGTCACCGTTCCGGCCGGAGGTTACGTGACCTTTAAGATGGCGAAGGAAGGGACCGGGTATATCGTGCCTTCTGGACTGTTCACCATTTCGTGGCGACGAATCTCCGGCTGAGGTCATATGTCAAGCAACAAGCTCGGATCCTCTGGGAAATACCTGGTCATCAACCTCGGCGACGCGGCGCCACCGTTCAAGTTCTCGGCAGCATTCGCCGCCGCGTACCCCAATTCGAGCACATCGAGAACGTACGTCTCGCGCGCCATCGTGGCCCTCGACGGTCCGGGCACGCTCACCCTCATCGACGCCGAAGGGGAACACGTGGATTGGCCCATGATGGCGTACGAGGTCAACGAGATCGAGGCTGTCGGCGTCTACGCGACTGACGGGATCGCGCAGATCAAGGTGATGCTGTGATCGGCCTCGGCGGGACCGTGCTCGCGGCAGCTGCCGGCGACGCGATGCCTTCCGCGCTCCTCGAGCGCGTGGCAGACGACAACTCTCTGATCCCGGGCCGCCTCGACCGGCCCTGCTGGCGCGTCATGCGGCCGACCATGGCGCCGTCCGTGCGCGCGCTCGCCGCCGTGAGCAGCCGCGGGGTGCGCGAGCTCGTGGCCGTCAACAACGGCCTGTGCCCCCGCGGCGGCGCCCTGCTGCGCCCCGTGACCATCCCGGCCGGCGTATCGACGGCGCGCCTGGTCTTGGAAGAGGTCGCGCTGCCGGCCGGGATCGGCGACACGGAGCCGCTTACGCTCGAGCTCAGGGACGCCACCGGCTCGATCGTCGTCGCCACGGTCACCTACGACCCGACGGCGACGTCTACGGACGTGTCCACCGACGCCGTGGCCGTCACGGCTGGCACGGAATACCTGGTGCGCCTCGCGTGCAACGAGACGGGTCAATCGAGGTTCGTGTGCGGCAGGATCCGACTGGAGCCGGTCGAGGTCACGGACACGCGGTGGCGCAGGTTCAGGCGCATCGACGTGGCCGAGGAGTCGATCCAGGACTCGGTAGAGTCTGGGTACCGCAATCCGCGGTACATCAACCAGAGCCAGTTCGCCCACGTGGACCTGCTGACCGACGCGGACGAGATCGTTGTCGAGGCTTACGACACGGTGAACGACTACCTGCAAAACCGCGGGCGGTTCGGCGTGTTCGTGGACGGGTACCCGCTCGCCGCCGTGGACACGTCTTACGGCCGAGTGAACCACGAGGTCATCGCCATCCCCGCCGCCGGGCGGCGCATCAAGCATGTGAGCGCCTGGGCTGGCCCGCAGGCGTCAACCGGTCTCACGACGCCGGTCGTCGACAACCGCGGCACGTTCATCTGCGCCGTGTACGTGCCGCAATCAGCGTACGCCGACGTGCTCCCGGAGGCTACGCCGGCCGCCGGCCGAACGATCGTTATGCTCGTCGACAGCAAGGGCAGCGGCTACTACAGCAGCAACCCAGGAGTCGACTCGTTGGTGCCCATGCTCAGGCGCGCTGGAATTCGCGTTGTGTCCGTTGGCGCTGGCGGAGACGCTCTTGCGTTCGAGATCGGGTCCACGGTAACGCTGGCGGCGTGCCTGCCTCTTGCCAGGAAGCTACTCCGGAAGCGGCCGGACGAGATCATCTTGCAGATCGGTCGCAACGACTTCGCCAATAGCCTCATGACCGGCGCCAACCTGGCTACGCAGCTAGGAAACCTGGCCGACGCCATCCATCAGATCGACGGGCGCGTCCTCGTGACGTTCATGACGTTTACGCGCGAGGTAACAGAGACGTCCAAGGGCGGCGTGACTTGGGACGCCGAGCGCGACGCGATCAAAGCGCTCGTCTCCACAAGGTCTGACTGGTCCAGGGTTCTAGACGCTGGAGAATACTGGACGTCGACTGATGTGGCCTCGTACGTGTCTTCGGATACGGTTCACCTGAACGACGAGGGGCAGGCGAAGAAGGCGCGCGGTATCATCGCCATCGATCACCCGTTCTCCATGTTGCAGCTCAGCAACCTGTTCGCGCTCCATGACGTAGATTACGGGCTTCCTGGCGGAGCACCCGGAACCGTCGTGGCCACGGGGTCGAGCCCGCCGACGGTCACGCTCAGCGGCACTTCCAGCGTTACCGGCGTACTCGTGATCGAGATCAAGGTAGCTGGGCAGCGTGGCATATCCAAGTTCCGGTGGGGGATCGACGGATTCGGATGGGCAAACGGCGACCTGATCCCGACGGCGGCAACGGTCACGCTGCCGATCGGGATCACGATCAACTTCTCGACCGGTACCAGCTACCCGAATAACGCGGTGTACACGGCTCCACTCCAGATCTCTTCGCTGCCGGACATCAGCGGCAACGGGCGCCACGCAACCGCGCTCTCGACGCAGTACGCGATGTTCGAAAAGACAGCCATGGGTGGCAAGCCGGCGGCTCTGTTCGATCCCACGAGCCCAGGCGACAGGTATACTGTGTCAGGATTCACGCCGCTGGCGGCGCCTTATACGGTGTTCGCGATCGCGCAGATTGCTACAGCTGGCACGAGGGGCATCGTGGCCCGTACGGCGTCCGACTCCGGTTTTCTCATGCACTCGCGATCCGACGGCGCCGCGCTCACGGTCACCGACGGGACCTCAACCGTCAATGCGACAGCAACGATGACGAACGCCAACCTGTTCATCGTGCGCGTCAACGGCGCCTCTTCGTCTATCCGCGTCAACGGGACGCAGACGAGCGTGACCTTAAACAACGCCACGTTGAACGGATACACAATCGGGCGCGACGGCGTGAGCAGCTCTTTCTCATTCGATAAGTGGATCCGGCGGGTGGGCGTGTGCGCGTCCGCCATCTCGGATGGCGAATGTCGCGCGCTCGAGGCGCTCTGCCGCTACGAGGGCTTCATCTCGTAGCGGTTCGCTCTTGACAGGCTGCCGCCCTGCGCGGATCGTTTCCGTATGGCACACACCGATCCCGAGAACGTCATCCCCCAGAAGCCGCCGCCGCCCCCGGACCGGAGGACGCCGCAGCCGTCGGAGCTCCCGGTGGACCCGCAGGCGCCCACGCAGCCGGACCGCATCCCGCCGCAGACGCCGATCGAGGCTCCGCCCGGGCAGCCCATCGCCCCGCGCGTAGCCGCTCCGGCGCCGTCCAGTCGCCGTGGCGCCCGGAAGCCCTCCGGGCACATCGCCATCCCGCATATGCCCGACATCGATCCGATCGTGATCGGGCAGGCCGGGCAGCGCGCCCGGATGAAGAGCGACCCGCTCGTCCTCGTCGACTACCCGCGCCTGAACCGCCCCGCCTTCATGCGCGCGCCTACAACGTGACCGATCCCGCGTCGGTCATCGTCCACACCGTCAGCCTCCTGGCGGTCGCGGTGGTGGCCGGCGCGGCGGGGTCTCTGCACGGGCGCCTCGAGGCCGCGCGCGCGGCGATCGTCGTGCTGCAAGCTGCGGTCGAGTCGCTCCGCGGCGAGCAGGCGCGCGACCGAGAATCGATCGGCGCCCTCCGCGCCGCCGTCCTCCGCCTCGACGCGGAGGCGCCGGAGCTACAAGAACCGCCGGCCGATCGCGTCGTCGGGTTCCGAGCGCCGCCCTAGTACCTGCCCGGGCGTCCGCGGCAGCGACCGCGCGCCCGCTCTTGCGGCTGCGCGCAGACCTCGCAGACCGACGGGGACCCTTCCGCGCGGCGCCTGAACCGGTGCCCCAGCCATCCGTTGCTCTCCGCCGGAGTCGACGCCTTCTCGATGCGCCGCTCGAGCTCACGGCAGAGCGCGTGCAGCGCGGTCTCGTCGTGCTCGGGGATGGTAGGCGGGGGCTCGTCCGGCACGAGTTCACGTAACCGATCTACAAGCCGGTCTGCGCGTTGGCGCAGCTGCCGGATGTCCCGCTCGGCCTCGTCCTCGGTCCGCTCTCCGCGCTGCGGCAGCGCGAGCTCAAGACCTCGAACCCACCCCCGCGGCGGCATGTCGTCGCAGACCATCGCATCCCGGTACTCGTCGGGGTCTTTCTCGCTCACCATGTGGAGGTCCAGCCTACCACGTCGGACGGCGACGCGCGGGAGAATCCTCCCCGCCGCCGTCCTTGTTGACCGCGCCTGATTGAAATGTACAATCTGTACCGAGGAGTCAACATGAGCACGTTCGTTTCTGTGTCACCGGAATTCAAGGCGGACCCGCGTGGCTGGATGACCCGCATGATCGATCGGCTGATGGCGCCCGGCGTCGACCTCCAGGACCGCGACCGGGCGCTCCTGATCAGGAAGCGGCGCCACTACGCGACGCGGATCGACCTCACGCCCGGCCCGAACCTGTACGAGCAGCTCTGTAGGATCGCCAAGGCCTGCGGCGTCATCCCGCGCCCGCCCGCGCGAAAGAAGCGCGCGCCAGAGGCGCCGCCGACAGCGCCGGTGCGCCCGATCCCGGCGGACTTCGCCCTCGGCGCGCCGATCCAGAAGCCGCCGCCCCTGCGCCGCCCTGTCGCGCTCAGCGAGCGGCCCGAGACCTGGGACCCGTCGGTGGCCGGCCTGTGACCTGGCCGGCCATCCTGTGCGCGCTGCTCGTCGTCGGGGCCGCGATGCTCGCGGTGGACCGCGCCATGCGCGAGCCGTGGCACTGGCCGATCGCGGCGCTCCTCTGCGTGTGGATGCTCGACCCCATGCGCCCGGACAGCGGGCCCTGGGGCCGCGCGTGGCTGCTCGTGCTGCCCGCGCTGTCGGCGGCCGTAGGATCCCTCGTCCTGATGCGCTCCGGCGTCGCCGGGCTCGTGGCGCTGGGCACCACGCTCCTCTGTGGCGGGTCGGAACTCCGCCGCTCCGGAGACGCCGCGAGCGCCCTGCTTTTCGCCTCGGCGGTCTCGCTCGTCGCGCAAGCTATGGCCGCGCTCGTCGCGTCGCGGCGTCGGCTCGCCTTCCCCGACCAATGCGCCCTCGCGCTGCTCGCCGGCGACGTCGCCGCGCTCGCCGGTCCTCTCGCTGACGTCGCATCGGTCCGCACCATGCATGACCGATGGTGGCTTGCTCAGGTGCAGGCAGCGATCGTTGCCGGCCTTCTGTGCGCCTTGCACATCGCTTTGCCGATCCGGGGCCGACGTGGATGAGGCGCCGCCGACGTGGGCGTCCATCCGGGCCGCCGGCGACGCCGCCCGGCGCGGGGCCGAGGTACCAGCCTTCCGCGCCGCACTCGAGGCGAACGGGTGGAGCCTCGCCCGGGCAGCCATCGCGCTCGCGGTGGACCGGGAGACCCTGAGCCGCTACCTCGCCCGGCGCCATCCTGAGCTCTGCCGTGAGCGTCGGGAGATGACCTCTCGCAAGGCGTGACGATTCCGCTTGCGTGAGTTGCACACGTGAACCATAATCTCTTCATGCAGCGCGGCGCTGCGGAGGAGGATGCTAGGATGGCAAGCAAGTACCTGAGCTTCGACGACATCTGGACCACCATCCCCAAGCGAACACGCTACAACGTCTTCGACGACAAGGGCCGATCGCTCGGCGATTTGTTCGCTACGTCCGAGGAGGACGCAGTGAAGCGCAGCCGGGAACGCGGTTCCCCCGCTGTCAGGGCTAGTCGCTAATCCACCTTCCAAGCCCGTCCGGCGCCCGCCGCGACGGGCTTTCGGCGTCGGAGGTCTCACAATGAGCGACATCACGGCAACGAACGACGAGGCGCCCACATATTCATCCGGCCTGTTCGTGGGCATGAAGGCCCACGCGATGGGCAACGCGCACGTGCTCCGGCGCTACTTCGCGGACGCGGAGAGCGCCTTTGACGCGGGCTTCATGGACGCCGACGACGATAGCGACGAGCCGCGCCCGGACGATCCCGAGGTCCTGCACGCGCTGTCGCGCTCCATCTTCGCCGAGGTCGACCGCGTGGGCGCGGACGTGTCGGTGTGGCCGGACGAGACGGACGGGACCGTACATCTCGCGGACGCCGTGACCGAAGAGACGCACGAACCGTTCGCGCTGCTCGCGATCCTGCGCGCGCTCCCCGCCGGCGCCGGCACCGATGCGACGTGGGAAGCGCTCGCGGTGCGCCTGTGAGAATCAACGTCAAGATCGGCGATGTCGAGCGCGGTTCGCGCCTGCCAGAGTGCGAGCAGTGGATCGACATCGACGGGCGCTGTCCGTCCTGCAACAGGGGCGACCTCCGCGTGATCGGCGACGTAAAGCGCCAGACCATCACGAGTCACGACATCGTTGCGCCTGCGCTCGCGCTCTGCTGCGGGCAAGAGGTCGGCACGGTCCACGTCGAGTTCAGCACGATCTTTGGGCTCGAGGAAGACCAGCGCGTACTGAATGGGCGCTGCCGGGTCTACTGAGACCTACTCACCGTAGCAGCCCAGTGCGGCGAGCTCGGCCTCCGTCCCCCTGAACCAATTCACATCGACGTCGGCGCCGTTGGCCAGCTTCGCGTGGCCGCCGCCAGCGAACTGCCATAGGTACCACGTGCTCCACGCGCGGGGGATCGTTGGCTGCAACAGGGGCGTCTTGCGGCCAGTGATGTAGTGCGCGATCCAGAGCGGGCGCTGCGCCAACGGCGAGAGGTCAGCGCCGAGATCCATCAAGCGCTGAGCGAACGTCGGGTAGGTGTAGACGATGGCCCGCGCCTTCGTCAGGCGCTCGATCTCCCGGAGGCACGCGACGGCGCGCGCCACGCACTCGCTCGCCTTCTCGCCCGGCCGCGCGACCTCGAAATCCAACACCATGGGGAGCTCGCCACGGCCGCCGACCACGCGGACGAAGCGCTGCGCCTGCTCCACTGGATCGGAGCCGTACGCCAGCGCGTGGTAGGCGCCCCAGGGCACGCGGCACGCGGCGGCGTTGGCCTCGAACCGCACGTCCGTCTTGAGGCCGCACGTCGCCCGGATGAACGCGAACCGCACGCACGGCGGCAGGCGGGCCCAGTCGATCGCGGCCTGGAACTGGCTGACGTCGATGCCGAGGAGGCAGCCGTCGCGCGGCGGGATGCCCTCGAGCCTCACAGCCCACCGCCAAACCGGCGCCGGATGACCACCTCGTCCTCTGCCTCGATCGCCGCGCGCTGCCCCTCGGGCGGAGGGTCGGCGAGGCGCAGATCGGGGCGCGCCGCTTCGATGACCTTCCGCACCCCTTCGGCCACCGCGAAGCCAAGCAGCACGGATTGGCCTATGATGTCAAGCGCGATCTGAACGTCGCTGCGCTCGCTCATGGCAGCACCGGCGCCTGCACGCGGAGCGACAGCGCCGCCCTCCGGAACGCCTCGTAGGCGGCGCCGAGCTCCAGCAGGGCGAGGCTGACGTCGCGGGGCTCGTAGTCGCCCCCGGCGACTTCGATCGCCTGCGCGGCTCGCACCGACGCGGCGGCGCCCAGCCAGGCGAAGCGCGCAGCCTCGTAGGCTTGCCAGGCCAGCAGGAAGCGCCCGTGGACCGCGGCGAGCGCCTTGCGTGCTGCCGGCTCGTCGGGCGCAGCCTCGACGGCGGCGTCTCGTGTCGATCGGTGCGCGGAGGCGAGGGCGCCGTTCGCCTGCGCCAAGAACTCTCGCGAGCCGTTGACCACGCCGATGGCGGCGTCGAGCCTGCCGGCGCAGCCGGAGATGATGAGGAGCAGCGCTCCCAGGGCGAGCGCGCGGAACGGTAGAGGCATCCCTCGTGCTACCGCGGCGCGCGGCCGTCCGCCAGCGTCACGCGGCGGCGCCCGCGGCCTGCGCCGCCGCTCGGAGGCGCGCCGCGATCATCTCAGCGGACCGCGGGTCACGTTCGGCGGCGACCACGCGGCGACCGGCCAGCAGAGCGCCGACCGAGATCCCGCCCCATCCGGCATACAGATCGAGCACCGCATCTCCAGGCGCCGTCATAAGTCCAGCGAACCACGCTCCGAGCGGTGGAGGCTTCGCCGCGGGGTTGCCATTCTCGATGCCCTCTGGCAGGAAGGCGTCCCGGAGTGCGCCGCGCGCCTTCGGCTCGTAGCGGAAGCACGGAAAGAACCTGTCCGCTGTGCCCTCGCTGCCCTCGATGGCGCAGTCGTTCCCGCCGCCGAACGCTCCCCACCCGCCGTAGGCCGTGCCGCCGCGCTTCGCTGCCTTCCTCGAACCGCTCTTCCGGACACCCGCGTGTCTTACGAGCTTATCGACGGCGCACGCCAGCGCGCACGCCTCGGCGCATTCAGGGTCATGCAGAAAGGCCACGTTGCGGGCCCGGGGACGGCCGAGCACGGGCCCGATGGGGGCGCCTGGGGCGCGCACCCTGATCCACTCGTCGCAGCAGCCTGCGGGGTCGCGCGGGCGCTTCGGCGTACCCTGGGAGTTGATGATGTAGTACTTGCCCTCGATCCTCCACCCGGCGCGGCGGCACGCCTGCATCGTGTAATCGCTGGTACTAGAGTAGGCCCAGACGCCGCCCGGCGCCCCAGGGGCGCAGGCGCGCAGTCCGGCGCGCAGGATAGAGGCGTGGAGTTCGATCCACACCTTGGCCTCGGCCGGCGTCTCCACGCCCTCGTCCCAGTCGTTGCCCTGGAGATCGATCGCGCCGGGCGGGTCGGCGAACATGGCGCGAGCCCATCCGGCAGGCTGGGCCGCCAACGTCTCGCGCGCGTCGCCGGCGAGAACCGTCCATGAGCCGGCGGTCACGCCTTGGTCACGCTCCGGCGCGGTCAAGCCTTCGCTCCAAGGCCAAGGATCGCGTCCAGTTCCGCTCGCTGCGATGAGCTCAGGTCGCCTACGGCTGTCCACTTCGCAGCCTCCTCCGGGCGCGCCGCGAACCACGCATCGGAACACTCCGGGCTGCACCATGAGATCTCCGCGAGTGGAAGGCTCGGGTCCAGGTGAACCGCCTTCCCGCAGTGCGCACACGCCTTCAATGGCTCGTTCATGCGCCCACGATGCCGCCGCGCGCCCGCGCTGACCAGCTGGTATTGCGCGATCCAGGGTGACGCATCCGTCATCGCGGACGTTCATCCGTCACACGTCGCCGCGTCAGCAAGTACGCGTTTTCATTCAGATCACGTTCTGCGGGGAGCGTGACCAAGGCGTGACCGCGAACGCCCGGCGGCGGCCAAGTTCAGAATCGTTGGAGCTCAAACGACCGTGCGCGTCGTCTCCGACGGCGGCAGCCAGTCGCCAGCGGGCGGGAGCGGCGAGGGGAAGCGACTCGCCGCGATCCTGGGGGCTCGGGGTGCGGGCCCCCGTCCCCCAGGCCCCCTCACGGCCCGGGATGCCTCCGGCGGCCGGGCGCTGCCCGGTCCCGCTGGGGTCGGAACCCCAGACCCCGGGGCGCGCTCCCCGCAGGCGCGCAGCGCCGAGGAGAGCGCCGTGACGACCGAAGGGAGGAGCGTCTTCCGGGCGCGCGCGGGCAGGTGCGCAGGCGCGACCAGATCCAGAGGCAGCAGAATCAGATCAGAATGCGGCGCGTCAAGGGAAGAACTATCTGAACTTTTCATGCTTTTTGGCCTCGCTCCATCTAAGCGTCAGATGGAGCGAGGCGCCTCGACGTTCCGACCCATCTGCTCCGGAGATGGGTCGCCTTGCGCTACGGACGCGTCATGCTACGCATCCGTCATGAGCAACGACCATCCGATCGAGAACCACGACCCCGACGACTGCGGCTCCTTCGCCATGCGCCTGTTCCACGCGCGGTCCGCCATCCCGCTGACTCAGGAGGCTCTTGCTGACATGGCGGGGCTCCAGCAGAGCGCCGTGGCCCACTACGAAGCCGGACGCAGGGAGCCGAGCCTCGCGAACCTCCGCAACCTCACGTGGGCGCTCGGCTGTGGCGCGGATTACTTACTCGCGACGCGTCGCGGGGTGGACTTGGCCTATCGACACGATGGCTATGTGGATGGTGCGCGTCCGCCCGCGGCGGCGCAGCAAGCGGACCCGCGGACGGTGCTGCTCGGCCATCTCGCGGAAGGCATGAGGGAGGCGCTCGCGACGGGCGACGTGGAGGCCGCGCGCATCGCCCACGAGACCATCGGGCGGCTGCTCGGCGCGCCAGGGGCCGACGCAGCCGGCGTCATCGACCTCGCTGCGGAGCGAACTCGCCGGGACGGGTAAGCGCTGGGCTCGCGCGCCAGCCCGTGGCAGGCTGGACGGCGATGCAGATCCCTCCGATCCCGCCGTCCGTCCGCACCTCCGCCGCAGGCTTCGCCGGCGCCGTTCTCGGCTGGATCGCCGTGATCCCGGGCGTCCACCCGGCGGTCGCGGCGGCGTGCGGCTTCCTATCGATGCTGTGCTTCGGCGGAGGCCTTCACCTCGCCGCCGACGCCCGCGCGCTCAAGGTCGCCGCCGAGAGCACCGCCCGCGTCTGCGCCACCTGCGGCAGACCGACGTTGGACCCACCCGAGTCGCCTCCGGCCTCGTGAGCGCGCGCCCGCCGAGCTGGCGCCCGACCGCGTGGCAGGAGCGGTTCATTCGATCGCTCGAGCCGCGCATCTCGCTCACCGGGCCGGAGCACTGCGGCAAGCAGCGGTGCCTCATCGAGGCCGCCGCCGTGGGCCATCTCGACCCGATCTGGCGCGCCGTGATCATCTGCATCGGCGCGGACGCGAAAGCCGCCATGGTGCGCGCGACGACGCCGGTCTACAGCCGCATGTCTGCCGAGTACGCCGCGGCGTTCGGGAGCGAGTGGAGGTTCCGCGCGAGCGGCGCGATCGTGCGCATCGCCGAGGGCATCCACGAGGCGCGCGCGGGCACGGGCTACGACATGGTCTGCCTCGACCACCTGGAAGAATTCAGGGACTCGGAGGTGATCGAGGCGCGACGGCTCCTCCGCAAGGCGCCGGGCCGACACCCGAGGCTGCGCGCCACCCGACGTGTCGAGCGCAACGTCGACCGGCACTTCCCGGCGCGCATCATGTTCGACGATGACGACGCCGGCGACGTGGCAGACGAAGAGGTCGCGCCGGAGCTCACGGATCTGGAGCGCCTCGTACGCGCGCTGACGCTGCACTTCCTCGCGGCGGGCGGCGCTGGTACGTGGGACGCGGTCCGCGACGCCCTGCGCGCCATGGCGCCCGGGCCGCACGACGCAGAGACCATCGAGCTCGTCAAGGCCGTCGAGGCTCGCGATGGCGACGATCGGCGCCTTGCGCATGCGCTGGATCGCGCCCGCCATCATCTTGCAGAGATGCAAGGCGCCGAGGCTGGCGCCTGTCACGTCACGTGTTCGCCGGCGTGCTCTCTCCGAGTAGCGCCGCGCGATATGAGCGCGGACGTGCCGTTGCGCTGATCAACGCCAGCTACCAGCTGCGGCGATCGAGATCGAGCCGTCCGTGCCCCAGCTCGGCTGGAGCAAGAGGCTAGATATGTCCAGCCCGATGTTCATGTCGTCGTCGCGGTACCCGACATGAATGTGTCCCTCGGGCCATGGGTTCCACGGGTTACCCCACCAGCGCATGCATTGCCGCGCCCCCGCTTCCCACGAGCGGCAGATGGACAGTTGTCCCATCAACATTCCAGCGCCGCCAGACACATAAAGCTTCTTATACTGGTACCACGCGCCCACGCGCGGCCCCGCGATGATACCCATGTGGTACCAGCCGCCCGTGAGCCCGATCGCGTCGATGCCGGCGCCAGTGTAGACACCCACGTTCTCGGCGAGGGGCCAGAGCGCGCGCCCGTCGAGGCCTGCCGAGAGCCCGCCCGTGGGCGCGTCGAAGCCGAGCACCGTCACGCCCACGCGGGGCTGGATCGAGACCTCGGCACCGTGGGCCGAGCTCGCGGTGAGCGACGTGACGGTGGCCACGGTTAGCCACCCGATCAACGTCAGGCTATTCATCGGTCGCCTCCCCCCGTCGCAGCGCCCGTGGTGCCCGGCACATCGCCGAACGCCGGGGCGCAAGCCCACCGAACGCCCTGCGGACAGAGAGCCCCACGCGCGCCCATCATCCCAGGAAGCCCCAACAGCATCAACTGGATCTCAATGGGTGGAGGGGGCAGCCCGACCAGGCCCCACGTAAGATCCTTGTCCGCCAAACGTTCGGCGCGAAAATCGTCGGGAATCTCATCAGGGGCAAAGCCCGTTCTGTGACCGATCCACGAGCATTCGCGGTCGGGGTACTCGTCCGCCCGGTCGGACAAGATCAGATCCAAACACTCTAAGTACGTGGCGGTGCCCGTATCCCTGAGGCATTTGATCACGGCCGTTACGGTGACGTCGATGACTGGATCGCTGAAATGCGGGATGCCTTTGTTCACGCACCTGATGGTGCCGATGTAGTCCTCTCCCTTGTCGTAACGACCCATCAAGTAACCAAGCGCGATCCGATTGGCCTGCCACTTGGCCATGGCGTGCTTTATTTCTAGCGGCCATCCGGAAACTACGCCCTGTAACTCCGCTAACGTGTCCTGATCTGGGTCCGCCTCCCAACACGCGATCGGCGCGACAGATGCCGCAAGCGCGGCAGCGCAAAGAACGTTTCGGATAAACATCACAATCACCATGTGGTCGCCGCCGCGGCGCGCGGCTAAGCTCCCAACGCCGAAGGCCCGGCGCCGCATGCTGTGCAGCCCGAGCCTTCGGCTTCTTTGTTAAGAACCGTTTCGGCCGCTAATCGGTAGCGGTGACTAGAGCCGAGCCGGAAAGTGATGTGACCAAGCGAGATATCACGTCTGCGTCATCGGCGTCGTCGCACACGCGCGCACCATGATCGTGCACTAATTCCAAGAACCGCTGGCGGCCAGGACCATTCAGAATGGAATCCACTACCTCCGGTAACACGTCTCGACGCCAAACCTCGTCGGACGTCGCGGCGGTCCGAGATCGGTCAAGCTCACTCTTGATGGACGTGACGATCGCTTGAGCTTCGCTGTTCATGTGTCCTCCTGTAGCTTCAGGCGCTTCGATCGCTCTGGCGCGCAAAATGCGCACGAACCTCGACCGCCAACGCCCGGTACGCGTCGCCCTCGTCTCCGTCCGGGAACAAGTCCAGCGGACGCCCGCCGAGATCCTGGCAGTCAGCGAGACCCTCCGAGTCCCACCGACCCGTACCCACCTGTGCGCCATCGCGGTACAGCTTCACGGGGCCGGCGAATCCCTGTGCTCCGTTCGCCAGGGTCTCAGTGGGCCTCATCTCCGAAACTTCGACTCCGAACACGCGCCCCTGGACCTTCTTGATCAGTAGCGTCTCCATGGTGCCTCCTGACTCGGCGAAGTGCCGCTGTCACTCATCGGACCGTATGCGGTCGGCGCAACTAGCGCAAGCGGAAAGACGCATGGCGCCGTCGATTGTTCGTAAGCTCGCGATTCTACATGGCCGCCACGACGCGCCGGTACGTCGCTGCTCGCTTCTGCACCCAAGCGCGCCTCGTTCCGCACGAGACGCCGGAGCCGTACAGCGCGACCGTGGGAGCAAACCACTCGCCGCCGGATCGGGCGCAGGACCACCGCGACCGCGCGAGTAGTTCCGCGCCAGCTCGGAGGCAGCGCGCCGTGCTCTCGGGGTCGATCCCGACGAGGTCGCGGCCGAGCCAGCCGCCGCGCCGCCCGTCGAGCCCTCCCGTCTGCACCTGCACGAGGCACACGGACCGGCAGGTCCGCGAGCCGTCCCGCCGGCGAGAGCAGTCCCCGAGCGCCGCCGGGCCGACGCCCTCGTGCACGTCGCGCCGAAAGCCGCTCTCGTGCCGCGCGATGGTCAGCAGACCGGCCACGAGCTCCCGCCGCGGCCAGGGCCAGATCGGCCGCTCTCCCTCCGGGGCCGTGGTCGCCTCGAGCGACACCGCGTCGAGCGCTCGCGCGATCGTCGTGTACCGGGCGCGCGCCTCGGCTTCGCTCTCCCGGCGCACGAGGGCGCCATGATGCGAGGACCAGGTGACGCCAGGTGCCGAGCACGCAGCGGGCTCCGGGCCCGCGGGCAGGTCAGCCAGGCGCAGGACGGGCCCGCCGCACTCGGGAAGAGGAACGACGCTGAAGGGGCTCTGGCCGGGCGCGACGAGCGCGAGCATGGCTGCAAGGATGGCGTTGAGCATGGCGCGGAGCGTAGTGCGCTGGAACAGGCGCGCCAGAGTCAAACGGTCCGGGACGCACCCTGACATAGACGGCGCTTTGCCGGCGCCGGCACCTTCGCATTGACAACCGGAACCAGTGAACCGCGCAGGGCTCTAACCTGCCCGGACGCTCGCGCGTCGTCGCCGACAACGGGGCGGCCCTAAACCCGCAGATTACGCGCTGCGGCCCGCGTCGTTCTCTCACGATGTCACGGCCGCATCGCTCCGCCGTTCGAGATGCCGTCTTTCCGGCTGCCCCAGGGATCGCGCCCCAGTCCACCCCGGTCTCTCCCAGGTGCCACGGGTCCGCCTCTATCTCGCTCCCGTTGCAAGCGTATCGACGTCAGGCGGTGACGGGTAGCGCGGAGCTCGGAACGCGCTTCCCACTGCTGGCCCTTGCGGGTTCCTCCGAGGCAGGATCGTTAGCACCGGACTTCCACCGGCCTGCCGCGGTTCATCGCCGCGGTCTGCTGCGCCACACTCGCACGGTGCCGCTTGCTCGATGTAGAGGCGATCGCTCTCGGCCCGTCGTGCGCCGGCGTCCTACTTCGCTACCTTGCGGTAGGTGATCGACTGCATGAGTCGTGAACATGCACGACGGACGCAGATCTCGCAAGTGGACATGTTTTGATCCATGTACGATTCAGCGCGGACGTGCGCAACCTGTTCCGCTTGCCTGCGTTGCGCTTCCGTGGTAGGCGAGCGCGATGATGGACGGGCTCACCGAGTCTGAATATCGCGAGGCTCGTGAGCTCGTCGACGCGCTGAAGGCCAACGGCTACGTCGCGGCCGACGTCGCCCGCGCGCTCGGAGTCCACTGCGCCACCGTGCTCCGCCGGATGCGGCGCTACGGCCTGGATAGCGCGGTCGTCGCGAACAACCCGCGCCTCGCCGCGCGCCGGCAGAACAAGGAACTCCCGCCGGCGCCGCATGAGCCGAGCCGGCAGGCTCGTGAGCAGGCAGAGAACCGGGAACGCGGGATGTGCGGCTGCGGGAAGCCGACGGAGCCCATCCCGGGCAGGCTAACGAGCAAGTCTTGCGCCGGCTGCCGCGCCCGATGGCGCCGCGCGAAGAGTTGACGATTCCGCTTGCGCAAGTTGCGCGCGTAGGTCATCATCTCGTCATGAACAACGCGCTGACCGACGACGACCTCTCTGACCTCAACGCCGTTGCCGAGCGGACCGGCAGCGACACCAGCAAATGCATCCGGGCAGGCGAGCTTGACGACGGCGGAGAGCGCCTCATCGGCCTTGGATTGGTCGAGGTGCGCAGCCCTGGCTACCCAGGATATGTCGGCTCCAGGCGCCTCGGCGTCTCGGACGCGGGCCTCGACGAGCTTTTCGAGCGGGGGATGTCGTGACCCTGGTCACGCGTTTCGCTCCGGCCGGCGAAGTCCGTTTAGGGGAACGGATCGCCCGCCGCAACATCTGCGGCGGCTTCGTCGAGTGGCTCACCGTGACGGGCACGCTGGACTCGTACGGCTGTATCGATCTCGCAGGAGGCAGCTCCTACATCGTTCGCGATGCGGACGAGCTTGTTGAGATCGAGGCTCGATAAATCGACATCGGCCGCGCTCGAACTGGCGCGGGACGGCATCTATAGCCAACAAGGAGGACGTGGATGATGAAAACTTGGCACGCGGAGCATGCCGCTGTTGTGGCGGCATTAGCGTCCGTATGGCTTGCAACGGGACGTGATCCGCGTGAGGCGCTCGGGTCCGTGGCCGTGTACCTCGCATTCGGCCACGCGTCGGTAAGCGAGCGGCTCCGGGAGCGCGAGGCGGCGCGTCCTATTCCGAGTGTCGAGTGCCACAGGGCATCGACGTATTACTTTGTAGGTAAAGAACTCGCTTGGGCGGCCTATTTCGTGTGGAGCGGTACGTACGCCGCGCTGGTTGGGTGCGCGGTGTTTGCGTTGTATCCGCTCTGGCGTCGATGGTGGCGGCGCGTTCGCCCGATGACGGGCGCGTCCGAGGACAGCAGCCTCGCCGGACTGCCGCTTGATGACCTAATTCGAGAGGTCAGGCGACGAGAGTACGATTCGCCCGCGGGGCCTCCTCTTCTTTCTGATCACATACGCGCCGTGTACCGCAATGGTGATAGCATGCTTGCTCCGGGGGTGTCGCGATGAGGGGCGCCACGCTGCTCGCGCTCACCCTCTGCGGGTGTCATCTCTTCCCGGACATCACGGATCCTGACGGCGACGGCGTTCCGCTGGTCGACCCGACGCAGCGTACGTGCGGCATCGGGGCGCCGTGCTCGCTGCTCGGCGCAGCGTGCTATTCGTGCGACGACCCGACGCGGCAGGTAGCTGTGTGTGACGGGCTCGTCTGCGCGGAGTACGGATGCGCTACCGACGCAGATTGCCGCAGGCACGGCCCGTACTGCGACACATATCTCAGGTGTGACGGATCGACACGTTCGTGTGAACCCCCGCCCGGGGCGTGCCCGTCTCCGTTCTGAGCACGCGGCATAGGGCGGCCTCCAGGAGCTCGGCTCCTCGGAGAGCCGCCCTTCTTTCGTTCGCAGTGAACCGGCCGAGGACGCGGCGGATTCTGTCAGGAGTGCGCGGCCGAGCGCGCTCCACGGCGCGGTGCAGCCGGACAGCCCAGCGCATGCAGTCGATGTCGGTCATACGAGTCCCAGAAAGCAAAACGCCCGCCGCTATGAATGAGCGGCGGGCGTCCGGCACCATGGTCCCGTCAACTGGATCGTGTGCGTGCCAATCAAACTTCCATCACGCGTCCGGTCTCGTCGGAGAGAAACATGCGCCGCGTCTCAACGGCGTCGAAGCCGGTGCGTTCGATGCGCTCGAAGTAGACAACGAGTTGGCCAGGGTGTTCCCTGGCGCAGGCCTTGGCCGCCTTGAGCGCGGCCGCCTTCGTTGGGTAGGTTGGCACGTTGGAACCGCGCGAATTCAGCCCGGCTTCGTATCGGCTCACGCCGTCCTCTTCGCGGCGCGACGCTCCCGCACAAACGAATCGTCGTCGTCGCTGAAGCGCTCCCACGTGTCCACCCCGTCTACCTCAACGTGACACCACTGATGCCCGTCGGCGTCGATGACCCACCAAGCGCCGTCTTCGACGAACGCGGTGCCCTTTCGCTTTCCGGTGAACTTCCGGAAGGAAGCGGTGACGAGTGCGGGGTCAGCTGAGACGATCTCTTTGACGGCGTCGTTCATCTCCCAACCATACCCCACACCCGCAACTCCCGCAAGCGGAAACGTCTCCGCCTCGGCTCAACCTTGTGCGAAGGTTCCGATCTTGTAGCGCCGCATGTACGTCCTTACCTGCAACCGGGTCGCCCGCGCGGCTCTGGCGATGGCGGAGAGGTTGTCGCCGTGGAGGGCGTGGAGTTGCTCGAGCAGCTGGCGCCCGGCGGCGTCGGCTCCAGCGCGGCGAGCCTCGGCGAGGGATGGTTGCTCGGCGGGGCGCGCGCGGCTCATCGCGACGCCCCCGAGGCGCCCAGCAGGCGCAGCGCGGCCCGCTCGGCGACGATCCAGACGCAGGCGGCCGCCGGCACGACCATCCAGAGCGACACGCCCTTGACGCTGCACGCGAAGCCGACGGCGTAGGCGGGCGCCGCGCCGATGAACCACGCCAGCCAGGCACGGACGCGAGGGCTCATCGGTCCTGCTCCGCCAGCTTGAGCACGGCGGCCTTGGCGTCGACCTCGAGCGCGCAGGGCCCGGAGACGAGATCGCGATCGGGGTCCACGCGACCGGTTCAGGGGGCGCCTCCCCGCACTCGCGCACGATGGCCCCGAGCTCGTCGGCGAGCTGGCGGCGAGCCGACAACAGGGGCTCGCTGCCAGGCGATTGCCCTTCCAGCCGGAGCCAGCGAATCGTGTCGCTCAGCGATCTCCGCTGCTTGGCCTCGGCGTAGGCGTCCATCAAGTCGTCGATCACCACGCGCAGTGCGTAGGCTCGATCGTGCGCTGCCCGTGTCGCCGCGGACGCCTCTTCATCGGCAGCATCCGCCCACCGCCCCGCGTACTCCTGCACCAGCGCGCGGATGCGGCCGGGGAGGTCGCGGGGCTGCTGTGCGGCGCCGCTGAGCAGCGCCTCGATGTCGGCTTCCGTCGGTGCCGGCGCCGAGGCCGCAGCGCAGTACCCGCATCCAGCCTTCGAGCACTCAGCCTGCCGGGCGCCTCCGCAGCAGGGACAGTGGCTCATGTTCGGGTAATCGTCGGCGGTCACGCGACCGTGCGTATCGTGGTCTGTGGTCATGCTCAGAACCATGGCCCACCGCCGCACCACCGTCAACTGGATCGCGGATCGCTCACGTCGGCCTGGGCAACGGCAGATCCATCTTGCGCGGTCGGTTCAGGTGTGCCGCGACCGTCGCACGTGGCGCAGCGCTTCGGGTCGGGCTCGAGATCGGTCGCGCCGATCCGCTCTCGGTCCTCCGGATCAAGTTGCTCCACGTGTTTCTCGCAGAAGTACACTCCACCATCGGCGCCCCCGTCCCTGAACAGCACGGGCCTGTCGCAGCCACCTCCAAACATGCGGTGCCCACCCGATCCAGACAGCCACTCGCCGCAGCACTGCGGCGAGTCATCCGACCTCATCCCGCCCCGATCCAGCCCGCCGGGCCCCTCTACCGGCTCGAGGCCGGCGGCCTCGCAGATCATCTCGATGGCCACGGTAAGCGCATCCTTGCGCCCGCAGTTGTATGAGGCATTGATTTGACTTGTAGCTGCACGCTCATCTTCTGCGTCAACGCGCCGACGACCGATCAGCCGCCCGACGATGGCCCGCGCGAAGCTTCGGCGCGCCTCCCCCGGGTCCGGACGAGAGCCCGGCTCGAGGCCGAGCGCCACGCGGAGCTCGTTGGCGGCGAGTTGGAGGCCGCGAGCCTCGCCATCGTCAAGGTGAGCAGCCCATTCGTTCTCGGTCTCGCGGTACGCGCTCGCGGCAGCTCGCTTCCCGGAAGCTGCTGTGGCCCAGTCCTCGGCCAGGCGCAGCGCGGTGGCACGGGGGATGCCGGCGTCGATGGGCTCGGGCTCGGCATGGGCGGCGGCGCCGCCGGGCATCTCGACCTCGAATGCGGCGGCCAGCTCGAGCATGCAGGCGCGCCTGATGCAGGCGCTGGAGTGGCGTGCGGCCCACGTGAGGCTCCCGGTCTGTGACGCATCGCGGAGGCGCATGGAGTTCAAGAGCTTCGCCTCCCACTCGGTGAGGAGCTCCTGGGCACGCGCCTTGCCGGCCCGCCAGGCGCGCTCGCGCTTCCCGAGCTCGTCGCGATCCCGTCGCGCCTCTCGAAGGCTGGCGTCGAGCCGGCGTACCCAGCGCATCACGCAGGCGCGTCCGTGCCGCTCGCCCATGGCGAAGAGGCGCTCGCCGGCCAAGCGCAGAAGCTCCCTGCTCTGCTCTGTCCGATGCTCCCAATGCTCAGCGCCCTCGCCGCGACAGGCCCATATGTCATGCACCTCGCGCCCGAGCGCCTCCCGGTCGGGCGGAGCGGCGTTGACGTCCGGCGCTGGCTGCTGCATGGTCTCCGGAACTCGCCCGCCATGCGCGGAAGGAGTACGGCGGCCGCTCTCATGGGCGGCCGTTGCTTTTTCGGCGTCCTGCGCCTCGACCTCAGGCGCAGGACCGGCGCCGCCACGCCGCTGCACCTCGGCCGCGAGCGCGACCACGACAGTTTGCGCGCACAGGTTGCACAGCGGTGTCGGCTCGAGCTCGGGTTCCGGGCGAGACATCGACGAACCGCAGCAGAGGCAATCGCTCTCCGGGTCTGGCTCGGAGAGCGCGAGTCCCGCCAGGCGCGCCGCTTCGTCTCCGACATCCGACGTCGCACTTGACACGGGCGCCTCTTTCTGCTGCGCCGCCGGCCTAAGACCTAACCACCCGTCCGGCCTGACGGATACCTTCACGTCGTCGCGCTCTCCGCCCCCGGGCTCGGGCGGCACGTACCCATCAAGCATCCAGCCATATGGCGCGCTCTCGCCGGCGTTGAACTGCAAGAAGACCCAGGTGTCGTACACGGCATCGAGGTTGAAGCCAGCGCTGATGTCGGCGCGCCTCCTCATCGTGACTCGAAAGTTTCCGCGGTCGCGCCACACCTGCCCGGCCCCGAGCTTCGGGCGCGCGTCGTGCTCCTGGAAATGGTTGCGGTTGCCGGAGCGGTCGACCATGAACCGCTGCGCGGCCGAGCGCCACGGCGCAGCGTTGATGTCGCCGGAGACGAGCGAGTTCGCGGCGGCGCTGGCCGCGAGCCGATCCATGGACTCAACGGCGGCGACGGCCAGCGCAGCGATCTGGATGAAGCGGCGGCGCGGGCTGTCCTCGCCAGCAGCCTTGCGCGTCTTCACGGAGATGAAGTGGAGCCAGTCGCCTGCGCCATGCTCGTCGTCGTGCTCCGGTCCTCCCCACTGCGCGTCTTGCGCCGCGCGTTCGGCGGCTACCTCACCAAGAACGCCGGAGGCGCGAACGTCCGCGGTCCGCCCCTCGCGCTCGCCCCCGTCGGGTCCAGAACCGGGCGTGAGGCCGAAGGCGGCGCGAAGGTCGTTCGCGCAGCGATCGACGCACACTGCGGCCGCGGTGCTCGATGCGGACATCGTGTCAAGGCGCCCATCTGCGCCCGGCGCCGAGGCGAGGCAGTATCGAGAAAGGGT
>Ga0247822_10000045_pt1 | contig 45212 bp, 70 predicted proteins | sample 13C_Cellulose_Da_FD_192423 | JGI IMG/M metagenome (GOLD analysis project Ga0247822, IMG submission 192423) | Soil microbial communities from agricultural site in Penn Yan, New York, United States - 13C_Cellulose_Day30 | ecosystem: Environmental > Terrestrial > Soil > Agricultural land | place...
TGACACCCACTGGCACGTCAGTGCCTAACCCAAGGGAAATGAGGACACTGTGAACGAGAAGACTCTCATCAGGGTGGTCGGTACGATCTTCGCCCTGATATTGCTACTCGTTGTGGGCTTCGCCGCATGCTCGGCCGGTTCCGGTCCCGCTTACCAGGGGCCCGGCATCGAGATCGACGTGGACGGCAACAAGAAGTACAAGCCCGGATACAAGACTTGGCCCAACTACAAGGCACCCTCCTTCAAGAAGCGGTGACGTGATGAGCCTTCACTTGTACATCGGCAGGGTTCACATCTGGATCGACGTCAGGCTGATCGTGTTCATCCTGGGATTCGTCCTGGGTGCACTGATCCTCTAGCTTGACAGGGTGACCGGCAGACAGCTAGGTTCGAGTCCTAGCCACCCACTGGGAGCGCTACAGGGGCGCTCCCTAGAGGAGGACGTTATGAGCACCAAGCTCCGCACGTACTACATGGACGACGCTGTCTTCAACCTGGGACAGGTCATCGAGACTGCCAAGGAGCGGCTTGAGGGTGTCGACTTTGACACCCTGGTCGGTACCGGCTTCTCGGGTGGCATCGTCATCCCCTCTCTCGCTCTCGCCCTGAACAAGAACTTCGTCCTGATCCGTAAGGAGACGGACGACTCTCACCACGGCAGGGGGCGTCTTCTCGGACAGCTCGGCGCCCGCTGGATCTTCGTGGACGACTTCGTGTCGTCCGGCAGGACTCGCAACCGGGTGATCGAGAAGATCGAGAAGGCCGCGCACGAGTACGAGACGGCTACCAAGTTCGTCGGGCAGTACATGTACATCAACTACTCCGAGGCTGGACCGGTGTTCGAGGACACCGAGACCGGCCACGGCGGCTACGGTTGGTAAGGTTTAGGTAGCCAGGATGGCATACACCCAGGTTCGAGTCCTGGGCTGGCACTGGCTCGCCCCCCTGGCGAGCCTGAACGAAGGGATTGGCATGCCTTTCTTCGACTACCGTCAGAACAACTCGGGCGGCGGCTTCGACTTCGACGACGACAAGGGCGTAAGCCTGACCGTTATCATCGAGGCCGACAGCGCCGAGGAGGCGAACGATAAGGCTCAGTCCATCGGCCTGTACTTCGACGGGGCGGGCGACTGCTCCACCTGCGGGTGCCGGTGGTATGACGCTTACGGCGAGGGGGACAAGGTTCCCAGCACGTACGGAACTCCACTCTCCGACTACGACTTCAGCTTCGATCGCAGTTGGGCTAGGGGTCGTCCGGCGGCGTACGTCCACTTTGCTGACGGCCTGGTGCAGGCGTACGGCCTGCCCGAGAAGGAACTGAACTAAGCAACAAGGGTGACTGGCAGGCATCTACGTTCGAGCCGTAGACACCCACTGGGGGCGCCGAGGTGGCGCCCTCTGGCTCACTCACAGGAGTTGACATGATCGGCAATGAGGTTGACGCTCGCTTCATCCGTGACTGGTACCGGGAGACGACTCAGAACGCGTCCTGGGCGACCCCGAACAAGGTCCCCGAGGGCTGGAAGTACCTCTCTTCGGGGTGCTACCGTTCGGTTTATCTCCACGTCGAGTCTGGCGTGGTGTACAAGATCGAGCGGGACCGTAACTACACCGGCGGGCAGACCAACGAGGGTGAGTATAACAACCTGCGGCTGTACCGCTTCAAGCGGATGCCCAAGGGTTGCCGCTTCCCCCGCTGGGCGTTCTACGCCTTCGAGGATCAGGACAACGTCATGGCGATGGAGTACTTTACTCACTTGCTGAAAGAGTACTCTCGGTACGACGAGAAGGGCTCCAGGCACTGGGAGAACCTTCGCAAGATCCGGAACGTCCTTCAGGGCATCTGGGACCTACATGGGGCTAACCTCGCGGTCGACCAGACCACCGAGGAGCTTGTCCCGATCGACCTTGGGGGTTGAAGCTCCTAGCTACGCAAAGGCCGACGGCTGCGCCGTTGGGCTAGCCTGAATGGCATACACCCAGGTTCGAGTCCTGGGCAGGCGCTAGCCCCAAAGCGGGGTGATCCTTACAGGAGGAATCATGGACGAGTTCTTCAGGATCCTGGAAGAGGAGCTGGCGTCAGAGCGTAAGTTCTACGCCGAGAAGCCCAGCCTTTGGGAGGTAGAGCAGAGAGCGCTTGCCGCGCTCTCTGTCCTGCTAATCAAGGTTCAGGGCCGCCTCGAAGCCCAGCGATCCGAGAATGAGGAGAACTGACATGCACGATCTTGGCAACCACCACGACGCTCTCACCATCTACCACTGGGTCCGTCAGCACGGATCCAAGTACGGTAAGCCGTCATGCGTGGAAGACGAGCACGCTCCCGAGGGTTGGGAGTTTGTTGGATCGGGCTGTGCACGCTCTGTGTGGCTCTCCCCTGAGGGGGTCGCCTACAAGGTCGGTCACAACGACTGGTCGGAGCGTCAGCAGCGGGGTGAGGTGAACAACCTCACCCGTGCATGGGAGATCGGTGCGCCGGAAGGCTGCCGGTTCCCCAAGTTCGACTCGTACGACGTCCCGGATGGTGACGATGTCGAAACGGTGGTCGCGGTGGAGTTCATTCCCGGCGACCTCCTGATCGACTACACCACCCAGAACTGGAACGAGCGCGACCTGCTGTACGAGCGTCTCCAGATCTGCGAGACGCGTCTGAGGCTGGCCGACCTGCACGACGAGAACGCTGTAGTGGACGCGGACGGCCTGTTGGTCCCCGTCGACTTCGGCTGCTAGGAAAGGCGCAACATCATGGATGAGTACTGGGACTCAGAAGACCAGTGGGTTGACGAGGGTGAGAAGTGCGTGGTATGCTTCACCCGAGTCCAGGATGCTGTCGTTTGCTCGGTAACCTGCGCAGACGTCCTTAGCATCAGGCAGGACATGCTTGTGTGACCAGCGGCAGCGCCCGTCTCGAACGGGCGTTGTCTCGGCATCGCACGATGTCATGTAGGGAAGGGACAACACGTGACCGACGAGCAGAACTCTGCTGAGCGTGAGGCTGAGCAGATCCTGGAGGCGGCATACGCTGAGGCGAGAGCTGAGGCGTGCCCTCAGGGTGACGCCTGCGGTGTTCACTTCCGGGTGGATGAGGAGGCGTTCGAGGTTGACGAACTGTGGGCCCGGCTGATCACCTATGTGGGTGAGTATGTCGTGGTCACAGACGACAACCACAAGCTCGAAAATCCTGCGGTGATCGTTCAGATCCTGATGGGCAAGGTCAAGCCCGGATCTCTCCCCCGCTGGGAGACCACGGTCTACCTGGTCGGCGAGGGAACCATCAGTGATCTGTCGGCGAGCGACATAGAGACTCGCAAGAACTCTGTTCGCTACACCAACACCCACGACAAGTGGGATGAGATCAAGGACCAGCACACCGCTGTCGTGGTGATGCTGGAATCGGGTCTGATCGATGTGTCCAAGCCTGTAGTGGGAGAGTGATCATGGGATTCCACATCCCGGATAGCCCGCTGAGGGCGGTGGGTTACACCGCCGCCTTCTCGGCGAACCAGGTGGTCAGGAACTTCGGATCGGAGTACGACCCGGTGATCATCGAGGAGAGCCCTGCCGAGGTGGAGATCTACCACCACTCGGAAGCGGTCTACGAGGTGACCATCACCGTTCGAAAGCTGGAGGACTGAAGGATGGCGTGGGACGTCGACTCTCCGGAGTCTATCACTGCGGTTGCCTACACTCGCGACTACTCGGCTCAGTCTGTGTTCGATGAGCTGAAAGACAACGGTGGCGAGGAATTCAGTCGAGAGCCGGAGTTCATCAACTACTACAGCTCCAATGACTTGAAGGTGTACAAGATCACCATCACCATCGAGCCAGTGCAGGAGTAAGTTCCGTCCGCCCTCTCCGGAGGGCGGCGGTTGAGTCAACAGGTGGGTTGCCGAAAAATAAGTAGGCTCCCCGTAGGACTGGTCATCCGATGATCGGGATGTTCCGCCCACCTGTTGGCCCATCCGCAGCAGCGGAAACAAGGGAGGATTATGGCTCTGCCTACCCGTAAGCAGCAGATCGAAGCGGTGGCTAAGTTCATCGACTCGGAACGCAACGAAGGTAGGTCCCTGGAAGAGGTAGCCGCCGAGATCGTGGACGGCTATCTCGATGCCCTCACCCCCGACAAGCCAGCCCTCCCCCTCAGGGAGGGCATGCTACTCAAGTCACCTGTGGCCAACAAGGTGTATCGCGTAGCATACATGGACGACGAGGTGATATGGGCAGCGGGGGACACGGCAGGATACGGCTGGCTTGGCGACGTCTCAGAGAAGTTCTGGGGCATGTGCGAGGAGTACCGGCCGAAGCGTCGTATCGTCATCGACGGCAAGGGCAAGATGGTCGAGATGACAGACGAGGAGATCGCAGAAGACTGGGCGAACGAGAAGTGGAGCGTGGGAGACCTGGTCTCTCAGCGCCAGCGCCAGTTCATCTTCGAGATCATCGCTACCGGACCACAGTGCGTGCTTATGCGACGCGCAGACGGCCAACTGGTGGCGGACTCGAACCGTAACCTCGAAGCCTACTACCGCAAGGAAGTCAAGGGGTCAGCCGAATGGTGACCATGCCTGAGAGCCTCGCTCTCACTGTGTTTCTGATCATGCTGGTTGCGCTCATCGTGGCGACCGGCATGTCTCAGTACTACTACGACAAGACCAAGCGGTTGCAGGATGCGATCGCCTACATGATAGAGGAGACCGAAGAGTGAAGCACTTCCTTCTCGGCAAGCACTACAGCCTGCTCGACTTCTTCATCGTCGGAGGGCTGTACGCCGTGCTGGAGTACCTGACCTGACATGCAAGAAGGGCCCGGCGTGAGCCGGGCCCCCAAGGGTAGATTGGTAGCGTAAGCTGGTTCGATTCCAGCGTCAGGTGGTCCTGTTGTCGGGTTCGATTCCCGTTAACCATGGTGGCTAATCGGGCGGCGGCCCGCGCAGAGTGGTTCGACTCCACTCCTACCCACTCAGCCTTCGTAGTCTCGCTCGATCCGAGCTTGACCAGAAGCGTTACCACGGGCCTCTGTGCGCCCGTCGTACCCCTCGCGGAACTTAGTGAGGGGCGTCTGCCCAAGCAGTGTCTGAATGGCCTTGACGGCCCGCTCGTGACGTTCCGAGACGCTCTGCTTGGTAGTGCCGGTCTGCTCACCGATCATGGTGAACGTGTACTGGTACTTGTAGCGCCACACGATGAGGTTGTAGTAGTCTTCCGGCAGCTTCTCAACCGCCGACTTGACGTCGGCGTACGCTGCAAGGTTGTTGCCAGCGGTAGCAGGCTCAGCCTTAGCCTTAGGCATGGCATCCAGCGCGGTAGCGAAGGACTGCCAGTCTTCGTGTCGGAAGATCACTTCAAGGATGCTCTTGATCAGCTCGACCGAGTAGAAGAACCGATCTTCCTCCTGATAGCCGTAGACCGCAGCGTCCTCTGTCTTGAGGTACGTGTTGGCAGCCTTCAAGAGAAGGCTGTCCAGTGCTGCAACCGTGCTGTTCTCGTCAGAGAGGATTCTGAGAACGGTCTTCTTGTTTTCCATGATCCACACCCAGATCTCCTGCTTGATGTCGGAGACGTCGTGGTGTGCAGGGAACTTGGATGATGCGATGCTCGCAGCACGGTCGACTGCGGGCGTCAATCTAGTCCAGTCCAACATCAGATGCGCTCTCCCTTGAAGTAACCCAACCGGTCTACTAGTGTAACAAGCTCAGGCCACACTCTCTTCCCGTCATCCTCCAGCCATGCGAATGACTGTTGCCAGGATACGGCGCCGTCCTTGACGTACGTCGCCGCCACGGGATCCATGATACTTCCCGCGTTCATCGTGAACCGAGGGGAGACCTTGCCCGAGTAACCGAACGCACGAGTGATCAGGAAAGGTTGATGCGTGTGACCGAACACGAAGTTCTTGTCGGACCCATAGCGCTTGGCGAACTTGGTGTCCCAAGCGGAAGCGGAGGCACAGTATCCGCCCGACTCGTGGCCGTGGATCGCAAGGGTGTTAGTAGCGATCCTGTAGGGACCACGCTCGTAGCGCACGTCCAGCTCCGACAGCTCGAACAGGGATTCTACTTCAAGAGCCCTGAGCGGGGAGAGTGGAGCCGCGTACTTGCGTACGAATTCCCTCAACCGAAGGTCATGGTTGCCCTCAAGCCACGTGATCGAGGCGTGTGGAGCAGCCTCCCTGATGGGTACCAGGACGTCACTGCGGTATCCATCGATGTGCTCCTGTAGGGTGTCGGCGTACTCACCTGCGGTACCCTTGCTCCACTGAGATACCGTAGGGAAGTCGATGCCGTCACCGATCTGGATGATCTGGTCTGGCTGCCTGTCACGTACTACACCGAGAATCTTCTGTAGTACAACGCCGTCGTGATACGGGTACTGTACGTCAGGCAGGATGAGTGTTGACTTCGTCTTGGCCATACACCTAGTATAGCATGGAGGTGATCCGTATGGCAGCGCGTAAGGCGCCGCCCGACATGAGGGAAAAGAAGCAGGTCACAGCACGTATGACAGAGCAGTTCGCCGAGGATCTGAACCTGATCCTTGCGACCTACGGCCTGTCGGACGTGACCTACGTACTACAGCAGAGTGTGGCAGCTCAGGCTGCCGCCATACGGAGTCGTAGGGCAGGCCGCCCTACGCCCTACGCCAACGCCATACAGGAGGGCGAGTGAAGGTTCATGTAAGGCGCGGCACTGTGATGCCGCCCTACGAGGCGACTCTGATCAACGTCGTGTACGCCAAGGGTAAGTACCAGGCGATCATCGTAGACAGCGAGTTCGGCGATCTCTTCGTGGTGGACGCGTCCGACCTGGATGAGTGGGAAGGACCAGTGTGACGTAGGTCACAAAAACTACCTGAAATTTTTCTGGGGGATCCGGAATGAAACCCCATGATCAAAGTGTTTCCTGTATAGGTACAGAGACACGGAGAGGGCCGACCCCCAGGGAGGGCCCAACCAGAGTCCTACAGTAGACAGCAGTAGGGGCACGCCTGAGGGCGACCCCTTCCAGCGGGAGGAGATGTATGGTTCGGGTCCCAGTGTATCGACAGAGACTCAACGTACCTAACACGATGAAGATGTGGTGGGAGGATGCTTCGTGCCTCACTTCCCCCGCTGAGATTTTTGAGGCCCGCCTTGACGGCGGGCTCAACGGGGCTAAGACTAAGCAGGAGGTGGTGCAGGAGGAACAAGAGAAGTTCGACCGTGCACAACAGATCTGCAACGACTGTCCCGTCTGGCACTTGTGCTACCAGAAGGCATCACCAGACGACTTCTTCTACACCATGCGGGCGGGCATCGAGCCCGGCCAGTTCAAGACCTACAAGGAGCAGGGTCGAGTGAACTATCGCTCGGGTCAGTCTCTTGAAGACAAGAACACCTGCGCCCAGGGTCACAACAACTGGAAGGTCTGGGGTAAGAAGAGGCCACGCCGTAAGTGCGTGGACTGCTCGAAAGAGAACACGGCACGACAGAAAGCGAAGAAGCGAGCTGCTATACTGGAGGCATGATACCTCACATCTCACACTCGCAGTACAAAGCCTACACGTCGTGCCCTAGATCCTGGTACCTGAGCAAGGTCCGTCAGGGCGAGGAGATCCAGTCGTGGTACATCCCGATCGGGTCTGCTGTGCACGACATGATCGAGGATTGGATCAATCCCGAGATCCACTTCGCAGGACTCGATGACATCAAGGCGGAGGACTACTTCTACCCTCTGGTCGAGAAGCAGATGAAGATCGAACCAGACCTGTCCAAGTGGAAGGCGGGCGGCCCCGAGGCCGACCCGGTCACCCATGAGAAGGCCCTCCAGAGGGCCAAGGATTGCTTCGAGAGGGCGCTTCAGGAGCTGGAGGACATAGAGGTCTGGGAGGTGGAGTTCGACGCCTCAGGCCCCCTTCCAGGGCTTTCTGTCCCGGTCAAGGGTTTCATCGACATCGTCGGTGAGCACAAGAAGAAGGGGCCGGTCGTCGTAGACTGGAAGACCGGGAGTACCAAGCCCGACAAGTCCCAGCTCGAAACCTATGCAGCCCTGCTGAAGAATACCGACTACTGGGAGGCCAAGTTCCACGGTCGGTATGTGATGCTGGCACCCGGCGCACCGAACACCAGGTACGTCGATCTGTCCGACATCGATCCGGCTGCCATCGGCGCCAAGTACCAGGCCGTGGTAGACAAGATGAACGAGAAGCTGTATGCTGCTAACGCAGGGTTCGGCTGCCGGTTCTGCTTCCAGGCAGAGAACTGCCTGGTCAACAAGGGCATGACGCCGAGGGCAACCTACTACGACAGGAGCGCGGAAGATGGGTTCCCGTTCTGACGACGACTACTGGAACAACAAGTACGCCGAGGTCGCCGAGTGCTACGATCACGGTGAGATGTACTACGATGAAGACGCCGAGGACTGGCGTTGCTCCGACTGCGAAGAGATCGAGGTAACCTACAAGTATGGCTGAGATCGAGATCACCCTTCCGACCGTGCAGTACGGGAACGTGAAGGTGCGGGCTACGCCCGAGGAACTGGGACTCAAGTCCCTTGCCGAGGCGTACGATGTGGGTGTAGCCTCGGCGGTGTACCTGAACCTGTTCTCTCAGGGGTTCAAGAAGGGTGCCAGCCTGGACGTGAGCGCCCCTCAGGGGGCGCCGGAACAGTCCGATGGTACCGACGTCCACGCTGAGGCTCAGAGGCTGCTGGAGGAGGGCCTGGGGGCTTCTGAGGCGGAGGCATCCGACGACGCCCCCTGGAACTCCACGGTTGACAAGCCGAAGAAGCCGTGGGAGAATATGGATACGGCCCCGGCTCCGGTCGTGGACGACGTGTGGTGATAGACTGGAGCTTCAGTCTCACCGAAGAAGAAGACAACAGACTCAACAAGGAGATACTAGAACACATGCCTACTCTCGATGAACTCCTCGGCGGCTCCGGCGAGAAGCGCCCGAAGGTGATCAACCTCAAGAACGTCGGCGAGTTCGTGAAGGGTGTCATCACCCAGATCGACACCGACGCCCCGGTCTTCGAGTGGGACCAGTCCAACAACCGCCCCGGCCTCCAGAAGTTCTGGGTGGACGGCAAGCCCAAGGGTGTGGCGAAGGATGAGGCCGAGCGCGCTGGCCTCAACCCGGTCCACCAGATCATGGTCACCGTCGAGACGAACGACGGTCTCGTTCGGATCCCGTTCAACTCCAAGGACGAGCGGGAGAAGTTCAAGCAGGCGATCATCGACGCCGGTGGCAGCATCGACGTCGGCGACACGCTCGGCAAGAAGCTGATCGAGCGGACCGGCAACATCAAGACGCACGAGGTGAAGCTCATCCGCAAGGAGGGCTGAGATTGGGGGCGCCTTCGGGCGCCCCACCTAGGGCCTGGAAGGTTTCGACTGCCAGTAAAGCCGCACGCGGAGGCTGGTAGGACATGGGTTCGACTCCCATCAGGTCCACGTGAACTTAACCGACGAGCAAGAGAAGGATCTCGACGAGCAGGCCAAGCGGTTCAGCGAGACCATCGGAGATGGCTCGCACCTGGCTAGCGGCTCTGCCGCTGAGCCCAAGGACACCAAGGGAGGCAAGTGATGGAAGTGTCTCTCACGTTCGATCGTGAGAGCGGTGAGAGGCAGATGATGGTCTGCGCCAACGAGAGTGAGTGGCGTGAGTTGCTCGACAACCTCGACGGCGTCGGGCACTCGCCTGCTACGCTCAAGCTGATCGCCGGACTCAAGTCGTGGGGAGTGGTGAAGCATTAAGACACTGGCACGCCAGGTCAAGCGAGGGGTTTCCGCAGGGGAACCCCTTCCTAATCCCTGGCCGATTTTCGAAGAGAAGAAGATGACCTTCCGGCGGGGAGCGATCAGCATGATCGCCGGTCCTCCCGGCTCGATGAAGACGGTGCTCGCGTTGAACATCGTCAACCAGATGGGGCCGAAGGTCCCGACGCTGTACCACTCCTCGGACTCCGACGACTTCACCATGGCTAGCCGCACGCTCTCGATGCTGACCGGCACGCCGACCGAGGAGACCGAACTCTGGGTGATGGGCCAGAAGCAGCTGGCCTACGAGACGCTCAAGGACATGGACCACATCCGCTGGTCCTTCCGGTCCAGCCCTACGCTGGAGCACATGTGGCGTGAGGCTGAGGCTTTTCGTGAGCTGAACGGCGAGTACCCTCACCACACCGTGATCGACATCATGATGGACATCGACTACGAGGGAGCGGGGGAACAGAACTACTGGGCCCTCATGGCTGAGCTTAAGGACATGGCGCGTGAACAAGAGACTGCGATCACGATCGTTCATCATACATCTGAAGGGGCGAAGGCTGGCAGTCCGCCTCCGCGTTCTGCCATCATGGGGAAGGCAAACCAACTACCTACACTCATTCTCACTCTTTGGGGGGATGCTTACGCTGGTACTTTGGATGTCGCTACCGTCAAGAATCGCTTCGGTCCTCAGGATGCGATGGGGAAGAAGTACTTCAAGATGGCGGCGAACCCGGGGATCTGCCTGATCGAGGAGACGGAGCAGGTGGAGTCCGTCCCGCTACTGTTCAAGGACGGCGTCGCTACGCCGGACGACGAGAAGATCAACGCCTGGGAGGACTAGATGTACTGTCACTGCGGGAGACCTTACCCGTGTCTCGACCACTGAAGGCATGCAAGGACTGTGGGTCCACAACCCGGGCGCTCAAGGCGCCCGGCCCACGGTGCGCCACCTGTCACAGGAAGGTGAAGAGTGAGCGACGAGAAGCCGCCTGGGCTAAGGGGCTGGTTCAGCGCTATGGAATCACAGCTGCTCAGTATTGGGAACTTTACGCAGCCCAAGGAAACTGCTGTTACATCTGCACTACAGCTACTGGTGCAAGCCGCCGACTGTCAGTTGATCACGATCACGCTACGGGATACGTCCGGGGCCTACTGTGCAGACCTTGCAACACTCTCGTTGGACGGCTACGAGATAACCCTGAGGCATTCGAGAGGGGAGCAGAGTACCTCCGTAACCCTCCAGCCCACACGATCATCGGAAAGGTGAAGGCAGATGAGTAGCACGACCGCAGAGATCATGGTCCACTACGGGTGCGACGACCCCAACTTCCAGCGGATGGTTGACGCCCTTCGGTTCTCGGTCGAACCTCCGCTGGAGTTCGCCGAGCTTGACGAGATGCTGGCGCCGCTGTTCAAGGTGGCGTACGACGCAGGCTACGAGGATGGGCAGGAAGATGGACCTCTCGAATGATGAGCTGATGGCCATCTACTCGGCCGTCTACGACGAGGCATACTACGGCGACGACGAGGTGGTGTACGGCAACGGCGACTACGCTGTCGCCCTAAGGAAGGGGCTGGCCAAGCTTGAGGACGAAGCGAAGAGGCGAGGACTCTGATCGAGAGTTCCCGACCTACCCCATCGGACCCATCCTGGAGTCATACGGTGGACAGCCTGTGGTTGAGGGACTCGGATGGAAGCCCTACCGCTGCCCGTTCCACAACGACCGAGACGCCTCCGGCTCGGTCAACACGCAGAAGCAAGTCTTCAACTGCCACGCAGCGGACTGCCCGAAAGGGAACGCTGTCCAAGTCCTGATGCAATGGGAGAGACTCAACTACCGTGAAGCTGTCGAAAGAGCAGAGACAATATCTGGAGCGAGCGTGGGAAACGTACGCTCCGAATCTGGAAGACGCGGCCGAATGGCTGGAGGGGCGCGGGGTAAGTCTGGAGTTCGCAGCTTCAAGAGGACTTGGCGTAGTTCGTAGGCCGCTTCCTGGTCACGAGACCGCTGAAGGCTACCTCGCCATCCCGTACCTCACCAAGGCTGGGCCGGTCAACTTCAACTTCAGGTGCATCCGTGACCACAACTGCAAAGAGGTCCCGAACCACTCCAAGTACTGGAGGCGCAAGGGATCCGGTGTCAACATCTACGGCGTGCAATCCATCGCCTGGGCTGACGACTGGATCGTCGTCACCGAGGGAGAGATCGATGCCCTGATCTGGCAGCAGATCGGAGTACCGGCACTCGCGGTGCCGGGTGCTGAGAACTGGAAGCCCTACTGGGCGAACTTGCTTGAGGACTTCAGTCGTGTATACTTGGCAGAGGACGGCGACAGCGCAGGCAAGGATCTGTGGATCGCGATGTCCGAGCACATCGACCAGGGCAACACGATGGTGGTCCGTATGCGGATGCCTGACGGGGAAGACACCAACTCGATGTACTTGAAGAACGGCAAGGACTACCTGCTGGGAAGGATCAAGAAGTGAGCAGCGTGTTTGTCATCGTCAACGAGTGGGTAGATGACTTGTTGAACACCTCTTCCGAGGTGACCGGCGGGGTCTACTACACCACCGAGCTGGGCGCCTGGGAGGAGCTGCGCTGTATCGCAGCCAACTACGGCGTCTATCTGCTGGAGGATGAGACGTCCATCCAGCTCGAAGATCACTCAGACCACCTTCAGTCCGAAGAGTACTACATCCAGGAGTTGACCCCTAGTGGCAATTGAGTTCCAGGCGTGGCCCAAGACCCCTCGCCTGTTCCGTGACATCGTCATCACCGAGAAGGTGGACGGCACTAACAGTGCCGTCATTATTCAGGAGTGGCCCGACCGGGCCGAAGCCAGCCCCGAGCGACTGGCCCTGATCAATCGAGACGGCGTTCTCTACGAGGTTGCTGCCCAGTCCCGTAAGCGGCTGATCACTCCTGGCAAGACCACCGACAACTTCGGGTTCGCCAAGTTCGTTCAGGAGAACGCCGAGAAGCTGTTCGACCTGTTCGGCCCGGGTCGCCACTTCGGTGAGTGGTGGGGCTCCGGCATCCAGGGTCGGTACGACACCAAGAAGCTGACCGGCAAGGGCCTGCGAGGCTTTGCCCTGTTCAACGTCGAGAAGCACGACGGCCTGCATGAATGGTTCCACGACGACCCGAACTACGACGTGCTGGTCGAGGCCATGCCGGTCCTGTACCGTGGCCCCTTCTCGGAGCAGGTCATCCGTGATACACTGAAGGAACTGAAGGATAACGGCTCCCTGGTGGCGCCGTTCAACAAGGCCGAGGGGATCGTGGTGTTCCACACCCAGTCCCGACAGGTCTACAAGTACACCATCGACAACGACGACGCATCGAAGGGAAACAACTGATGGGCAAGAACGACTTACCTTCCTGGGAAGAGATCCCGTACGACCAGTCTGCTTCGGCAGCCGACAAGGCTGCCGAGTTCGAGGCTCAGTGGGACTCCAACGGGGGGAACGACGAGCCGGTGGACAACAACCCGTACTCGAAGGAGAACTTCAACAAGTGAACACCTGTCAGCGCCCTCCCCACTTTCCCCCGCACTGTGGGTGTCCGGCCGAGTGAAGGACAAGTTCGGGATCCCGGTCGACGTTGGCGACATCATCGTCAGCGCGGCCGGGAGTACCGGCCGACTCAAGGTCGGCAAGGTATATCGGTTCGACAAGAATGGCAACCCGTGGATCATTCACGAAGAGCTGAAGTACAACGTCGACAGCGGGAAGTATGAGCCAGGTTGGACTAAGTCAGAGGCGGGGGCTGGTGTGATTGTGATCGGCTACCCGTCTGGCGATATCCCGAAAACGGTGACCCACTTGATCCATCAGGACTATCCCGAGTGAGACCGAGCTGGGATGACTTCTTCCTGGACCTGGCTCAGCTATGGTCCACGATGTCCACGTGCTCCCGCCGTCAGGTGGGGGCCGTGGTCGTCCAAGACAGAAAGGTGATCGGCAATGGATTCAACGGAGTGGCTAGTCAGAAGCTACACTGTAGTGACGGTGGTTGCCCCAGGGGGCAGCTCAGTTACGAGGACGTACCCGCAGGAGCCGATTACAATCAGTTCCCCTGTTTCGCCATTCACGCTGAGCACAACGCGATTCTTCAAGCAGGCTTGGCAGCGTGTCGCGGAGCAACTCTTTACGTCACTGCCATCCCCTGCCAACAGTGCACCAACCTCATCGAGCACGCCGGAATCGAGAGAGTAGTCATGGGGCGCGAGCGAGGCGAAGACCAGCAGACCACCGAGGAACCGCAGGAGCACGACGCTCCACACCCGAGCAGCATCGAGGAGGACTGCGAGTGATCAGGAACGAAGACGGTACGGTCACCCTTGATGAGGGTGAGTACAACGACATGATAGACCAGCTTCACTGGCTCGGCTGCCTTGAGGATGCCGGTGTCGACAACTGGTCTGGCTACGACTACGCGATCGAGCTGAAGTACGAGGGGCTCAACGAGTGAACGGTCTCGGCACGATCCACACCAACGAAGACACGTACCGCAAGGAGTGGGCGGCCCTCACCGGCCGCCGAGAGTCGGAGATCTACATCCCGGCAGGTTTGCGGGCAACTCAGAAGGGGGATAATATGGGTAACGAGCAGGACGACACCTGGTGCCAGAGCACCGAAGAGAACCCGAACGAGACGTACGAGCAGGAGGTCATCGTTGTCCAGTCCGACACCGACGACTGAGCCCAACCCCCAGCCGAGGCCGTTAGACCGGCCCACCGGACCCGGAAAGGACAAGCCGCAGCCGCCATGGAATTCCTGACAGCGTGGTACGCACACTGGGGCTGGCTGTGGATGATCGTCGGCCTTCTGGGATTCGTCGTGATAGAATGGATCAACTCGTGACCACACCTCCCGGACCTACACCGCCCATCGAGAAGCCTGCACCCAAGGAGCCCAAGAATGACTGAGTTCATCAACACCGAGGTCGACGAGACTGTTGACCCTTCGATGGTTATGACCTTCAAGACCCTCGACGGCGGCACTGTTGCGGTGACTGTCACTGTGTCCACCGAGGGTGACCTTCGCGACGTCTGGGACGATCTGTCCGACGTGTCTCAGCGTGAGGCGCTGCACCAGTTCGCCGGTGAGATGTTCCAGCAGATCTCCCGCCCGTCCCTTCCGTCCACCCTGGACGAACTTCTGGGGCTGTGAGGCACGTCCGAGTAACGAGGGCCCCTTCGGGGGCCCTCTCCTTTCGAATAGAGGAGCACGAGCATGCAGGTCGTAGAGACCGAACCGAAGTTCAAGCCGGTTCAGATCACACTGGAGAGTCAGTTCGAGGTGGACGTCCTCCTGGCGGCCCTGGCGAGGGTCGTGGGCAACAGCGTGGATGACAAGGTCATCTTCAATCTGTACCAGGAGCTGGGTGGTAACACCCGGCGAGGCAAGAGCGACTTCCCGCTCAACACGCAGGGTCAGATCACTCTCTTCAAGCGGCTGGAGGCTTTCTGATGGGCAAGAAGTACGACGCATGGCAGGATGCCCGTGAGGCTGGCCGTCAGGCCGAGATGCGGGTGACCGACGTTCAGGGTGGCAGCACCGAGCAGGCCCTGAACGAGGCGTACACCAACGCCGACCAGGCTCGGGACAACGAGGCGTTCCTGTACAACGAGTGGCGGGACGACCCGACCGGCTGAGGCTAGACACAAAAAAAGGCGGGGCCCCGAAGGGCCCCGCTTTCTTCTTGCTTACTTCCGACCGAGGAAGTTGACCAGGCTAGCCTTGACCAGCGTGAGGGCCGCAGCCCCGCCAGCGATCACAGCATCCTTGGCTGTGCTCAGGTCGGCGACGCTGAACACCGCGAGGAACGCGACAGCAAACGTAGCTGCTGTCCGCTCCAGTACGTCCTTAGTGGACTCACTCACTTCTTCTTCACTCTCCCCTTGATAGGCTTCGCTGCCCGGCTGGGCAACGCGTTACCTCTGCCTGCCCGAGGGGCAACAGAGGAACCCTTAGAGAACTTCCTAGTAGCCGGGGTCCTAGCCCCGGCTCCCGACTTGCTGTACGAAGGCATGTGATCCCCTTGCTCGAAGATATTTTGCTGAGGGTCATCGAGTCCATCCGGGAGGATGGAGTTCAGGAGACCCGAGAAATCATAGGCAGAGGGCGGACGCTCACAGGCGAGCCGCCCCTCGTCATCGGTCTAGCTCGCTTCCAGTCCTACCGTGCTCGCACTCAAGCGGCGTTGGTTCAGGAGCTGGTCGACTACATCGACGACGCTCAGTTGAACGTCGTGCACTTCAAGGTGCTCGACGACAGTCAGGTGCTGGTCTGGTAGGGCGTCGCCGAAGGCTAGCCCAAGAAGGCACAGCTTACGCTGTGCCGTAGCGGTCACGCAGGCGTTGTATCGCCTGCGCTGTCTCCAGTGTGACAGTGCCAGTAGCCGGTATGCCCAGTGCATACTGTAGGCCCTTGAGGTGGTTGACGGTGTTCTCGTCCATCACGCCAGTCTCGGGTACCGACAGTGTGCGCTGAATATCCCGGATAGTGTCAGCGTCGTACACCTGGTGCGGACTCAACGGCTGCTGCTTGTACCACGATGGAACCGTGTCCGGTATGTCGTGGCTCAGGTGGTCTGTCATGCGTCCACCTTATCAGCAATCCGCTCGACGATGGTCCTTACGCCCTTCACCTCTTCGTGAACGGCCGCCACCTCCGCCCGCTGGGTCACCATGTCTTCGAGCACGCCGATCCTGCCTTGCAGGTCGGCCAGCTTCTCATCCTTTATGCGACCCTGTCGTTCTAGCTCTGCTACAGCCACCTGCAACAGCTCTACGGTTGACACCGCAGTCTGCTGAGCCTGGTTGTTGCCTAGCTTCTTGCCCCCAAAGAAGCCGCCGGTCACACCGGCGGCCCCTGTCAGTATCGTGATGATCGCGTCAGCGTCCATCCCCACCCCTTAAACAGACTCGGCCACAGTCCTAAGGACCACAGTCAGGTAGCCGCCGAGAGTTGAGCCACCTGGGCCCGGAGGAGCTAGCTGAGTGAGCTTCCAGTCGTCGATCACGACGAGTACAGAAGTGTCATCGTACAGCTCCTGGAACACCACCACGTCTCCGGCCCTGGCTAGACTCTTGAAAGCGTCGAACCTGGAACGTGCGTAGTCGTCGGTGCCCACGCGCTGACCGCCCTTGTCCATCTCCTCATCGAACAGGAGGAAAGTATGGCTGATCATCCGCTGACGGATAGAGCCAGGCAAAGCCTTCACCTGCCATCCGTTGAGGATGGCTCCTGTCGACGTGTCGGACCCCCTGAACAGGGTGAACTTGAGCTTGATCCACTTCTGCCTGCCTGACGGCTGGGAGATGGTGACATCTCCCGTGCCGGGATTAAGGGCTGGCGTGTAGGTTAGGCTAGGCCACTCGGTTCCCTCGATGTCGATGATCGAGAGTCCGAGGTTACCTGCGAGAGGATCCGGCGTCGAGATAGACATGAACTTGTAGAGCTTGGGCTCTTCGGTGTTGAACCTAATACGTCCAGTCTGGAGGTATCCAGACGGGTAGAGCTTACTTGCATCTTGCACCCACACAGAGTTATTGCTGACGGTGAAGGCGAGCCTGTCGCTCGCCCCGAACATAGTGACAGACTGGACAGTGCCAGTCACGTCGGTGGCATAGATGTCACGGGCGAAGGCGTACCTCAGAGCGCCTCCGGAGACTTCCTGGAAGGAGGTACCCAGGTCCACTCTGAAAGTCCCTGTGTCGCCATCGTGGGCGTCTGTAGACCCCACGTACATAAACCTGTCGAACCCGGTGATGGACTGGCATCCACCGGCGGGGGAGAAGAGGAGAGGGCCGTAGTTCACATCGCCCTGTCCGTCCAGTTCGCCAACCCTGAACCCCTTCGAGGTAGCGATACCGACGAACGTGCCAACGTAGGCGTAGATCGTGCGGACACTCTCGCCTCTCGGCATGGTAGCCGAGATGATCGGAGTGAAGATCTCGGTAGAGTTGCTGAGGTCGGCTTGGAACTTGTAGATCGCAGAGTCGGTACCGTTGTAGCCCGACGCGTAGATCGCGCTCGGGCCTTCCGTGGCGGACGACCAGATCCATGTGGTGTCAGGGTGTGCCAGCACCAGGCCAACGCCGCCGGTCCACGCAGTCGGCAGAGCAGGACCACCGGCGCCGGTCATGCTGAGCGCGTACAGCTCGTTGTCCCAGCCTGCGATCAGCCGCTGCTTGCACACCTCGATGAACCCGGTGGTGACGCTCGCAGGAGCGTTCCAGATCTTCGTCCCCGCTCCGGTATCCACACCGGTCCAGATACCATCATCAGCCAGCAGGAACCAGCGGGTACCAGCGTTCGCGATGGCGAACGCGTTACCAGCAGATCCTGTGGTGATAGCGGTACGGCTGGCTTCGACAACCTTCCAGAGGTTGTTTCCGTCCAGTAGGAAAAGGGCGTCGTTTCCGGAAGGGTCAACGTACCCCCGGACCTGGGTGGTGGTGTCGGTCAGCGTGTACCTGTTGTCCGGCTCACGCAGAAGCGTGAGCTGTCCAGGAGTCCACGGGTCGAGGCCGAGCGAGGTGTCATACCTATCAGCCACAGCAGCCGTAGGGTTACCGATGTCCGGGTCCTGGTACAGGAGCCCGGAGCCAGTAGTCCACGAGTTCTGCGATCGCAGCCACCATCCATAGATGGACTGCTCACCCGGTTCGGCGGAGTTGTCGAACTGCTGCTTCCTGATCTCGGCCATACCTTCGGTGTACGGCCATTGGTCCCGAGTAGCGGAGAGGAAGGGGATCCCACCCAGCGCGTAATCGAACCGGTAGTTGGCTAGGGCATACCCTCCGCTGTTCGGAGTACCCGGCAGGAAGTTGGAGATCTGGAAGGGAATGTGGTGGACGATGTCCATAGAGCATCACACCTTCCTGTACCAACCCTGAACGGTGATCAGGGCTCCGGCCAGCAGATCCGAGCCGACGATGTTCTGTCCGTCGTACGAGCGGAGACGATCCCATGTAGCACCAACCGAGCCGGTGAATGCCACAGCGTGGCTGTGACCGTTGAGGCCACCGTTCTCCACGCTCATCCCCACCACCTGGCGGGTGCCACGGTAGATGTCGGTAGGCGCATTCACCTGAACGATGCTGCCTCCGGTGCCAGCGGTGTTGACCACAAGGTAAGCGGTGAAGAACACCATCTCACCCAGCTCCCACCACCAGCCAGTTCGCGTAGTCCAGGTGACGGCGCCGCCACCGTTGACGGTCGGCGTGTAGGTCTGGATGTTCTGGCCGGAGAGCAGGATGTCGCCACCGATGAAGTCGTCTGTAGCGGTGACGTCGGTAGCTGTCAGGTTGGTAGCAGTAAGGTTGCCGTTCACGGTCAGTGCACCTACACCGGTACGCTCTATCGAGACGTCGGCAGCGCCAGCACCAGAACCCCAAGCCAGTCGACCGTCAGCCCTGGTGAAGAACCGGACGAACGCATCGCCAGCCACGGAGCTGGCTACCGTGCTGAGCGTAGAGCTGGCGCGGGTGGCGGTAATCCCGGACTGCACAAGCAGGGCATCATCAGTAGCCAGCACGTTGGCGCCAGCCCGATAGAGGTTGGTGTCCATCGTAGCGTTACCAGGGCCCCAGGAGAGATCTCCGTCGGCGTCGACCACGAACCTGGAGTTCGTGTCGCCGGTCACCCTGGCACGGTAGGCGTTATCGGTAGCCAGCGCACGCTCCACCAGGATACTGGAGTTCGATGTCAGTCCGGTGGTGAACGTGATCGCATCGTCGAACGTGAACGAACCCTGGACGGTACCGGCCACGGTCGGGTTGTTGATCGTGGGTGCGGTCAGCGTCTTGTTGGTCAGCGTCTGGACCATCGTGGTGCCAACCAGATCGCCGGTGACACCGTGAACATCAGAGGTTGCAGCGATGTGAGTCTGAAGATCGGTGAAGTCCCGAGCGGAGGAGACGTGTCTCACCACAGCGCCCGCATTGTGAGAGCTAGCAGACGTGCCGTCAACGGCACGCGTCACCGTGAAGATGTTCGGACCGCCAGAGGTGACGTCCACCAGCTCCTCGTTCGCAGAGCCGTAGTCAAGAGACAGCGTGAACGGGAACGACCCAGGGAAGCCGGACGAACTGGCCACCTGGATCGACGTGTCGCTCGGGTTAGCGGTCACCTGGAGGTTGGTGACCGCAGCGATCGAAGAATAGAAGCGAGCGTTGGGCATTTAGCACCTCATCCGTTGTAGGTCTGGTAGGACTCGTACAGACGCTGAAGCCGCAGGCGCTCTTCTGACAGCCTCTCTTGGTACAGAGCCATGTAGTACTTAGACGCGTTACTTCCGGCCCCTGTAGGCACCAGCGGTGCCCTCTCGGTAGCCTCTATCGCCTGCTGCTGGAGTCGTGCAGACTCGTAGGCAGGGAGCAGGCGCCAGCAGGCGCCGTACATGATCATATCTACGTACCGCTCGGGGTATCCGGTGGTCAGCTCGAAGTCGTCGTTGTCGTTGACGAGAACGTTCGGCTTCTTGGTGTAGGTCACACGGATGTTACGGCCCGGAACGATGAAGTCTCGCATGATCTGGATCGTCTTGCCGGTCGGAGTCGGGGTAGGCTTCACCTGCCCCGGCGTGGTAGACGCCAGAGGGTTGAACCTCCAAGACGACAGAGGGAACCAGACGGCCGAAGGTCCGATGGTGTTGACCACAACCTTCAGCACATCTTCAGCAGCGTCCGGCATCGGATACTCGTAGCGGGCAGCGATCTTCGGGAACTCGTGCTCACCCAGCACCCAGAGGTCCGGGTAGGTTCCGTTGATCGTGTCGTTGATCGCTTCCTTGATGCGGGCTCGGGGGTACATCGGGTCGTCGGTGATCAGGGTGTCGAGACCGTGGGCCGCAGCCGTGGTCCCTTCCACTCCCCGCCCGGTACCGCTGTTCCCGCCGAACACGGTGACCGTGCCTGTAGCACGGTCGAATCCCTTGACCAGGATGAGTTCGTCGTCGATCTCAACCAGACCTCGGGACAGGTTGGTGACAGTCTCAGGGTCGACCATGAACTGGACGTCGGTGTCGGTCATCGGTGCGATGAGATACGAGATCGACGCCTGGTCTCGGGTGTAGCCAAGCAGTTGCTGCTTCACTCGGCTGATGAGCTGATCGAAAGTAACAGCCACTTGGCCTCCTTGCCTTAAAGTTCAGACCATGCGATGGACAGGTTCCACAGCGTGTTGACGCTACCGAGTTCGGTTCTCAGAACGGTGCTTTCGCCGGGCAGCAAGGTCAACGAACCTGCTGCGATAGTCGCAGGAACCTGGTGGATAAACGAAGAAGTAGAAGAGCCGGTAGCCTGAAGTGTGGGTGAGTTGAACCACGCCGCCCCCAGGGTGGCGGTGACCCCGATGATCCTCACCTGGCCAACAGGGTTCGGCATGTTGGATCGGATCTTGCCTATGTCAGCAGCGCTGACCAGCGTGCCACCACTTACTCCGGTAGCAAGCCAACCCCTCATCGGGTCGGTTATAGATACGGCTCCGGTGGTTACCTGGCTGATGAACACGCCCGCGATCAGGATGGTCTTGCCCGATCCGACAGGGTTGGTCAGAGCCAGATGGTTCTCTGCAAGGGCCACTCCTGCACTCTCGGCCCTGCTGTACACATACCCGCCCTGGAAGGCGGGGTTGGTAACCGCATGCGTCGGTACCGAATTCCCCGTGGAGTTCGTCATTACGACGCCATGAGCGTAGCGCTAACCGTACCGCCGGTGATCGTAGTAGTAACGTTGCCTCGACCGTATCGCCAAGCTCCGGAGGTGGTCACCTGGGTGACGCCCGGAGCGGACTGGGTTACCGGGGTGGACCGGAACCAGTTCGTGCCGTCCTGACTGACCTCAAGCGCGACGGCCCCTGCGGAGACGCCAGCGCCAGCGATGATCGCCAGGGTGATGTTCTGCTTACCCGACCCAAAGTCGACTGTGGTTCCAGCGCCAGTAGCAGAAACTGCCGAGAGCGTGGAAGCCGACACCAGGGAGCCGGTTGAGGTGACCAGTCCAGCACCCAGGTTCGGGCCGGGAACGGCTACGTTGGCGGTCTGCCCGCCCTGCGTTACAGTGATAGGCGCAGCCGTAGAGCTGGCGCCGTCGATAGATACCTTGTTCTCGGCGCCCCTGATAGCGCCGAGGTTTCCGTCAGTTACTCCCATTCTCGGCCTCCTTGACAGCAGCATCCACGTGGTGCTGCTTGGTACCGGCAGGGCTCAGGCCCTGCCTGACGGCGGACTCGTAGTTGTCAAGCTCTCGGTCCCAGGCTCGCTGCTTGGTCCCGTACGTGTCGTTGATAGCGGGGGAAAGCTGGAGGCCCTTAGCCCTTACGCACTCTCCCCAGGATGCGTGATCCTGAGTCGAGCAGGCAGTAGAGCACATCAGCGTTCACCAACCAGACCGATGACAGCCTCACGCCAGGGGACCAGGACCACTTCGGTCTGCGGGGAAACATGGATGTCCCACCTCAGCTTCAGAAAGTTGTCGTCAAACCCCAGGACTTCGAGGTTCTGGAGGGTGCGACCACCTCGGTCGAGGTTGATCAGTTGGCCGACCTCAAGGAGCGGCTTCGTCTCAGGCTTCTTAGCGGGTGGCATCTCAGTTCTCCTCGATCGTAGGGGCAAGCTCAGCGATCGACTTGTGCGACCACATCGAAGCATCTTCCAGGTTGGTGAACGCTACGGACTTAGCTCGACCATCCGGCAGGATGCTGTCCAGCTTCTCGGCGAACTCGCGGAACAGGATCCGCACATCCCGATGCTTGGGGAGGGTGGCGTTGTCACCCTCGACGGTGGCCTTGTGGAACCCAAAGCGGTGTTCGATCTCTTCGCGGCCTATCACGCTACGTATCCTTCGGTTACACGGTAGACGTCGGACCGGAAGCTGTTGTGCCCCAGGACTCCTACCTCATCTTTGACAGCGGCCGTCGAAACGGCCGCCGACTTCTGGTATGTGTTTGACTGTGGCTTCGGGATCTTGATCCCGCCTATCTCAGTCTCGGTGAGTGCCGGACTGTCCATAGATGCCCTCCCGGTGGGAGTTGTGGTCGGACCCGAGCTCAGCAGTCTGGTGCAGACCCATAGCCCTGAACAGGCCGGTCTCCAGAATGCCCTTCTCGTTGGCGTTGGTCAGCGTCGAGTTGCCAGCCGGTCCGGCGGGCTCCATCTTGGAGCCGCCCCAGTCCTGCATATCGGTGTTGCGAGACTCAAGCCCCTCTTCCTGAGGGGAGGTCTGCGGGTTCTTGTACAGATCGCTCATGCCGGGTCCTCCGTGACTCGGGTTACAGGGATGATGATGACAGGAGTACTGCCGTTAGGGAGGCAGGCTTCAGCGAAAGCGGTAGCGGCTGCCTCGGTAGTGAAGATACCGCCGACGAACTGATCGTTGTTGTTGACCACCCAGGCGGGGGTAAGAACTGCCATTCGATTCTCCTTAGCTGAGCCCGAACCAGAAGCTGAACGGTCCAGCCGTCCGAGACCCCAGGGCGAGAGTTGTCGGCAGAGAAGTCTGCCCTCCGGTTTCGCCAGAGCGGTACGAAGCTGCCGCCAGTCCGACGTTGATGATGTTAGCGCTAGCCTGATTGGACTCTCGGAACACGGCCACAGGTGTGGTTCCGTTCGACAGGATGGCGACGTAGTACAGGCCAGCGGACAGTGCGATAGGTGCGCCGGTCATTGCTGTAGTCTTGATTCCAGTGCTCGTCCAGTTGCCGGACTGGTCAGCAGAGACGGCCACCCTGTTCCCCGCCGAGTCGTACAGACCTATCAGGTTCTGCCCGGCGGTCAGCGTGACTCCGGCGCCCGAAGCGCCGAAGATGATGTTGCTGAACGAAGTAGCCGACCTAACCCAGAGGCCCATAGTGTAGAGCGTTCCGCTCGTGAGCACCTGGCTGTTCGCAGCCTCGGAAGGATCCATCGTCCAGGCCACCAGGTTGTGATCCGAAGGCAGCCAGCCACCGTTCCTGACCTGAGTCGACTGAGTCTGGAGCGTTGAGATCTGCGAGGTGTGCGTCGTGGTCAGCGTCTGAAGGTTGCCGATATCGGTGTCCTGCACCGCATCGTTGGCTTGGAGCGTGGTGATATCACCTTGCGCTGTAGTCATGTCCGACTGAAGCGTAGCGATGTCGGTACTGTTCGTTCCGATGTTCGCCGTGTTCGTTGTGATCCGACCGTCCTGGTCGACGAACGCAGCATTGACCGGCACGTCCCAGTCGGGCGTGCCTGCCGGGATGGGGGTGTAGCTCACTCTCCGAATCCTCCTTCGCCAAAGCCGCCGTCGCCAAATCCCATTCCGGGTGCGAGGACGAAATTGCTAGCGTCGGCAGCTCCGGAGGCGATGATGTCAGCTCTCACCTGGCTGGACACCTGCCACTCATAGCCACCCCTAAAGTAGTGCAGGCCCTCCCTCACGGCGGGCCAGAAGTCTGTATCCTGGTTCGGGTTCGCCGGGTAATTGATAGCACCCAGCTCGTTGGTGTAGGCGTCGAACCGAACCTGCTCGTAGACGCCCGGACTCACCTCGACAACCGAGATGGCCCTATCCATCCGGAACCTCTCCATCAGAGGGTTCCAGGCGAACGGGGCCTCAGCCACCGTAGGTGTCGTGAAGATCCATACAGCCACTGAGGCCCCCTTCTATCACGCGGTGGTGGTACCCGAGATGGTCCACCAAGTCGTACCGTCACTGATGAAGTGAGTACGACCAGCACCCGCAGCGGTACCGGCAGGCGTCACGAACGTCGCAGCGCCGTTGATCGTACCGGAAGCAGGGGTGAGGGTTGCGGTGTTCGCAGCGGTGTTAACCACAACGTACACACGACCCGGGATCACCGCAGATGCGGCGGGAAGGTTGACAGTCTTCGCCGAGGCCGACGTGAGAATGAGCACGTAGTCATTCGCGGTCAGGGTAGCCGTGGTGGCAGAGACTGTCCGGACGGTGTAAGACGTGTTGTCGAGACCAGACATAGATTCTCCTTAGGAATCGAGAGGGGGGAGGCGAACCGGCCCCATACCGGTTTTAAGCTGTTCGGAAACAGCACCTCCCCCCTATCAGGATCAGGCGTCGATGCGAGCCGAAGAGGTGGACTGAGCCACGATCAGCGACTCGGGACGGTACAGAGACCAACCCGCGACGCCGTACCAACCGAGCGGCTGGAATCGGGTCAGCTTGTCCACGACCGGACCACGAACCGTGTGGAACTCCTCAGCAACAGCCTCGGCAAGAGCCTGCTGGCCGGTGAAGTAGGTGTTGAACACACGGGTCTGGGTGGCGCCAGCGCCAGCACCAGACTGGACGTTCTGCGCGCGAGGGGTCTCGATGTAGCAGGCGCCCTCGTACTCGCCGATCTCGCCCGCCCAGATGTTACCAGCGGCCGAGTAGTTGTGCGGGTCACGCCAGGCAGCCGCACCGGTCTCACGCCGAAGGTCAAAGGAGACCTGCGGGTGAATGTACGCGGTGTAGTAGCTGTCCTTGTTCGGGTGAACAGCGTTCGTCCGAAGCTGGGTGACAGCGAACCGAGCCATGTCCGAGGTGAACACAGAGTTCGAGTCGATCGAGGTCAGCGCGATCGGGTTGGTCGGCGTGGAGCCGAAGCCGTAACCCATCGTGGTGCCGTCGGTCCGCAGGGTCTGCGTACCCGCAGCGAGAACGTTCTGAACCAGAAGGTCGACAGAGTCGACCAGGTTCCACGCCACCTGGTTGACGAGACCGGCGGTCACATCGGTGAACGAGAACAGGTCCAGCTTGTTCGAAACGAGGATGGCGTTACCGTACTCGTTGAGCGTGACCGACACAGTGGTCGGGTTACCGGCCGCGACGGCGTCCGGGTCAACCAGCTCGTTGAGCGGGGTGATCGCCTGAGCCAGGTCCTGGTACAGCGAGAAGACGACCGAGGAACCGGGCATAGCCTGCTGAACCGGTCGCTTGTCGGCGACCATACGGAACAGAGGCTGCTTACGAAGGGCGAACTCCAGAGCGCGGTCATACGCGGTCTGAACGAGGTTCGCCATGGCAGCAGTGCCGGTAAAGGCGTTAGCCATGTTTCACTCCTTTGAGAGGATCAGGCTCCGAACTTTCCGTTCTGGAATGCTGCGATCAGAGCCGAGACGTCAGTTGCATCATTGACGGCTGCCTGAGCAGCCTCAACATTGCCCACAGGTGCGCCGTCCTGGCCAGCCTGCGTGAACCGCTCGTACTGAGCCTGCATAGACGGCGGAAGCGTAGGCGCTGTGGACTGTTCGGTGGCAGCCTGCTGGGGCTGCCCACCGCCGAAGACCTGCTTCATAGAGTCAACCCACTCCTTGGCCTTCTGCGGATCGTTGGGACCCTGATACGCAGCCTGCGCACCGGGAACCCCAAGGGACTCGAAGACGGTAGCCATCTTGTCAGCAGCCTGCTGGTTCAGGAAGTCCGTCAACTTCTGGTTCAGCTCATCGTTCTGCTTCTTCATGGCTTCGTACGCATCACGAAGCGCCTTAGGGCCGTTACCTTCGGTGTTGTTGCCCAGGTCGTTTGCGCCGTTGTCGTCGTAACCCCAGTTGGACATGATGTCCCTCCCATTTAAGTGTTGAGGCCATAGTCGCCGCCCGGGGAGGCGGCGCCCAGCTCCTCTAGTTGGTTGCCCGGTCTTAGATACGATGCACAAGGGCCGGTCGATCTCATGCACGGTGGGCGGCGGGGACTCGAACCCCGCCGTATGCCATTCGCCCTTACTGCGTTACCTGTGAGCCACCGAGCCCGGCCCTGCCGGTTCCAGTAGCACCACTAAAGGCGCCTCTCTCTCTGGAGAGGAGCCTACCCTTAGTCTTCAGGGCATCAGCATCGCCCTCGAAGATCGCCTCTTCGGACTGTCGCTGGCCCCAGTCCTCGCCGTAGATCTGACCGAGAGCCTGGAAGGTTTCCAGTTCGGTAGCCACCTGCGAGTAACCCTGTCGAGCTTCCTCCTGACCGATGCCCATCAGTGCAAGCTGTTCGGCGTAAGCCTTGTCGAACGTGAGTCCCTGGTTGAGGGCCTCGGCGCCGACGGCCGCCGTGGCGGCAGACTTCTGGAGGTACGGAAGAGCCTTGGTCGGATTCAGGAAGTAGGCCGTGAGATCCGAGTCGGAGATGCCCATCTGGTTGAGCGCCTGCTTGTAGCCGGGCGCTGCCAGGATGGTGGCCTGGGTTGCCAGGTCCACCCGGGACTGGATCTCGGACGGGCTGGTGTTCTTCCCGATCCACGTAGCGAAGTCTGAGTTCTGATCGTAGAAGCCAACAGGCAGTCCGGCTGATGCCATGATCTGTCGATAGCTAGCTTCGACCGAAAGATACTCGGCGGGGGAAAGGACAGGAAGGCCAGCCTTCTTGCGTGCCTCGTTCCCCGCGAACCGCTCCTTGTACTCCGAGGTGTCCTGGAGCAGCAGACTGATCGTGTCAGCCGAGAAGCCATCCTTGACGTAGTTGTAGATGTTGTCGGACAGAGACTCAAGCCCGTAGTTCTTGAACAGCGCCTTGACCGCAAGGTAGGCATCCCGGTCAGCTCCCCTGAGGAGCTTCTCGTACTCACCCTTGGACTCGTAGACCTTGTTCTGCGCAGTGACGACGCCCTCTTTGAGCCTGCCAAGGCTGTCCTTCATCGCCGAGATCTTGGCGTTGATCTTGCTGATCTGAGCGTTGTAGGCTGCGAGAGCCTTCTTGTCCTTCGAGCTAGGCTTCTTGATCCTCTTCTTAGCCGCCTCCTGGGCGGCTATCTGAGTCTTGACCTTGTTGACCTGAGCCTCGGCCTGCTTCAGTTCCCACTCAGGAGTGCGGGTAGGGTTAGGGTTCAGGCCCTGAGGGGCCTGCCCTACGGAGGCTCCGGTGTTGCCGCCGGTATTACCATACACCGGCATGATCGCTGCCATCTTGCCTCCTTAGTACTTGAAGCCGAAGTCAGCCAGCACCTGGTGTGCCACCTGCATCAGGCTGTCCTGTGCGTTCTTGGTCTTCTTCCAGCGAGGATCTGCTCGCAGCTCGTTCTCAAACTGCCAGAGCGGCTTGACCGAATTGGCTCCGGTCTGGGGATCCTTGTACTGGAGGGCCTTCTTGATCGTGCCAGAGAACAGGTTGACGCTGCCTGCTGGCAGCTCCAGGATCTGAGACATCGACTGGAGGTACGGTGCAGCGATGTCGGCCACCGTCTGACCGGCGTCGATCTGCTTGGACCACTGTCCGTACGTCGCCTTGGCCTGCCTGCGGATCACGTCTTCCATGTCCTGCTGTGTGGCTACGCCACGGATGACCGCTCTGGTGTTGTCGGCATACCAGCCACCAGACATCGTCACACCCATGTTGTAAGCGTACGAGTGAAGCGCCTCCTGCACTTCCCCCGCCTGGCCCTGCCACTTGTCACCCTTGAAGGTGACGAACTTACCGATCTCGTAGCGAAGCTGCGAGTCGTTCCAGCCCTTCGCTACCACGTTGTAAGCCCAGGTGTTCATCTTCTTCAGCAGGGCCGGAGTCTCGACGAGACCGAGCTGGCCAGCGAGCTGTCGAACCTGGATGAACGCCTGGTTCAGATTCTGCTTAGCTGTGGCGGGATCGCCGTAGCGATCCATCAGGTAGTCCCGCTCGTTCTTCGAGTGAGTCTTCCACCACTTGGTGTCTCTGAGTTCTGCCTGGAACTTCGAGGCTGTCCACTGGCCCTTCACGGCCTTGTTGAACAGCTTCTTCAGCTCAGGGTTGGAGTCGAACAGGGCTTCGATGAAGCCGTACTGCTCGGCCAGCTCATCTCTAGCCAATACCCTCGCCTCCGGTGCTGACCCACCAGACGTGGATCCCTTGGATGTTCCGCCCCCGGCTGGATACTTAAGAGCGTTCTTCATCACGTTGTCGACGTACGCCTTGATGGACGGTCCGCCCTGCTGGGCTCGTGTCGACATGTGCAGGTTGGCTGAGCCAGGCCCACCGTACCAAGCAGCAGCGGCGCCTCGGGCGCCGTACTTGTTCCAGTAGGACTTCAGTTTGCCTCGGGCTACAGCATCCTGCGCTTCTGGGTTGTTCAGGAACTGCTGAGTAGTGAGGCTTCGTCCGTAGTATGCCTTGGTCCATCCGGGGATGTTGGACTCAAGCACCTGGTACTTACCATAGGCCCGGCCGTAGCTGGTACGTGGACCCACGGCCTTATAGTTGCCGCCCGACTCCTGTTCGACGATCGCCCGGAAGAACTGTTCGAATGTGATTGCCACACTGCCTCCGGTGGTCACGTTGATGGCGAGCAGCAAGCCCGCCAAGAACTTAGCTAGCCAGACCCATATCGCGTAGAACTTGCACCCCCACGCTCATGACCCCATCCTTGGCCTTGTCGGTCTGAGCCCATCGGGGGTCAGACCTCAGCTCCTGTTGGAAGTCGTACAGGTTGATACCTGCAGGCTTCCCCTTGGCGTCCAGTCGGTTGAGTGTGTTCTTGATGATCGGCGTAGTCACGTCGATCGAGTGGTCCGGAATCTCCAGTTCGTCAGCCATCATCTGGATGTACGGTGAGGCGATGTCCTTCACCGTGATACCAGCGTCGATCTCCTTGGCGTAGCTCGGGAACATCGACTTGGCCGACTCTCTGATCTGAGACTCGAAGTCCTGAGTAGTAGCTACCTTGCGGACAACCTGCTGGGCCTGGTTCTTGATCGCCTGGTCGGTCAGCTTGATGCCCATGTTGTACGCGTACTCCTTGATGGTGTACTCGTGCATCGCGGCCTCTCCTCGGAGAGTGCCATCCTTCGTGAAGGTGACATACCCGCCGAGAGCGTACCGAAGCTGATCCTCTTGCATGCCGGTCTCCAGCATGTTCTTAGCGATCTTGGAGATCTTGGACTCAGGGACAGCGGCCCCGATCTCAGCAGCAAGCTGTCGAACCTGGATGATCGCAGCAGAGAGCTGAGCGTTCCATGTGGCAGGGTCGGTCTTCTGGGTGACCTGCGCTTGACGCCTGGTCTCCGAGTTCTCTTTCCACCACTTGGTGTCTCGCAGCTCGGCCTGGAACTTGTCTTGGGTCCAGGTCTCATCCACCGCCTTGCCGAACAGCTTCTTCAGTTCAGGGTTGGAGTTCAGGAAGCCGTGAGCCCAGCCGTAGCTAGCAGCCAGCTCTTCGGGAGTCAGCTTCGGAGACTGCTCGTAGTCCGATGCTGAAGCCCCTGTGGCGTGGACGCCGCTGATGCGGCGCCCTCCCATGAACCTGTCCATGTAGTAGCCCTTAGTCATGTCTGCGATCTCCACAGACTTGCCAGGGCGGGGAGTGTGGATCATCTTGCCATCACCCAGGTAGATCCCGACGTGATCGGGTCCCTCCTTGGATGAGGTGTCGAAGAACACCAGATCGCCGGGCCGAAGCCCCTTGATCCCCACGCTCTGCCCCTCGCCTATCTGATCGTACGTGACGCGGGGGAGAGAGATGCCGAAGTGCTTGTACACCTGCTGGACGAATCCAGAGCAGTCAGCTCCGGTCTCCAGGCTGACGCCACCCCAGACGTACGGCAGGCCGATGTAGTTCTTAGCGAAGTCGCCGATCGCGACGCCGTCAGTAGCCATCATCCCCCGCCGATCATCTGCATCATCGCATCGAAGTACGTGGTACCTGCCTGGTACTTACCGTACTCCTTGGTGTCCTGCACCGGAGCACTGACGAGAGCAGCCCTGGCGGCGTCTGAGACGCCTCCCGAGGTGGTGCTGGACTCATCGGTCACACGGACTTCACCGGTCGCCAGGTCAGGCGACAGTTGCTGCGTGACGGTGGTAACCTGCGGGTTCGAGCGCTCTTCAGCGTTGATCGCAGAACGGAACTGAGCTAGCTCCTTGGTTGTCGGAGCCCTACCCAGCAGCTCGGCCAGCATCTGGCTGGCCAGCGCCTTCACATCCTCGGGAGAGGACAGGTCGACACTGCGGTTGGTCGTGGTCCGACTCTTCGGTCCGACGTACTTGATGCGCTCACCGGTAGCCACGTCGAACACCCAGTCGCCTTGGCGCTGGGTTCCGAACTTACCCTTCTGGTTAGCCCAGGTGTCCATCACGTCGAACGGAGTCCACGGAGTCTGGTTCGGCTTGAGACTCTGGTTGAACATGATCGAAGCCTCAACCATGTTCTGCCAGGCCGACTGGATCTGAGGGAGGCCCATGCCGACCTCAAACCCAGGGACCTTGTTGATGATGCCCTTGTTCACAAACTGCCGAAGCTGGGTGTCATCCCAGTGAGTGACGTCCATGATCGCCTCGGAGTACGGAGTCTGGGTCCGGGTGAAGGTGGACCCTTGATAGGATCCACCACCCAGGAAGACGTTGTACTGACTGTAAGGGCTGTTGGAGAACAGCCCTCCTTGAGAGGGCTGGTTGGTCTGAGTAGATGCTTCCTTGAGCTTCGCCTTCATCAGGTCATCGAGGCTGCCAGTTCCCTGGGTCGCCTCGAAGATGCTCTGGTCGTCACCCTTAGCCATAGTGCCCCCTCTCAGGAAAGGTCGTCGCCCTCAAGATACCTGTGGAAGATATCCGAGAACCCGAGGTTGTTGTTGACAAGGTAGAGCTGAAGTGTCCTGAGCTGCATGCCCAGATCGTAGTTATCGCCGGTAGGAGTACCGCCAGCATCGAACGAAACGGACTGTGCACCGCGCTCGTTCAGCGCGGCCTTCAGCTTCTTTCGTTCGGCCAGGTACTGAGCAAGGCCGACAAGGTCGTACCGCATCGGGTCCGACATCAGCTCCTTGTTCTGAACCAGTCGCTCCATCCCCTGGATCCTGAGCTGGACCTTGGAAGGGTTGGCCGAGGCGCCATAGTCCTCGAACCAGTCTTCGTTGGTCTGACTCAGAGAGTCCACCAGGAAGCGCTTCATCTCCTGAAGAGGTTCGGCACCGGCCTGGTTGTAAGAGTGGAACCCGGAGCGGATCAGTTCGGCATCGATCTGGGTGATGTACTTGTTGTACTGCGCCCAGCCGAGATCCTTCTGATTCTCTCGCACGGCATCGAGTGCGGAGATCTTCTCCCTCATCGACTCGCCACCCAGGAACTCGTCCATCTGCTTCCGGTAGACAGAAGTGGAGAACTTGCCCGAGTTGTAGACGTCGCCCACGATGAGCGGCGCCAGGTCGGGATCCTGAGCGATCAGGTCGCCGAACTTCTCTGCGGTGTAGTGAGCAGACAGCGAGGACTGTACACCCATCGACTTGGAGAGGTCGGCGGTGAAGATGAAGTAGTCTTCTCCGTACTTCTTGAAGAAGTTGGCCTTAGCGTTCTCGGGGTCAACTTCCTGCATAGCCTTGTACTGATCCAGGAAGAACTGGTACGGCGAGCCCGTGAGGGGCGTCGCCGCGTTCTGTGCAGGCATGGCCCACGACGTCAGAGCATCGAGGAACATGAACTGCTTGGCCTGCTTGGTGACGCTGTCCATGTCGGGAGCGTCGCCACCGTTGTGGTACTCAGCCATCTGGCGCTGGTAGGATGCCAGCCACGCCTGCTGGTAGGCTTCGTTACCCTTGTCGTCGGTCGTGTAAGCGTTCCAAGCGTCTCGCAGGTACTTCGGCAGCAGCGGGTCCGCCCGGTCGGCTGAGGGCCCGTACGGGATCACCTTGGCCCACTGGAGGAACTCACCCATCTGCGGAGACTTGCGAGCTATCTCGTTAGCGGCGATCTGAACGAACGGACCGGAGCCGGGGTTGAACCACGGATCACCCGGAAGGATCGTGTTGATCGCAGACAGACGAACAGGGATGCTAGCCTTCTTCGACCGGCCCTTCGTGCCGTCAGGCATGCGGATCGTGAGGATCCGATCCTCAAGAGGAACGAACTTCCGATCCACCACCTTGCCGGTAGTCGGGTCGATCACATCGGCATAGCCATCCTGATCCACCGCGTTACCGTTGGAGTCGATCACCAGACCGGCAGCAACAGGAGCGTTGTAGATCTTGGCAGCGGTAGCAGCGAACTGGGGCTTCTCGGCGAGAAGGCCAGCCCACCTGGACAGACCATCGGTGTGGGCCGCGAGGAACGGTGCCACGAAGCGGAGCGCTTCGGTGGCGGTAGTCCTGGTCGGATCGTAGACGACCTGGCTGATGTCCTTGCGAGCCAGCGTGTCAGACTTGTTCAGGAGCTTGTTCATCGTGTCGAGGTCGATGGACTCACCCATCCCCGCCTCAACGCGGTAAGCGATCTCCTGATCCATAAGCTGACGCATGCGAGCCTCTTGGGCTCGCAGGTAGATGGGCTGTCGTGCCATCACATCGTTAGGAACAGTAGACAGTCGGTTGAACCCACGCTCGATCAACTTGTCGATCGCGGCAGCACCCGAGTGGATACGACCCTTAGCGGTGAGCGAAGTGAACTCCTCGCCGTGAACGACCGGGAAGTCGCTCTCGTGGATCGCTCCACGAAGGTCGGCAGCGGTGATCTCCTCACCCTTGGCCAGCTTGGCCTGCAAGCCGGTAGCGGGGGGAAGGTAGGCATCGAGAGCGTACTTGACATTCTCGACGTGCTCGTCAGGAGCACGGCCACGAACACCCAGATCCGACAGGTGACGCTTGCCGTCCGGAGTCTTCAGCCACTGCTTGGCCTTGTTCAGCGTGGGGTCTTCAGCGACGAGCCGGAAGATGTCATCCTGCCCGTACTGGAGGTTCACGCCTCGAAGCCATGCATCCATGTGAGTCGGGTTGTCCGGAGCGATCGTGGTCCACGAACCGGTCTTCATCAGGCGGTTCATCTCGATCGCCTCAGAGCGAGCGAAGATGGTTTCCATCGCACGAGCAGACGTGATCTGATCCCGAGGGATCGGGTTAGCCCACTCGTCCGAGAACGCCTGAGGGATCCGGTGACCCTTGTACTCGTAGACGCCCTCACCCAGCCGGTGACCAGCAGCCTTGGCAGACTCGTCGAGCAGCGCACCAGCGTACTGGCCGAACTCGTCGATCACCGACTTGTGGTCGTCGATCCGGGTACCCAGCTCAGCGATCAGGTCGTGATCGGGAGCCTTCTTGGACTTCTCTCGCAGGATCAGGTTCTCAAGATCGGCGATCTCTCCCTGCTCGTGGGTCATCCGGCCCTCGATCAGACCCCAGGCCCGGCCAGGGTTGATCCGGTCAGCCTTCAGTTCGGGGTACTTCTTGCCGATCTCCCGAGCCGCCTCATCTTCGAGGCGAACCACAGCCAGCTTGGAGCCAGCCTTCGCACCGGTGGTAGGAACGTACGAGCCAGCACCAGCATAGGCAGACAACTGGGATCCGCGATTGCGCATCCAGTTCCATCCACCCTGGCCAGCGTCTGCGGCCATCGAGATCACGCCGAACTTCACAGCCGAAGCAGCCTGCTCGTCAGACATGGATCGGAGGATATAGCCCGGACGCAAGAGCGTCGCGGCCTTCCAGATGTTGTTCATCGAGTCAGCGGTAGCCATCACCGCATCCTTGACATTCCCACCCGCAGCAAGCTGCCGGTTCAGGAAGCCAGAGTTGCGCTGCATGTACCGCTCCAGCTCCTTCACGTCCAGCAGAGGCTGGCTGATCGAGAGCTGAGACTTGGCGAGAGGGGCAATGACGAACGTCTCACCGTCTTCCACCATGTCAGCGCGAACGCCCTCAGGCGTGCGTGCCGCAGAGAACATCTGGTCGTTCGGGACCTGCCCGGTCAGCTTGTTCATCGTGGAGACCTGACCGGTCTTGACCATCTGGGTTATCTCACGAGCCGCAGCGAGGTTCAAGTCGTACCGGGAAGCCATGTGCTCGATGACCGCAGCGTGGATCCTGTCCAGCTCCTGAGCCCGAGCCACCTTGTCGCCAGCGTTGGCGTAGGTGTTGATCATCCCGAGGCGAGCCTCAGGGTCCAGCTTCGGAACAGCTCGGAGCATCTCGGAGACACGCTCGAAAGCGTCCTCCGCGTTGTGGTCGATCATGGTCTGCGGGACCTTGTTGCCGAACGCGTTGACCACCCGAACACTGGGAGAGTAGAAGCCGTTCCGGATGGTGCGACTGACAAAGCCAGCGTCATCCTTGCCGACCTTGGCTACGTTAGCCCCGGTCATGCGAGCGATCTTCTTCTCAGCAGTCTTTTCTGCACTGCGGGTGGCCAGCGGCCCCTGTCGATACAGGTTGGTGAGTGTGCCGAACAGGTTCGACTCGGCAGGGGTGTACTCATCGATACCCTTACCGAGGGTTCCCAGGACCGAAGCGTAGTAGCCTTCCTTACCCTGGAGCGCACCGATCTGCCGGTTGATCAGGTCGAGCTGGTCAGCCTTCCACTTCTCCGCCCGCAGGATGTCGGCAGAAGCGGTGCCAGCAGCACCGCCCATCGGACGGACACCGTCAAGCCCCTTGATGGTAGAACCAGCGGCAGCTCGGTAGACGTTAGCCTGTCCGGCCAGACGCCCGTAGGAAAGGTCCCAGCCGCGCTGTCGCGGCCCCGGCTCGGTAGGCCGGGGGTATGGAGGCTCGACCATCAGCGGGAGCCGCTGAGAGTCATCTGTGACGTTCTTGGACACACCCAGCACACCAGGCTGAGTCGGAGTACCGAGACCCCGAGCTTCCTGGTTCATAAAGTGCTGGAGCAGATCCGAGTCGTACTTGGCCGAGTCCACCAGGACTCGGTTCTCCTGCATCCTGCCAAGCTGGATCGCGTTGTCCTGAGCCTTCTCTACTAGTTCAACAGCAGCCTTGTTGTCGCCGCCAGCAAACCGCATGAGCAGAGGCATCTCGTCCCGACCCACCTTCGAGAAGGCTTCAGCGAGACGGTAGCGCTCAGGGTTGACTCTACGCCCACGCCCCCAGATGGGGTGCTGGGCGATCTCGGCTGCGGACTTACCCTCAGCCCAGTCGAAGAACTTGTTGACCTTGGTGCTACGAGAAGCCTGCTCGGGGGTCTTGGCGAAAGCCGAGCCGACCTTCTGAGCGAGCTTGTCGGTAGCCATGTAGACGCCGGAGACTCGACGCTGCTGCGTGGCAGGAGCGGTAGTCAACTGCGTGGAGCGAGCAGCCTTGACGCCCTTACTGACAGCGGATACTGCGGCGTACGCCGGGTCAGCACCCATCGAGATAGTGAAGTCTAGCGCGCCGGTGCCAGCCGTGTAGGTCCAGCCCTGCCTGTTGCGCCAGTACTCGGTGTCGTACATAAAGCGTTCGGTGTTCCGCTTGACGGCTTCCCTCTCGGAAGTGCTGATACGGTCAGCGCCCTCGCCGAACAGGCTGGAGAGGGTGGTGCCCTTGCCAGAAGCCTCAGCGGTGTTCTCGTAGTTCATGAAAGCCTGAGCGGGGGAGATGTGCTCGGCTGCATCATAGCTCTCGCCCCAGACCGAAGAGTCCGAGAAGGGGTTGAGCTTGGAGTAGTCGCCACTCAGGTCGGCCTCAGCAGAGGCCAGGAGGGCGGTCGAGAGGGGCTGGGAGATCGCCTCCGAGTAGAGCCAGTAGGCGCCGCTCGCGACCTTGTCTACAGGCCACCAGAGCGTCTTGCCGACGTTCTTGACGATACCCCATCCGGGGATGTTCGACAGGGCCGAGTCGAGGTTACCCAGACCTTGAGCAAACTGAGCCATGAACCCACCGCGTGCAGCACGAGCGATCTCCTGCTGCTGCTGGAGCTGAGCGATCAGCTCGTCCGGCATCGTCCCCGCCGTGAGGGCGCTGTTAGGGTCCGAGTAGAGAGCCTGACCAGCATCCGCCATGTCCTGGTTCCACCAGGTTGACTTGGGCTGGCCTGAAGCGTCGGTGCCCCAGAAGCTGCCGGTACCCTGGTAGCCGATGGACTGGTTGGTGGTCATGTGCCCTCCTAGAGACTTGCCTTCATCTTCCTCACCAGGTTGCGAGCAGCATCGCTGCTGCCCGGCCGGGAAGCGATGTACTCAAGCAGCGGCATATAGGAAGCCATGTAGTTGTTAGCGGTGCCCTGTGTAGAGCTGAGGATCTCTGGACCGGCGCCAGCCCCGAGGGCTGCGCCGTCTGTGACCGGAGTGTCCGGCATCGTAGAGTCGGCATCGAAGCCGACCACACCAGCAGACGGGTCACCGAAGAAGTCGGAGAACGAAGGGGCGACAGCGGCTCCACCGATGTCAGCCCCACTCATCTGCTCCTGGTACTGCGCCTGCTCGCCATAGCCAGCGTTGGGCAGGCTACGGTTAGCCTCAGAGACGGCCTTGTCGGTCCGCTGCGAGAACTGGCCGGGGCCAGATACTGGAGTACCCATAACCTACCCTTCGCTCATCGAGGCATGTGCTTGTCGGTACCGCGAGTCAGGCTGTTCGGGTCGAACGTGCCGGACTGCACAGGACCGGTCTTGGTCCAGTCGTTCTTGTTGACTTCCTGGTTGAGTCGATCCGGGCCCATGTTCGCATCCTGCTCGAACATGCTGAGCTCGGGCGCAGCAAGCGCCCCACCCTTCTCGGACTGCCAGACGCCTTCCGGACCGTGGTTACCAGCGAACCAAGGCTCGCCGATCCCACCTTCCTGGCCGGAGCCAGAGTGAACCTGATTCAGTCCCATGTGTTGATCTCCTTAGATAGCGGACTGTCGTTGAGTGCGGGCTGACATCTGAGCCTTACCACCGCTCGTCAGACCGCTGAGCAGGGTCATCATATCCATGCCCTGCGCTTGCTGCGGAGCCCCGGGAGGAGCACCGCCTTCAGCCCCCTGCGGCGCCTGTGGGGCGCCTCCGAGGAGTGCCGCCATAGGATCCTGTGGGGCAGCCGCCTGGGCGGGCTGCTCCTTGGGCTTGAAGACTTCAAGGACCGCATCATGTACGGCCTTGCCCTTCTCCCTCAGTTCGATCAGCTTGGCGACCTTCTGGAGTTCAGGGACGGGGTCGAACATACCCTGTGACTGTAGGGCCATCTGCGGGATCGCCGTCATGTAGCCCATGACGCCCTGCTTGAGAGCGTCGGTGAACTGCTCGTTGTCGATCTGCTGCTGCATCTGGACTACATCGATGTCCATCGGGAGTTGTCGCTGGAAGAAGTCGCGGGAGATGAGCTGGTCTCCTCGGAGCTGCAGCAGCCCCACGATAGCTCTAGCTGGATCCTGTCCCGCAGCGAAACCATAAGTGACGTCGACCGTATAATCTCCGGCGATGTCCTTGCTCGGGATGTAAGACTCCTCGAACGGAGATCCCTGGACTGTTCCACGTATCGTCCTCTTGTGCTCGCCCCACAGCATCTCGTCCATCTCGAACGCCAGACCGATAGCGATCCTCAGGGCCTCACCCACGACCTGCTGGCCGGTGGTGATCACCGTGTTGAATCCGCCCATCAGGGCCTGCACGCCACGACCGGTGATGATCGAGGCGTCCATGTTGCCAGACCTGGCTTCGGGAGTGCGCGTTCCTACGCGCAACTCCTGTTCGAGGATCTGAGCTTCCTGTAGTGGAGCCACGTTGTTATTGAGCCCGACTCGCATCACCTTGTCGGGATTGTCTGTACGGATGATCGCATCGTCGCCGAAGGTCATCTTCTGCACGTCCCGAGGGACGGCGAGCGGGGCGCGAGTGTTCTTCTCCGCAGCCTCAAGGCCGAGCAGAGCCATGCGAGACTTCGCAAGCTGAACCCAGATGGCATCGTCGAAAGCACCACGGATCTCGTTGTCGTACCCGGGACGCTTGCCGATCGAGACGAACACCTTCTTGAGGAAGTTGTCCATCCGGTCGATCACCTGGTTGCCGTGCTGAGGCAGGTACATCACGATCTGATCGCCGTCAACGTACTTGACGACCTCGATCTCCCGCTCCTCCCAGCCTGCTGCCGGGCCACCTCGGTTAGAGGTGTTGTTGCCCACCAGCACTCGCTGGAGGTGAGGGAACTTGGCGACGAGGTGGATAGCCTCTTCACGCCAGACCTTGGAGTAGCTCTTCAGCCTGCCGAACAGGTCCCACTCGGGGTAGACGCCCATCGGGTTCTCGACCCGGATGTGCGGCCTCATCGTCTCGAAGTCCGGCTCGATCGTGTAGATCACCATGCCGTAGGTCAGATAGTGGTCGGATGCCACGATCTGCTTGCCAGCGTACAGCTTCGACTCACTGAGATACCAGTTAGCGATCTTTGTCTTCTTGGAGTTGAACTGCTTCGCCTTGTTGGTCGTCATGATCCCGGTCGTGCAGTTCACGCTGGGCATCACGCCCATGACCTCAGCCATGTCGCGTGCAGCGGTGTCGACCAGGTTAGCCACGATAGGCTTGGGCCATGCCTCAGGCATGGACCCAGGGATGACAGTATCGATGTCGCCACATCGGACATCGTGTACGTCACGATGGCGCTGATCTCTGTCAGTGGCGGCCCGTCGAAGCGATTCGACCTTACCAAAGATGTTGTCCAGCGTCAGGGCCATGTCCACCTCCTAAATCACTTGGGCTGCGCCACCTTGAGGCGCTTCCACGTTTCGGGGCCGGGGATGCCATCAGCACCCGAGCCGCTCCATCCCTGCTTCTTCTGGAACCAGGTGACAGCCCTCTTGTCCGCCACGGTGAACGTGGGGCCAGGGCCCTGCTTGTAACCCTTGTAGCCAGCCCGGACGAGAGCCTTGCCCAGCTCTGTGATCAGAGCAGACCGACGTCCCAGCTTGAAGTACGACGCGCCCGGGAAGGGGGCGTACACCGGCTTCGGCTTAGCGGTGACCGGAGCCTTGGTCGGCTCCAGCTTGCCAGCCTTCACGAGAGCGTAAAGAGCGTCTCCAGGGCAGGCGGTCGCGTAACCGTCTCTGTGCCCCTTGATCTCCTTACCCGTGCCGTGATCACGGAGATACTGGATCACCTCCTTGATAGCAGTCACAGCCGCAGACGAGGGGGTAACGACACCCTTCGTCCCGCCCATCCAGAGGATGGCGTAGTGGGTCCGGTTCAGCGGCTGGGAGCCGTTGGCTCCGGTCCGCTTGCCTAGACCACGACCCTCGAAGATCACACCGTGGTTACACACCGCCCAGTTGTAGGCGACATCGGAGTAGCCCTCGGCGGTGTTCGCCAGATGGGATGCTCGGATAGCCTTCCATCGGTCGTCGCACTTGGAGTGCTCGACCTCTGGGACCGAGGTACCTTCGTAGTGGATCTTCACCCCCTTGACGGGGTCTGTCTGGCTGGGCGCCGCCGAAGCGGGCCAGCCGAGAGTCTTACGGGATACGTACTGCATCAGGTTTGCCACCATTCTTGTTGTATGTTCTGGCCGAGGTAGTCCAGATCGATGGTCACTTGCTTGCGCTTGTCGTTCTCCGAGTGGTAGGAGTTGTTGACGTGGAACACAGACTCGATGTCGTTGACCAGCTCACGGGCCCGCGTCTCAGCGAACCACAGGGCCATCACCGTGTCCTGCTTGGCCTTGGTCTGGGGGAACCAGGTAACGAGCTGTTCGACGAGGGCTTTGGTGCCCTCGTTCTGGGAGCGGGAGGGGAGCCGGATCAGACCCCTGTCCTCCAGCGCACCGTCGAACAGCATGCTCATCGATGCGACGCCGAAGTCGGCGTCGTTCTTGTTGTTGCCTGTGAAGTGCTCTTTGAGGATCGTGCCACGGCTGCCGAGGAAGTTCCTCAGGTCACGGTTCTGCGTGACCATCAGGTTCATCGCGTTCTTCTCGATGACCCACTCGTGCATGTGGTACTTGACGGTCCAGTCCTTCAGCTTGTCGAAGAGGTCGTCCGGCTTCTGGTTGGGGGCAGTCCATACATCAAGGACATACCGCATCCCGGACATTCGATCAACGCCAAGTACGACGGCGGCAGCATGGCCTGTGATGGCAGGGTCGAAGCCCCCCACCACATAGAGTCCGTCCATGCCGTGGGGTCGATGTCCTGGGGCGCCTGGGGACATGAGTCCAGCAGCTCGCATCCCGTCGATACTAGCTGCCACCTTGTTGGCCGGGAAGATCGCATCTTCAACCACCTGCTCCTGCTGGTAGACCATCTTCCAGTTCTGGGCCGACGACGTTGCGCGTCGTCGTGCTAGCGACCTGCCTGAGTGCCAGGGGTAGAGTCCGTCTGCGTTCGCCTCCACCAGTCGTCTTGCTCCGAGCGAGACCGGGGGTCGGTTGGTGACGGGTGCGAGAACAACCCAGTCGTCTGGAGACTCAGCGAACTCCAGTACGGCTGGTTGGGTGAGATAGGTCCAAGGACTCTCTTCGTCCTGGCCATACCACTCTGGCTTCTGGATCTCGGAGTAGAGTTCGACTGGCGCAAGGCGCGTTCCAACGAGGAGTAGAACTCCTCCAGGATACGAAAGCCGGTTGATGACCTCTCGCTGGATCCAGTCGATCTGCTTCTCGAACTCATGAGCGTTCTTACCTGTCACTGTGTCGTCGAGGATGATGAGGTCAGCTCGGTTACCGTAGATCTGACCGTTCATGCCCAGAGCCTGCACGGTAGGCGTAGCCTCACCGGAGTCTCGGGCTTCTGCGTTCACGTAGATAGAGTCGGCGGTCCACGACGCGCTGTTCGCGTCGAACCCGCCCTCAGGGGCGAAGTCGTGCTGGAGCTTCTTGTAGGCAGGGTTCGCACCGGCGAGACGATCCTTGATCGCCCGGAGGAACCGCTTAGCCATCTCCTGGGTCTGTGACACGATGATGATACGGATGTTCGGGTCTTGGCAGATCCGCCACGTCGTATAGTTCACCGTGATGGTTGTGGACTTCGCATGCTCCGGAGGAGTGTTCACGATGATCATACCGGGGTCACCCGGCTTGTAGATCTGATTCGGGTGGAGGTCGCGTGGTTCGCGACCCTCCAGAACGTCGTACCACTGAAGCTGGTGACCGAAGAGCTTGGTGTCCAGGTACTCCTCACAGAACTCGGGGAAGTCTGGTACGTCCTTCTTCCCCGCTTCCGAACCAGCGGTCTCCATGAGACGGAGTCTGTTGTACTCAGCTCGGAAGTCCTTGTCGGACTCTCGGTAGTACTGAACAGCCTGCTTGGTGATACCCAGGTCGGAGATAGCCTTAGCTACAGGGATACCGTTCCTGAGGTACGTGAGGATGGTGTCCTTCTTCTCACGGACACTCCTGTTAACAGGTCTAGCCACTTGTCCTCCTATGCCTGATCCTCTTGACCCTTTGACGCTCCCCGGCCACAGGGCCGGGAGCTGACCAGCGGGGAGAGGTTCCGCGAACGGAGTGAGAGGCTAGTAGATACTGTTAGACACTGTAGGGGCAGCCTTGAAGGGCTGCCCTCCTGTGGTGCTCTCCAGTGGACTCCAGCGAACCGCTTCGCAGGTTCAATGGTTACATATATAGAGAGGGGGCCGACCGGGCCTGACGGACAGGGTCGTTACCAAACCTTTACCAAACTACTTCGGAGCGTAGTCACAGACCGGGGTCTTGGTCTACAGAGCGTGACGGTAGGGCAAGTTTTATGGCACATTTCTAGGGGGTCTCACACACTACCCCCGTGGCAGGGTTTAACAACCCCGGGTCCGATTCGTGGGCCTCCGTCCCTCATGTCCGATCCGTCCGGATGGTCATGGTGCGCACCAGATGGGCATGGTGGGGGATGGTGTGGGCAGGATGGGCCGAGATCCTCCGAGATCATGTGATATGTACTGATAGGCCACGCTATGTGTATGTATGGGCACAGATTGTCCACGATGTGGATAGTTTGCCCATGTTTGGGGTGGGGGACTATGTCCTGTCATGGTGGTGTGTGTATGTCATGACATTGTTGTACCATGGTTTGTACCACACACACGTGTAGGTATAGGGAACGTGCGCACACGCGTACACGTAGGGCTGTGGTGCGATAGCAAACGAAGGAAACACACCGCTACACCATGAGAATCCACGGATGTTTGGCTGATCGACCTTGGATTGTGAGGGCACGCGGCAGGCGTGCCTTGGATGTGCGGACTTCTGTACAGAACGTACGATCTCTGGGTGTGCACAACCTCTCCCCGCCCCGACCTGGCAGTCCCATGATTCTTTGGGGAATCTGGGCGTTTGCTGGGGGTGCCACACCTGCAAACTTAGGTCTACCTAACCATGCTCTGACCTGCGATGCTTGACCGAACCAGTGCAAAGGGTGTCTCTGGTGTTCAGCAAGACGGCCCGCCGGAACGGGGGCCGAGATCCTAGACAACTCCAGAGCACGTGTGAGACAGTCGAGCCATCGCCCTCTTCGGAGGGCGTCACTGGGGCCACAAAGGCCGCTGGTGCGGGGACTGAGCCAGACACCCTTCGGGGCTAAAACGAGGCTCACAAGCGCACACACAGCGCCCTAGGCGCCACCCCATCTGGGGCAGGGCTTGACAAGCCTCACAGACTCTGGAACAGTCAGGGTCAGCACAACGAACGAGATCCCGGCGAGGGGTGGCTTAGCCTATACGGCGAAGCACTCAGCCGCTCACAGGGGTTGGGTGGGACCTTCCTGAAAGCCTGTAACAGGCCGGAGGGCCTGCGGTGAACGTTACTCGGGGTCATAACTCGGGGACGGGACAGCATCCGCAGGAGTCGGAGAACACCAGGGCTGATCTTTGAGAACTCAATAGGGAGCAGTGTGTGAGCTGAACGGCTCGCCGCTAGGGCGTCAGCACATGCTTGACATGTGCCACGTCGCTCAGCTGGACTCCAGGGTGTACCCCAGAGGCGGCTGACACCGAACGCGGTCTAGTAGGTTCACACATAGTCCAATTCCCTGTAAGAGCCATCGGCTACAGGTGGGGGTGTGCCCCCGAGACGACGAACGGCAGACTCTTTGGGTCGCCCCCCGAGCGTACGAACGCACACCATCTGTCCCACCTGTAGCCTCTTGGCTCCGCAGGGACACCGCTTATGCGGTGTCTCAGAGCCTGCAACCTTGTTGCTGGGCGAGAGATGAAGGAGAAGATCATGCAATACACAGTGATCACCCTCGTGGACGGTGACCGAGTGGCCACCAACAGGTTCGTCCTGGTGGAGCACCTCGCATACCACACCGGACTGATCGGTGTGGACCTGATCGAATTCGAGCACTCTCTGAAGACGACAGGCCAGGCCATGCACGTCCAGCGTGACGCTGACGGCGTCACGGTTGTCATCGCACACGAGGAGATCTGATCATGGTCAACGTGCTTCACGTCGCCACCAGCGTTACCGGCGTCACCGTAGGACTCCGTAAGGACGGCTCTCGGGCCGTCCTGTACGACGACACCGACTACATCAAGTGGTTCAGCGCCGAGGAGTTCAGCAGCACGTTCGAGGTGGTCTGATGGATCAGACAGCCAAGATGATCCTCGGCGCCGTTCTCGGCACCGGGATCGGCACTGTGATCGCTATCGCGTTCATGTGGTGGCTGATCGAGTGGAACAGCAGGCGAGACTTGCGTAAGCGGGTCGAACGAGTGAAGAGTGAGTGGTACGACTAAGGACGAAACGCCCTTCGGGGCGTCTGCGGGTAACAGCCCGTACTGATGAGTCCAGTCTGACTCAGGGGAAGGACAACGTCATGACGATCAACCTTACCGCCTCCGTCGTTCGTGAGGGCCTGCTGGCTCTCGTCGAGCAGGAGGGCGAGGACTTCGTCTATGAGGGTGTGAAGCAGCACGACGGCTACCCGAAGTGCGTGTACGTCCGGAACGGTGAGCCTGACTGCATTGTCGGTCGGCTCCTCGCCAACCTGGGTGTGCCCGTGGATCGGCTGGTGGAAGCTGATGAAGATCAGTACATGACCGGCGTCCCTGCGGCCCAGCTTCTCGGTGAACTGAGGGAGGAGGGTGTCATCACCCTTGCCACCGGTGAGGGCGTCGCAAACGCCCTTGCACAGGTGCAACACCTCCAGGACTCCAGGATCGCATGGGGTGCGGCCGTCGACAGCGGCCTTGTGTACCTGAAGTAAGTACCACAGCCCTGACCAGCAGACACTAGGGTGCGAGTCCCTAGCAGGGCACTGGACGCTCATCTGAGCGTCTTTGCATGATGGCTACAGGAGGGCATTATGGAAACCGTGACTGCCTACGACATTGCCACCGACCTGTTTTACATGGTCAAGGATGGCATCGGAGGCACCGTGGCTGACGATCTCAGCGCTCTCCCCGTAACCGGTTACTGGATCGGCGGGGAGGGGTCTGCGCTGGTCTACGACTCGGTTGACGCTGTCGATCGGGGCGAGGTCGGTTGGTGGGTTGGTAACAACGCCCACGCCAGCTACTACGGCGTGTGGGTTGACCAGGAGGACGGTAAGGTGTACTTTGACGCCGTCACCCACATGTACAACCTCGGTCCCGCGATGGATCTCGGAGCCGTTCGAGGCGAGAAAGCCATCTGGGAGATCCACAACAACAAGGAAATTAGGCTTCCGTAGGAAGCCGAGGCGTGCGACTATGTCGCTAAGCGCGTCTCCCCTAGCTAGAGGCGCTGTCCTAGCTGGGTGAGTCAGGGCCGATAAGTAGGCCCAAAGGGTGAGCGGCACACATCAGGGTTCGAGTCCCTGACACCCGCTGGCACGTCAGTGCCTAACCCAAGGGAAATGAGGACACTGTGAACGAGAAGACTCTCATCAGGGTGGTCGGTACGATCTTCGCCCTGATATTGCTACTCGTTGTGGGCTTCGCCGCATGCTCGGC
>Ga0247822_10000046_pt1 | contig 44962 bp, 68 predicted proteins | sample 13C_Cellulose_Da_FD_192423 | JGI IMG/M metagenome (GOLD analysis project Ga0247822, IMG submission 192423) | Soil microbial communities from agricultural site in Penn Yan, New York, United States - 13C_Cellulose_Day30 | ecosystem: Environmental > Terrestrial > Soil > Agricultural land | place...
GGGGTGCGGCCGGAGCCGGAGCCGGAGCGGCGGGAGCGGGGGCGGAAGCGGGCGTGGCGTCGGTCATGGTCGGGTCCGGGTCATTCGACAGCGGCGGCTGCGGCGGCTTCGGCCGCCTGACGGTTGGCGGCGCGGCGCGCCTCGATACGGGGGCGGAAATGATTTACGGCGACCCAGGCGGCGCCCACGGCGGCGGCGGCCGAGATCAGCAGGAAGACGTCGTTGTAGGCCAGGACCTGGGCTTGCTGGCTGACCTGTTGTTGCAAGAGGCGCAGGGCGGCGCCCTGCCTCTGGGCCGCATCGCCGATGGTGTGGGCGTAGGCCCCGCCCAGTTGCTGCAGCCGCAGCACGACCTCGGGATCGCCGAGGTCGATGTGCTCGGCCAGCTGGTTGGAATGATACTTCTCGCGGATGGTCTGGATCGTGCCGACCAGGGCCGAGCCCATCAGGCCGCCGATATTCTGTCCGATGGAAAAGACGACGATGAAGCTGATCATGTTCTTGCCGCCGCCCTGCAAGACCTTGCCGAAGCCGATGATCATGGTCGGGCCGATGAAGAAGGCGGCGGCGAAAGCCAGAAGGGCCTGACTGGCGTAGAGGTTCACCGGGCGGGTCAGCACAGTCGCGTGACTGTCCATGAAGGCGCCGAGCGCGATCAGGGCCAGCGCGATCGATATGGGCTTCCACAGCTTCATCGGGTTCAGGGTGAAGGCGCTGATCAGCGTCCCCGCCGCTGTCGCCAGCAACATCACCCAGAACAGGCCATGCATCTGGTCATTGCCCAGACCCATCTGTTGCAGGAAGCCGACGGCTCCGGTGGTCTGTTCCGACAGGACGATCCGCACCAGGATGATGGCCAGGATCAATCGCACCAGATCACGTCCGGCCAGCCACTTCAGGTCGATCAGGGGATTGGTCCGGTTGTATTCGATCAGGACCGCGGCGGTCAGCAGGACCAGGGCGCCGATCAGGGCCCAGCCGATCCACGCTGCCTCGGTCCACCAGACGATCCGGCCCAGTCCAAGGACGGCGGTCAGCAGGGCCACCCCCGGCGCAAACAGGGCGAAGGTGACAAAGTCCAGCTTCTCGAAGGTCTTGACCCGCTGCGACGGCGGCATCTTCAGGGCGAAGACGGCGGGCAGGGCGATCAGCACCAGGCCCAGATCGAACATATAGACGGCGCGCCACAGGTCGTGGTCCAGCAGGCGGCCCACGCCCAGCCGCGCCAGCGGGATGGCCAGGCTGGACAGGCCGACGCCGATGATGATCCCCTTCAGCCGGTGCTGCGCCGGGAAGGCCTGGATGATGTAGAGGATGCCGAGGGTCGACATGCCCGCCGCCGCGATCCCGGCGATGCCCCGCACCACCAGGGTCGAGCCGTAGTCCTCCAGGAACAGGTGGGCCGCCGCCGTCGCCAGGAAGACCATCAGGATGATCTCGGTGAACAGGCGCAGGCCATACTGCATCCGGAACTTGACCAGCAGCAGGTTCATGCAGGCGTTGGTCATGACGAAGACCACGGGCAGCCAGGCAGCTTCGGTCGTGGTCACGCCCAGCGACCCCGCCAGCAGGGGGATGTTGGCCGTGACCGCGGCATTGCCGAGACTGCCGGTCAGGGCCACCAGAACGCCGACGGCGGCGTAGGCCAGGCGCCAGGCGGTCGAGTGGTCGGGCGTCGCCGGCGAGCCGGGCAGGGCGGGCCGCTCGTGCGGCTTCAGCGTCGCCAGATATTCGTCCCAGGGCAGGTTCCAGTCGCGGCGACTCATGCGCGCCCGCCTTGCGGTCGCACCGCGTCCAGCACCAGTTCCAGCGCGCGGCGGCTCAGTTGATCGCGGTCCGCCGGGCTGACGGTGCGCGACGGCGCCCCCAGCATCAGGGCGATGACGCGGATGTCCTCGACCGTCAGTCCGGCCCGCACCCTTCCCGCCTTCTGCGAAACCGCCAGCGCCTCGGCGCCCGCGCGCTTCAGTCCGGTTCGAATGGGGGCGAGAGCCTCGTCTTTCAGATCGCGAATGGCGCCGGCCAGACCCGCGCTCTGGATCATCAGCTCCACCATCTGGCCAAGAAACCAGAGGAAGACCTCGGGATCGTCCAGCCGCGCCTGGGTGCGTTGATGCAGGTCGTCGATCTGTCCCACGAAGACGGCCAGGGCCAGCTCCGAGCGGTCGGCGAAGTTGCGATAGAGGGTCGCTCGCCCGACGCCCGCCCGTTCGGCGATGACGTGCAACGGCGTCTCCAGCCCGTCGCGCGCAAAGGCCTCGGCGGCTGCTTCCAGCAGCGCCTCGCGGCGTTCGGCGGCGTCTTTTCGCAGGGGACGGGTCATTGAGATCGCCAAGTGGACACTTGTGTCCGCTTAATCAAGACGGATCGGACTCATTCTTTGTTTCAGCCCATGTCGCGGCGGCTGGCAGACGCGCAGCATCCCTCCTCGCAAGCGGAATGCGCCAGAACGGCCAAGGCTGCGTCCGGGGGGCGATGACGATGTCAGAAAGCTGAAGGTCAAGGCGCCGATCAGGCGCTCATCCAGCTATGGTGCGGGTGGCCGGGCTCGAACCGGCACTCCTCTCGGAACAGGATTTTGAATGCTGACTGTTGCGCCCGTTTTCAATGTCTTGCGGCATTTCCGGCGCTATCGCGGCGCTTTGACGAAACCGAGCCCCATTTGAGCAACCCATCCAGCCCCGCCTAGCGCCCCTATGAGGGCGTTGTTGATAAGCGGAACATAACAAGAACAATTGACTCGCTACGAACCCGGTTCGTCGCTAGGTGTCCATCCGGGTCGGCAACCTCGGAGGATGAATATGGACGCGCAACCGAGCGGCCCGGACGAAGCGTTTGCCCGCGACCTGGCTGAACTGGACCGGGAGCTTGCAGCCCGCACCGATCCGCAAATGCCGGAGAAAACCGTCAGCCTTCTGGCTGGACTGGTCGCCGGCATGACCCACGTCGGGCGGCCCGTGCGATGACCGCCGCCAGCGATACCGATCTGGCGGACCTGATGATGCAACTCGCCGGTCTCGACCTGACCAGCGCCGACGGCCGCGCCGGCGCTGGATCTATCCTGAGAGAGATCGAGGCCAGAGCGCCGGGCTCGATCGCCCGGATGCGGGCGGGGTTGGCCCTGCGCCGGGCTGGCTCTTCCCTCCTGGCTGAATCTCGCATCGCGGACGCCTGAAGATGGCCGACGACGAAGACACGCCCTTCTGGCGCGGCATCGATCAGGTGCCCGACGACCGCTTTCCGATAGGCTTGCACCACTTCCCCCTGATCGAAGCGCCCGATCGGGGAGCCCAGATCCGCGTCACCTGCTGCGTCTGCAGGAAGAAGGGGTGTTTCACCGGCCTCGACTTGATCCAGCGATTTCCGGACTGGTTGAACCGCGACGCCTGCGAATGGGCCTGCTCGCTACGCTGTGACAGTTGCGGGGCAAAACGCCTTTCGCTGGCTACGGCCGACGACCCGGGCGCCCACGGGTTCCGGGAAAGCACCCGCGACACGTCAGAGGTCGTTCGCATCAGACGCCTGTTGGCCTGGCTTCCGCAGGGCGACCTGCGCCTCGACGACGTGGCCTATCTCCTTCGCGATGTGAATCACGTCCATCTGCGCGATGCCGGCATGCCCGACGAGGTCGTGCACCTGTTTCGCTATGGCGGCCACCACTGCGGTGACTACTGGCCCAGGTCGCGCCGGGCAGCCGCCAGCCACTGACCCGTGGGCATGAACCCGCGATACCAGACCTGGTCATCGGCGCAGTGGATGAGCCGGGCAGGCACCGTCGCCGAGTTGCAGGCTCAGGGCTGGCCCGTCATGGCGCGTTGCCTGACCTGCAATCTGGAAATGGACGTCCGCCTCGATGTCCTGTTGCGCGAGCGCGGGCCCGAGCTCTCGCTCTGGGGGCGGTCCGCTCGTTGCCGCAGTCGCCGCTGTCAGGGCCGGATGTATTTCTGGACCTTTCCGCCACAGGCCGGCGGCAAGGCCGTCGAGATGTTCTGACGGAACCAATCCCGCCGACGGCGCCTGAATCTCCCTCACAGGAGGCCGACATGAAGAAGCTGGTTCGGGCCCAGGCGGGCGTCAGGCTTGAGCGGATCGAGCATCTCGCCGCGCGCCAGAAGCGAGAGAGCTTCTTCCGGCTGACCACGCACCGGAATACGCCCGCGCGCATGATCATTGATGAGGCGGAAGCCCAGCGCGCCTTTGCCCGCGAGGTCACCGCCTCTCTGGAGGATGAGGTCGTTAAGGGCCTGATCAAGCGAGGCGTGCTGGATAACTGACAAAAAGAACCCCTCGCTGATCGGGCGAGGGGTCTAGTGCACATCATCGAAGAAGAGGAAGACGCCATCCAATGTGACGGCGCTACCTTTGCCGAACGACCGCTTGCGGCAGAGGTTCCAAAATCGGCTTTCGACCCGTAGCGGACGTTCCGAACGTCCGCTCTGTCTCGATGGACTGGAGTGAGGGTCATCTCAGGCAGGCTGTCGGAAGCCTTTGGCGATCCAGCGGACGGCTCGGACGACACCGACGCCCACAAGATACCAAACGAAGGCCCACGCAATCACCGTGCAAGCCTCCCGGAAGGCATCGGAGAACTTACCCCATTCCCATAGATAGCCTTGGCCATAGCGATACGTTCGCATGCCTTCGTACCAGATGTACGAAGCCAACAAGGCAGAGGAGCCGATGTATATGCCACCCAACACGCGAACGATGCGGTTGAGGCCCTCGCCCCAGTTCAAGCGCGTCTCCCCAGACGGACTAGGTCGATCGCGAACCAGATTACGAAGGCTGGCGTGTAGTGCAGGAAGGCCTTCCCACCATCCCATAACCCGCCGTCCGCAAAACCCGCGCCGCCCACAATGATCGCTGTGACGTAAGCCACGCCGTAGGCCCATAGCCGACGTCGTGACTCTGGCAGTTTGCCAAACTTCTTGAACAGCCAGAGCCATAGCCTCGTCCAGAGATAGACGAAGATCAGCGCGCCGACGATAACACCCAGCCAATATGTCATGCGCCCCCCGTGACCGAGGTACATTCGCAGAACCTTGAGATCTTGCAAACTGGGTCAGAGATTATTCACGGGCGTGAATGACGGCGCCTTGGTGGTCATCTGAGCGCCGACTCAGATAGACGGCTTGGCATGACCCCCGATGACCTGACCGCCGCCCTGGACGCCATGCAGCAGGCCGCTGGCGACAACACTGACATGTTGCCCGGCCTGATCGAGGTCAACAGCACCGAATGGTGCGAAGCCCTTTACGTGATCGAGCGCACAGCCAAAACACTGGACGAGGGCATCCGCCATAGAGGCGTCAAGGTTGCTGTCTCTTCGCTGTTCACCACCAGAGTTCTGACCCGCGCCGAGGCGGGAGAGCGTGGCGCGCCCTATCGCGACATGGAGCCCGCCTGACACCGAATCGTGGAATCCTTTTCCTGCCCCCTGCATTCAGACAGAGAGGAGCTGCGAATGACCGAACCCGAACAGCATCGCTATTTCGCCTACGCCGAAGGCCTCGGCCGGGCCCACGGCCACGTTCTGGAGGCTGGCAGTTTTGAAGCGGCGGCCGTCGGATATACCGAACTCTACACCCCGCCTGTCGACACCGAAGACGAGATCCGCGTCTTCGTCGCGGATCTGGACGGCGGGCAGGAGCACTGCTTCGTCATCGATCTGAGCGACGGTCAGGCCGAACCCTGCAACTGATCCCAGGGAGCGAATCAGCGGGTCTGGTGTTGACTCGGCGGCGCACGCGGCGCCGCCCGGAGGTCCGACATGGCTTATCGTCCCACTTGGCAGGGACACCTGCGCCTCTCTCTCGTGACCTGCCCGGTCGCGCTCTACACGGCGACCAGCTCGGGCGGGGAGGTGCACTTCAACCTCATCAATCCTGAGACCAACAACCGCATCCGCATGGTGACGACGGACCCGGACACCGGTCCCGTCGAACGTTCGTCGCTCGTCAAGGGTTATGCGGTGGCGAAGGACGAATACATCCTTCTAACCGACGAAGAGATCAAGTCGGTCAAGCTCGAGAGCACCAAGACGATCGACATCGAGCGCTTCGTCCCAGAGGAGGAGATTGATCGTCTCTATTGGGACAACCCCTATTATCTGGCGCCGGCCGGAGCGCTCGCCGAGGAGGCTTTCGGGGTCATCCGCGAGGCCATGCGATCCGAAGGCAAGATCGCCTTGGGCCGTGTCGTCCTGTCGACGCGTGAACGGCTGCTGGCGCTCGAGCCGCGTGATCGAGGCATTCTTGCATACTCCCTCCGCACGCGCGGCGAGGTACGGGCGGCGCGAGAGGTCTTCGGCGCCATATCGGACCAGGCGCCCGACCCGGCCATGGTCGACATCGCCCGCCGTATCATCGAGCAGAAGGCCGGGCCATTCGATCCCGACCAGTTCATCGATCGCTACGAGGAAGCGCTGAAGGCTCTGATCGCCGTCAAGCAGAAGGGCCATAAACCTGTGCGCGCGGCCGAGCCCGAGGACACGGACGTGATCGACCTGATGGCCGCCCTGCGCGCCAGCCTCGAAGGCAGCGCCGCACCCCGACGAGCCGCAACGAAAGGCCAAGCGACGCCGGCCAAGCCACGTCGAGCGTCGCCGCGCCGAAGGGCGGGTTGAACGAAAAAGGCCCGCCCCGGCGAACCGGAGCGGGCCTTGACGAGTGGGCGACCCTGCTAGGCTCGCGACCAGCTCAGTTATGCAGCGGCGCTCAATGCTTCTGCATTTACCGCCGCATCCGCAATTGTCGTCAGGTCTTCATCGGTCCGGGACTCTTCCTGCAGCGTTTCGTCCAGGAGCTTTACGGCATCCGGCAACCCCATCACCTGCGCCCATCGCTTCAAAGTGCCATACCGGGTGATCTCATAGTGCTCCACCGCTTGGGCCGCGGCTAGCAGGCCGGCGTCCAGCGCCGGAGAGCCCTTGTATTCCTCAATGATCTCATCGCCCTCGGCCAGAATGCCCTCAATGGCGTCGCACGTCTTTCCGCGCGGAGCCTTGCCGATGATCTCGAACACTTGCTGAAGGCGCTCGATCTGGCCTTCGGTCTGTTCCTTATGTTTTTCGAATGCAGCCTTGAGTTCGGGCGCTTGCGCCGCACGAGCCATCTTTGGCAACGACTTCAGGATTTTACGCTCGGCGTAGTAAATGTCCCTGAGCGTGTCGTGAAACAGGTTGTCGAGCGTCTTATCCGCCATGTTGTCCTCCATATTGGTGGGAGGAGAAGAGCCTGCTCGGAAGCTTGTTCCATACACCAACGCTGATGAACCCCGGCGCGGCTGGGTCAACGAACTTGACGTTCCGGTCTTCGCCCATGCGTAATGCGGTTCTGTACGGTCGACCTTTACAGGAGGAGGCAATGCAGCGGAGGCCAACCGACGAACTCTGCCAAATCGCACGATGCGGCGGCAGCATCGTGCTCTATGCCGACACACGCCCAACCCAAGACCTCATTCAGATCGCGATGGATTTGAGGCATGGAGCCACGCTCGCTCTTAGCGGCATGGCGATGCGCCCTGTCGAAGACCTCCGCAGGATAGCCGAGGCCGCGCCCGGCCGCGTGTCCTTCGCCGGCTAGGCCGTTCTTGGAAGGGATGGCGACATGAGACGCATTGAGCGCTCGCTCGAAGAGGTCGAAGCTTTCGCCGCGCTGTTGACAGGCCCGCTCGGACAAACCCTCCGCGCGGCCGGCGTGATCGTCGAGCGGCGGATGCGCCAACGAAAGCAGGCCTGGACCGATCTGGAGGATCGAGAAGTAGTCGATCTCTTCATCTCATCGTTCATGCAAACAGTGCTCGATTCCTCTCACCACGTCGGTCGGGAAGTCGTGGAGGCGACGCTCGCCGCTATGGCCAGCAGTGTTTACATGGAGATGGAGTCAAACGCGGGCGGCAGCTCGTCGATAAACTGAGGCCTGAAGCGACGAAAGCCCGCCACCCCGAAGGATGGCGGGCCTAATAGCGGAGCCTGAGGGCTCAACACTGAATGACCATCGGCGGGACCGAGGGTCATTGCTTTTCGCTGTGGAACTAGCCGGGTCGAGGTCGGATATCCGTCTTCGGACACCCCGCCTTCGCGACATCCGCCCGTTCCCATCCGCGTCGCCCCCAGGCCCGCGCCTCGGCGTCGCTCGTCAGATGGTCACGCGTCGTGTCCGCCTCGGCAGGCGTGGCCGGCGCTACGATGCTCCCGTCGACGGGCGGCTCGGCCTCCAGCGGCGCACACAGGCGCGGGTCGATGGCGGCTGGCGCGAGCGGCGCGATGGGTTCAACCGGCAGGCTGGAGCGCGCGCCGCAGCTCGTCAGGATCAACGAGGCTGCGAGCAGGGCAACGGTTCTCATCATAGGTCGGCTCCTTGGTGACGATGCGCTCGATGACGCGAGCGGATTGGCGGGCTTCGGCGACGCGCGCGGCACAGCGATCGATCTCGCTGGCCACAGCCTCGATGGCGTCGGCTGTCTCCTGCCGACGAAGGGTTTCGGAGGCGTCGAACTGCGCCTTCCAGTTGCGGGCGGTCCGCTCATGCTCACCAGCAACGCGCTGCCAGCCAGCCACCTCCTTGGCGGCGCGGCCGAGGCGGTCAGCCGGTCCGACACCGGGCATGAAGTGCCAGAGAACGGCGCCCACGACCGCCACCGCGATCCATGGCAGGAAGGGGACCAAGGCGCGGCCCAGGGCGCGAACGACGACGGACGCCGAGGTCAGGAGGGTGCTCATCGGACCAACTCAAAGTGCGGCCCGTCGGTGAAGACCTTCTTCCCGGCCTTCCGACGCGCGGCGCCAAAGGCTTCGACGGCCGCCTTCATCGCGCCGGGCGTCCCGGCTTTGATATCAGCCATGTCGATCCAGGCGCCGCCCCAGCGGACGGCGACGCCCAGTTCTCGCGCCGCCTGCCAGACGGCGGCGGCGATCACATAGATCGGCTCCCACTCCCAGCGCATCTTGCCGTTGATGAACGGGACCAGGTCGACCGCATGGCCATACCCATCGGCCTGCGGCCGGTGTTTCGAGTTCAGGGTCTGGGAGACGCCGGAAGAGACGTAGCGCTTCTGCTCCTCCAGCGTCCGCAGGCCGTCGTGAACGCTGAAGTCCTGCGCGGTGATTCCAATGGCGTGCTCGACCACTCGTACGAGGTCGGGATGCACGCCCTTAAGCTCGGCGCGCGACTGCGCACCAAGGCGATAGGCCATGATGGTCTCCAGTTCAGGTTGTGGGGAAAGGCGAGCGGCCAAATGCCCGCATGCCGGGATGGCGGTGCAGCTGACTCGCGTGTAGATAGTCGGCAGCTATGGGGAGCGTGCAGTGAGCCGGGACGATTCACATTTCATGGAGCCGCTGGAAGCTCTCCGCCTCCAGGCTCGAACCTCGCCCGGCGTTCGTCAGGACGACGAATGGCGCCATGAGTTGATAGCGGCGATCGCGGCTGCCCGTGCCTGCGGCGTAAAGTCAGAGGTGCTTGCCGACTACGAAGAGCTTCTCACGTCATGATCCGCAGAAGAGCGGAGCAGGGCCTCTTCCTCGCCCTTGTCGGAGCGACGGCCATTTTCGTCATTCTCAGCGCGGTTGTGCTCGCAAGAGGCGTGGCGGCCCTGCTTTAGACCGGAACCACTTCGCGGCGAGCGTGTTTTGATGGCGCCATTCTCCGGGGAGGAGAATAGCTGACGGCCCGGCAGCGCAACGGCCCCCCATGCGGCGCTCCGGGCCGTCTCCTATCCCGCTTCTGACTTGGCTTTGGCGATCTCGACTTCGGCCGTCTGCTTGCCGGTCTTCGCCACTTCCCACGCCTTGCCGATGTAGAGGGCGCCGACGCCGGCGAACACGCCGCCGATGAAGATGGCGCCGTCGTTCCCGTTCTCGACCCGATAGGCGATGACGATGGTGGCCCAAGAGGCGGCGAACGAGGTGGCGATGATGGCGAAGGGCCGGGCCAAGTCACCAATGAAGCCCTTGATCCGTTCCAGACGAGTGGCAGGCGGCTGGATAGGGGTGTCGGTCATGCGATCTCCTCCGATCGACGCAAGGACGAGATCACCTGCTGCAGTTGCCGGATCTCGCCTTCCTTTTGCTCGGCTTTCTCCAAAGCGGCGTCGCGCTCGCGGCGCACGCGATCGAGGTCGCCGGTCAGCTTCCTGACTTGTCCGTCCAGTGCCACGGCGCGATCATGGGCTGCGGCGAGGTCGGCCTCGAACGTCACGGCCACACGCTGGAGACGCTCGATTTCTTCTCGAAGGCCGCTCGTAACCTCGGTGAAGGCCGACGCCGTCGCAGTGATCACCGCCGCCTCACCTGTCGCGTGGGCATTGGCGGCCGTGGCGTCGACGGCGCGCCGCGATGGACGTTGAACCCAGGCGGTCAGGACCCCGCCGAGGCCTAGGGCCGTCAGAAGCGCGACAACCCCCTCCCACGACGCGAAGGGCATGCCGATGTGATGGCCTGCGGACATGCGGGCTCCTGTGTGATGGGGAACTGAGTTTGGTTAAGGGCATTCGGCAGGGATGCAGCTTGCCAATGACATCGTCGTCGGACTGACCCTGGTCGGCGCCTACTTCTTCATCGTCTGGTGCGTTGGCCAGGCGAACGAGGCGCCCCGGCGTTTTGCCCGCAAAAGGCGAGACTGACGAACCGGGTTCGTCAGACGGGCCAGCCGGACGTGATGTCCACCGACCCCGGCTCCTCGGCCGCGACGATCAGCGCCGTCAGCGCCTCCTCGCGGTCGAAGCAGGCCTGAATGTGGGTGCGGATGGCGATGCCGTAGGCCACGACCTGTTCGAAGGTCCAGAGCCGGAACTCGTTCTGACCCAGCTTCCAGACCGTGGCGCCCTCTGGCGGGGCGATCTGGGCCGCGACGACAAAACCGGTGACGGCGGCAAGGGCGCTGTCGGCCGGCGCATTGGCGACGCCGTCATAGGTGAAGGCCTGCGACTTCTGCCAGCGGAGGGAGGCCAGCGCAGCGAGGCGCCTCTCAATGGTCGGCCCCTCCGGCTCCGCCAGAAGCACAGGCGCCGTACCCTTGGCGAAGGACAGGGCGCGGGCCAGAGGGGCAGGCAGGCCAGCAGGGAAGATGGCTTCGTCCAGCTCCACCCGGGCCAGAACATCGGCGACCTCAGCCAGCTTGGCGCCGACGAGGGCTTCGACTTCGGATCGTGATTGCATGGTGTCCTCAGGTGCTTTCTGACAGGCCGACATTGACGAAGGCCGAGCCGGTGTTGCCGTTGGCGTCACGCACGGCGCAGGCGAACCGACCGCCCTTCACCTGTCCCAGCGCCACGCTCGTCGTGAACGCGGATTGGTGTTGGAACGGGGAAGAGGAATCCGAGCTGCTGCTGTTGGTCGCGGTGATCGTGCCGTCGCCGTCGACGAAATAGACGTCGAAGGTGACGGGGCCGGTGGCGCCGAACGCCTCGAAGGTCACCAGCGGCGTGATCACGGTCCCGGCGCCAACGCGCGAGTTTGCCACCGTCCGGTGAGAACAGGTCACCCGGAACTGCGCCCCCGAGACGTTGTCGAAGGCATAGGGGGCGATGGTCATCCGGCCGTTGTAGCCATTGCCCGTCGTCATGGCCGACAGCGCGATCCCCGTGGGTCCCCACCATTCCAGCAGGTTGGACGTCGCACCGAACGGCGCACCCAGGGCCATCACCCGAACGCGGCCGCCGACCGTGGTCTGGAGCGTGTCGGTCGCATCATCGAAGACGGTGTTGTCGCCCCAGTAGATCCACGGCGCGTCGAGGGCGATGGCCGAGCCGAGCGAGGACGAGACCAGCTTGAACCGGGCCGGCTTCCCGCCGGATGCGGCGGCGACCAGTTCGAACTTGGCCAGCGCCGCGCCGGTCTCCAGATCAACGATCGCCAGCGAGTTCTGGGTGACGGACGCCTCAAGAGCCGGGATCGACCCCGCCGCGATCTCCTCGGGCGTTGCCGGCCGGAACTGCAGCCGGTGCAGCGTCAGGTCCTTGGCGCTGTACGCCCCACCCGAGAACGACGCCAGGTTGGTGTAGAAATAGCCTTGGCAGGTCGTTGGCGTACCAGCCGCCCCGCCCAGGGGCGCGACGGTGAACATCTTGGACCCGCGATAGGTCACGCCCGGCGTCGTCGTCGGGTGATTGATCGCCAGATCGACCGTGGAGCCGTAATAGCCCGTGGTCCGATTGGCGCGGAACTGAACGCCGAACCTCTTCAGGTCGCCGCTGTTCACCGTCACCTGATACTCGACGACCCAATGCAGGGCGTCCGACGCCGGCGCAAAGCCGGCCGCCACGATGGGGAAGGAGGCGTTTCCGGTCCCCGGATCGACCAGGCGCATAGCCTTGTCGCCGTAGATGACGCCCGTCGTTTGTCGGGAGATCGTCAGACCAGTGGGCGCCGCGACGTTGTCAGGGCGCGCGTTGCCGGCGGGCCAGAGGTTGAAGGTGGGGTCGAGCCGAACGCCTCCCTGTCCGTCCAGAATGGCGGCCATGGACGTGCTCAGCCTGTTGTTCTGCTCCTCGCGGATCACCGTCTCGCTGGCCTGCAAGGCTTCCAGCGCGGCAAGGTCGGCGTTCAGGCCGACGATGGTCGGGGCGGTCGGGATGACGTTGCCCGCCGTCAGATCCCCGGCCACGAACCCGCACTTGATGCCCGGTTCGCTCTTGGCGCCGTTCTTCGCCACGTACTGGAGAGAGACGCAGTAGGTCTGCCCCGGCGTCAGCCCGGCGACTTCATACCGGCCGTCGGTCCGAGGAGAACCTTCATAGCCATCTGTCCAAGGCCCGGCCGCGCTAGGGCCGTGCTTGATGATGACCCCGACAATGTCAGACGTCTCAAGCGGCAGATCGATGACGAAGATCGGCTGAGAGACCCCGCCGCCGCCGGGCGGCTTGGGCACGACAGACCAGTCCTCCGGCGCCGGGGGGGGGACGTATTTCGGATCGACTGCGGACAGCGATGGGGAAGGCGGCGGATTGGCGGCCTGCCCCAGAGCCCAGGCATGCTTGCCGTCGCTCTCCGAGCGCAGTTCCAGCGTCACGCTCGCGGCCTGATGGTTCGTCGGCGCCCGGCGCACCAGGAACTTCTGGTTCGCCAGACCGAGTTCCGGCACGTCCACGGTGATGCAGTCACCCGGATGGACGTGCATCAGATGCGCCTTGGAGGGCAGCTTGGCTGTCAGGCCCTCGCGCAGGTTGGCCAGGGCATAGGCCGCCAGTTGGCCAGCCTGCTTGGCCTTGCGGACGTGAACGAACTCGATCTCCAGCGAGCGCGGCTCGTTGCGGTCCTCGGTCCGATAGACTTCCGACGTCACCTCGCCGGCCGGGACATACTCCCAGCCGTGCACCTCGGACTTGTAGCGGGGGATGATCGTATTCTTGCGCTCGCGGCGCGGCGTCAGCGGCCGGATCTCGGCGGCGCCGATCAGGTCGGCCCGCGTATAGGTGTAGGTCGAGACGCGCGGCATGTTGATCATGACGCTGATCTGCGCGCCGCGGTTGATCGGCTCGCCGCCGCCGGCCTGCAGCATGGCGATCAGGGTCTGGAACTTGCCGTCCGTCGTCGACCATTCGCCCGAGATGACCCAATCATTCGCAGCCGCGACGTTCATGCCCTCGACAAAGGCGGGAATGTCGATGGCCGCGTCCGGCGCGCCGATGCCTGCGATCCGCTTGGTACGGTCGATCGAGCCGTCAAGGTTCAGCTTGAAGTGGCCACGGACCCACGCCAAGGCATGCGCATAGGGGCATTCGCTCCACTCCCACGTCCGCCAGTCGTAACGGCGCTGGGGTCCGCTGCCACCCGGATAGGTGCTGTCCTTGCGCGGGTCCCACAGCTTCATCCAGCGGCCGATCCAGCGCGGGTCAGGCACGCCGTTGGTGAAGACGTCGCGGTCCTCGACGTTCTTGGCCAGCACCATGGTCCAGAAGGCGAAGGCGGTTTGCGGAGCCGCGTTCGACGCGCCCCAACCGGTCAGGGGCGGGTTGCCGTACTTCAGTCCAACCGGCGGGAGCAGGGCTGCGTCGCCGGGCAGGCCCAACGTGGTCTTCTGCCACATGTCCGCGAAGTAGTAGCCGACCGCCTCATTCTGGGGGCCGGTGAAGCTGACCGCCGCGTCATCCGCCCGAAACTCGGTGATGGCGTCGATGGGACCCAGCGACAGAGCCACGCCCAGCGACAGGGCGACGTTCTTGTAACCCCAGGTCGCCTGAAACACCTTGTTGCCGCCCAGCGCCGTGTAGCCCATGGCGCCGCGAACCGGGGCCTTGGGGTCCGGCTTGAAGTCCAGCGTCGTGCCCGACGACGGCGTGTTCGGCCGCATCAGAGCGGCCGCCGCCGTGGACAGGGCCATAGAGGCGGCGAACTTCAGCCCGGCGGTTGCAACCGCCGTCGCCGCCGTTCCGGATATTGCGCCCGCCGTTGCGGCTGAAACGACCGTCGCCGTGGCTGCAACAGCCGAAGACCACGCGGAAGCCGCCCAGGCGACGGCGGCGGGAAGGGCTTGCGGCATCAGACAACCCTCCATGCGGCGCCGTGTTCGATGTTCACCAGTTCGCCGCAGACCCCGTCGAGGAAGCCCAGCACACGGTCGCGGTGCAGCTTCACCTGCATGGCGTCGCCCATGTCGCCGTCGCCCGCGACGCAACAGATGTCGCCAATGCGCGCCTCGGCCGGGCTGTCCCAACGGGGGAAGTGTCGGTCCATAATTTCCGACAGCGAGGACACCCCCATGCGCGTCAGGGCGCGCCGGGCGCCGACCGGTGTGGAATAGGCGCCCGCCTTCAGCAGCGACGGCTTGAAGCCGAGACCCTTCAGGTGGAACGCCAGCATCCGGGCGCAGTCCGTCGTTCCCAGAACCAACGGCTGTCCGTTGAAGCGGGAGAAGGTGGCGTTGGTCGCGGCCACCCGAAACTCAAGTTCAGTCATACCTGTTGCTGCACCACGCTGCCGCCGCCCCCGCCGATGGAGCCGCTGCCGCCGCCGTATGACCCGCCGGACCCGGATGATGGGCCGTTGTAGCCCCAGTACATCTGCCTCCCGGCATTGGTGACGTCCCGGAAGGCGCGAGCGCCGGAGCCGTAGAGCGAAGTCCAGAAGGCGTCATTCCAGCGATGGCCCTCGTTGTCGTCGAACAGCCGCTCCCAGATCGACGCCACCTCCAGCTCCAGCAACGACGCGTTCTGGGCCGGGTTGAAGCCGGCGGCGTCCAGTTCGCCGACAAAGCGCGGGTCCGGCTCGCCGATGATCTGACCCGTCTGTGGGTCCACGACGGCGGCATAGATGCTGACGGGCGAACCCTGCGCGCCGGGCGCCGTCAGGGCGGCAAGCGCGGCATTGCCGGTCGGCAGCAACTGGACCAACTGGCGCGGCGCCTCGGTGCCTTCGCCCTCGGTGAAGTCACCGAACCCGGCGATCTTCCCGAACTCGGCATCCTCGCCCCGGAACACCTCGGCGCCCCAGGTGACGAAGCCCGATCCGTCCAACAGCCGGATCGTCCGGCCGGGCAATTCGATCCGCAGGAGATGAACCAGAAGGGGATTGCGCGAGCTGAGCGCCGTCAGCATGGCGGGCGACATGGACATCAGGCGCGCTCCATGATGGTGAAACGGAAGGGCAGGTATTTCGACCGGCTGGTCTGCCAGGACTGTTCGTTGCCCTGGATGAAGCCCTCGATCAGGGGCTTCTCGAGCTCGACCACGGCGCCCGCCGGCGGCTGGGCGCGCAGCATGGGCTCGAACTGCAGGGTCGCTGTTCCGCCGCCGCTCACGACCACATCCTCGACCGCGACCTGATAGAGGTAGGACTCGCCGCCGACGATCATGGAGAAGAACTTCCCCTCCTTGATCACGTCGCCGGGGATCAGGCCGCTGAGAGGCAGGACGGTGCCGGAGGCTCCGGCCGAGGCCACGACCGGCGCGCCGTATGACCGGGGCTTCACGCCCGGCTCGGGAAAGGCCAGCCGCACCGTATCCTTGAGGCCGCGCACCAGGCGCGACAGGTACTTCATGCCGTGCTCGGCGTACTTGGCAGGGTAGGTCTCGACATCGATGGCCCAGCGGTCCCCCATTCGCAGGATGCGCGACTGCGGGCCGCCCAGCACCGGCGTCTGATCGACGCCGAAGCTGACATAGCGCGGGACCGCCTCCTTGATCGGAGGGCAGGCGGGAAGCTGGATCATCCGATGAGGCTCTGTCTGCGGCGCATGGCCTGGGTGCGCTGCTGGTCCTGCGAATAGGCGACGCCGGTCGCCGTGGTCTGGACGGCGACCTGACCGGACAGGGCCTGCACGCGCGGCACGAACATCGCGCCTTCGTCCACAGCGAGACGGACGATGACGGGCTGTGCCCGCGCCATCTGCGCCTGTTGGGCCCGCCCGACCGCCGCGTTCACGCTCGGGATAATCGTGCCGCTCGTGTTGGGCACGAAGACCTCCGGGCGCCGCTCGCCGATCAGGACCGGGAAGCCTGCCGTGGCACTGCGGCCAGTCGCCGCCTTGCGCCCGCCAGTGAACATCGAGGCGAAGGCGGAAAGCCAGTTGGCTCCGCCTCCGGCCCCGCTCTTGCCCATCTGCGCGAACAGGCTGGACAGAAGCTGCTCGACCCCGTCCCACGCCGCATCCTTGAACCGGCGCCCGGCCTCCTCCCAGATGTTGTCCGAGCGCAGTACCGAGACGATGTTCGAGGCGATGGTTCGTCCGTCCTCGGCCGCCGCCAGGGTGTCGAACTCGCCGCCGGCCATCGCTCGCGCTTCGGCCTCGGTCGCGGCCAGCTTCAGGCGCAGGATCTCGAGCGTGCGCTCCTCGATGAACAGCCGCCGCTCGGCCGTGCGAATGGCGCCGTCCGCGCCGCTGATGCGGGCCAGTTCCGCCTCATAGCCCAAGCGGTCCAGAAGCTGATCGTTCAGAAGCTGGGCGTAGTCCGCGTCGCGCTCCATCTGGCGGCGACGCCCCTCCAGAATGTCGTCGATCTGCTTCTCGGCCTTCTCGCGCTCCTCGGCCGCCATTTCGGCGGCGTTGATGTAGGACAGGTGCTCAACCGCCCGGGCGCGAGCGTCAGCATATCCGGCGGCTTCATACTGGGCCGTCATCTGGGCCAGCGTCTGACGCTCCTCGGCCGCCTTGATAGCGGCCTCGTTGCCGGAGGCGCGGGCGAGGTCGACGGCCTGCTGAAGGCTCAGGGCCTCACGGGCTTCGGCCCGGCGTTGTTCAGCAGCTTCCTCCGCCCGTCGGCCGGCGGCGCCAGACCGACCGTTCGAACCACCGCCGCCGACTGGCGTCTTGTCGGCCTCGCTAAGCTTGAACTCAGGCGCGGTTGCCACGGCAGCGTCGACGGCGTCCGTCACCGCCTTGGCAGCAGCTTCTGCACTTTCCTCACTTACTCGGCGGACTTCCGCAGCGGCCCTTGCGACGCGCTGCTGCGCGCCTTGGACTCGCCTGCTGCTCGCCCCTTCGCGCTGGAGCCGCGCCAAACGATCTTGCTCGAATTTTAGGGTCCGCGCGGCGAGATCGTTGTTGCGTTCAGGGGCTGGCGTAAAACTGGAAGCGCCGACAGCGGGGATGGCGATCAGGCCTGCACGAGCCGCTGCTATACCTGCGCCTGCACCAAGGGCCGCCGCCCCAGCCGTACTTCCCCCAACCGCCGCCATAGCCGCGCGCGCCGCCACGGCCGCCTTGATCAGGTCAGACAGGCCTTTGATGACCATAGCAATAGGGCCACCGGCGGCGACAAGAGCAAGCAGACCGAGAGCTGCCGCCTGGGTGCCCGTGGGCAGGTTATTGAACGCCGTCAGCACGTCTGCAGCCCAACCCAGAACCTCAGTCGCGACGGGCAGAAACTGCTTTCCGAACTGCTCTGCCGTCCGGGTGAACTCCGTCCGCATAGCCTTTTCTTTTTCGGTGACGTTGTCCGCCTCGCGCGCAACTTGACCCTGAACTTCGGCCGTCTGGCGTAGGATGATATTGGCGCGTGCCGTCACCTTGGCGGCTTCGCTGGCCTCCTGCGCATTGCCCTTGAATCCAAGACGCAGCAGCTCCGCTTTCACGGCGGTTTCGTTCAGGACGACGCCGAACCGCTTCAGCGGCTCGGTCTCGCCGGTGATGCCGGACATGACCGCACGAAAAGCCTCAGCGTCCCCCACATCACGGAAGGCCGCCAAGTCGAGAGATCGGCGCTGGAGTTGGTCAGTCACGCTCAAGGCTTGGCGAGCCTCGACGCCGAGCGCGGTCATCACCGAACTCATCTGCGTGAAGTTCTCCTTCACGTCCGTCTCGAGCCGGTTGAACTCCTTCGAAACCGCCGACGAAGCCGTCGAGGCCTCCTTGGGCATGTTACGGAAGGTCTGCTGGAAGGCGCCGTCCACGGCCTCGGCGCGCTTGGCGGCCTGATACGACAGGGCGGTGATCGCACCCAGGGCAAGAGCCGACGCAGTTTGGACCGGGGCGGCGAAATTTCCGAACTTCGAACCAAGCTGGGACAGGTTCTTATCGAGCTGTCGCTGTCGGCGTTCAATGGCGTCAGCGGTCTTGTCGAAGTTGCGCTGACCGCGTGCCAGCTCCTTTTCCATCCGCCTGAAGTCGGCGCTCATCGTCAGCACGAGAGCTTCCAGTTGATCTCTGGCCATGCAGCCCCCACGAAAAAGGGCGGCTCCGAAGAACCGCCCTGCTGAAATCCATCAGTAAAAATCTAATCGGCTCGCGAGACCCAAACCTCCTCGGCGCGGGCCCTTTCAGAACCGCAAAGCATAGGCGTGAGGGTACGGTAATCGTCGCACCACTCGGCAAAGGCGATGATCCCGTAACGGCCATCGACCCGCACATTGGCCAGGTTGGCCAGCCCCGCGGCGGTCATTTCGCTCCAGACGATCTTATCAAGCTCAGCTTTCGTCCACGACAGCGTCACAACCGGCGCCTCGCTCTTGCGACCGTAGGCATCGACGAGCCGAACCCGCACAGACACCGGCACATCGGATGCTCGCAGCTTCGCTCTCAGCGCCACCTCACCGGCTGCTGAAAAAGCATCCTTTGCAGCGTCCACCATTACTGGACCGACTGTCGGGGCAGACTCACTGCAACCCGCAACCAAGCCCGCAACGCATGCCACCAACAAACCCCTCATCATCTCCCTCCCGAAGCTGTTCAGGGAGAGCCTATCACGAGTGCTTGGCCATCAAGGCGTCGTGTTCATCGTTTGATAGGCTGGCGACAGGCTCTTCGCCGGTGCCGTTCGCCTTGGCCCACGCCTGGACCGCCGCGCCGAACTCCCAGAAGGTCATGGCGTCAATGTCGCGGGCCGACAGGCCTAGGACGCCGATGCCGGTCCCATAGATGCCGGCGAAGCGGATTTTGCCTTGCGGGAGCGGGTCTTCTTCGGCGCCCCCGCCTTGGGCTTTTCCAGCACTTCATCCTCGGCACCGACCAGCCAGGCCATCAGCACCGCCTGGGCGATGGGGATGAACTGGCGCTTGGGTTCGGGATCGATCCACTTCTCGACCAAGGCCTGCGCGTCGCGCTGAGTCATGCCCGCGCCGACCAGCCCCTGAATGATCGGCTCGCGCAGGTCGTGGTCCTTCCACGATCCGTCGAACAGGCGGTTCAGGATGAACTGCGGACCCGCATCGCAGGCGTCCTGCAGTCGTCGGACGCACCCGATCGGGGAGAGGTCGAACGACCGCCTCTCCCCGGCGAAGTCAACGCGGACTTCGGTTTTCAGGCCCATCAGGCGCCGCCGACGTTGGCGCCGAAGGTGGCGGTGACTTCGCCATCCGACGACAGCGACATGGTCGAGGCGACCTTCTGACCCTCGTCGCCGGTGATGTCGTACTGGGTCAGATGGAAGGCACCCTCCCAGGTGATCTGATTGGCGACCACGTCATCTTCAAGCACGACCTGGCAGTTCTTGGGGTCGGGCGACTTCCACCAATCCCACAGCTTCTTGTTGTCGTCCTTGTGGTTCTTCCCGCCGCCGGTGACGTCCACCGACAGGGACGACTTCTCCCGGGAAAGGAATGCAATGGCGCCCGGGTTGGCGCAGTTCGGAATGGTTTCGTCGTTGGTCTGGGCGTTGAAGGTGATCCCGCGCTCGGCGCTGATCGTGCAGAGAGGCGTGAACACTTCAGGGGACGCACCGTCCCCGACCTTGACCACGAGGCGGACCCCGCGCGTGCCTTTGAACGCCATGATGGCCTCCTGATATGAAAAAGCCGCCCGAAGGCGGCGGGGGGTCTGCTAGGCCGTGGCCGAGGTCAGATAGTTGATCGAGACCGAGCGGTGCGCGGTCAGGACATCCGGATCGCTGACGGGGCGGTCGCCCTCGAAACGCCAGTCATCCATGACGTGGCCGGTCAGCGGCAGTTCGCGGGTCAGGGCATGCCGGGCGGCGCCTGCGATGGCCTCGACAGTCTCGACGCTGTCCTCGTATGAGCCTTCGCGGGCGAAGATCTCCAGCGTCAGATTGACTTCGTTCTCCTCGCCGCAGACCCCGTCGTCGCCGATCACCTGGACCAGCATGCGGATATAGGGAAAGATCGGCGGGTTCGGTGTGGTCAGCGGGTAGAGACGAACGGTCGAGGAGCCGAAGGCGGTGATGGTCGCCGCGTCCGCGCGAAGGGCTGTGTCGACGGCGGTGCGGATGGCGGTGGCGATGTTCACTTGATCGCCTCCTTGATGGCCTTGCGCGCGGCGCGGGTCATGCGGCCCTTGAACAGCCGACGTTTCAGACGATAGGCGGGCCAGAAGAATGGCCGGGGATCGGTCGCGCCATGCGCCCGCTTGCCCTTCGTCATCACCACGGTGCGCCGGTAGTTCTTGTTCTGGCGTGGCGCCACGCCGTCGGATGATCCGGTGCCGAACTCGACCCAGGCCGCATAGGGCGCCGATCTTCCGCCGGCGCTGACGCGGCGGCTGATACGCGTGCTGTCGCTCACATCGCGCTGCTTGATGCTCGCTTTCAAGGCCCCCTCATCGACTGGAGCAAAGCCCTTCTGCGTCTCGACCAGCTCCTCGGCGTTCTTTTTCAACTGCTCCCGCGCCGCCTTCCGAACAGCGCCCGGGATAGCCTTCATTTTCCGCCGCAGCCGGTCGCGGTTCGAGAAGCCCATCAGCCCGGCGCCCCGCCCGACACGGCGAGGATGTTGCGGAACCCCGCCTGCCGTGCCGGGCTCGCCGCCGTGACGTTGAAGATCTCGCCGCTGCGGGTGTTCACCATCTGCATGGCGGCATTGATCGTGCGGGCCTGGGCGCTGTCGCGCACCGTCACGCTGACCGGTTGACGTCCTTCCAGCCGCTGCTGGATGGCGACCTCGGAGCCGCGCAGGTACTCGATGTTGGCCCAGACAGTGAAGCCTTCGAAGAAATCCCCGACAGCGTCACCGTTTGCGTCCGGCGACCGGGCATCGAACCGAACTCGATCCCGTAAATCCCCCGCCCCCATACTGGCCATCAGGAACCACTCCGAAGGCGAGAACCTTCGTCGTCGCCCCCCAGACCGGGCGCCGACGCCGCCGACTTCCTACCCGACGACGAACCCGGTTCGTCACTTCTGCGCGGCGCAGGAACCCGCACTGCATCGCCGTCCGCCACCATCTGGGCGCCCCATGCGCGTTTGACGGTAAGCTCCATGCCCGCCTTGTACGCCACGGTGATCATGCGCCGTTCGGGCGGCGTCCAGTTGCGGTCCCGAATGAACTTCACGCGCATGGCGACCTCCTCAGACACGGATGATGCGATATGGGCCGAGCAGGGCGCCAATGGTTGGCGACACCACGAACGACTGGCCAGCAACCACGCTCTCGCGGTTGTTGTAGAGGTCGCCAAGCATCAGGAGCGCAGCGACCTTGAAGGCGGGCTCTGCGCCCTGCGGGACCAGCTTGCGGTCGCAGTGGTTCAGGACTGAAAGGACGGCGGCATCGGCATACGCCTCGATGATTTCGTCGCTACCATCGTCGTCCACCCGAAGATGCTGCTTGGCCTCCTCAAGGGTCAGAAGCGGGCCAACCGTGAGAACGACGGCGTCCAGCATCAGCCAGCCGCCTTGTTCTCGACCTTCGGCTCGGCCTTGCTCTGCGCCGGCGACGCGGCCTTGCCCTTGATCGGCTCCAGCACGCCGTTGGCGACCAGATGCGCGACCTCGGCCGCGTTGCCCTCGTAGGTGTCGCCAGCCACGTAGGGCTTATCGAACTGGACTTGGCGGGTGACTTTGAACTTCTCGGTCATGGTGTCCTCCTTGCAAGGCGGTCGACCACATCGGCCGCCATGGAAAGAGGCCCGGCAGGTTTCCCCGCCGGGCGCTCGGTCAAGGCGTGTCGATCAGGTGACGCGGCCGAAATCGCCGTAGATGAAGGCCTGCGGACGATAGACCGCGAGAGCCAGGCGCTCCTCGGCCAGGATGGTGACGAGGTTCAAGATGAAGTCTTTGTCGACGTAACCGGTCTCGATCCGGCTTTCCCAGCGGTCGAAGACCTGGGCGCCGGACCTGAAGGCGCCGGTCAGGAACTTATCGACCGCCATCGCCTGGGTCTGAACGACCGGGAGGGACCACAGCGACGGCGTCAACTGCCCCTGCGGATTCCCGATGATGTATCGGCCCTCACCGTCCTTCAGCGTTTCGATGAAGGTCCAATCGATGGGGTTCAGGACGTGGCCCGTCGCCGGCAGTTCCGCGAGAGCCGCCTGCAGCATCGCCAGGCGGATCAAGTCGATGCTGGTCGCGTCAGGAATGACGATGGGCGCGGAATAGGCGGTAGCCTGCGGAACGATACCGAGCAGATTCTGACCCGTCCCGCTGCCGTTCAGCAACTGCTGCTCCTCGACATAGTCCAGGCCGTACAGCAAGCGCTCGTCGATGGTTGATTTCAGCTGCGCCACGTCGCTCAGGATTTGCTTCGACGCCTTCATCCAGTGCGCAATGACCTTTGCCGAGGTGGTGACCAGATCGTACTGAAGGTCCGACGACGGCTTCTCGGCCCCTTCCGCGACCGGCGCAGCGTTGTTGTTGAAGCCCGTCTCCTTCACATACTCCAGCGTCGATCCATCCATCCGGCCCGGCGACAACAGGTCGCGAACCGTCATCCGGCGCTGAGGCAGAGGCAGGATGCCCGGCAAACGGGTCGGGGCGACCGCATCGCCGACCGAGCCGGCAGCGGCCGTCGTCGCCGAAGTCAGCGTCGCCTTGATCTGAAGGTCGCCGCCTCGCGCCGACTTCGAGAACCCGGCATCCTGGAACGCCTTGAAGCCCTCGGACTCGACGTACTGCTGACCGAAGGACTTCGGCCCCTCGTCGGGATCGCCGCCGCCGTCGCGAGCCATCTTCTGTTCCAGATCATCCAGACGGGCCTTGGCCTCGTTCATGGCGGTCAGGGCGTTGTCCGCGACTTCCTTCGCCGACTTGGACTGGTCGACCCCGTCCCTCGCCTCGGCGACCGCCTTCTCGGCGATCTCCTTGACCTTGTCGTACTTCTTTTCGAAGTCCGACTTGATCTCGGCGGCCAGGTCAGCCGCAGACTTCTGGCCGTGGCCATCCTCCGGCCCATAGGCAACCTGCAGGCCGCGAAGCATCAAGGGTGCGCCGACAACCTGGAAGGCCATGGCTCGGCTTGCGGCGAACGCGAGGGCGCCCGCCATCACAACGTGACGTTTGGTCATTGTAGATTTTCCTTGTTGATCTAGGAGAGCCTGCCGCGCGCAGCGGTCAGGCGACAGGTCAGGCGCGCATGGCCATCAGGAAGGCCAGCGCTTGATCCGCCTTCGCCTCGGGCTCCCCCCGAAGGTGCGGCTTGCACGCCGACGCCATCGCCGCGGCGGCGCTCTTCGAGAATCCTGCATCCCGCAGGTGATCCTCAAACTGTCGGACGGTCGGGGCCACGCCCTCCGTCAAAAGGGATTTCACGGCGTCGATTCGCGCGGCCTGGCCCAAGGCGCCGAAAGTCACCGGGCTGACCTCACGCAGATCCAGCTTCTTGAGCACGGTCACGCCCCGCTGATCGGGGTGCGGGGCCGACTCCAGCTCACGATAGCCAATCGACAGTTCGTCCAAGGCGCCCTCGCGGATAAGAGCATAGGCTTCGGCCGCCTTCACCACGGCGTCTTTGAACAGTCGGCCGACGACGCGCAGGCCCTTGGCGTCTTCCTCATACTCGTCCCAGATCCCGATGGGCTGGTGCGAGTCGTGCTGCCACAGCATCTTCAGGCCGCGCTTGGCTTTCTTCATCGCCGAGATCGACGACTTGAATGCGCCGGGCGCGACCATCTCGCCGTAGCTGTCGATGACGTTGAAGGTCGAGGCATAGCCCTCGATCACGCCGTCATCGCCGACGGACTTGATGTCCAGGCCGAGGCCGCTGTTCTTGGTGAGGAGCGTCATTCATTGCCTCCTGCGACGAGGGCTGGCGGGCTCGCCATGTTGATCGGGATGTTCTGCGATTGCATTCGCGGTACATCGCCGCCTGGAACCGGCGGCAGGTTTTCGAGGGCGCGGACCTCGTTGATGGTCATCGCGCCGATCTGGGTCATCTTCTGGTAGAACTCCGAGCGGCCCTTGCTGTCGGCGCGGAGCAGGCCCTCAAGGTTGAACTCCACCACGATGCCAGCGACGCGATCCGCTGGCGTCAGCAGCTGTTTGGCGATGGCCTGTTCGATGCGCTTCAGACGGCGTCGCAACGTGAACTTCTGGAAGCGCAGCGTCTGCTCCTCCAGACCAGTGCCCCAACTGGTCGACTTTTCGGTATGTCCGATCATGTGGGGCGGGACCTCGAAGAATCGGCAGATCTCCTCAATGCTGAACGAGCGGCTCTCCAGCATCTGCGCGTCTTCGGGAGTCATGGACACCTGATGTGGCGTGATCCCGCCCTCGACGACCATCGGCCGTCCTGCGTTCATGGCGCCCGCATGCTTTTCCTGAAGGGCGGTCTCGAGCGTATTCCTCTGGTCTGCGGTTAATGTCTTCTCGCCCGGAGTGACCAGTAACAGCGATGGACGGACACCATTGACGAAGGTGGTCTGCGCCGCGCTGTCGACCGCCAGCGACAGGCCGAAGACCTGACGTCCGTAGCTCAGCGTCGAGAGCCCGCCGAGGGGCGAACCGCCAAAGCCGCGCACATGAAAGACGTTTTCCTGAGGCTCATCCCAGGACTTGCCGCTCTCGGTCCAGCGGTAGCGAAGGGCGCCGTTCGACTGCCGCTTGATGGACGGGTTGAAGATCGGATGTAGAGCGACGATCCGTCCGGCGTTGCGCTCGATGCGGGCGTGCATGTTGCCGCGAAGTTCGAGAGCGGCCTGACCTCCCTCCCAAAAATCGAGAGAAGTCTGATCATAGTTCGGGCTGTCGTGCAGCACCCGATAGAGCGGGTGATCCCGTGCCGGGACGCGGTTGCCTGCCGCGTCGGCGCGATAGACCATGATTGGCAGCGAAGCGATGGTGCCCGCGAGCAGATTGACGCAGGCCCAGGCAGCCGAAAGGCCCAAGATGCGGCGTTCGCTCACCACAGCCCCCGAGTTCACGGCTTCAGCCCAACCGTCAGGCGACGTCGCAGAGAGAGTCCTTACCCCATCCGCCTTCGCCAGGATCGGATCGTCGCCGGTGAGGTCAAGTGCTTGATAATTGCGAGCCTTAGGGACGGCGCCGCGCGCCTTGCCGATCAGGGTGTTACGCCCAGACTCGAGAGGTATTCGTTCCATCCGTCCCCTCGCGCTTCTGGATTTCGGCTCATCAGCATGGCGGCGTTGAAGACCGCGACCAGCGGATCGATCTTGGCCCGCCCGGCGCTTTCCTTGGTGATCAGAACAGCGCCGCCGCGAACGACGGCCTTCGCGTTACCCACGCACCAGTTCATCATTCGACTTCCGCTGTGGCGGAAGGTTCGGTTCTTCAGCTTGATCTCAAGCCCCCACGATGCAGGAGACAAAGCCGCCCCCTGGCGGATGGACGACAGGATCTCGCCCTCGATCTTTCGCAAGGCCAGTTCGTCAACCAGGGCGCCGATCCCGTAAGGGTCCAGACCGATGGCGTACTTTTCCGGAAACATCCCGGCGTTGAAGACTTGCTCAAGGATATCCGCAGCCTCGCGGATCGGCTGAAGCGGATCCTCACAAATCACCAGGTCGCCGTCGTCGGCGAACTCACGTAGCTGCGTGGCGATGTCCTGCCGCCGCTGCAGCACGTCGTCGTGCGCCCAGCCCCGAGACCACGACAGCCAGTCGCGCGTCTCACGGCAACGACCGATGAGCCCCAGTCCCATGAGATCATCCAGGCCGCCGCCATCGACGCCCGCCACCACAACCTCCGAGCGGGCCATCAATTCATCGATCGTCAGGCCTTCGTGGGCAGCCCCGATCCAATGATTGGCGCCGGCCCATCGGTCTGCCGCCAGGCGCAAACCAATCTCGACATTCAGATGCTTGGCGAGAAAGACCTGCTTCTCGCCGGCCTGTGCGTTGATGACCTTCTTCAGTTCATCCGCCAGCCACTCGACGAAGACCGAGCGTCCCATGTTCGGGTTGGTGATGTAGAAGTTCGCCGGGTCGAGGTAGGCCTCAGCCTCAAGCATCTCCTCCGGGTACTCATAGATCAGCGGCAGGCTGCCCGGATCGATGATCGTGCCGTCCCGAACCTGTCGGAAGTAGTCCAGCTTCGCCTTGAACACCCCCGCCGGAGCCTCATCCGACTGGGTGCTGGCCCAGATCACAAACCCTTCCGGCCGCGCGATCAGCCCCCCCGTGGCCTCCCGCAACATGGCGTCCGCCTTGGGACGCTTGCCGAAGACCCAGAGCTCATCAACGAAGATGAAGCCCGCTTTTTTCCCGGCCGCCGTGTCCGTGTCCGCCGCGACCACCTTTAGCGTCGCCTTGGTCGTCAGGTGCGTAATGGTGCGCGTGTGCTCCTGAATATGCATCAAATCGCGCAGGTCGTCGTCCTCCAGGATCATATCCCGGGCGGGCTGAAACGCGTTGTTCGCCACCTCCAGCGTCGGGGCCAGGATCAGCAGCTCTGCCGAGTGCCTCCAGTTGCGGATCAGGGCCGTGACCATGATCCCGGCGGCGATGGTCGACTTCGAGTTCTTCTTGCTGATCAGCAAGAAGAACTCGCGGATCAGTCGCCGACCTATTGAGGCGTCATAGGCGCCGAAGATCGCCCGGACGAAGTCGAAGACCCACTCCTCGCAAGCCTCCCCGAAGGTCGGCTTGCCCGGCGCATCCACGATGCGGAGCGACTTGAAGACGCGAAGCGCTTCCTCAGCCTCATCCTCGAAGAGCGGCGCCGGCAGCAGTGATCGACCGGCGACGATCCTCTCGCGCCAGTCCGGACAGGCCGTCGAATGCACGAACTAGTGCTGCTTGGCCTGAGGCGGGGCCGGAGTGGCGTACAAGCCGCCGACGCGTTCGGCGGCGGCCTGGCGTTCAGCCTTCTTGCCCATGGGGACCTCTTTGACTTCGCGATGACGAACCCGGTTCGCCGCCGCCTTTGCCGGCCCCTTGCCGAACTCCTCGCGGATGTACCTCGCAGCGCTGACGTTGCCGTTGATCGCCTTGCGCCACATGGCCTCATTGAGCACCGCTTGGGCGAGGTCCGCCCCCTCCTCAAGCTCCCGAAAATAATACTTCCTCAGGGTCGGCTCGCTCAGGCCGATGCGGCTCGCAATAACCTCGACTGTCTGACCGGAAGCCTTAAGAACCGCAACGTTTTCAGCAACTTGCTTTAACCAGCGATGACGCTTGCGCCCGCGTCGGTCCTTGGGCGGCGTCCAAGGATCACCCCACAGATCAACATCGCCCTCGATTTCATCGCTCATCAGAAAAAAATCCCTGAATGCGGGGGTCGCGGGTCTCGGGACGAAGGGGGCCCCGGACTTTCGATGCCCCCCCGGGGGCTGGGTCAGTCCCAGACCCCGCGATGGTGCAGGCTGGCCTGTTCCTCTTTCTGGATCTGGCTGTCGTGGACAGCCTTGCTGACCGTCTCAAGGTTCTCAGGATCCCAGAACAGGGCTTCGCTGCCGCGATGCGGGCGTCTGTGGTTCACGGTCGGACTGTCCGGCGCGGGATACTTGCCGCCGAGGATCACCCCTGACCGCTGGCAGGTGTAGGCATCGCGCAGCAACACCTGCTGCCTCAGCGCCCGCCACCTCGCCGTCTTGTACCAGGCGCGCCAAGGTGCGCTGTCACGTTGGCGCTGGAGCGGCGCACGCTCCTCGGCCATGGGCGGCTTGCCGATCCGATGACCCGGCGACGACAGCCGAGAGGGCGGGCTGCTGAGCTTGGCCATCGCACCGCCTCACCATCACCCGCCAGACATGCAAAACCCGCCGCGACGGGGTCGGGCGGGCTGCAAGGCGCATTTCTGAACTTGCTGACTTAGATGCTCTTAGCGTTCCCGATTCGCAAGCGCCCTTTTCAACCTCTCATCCGAAACCCGCAGCATAGGGCCCGCGAGGGCGAGAGCCTTCACCAACAGCTTGGCATTGGCGGCCCACCCATTGCCGCCGCCGCCGATGGACCTGATCGTCTCGCCACGTCCGGCGACGGCATCCATGACCGCCATCGCCCGCTTGTCGCCCACCGCCGCCACGACCAGCTTGAGCCGAACCGCCGCCAAGCCGCGCTCAAGCGCCGACCACACCGCACCATCGCTGTTCATGCGCGGCGCGCCGGTCCGTTCGTTCAGGCAAGAGCCGACCGAAGCCTGCGCCCTGGCCACCGTCTGGCGATAGAGCATCCCGTCAGCCAGCCCCTGATCGTCCAGCGCGCCCGACTTCCACAGGCTCTCCAGGCCATCCACCCGCTTGGCCCGGGTCGCGGTCTCGACCTTCAGAACGGGCTCGCCCTGGTGACGCAGAACAGCGCCATGGGTATCGCGCACAAAGCTGGCGGTCTCGATCACTTCCAGCGTCACGCCCGCCTCGGCGCCACCCAGAGCGACGACGCTCTCCACGATGCCGGCTTCAACCGCCGCCGCCTCACGCGCCGCCGCCAACTGGCCCTCGACCCGACGCACCATGTTCGCCGCCTGCCGCCGCTCCTCAAGCGAGCCCTGCGCCAGAACCGCCGCGCGTTCGAGCGCCACGGCCTGCGCCCGGTTCAGGGCCTGACCGTTGACGACGATCTGATCGGCTTCCATCACGCCAGCCGCATGGGCCAGCATCTTCGCCGCCGCGCTCACCGCCCTAGCCATGACGCGCACTCCCGGCCGCTGCGATCTCGACCCTGACGCCGATGGCCTTCAACGCTTGCCCCGCCCCGTCGCGCAGCCTCTGGCCCGCAATCGAGGTGGCCGCCATCACCGTCCGACGATCACCATCCCACCCGGCCGAGCGCAGGTAGCTGGCCACGCCCGCCGCCCCGAGGGTGCTGACGACAGCCGCTTCAACCTCGGCCGGGCCGTCCCATGCGCTGACGGGCGTTGCGGACGCGATCGGCCCCTCAGTCAGCCACGCCACGAACCGACCCTCGTCCAGCCAGCGATGCAGGTTCATCGCCTTGCCCCGCCCGAAGTCCGGGTCGCGCGCAACGGCGGTCAGGACCGCGCCCAGCATCCGTTCGCCGGTCAGCCCGCTTCGCGCCTCGGCGTCCGCCCAAGCCCGCTCGACCAACTCGGGGCTGACCCGTTCCGGCGCCTTTTCCGACCAGGCCTTCAAGGCCGCGTCTCGCTCGCGCGCGCTCGCGGTGGGTTTATAACCCTTGGTAATTCTATTCCCTATTTGGGTGACACCACTGTCACCCATAGGGGTGACGCCACTGTCACCCGTGGGGTGACACCCATGACACCCGTCGCCCTCGCTATGGGTGACACCACTGTCACCCATAGGGGCCGACGCTTCTGCCGCAGCCTCGGCGCGAATGCGTTGCATCAGATTGCCATGACCCTGCTCCAGCGGCAGCCGATAGATCGGCACCTGCCGTCCGCCGCGCATCTCATGCTGTCTGCCCGTCTCGATGATCAGGCCCGCTCCTTTCAGGGCGGCAAGGCTGCGCTGGATGGTTCTGTCCGTGCACTGGCACGCCATGGCCAGCACCCCGACCAAAACCCACACCTCGCCCTCGGCGTCGGCCCACTGCGCCAACTCCTTCAACACATCCTTGGCCTTGCTGGTCGGCGCGTCCTGCGCCGCCGCCCACGTCCTGGCGATGTCGCTCATGACCCGACCCTCGCCGCGACCAGACGCCCCGGACCGCGCTGCTCCCAGCCGCCGATCGGGGCCGGCGTCACCACCCCCGGCTCTTCGACCACCCGACCATCCATGACCTTTTCCAGCAGCGTGATCGCGGCCGTCAGCTCGCCCGCCTCGGCGTTCGCCTGCCCGGCCAGCTGACGCCAGTGCGCCGGGTCCTCGGCCTTCAACGCCGCGTCGTTCAGGATCTGGCGATGCACGTCGACAACGGCCCGCCTCTGCTCTCGCAGGATATTCAGCGCTGCCTGCATGGCGTCGCTCCCCAACTCAACATCACGTCCAGCCCCTGTCGCGCGCCAGCCAGATCGGCATGGTCCACACGTTCTCGTCACGGCCTTCACCGCGCCTGCACTGGCTCTTCGGAACCCACTTCGCCTCGCGCCGGTCGATGCCGCGCGCCAGCAACCAGCCGTCAGGCGTCTGGTCGTGCAGGGTCATCTCCAGGGCGACCTCACCCTGCTTCGGCGGCGCCGTGGCGGGCACATGGCCGAACAGATCGCCGGTCATGCCGCCGCCTTCAGGCCTGCGAAGGCCATGTCGCTGTCACGCGTCAGGCGGGCCGCCGCATCGGGATCGACCCATAGCTGGCGCGCCTCGCCGTCGAACCCGTTCCAGCCCGGCACGACGCCCGGCTTGACGAAGATGAACCAGGCATAGGCGGTCGCCGTCGATTGCCCTGGCACCCACACGCCCTTGCGCAGGCCCGACCCCTTCCGGGGCATGACCACGGTCGCGTACAGGCCGCAGTCGCTGAACAACTGGTGTCGGCCCTTGCCTTCCAGCAGCCGCAGCTGCAGCAGCATCGCCGCCCCGATCAGCGACCGCCCATAAGCCCGCCGGACGAAAGGTTCCGTCTTGTCGCCAAAAGGGGGATTGGTCGCGGTCCAGGCCGGAGGCGCGCCCCACCAAGGGGCTCGACGACTCGGCGCACGCCCCGGATGCAGATAGTCCTGCGTCACGATGGGCACGGCGCCGGGGCGCTGCGGATAGGCAGCGATGTCTGACGCCAGAACCCGACCGAACACATCGCTAAGACCATGGGCCAGATGCCCCTCGCCGGCGGCCGGTTCCTCGCAGTCGCCGCTCAGGCCGTGCCGGATCGGCAGGCCCAGTCGCTCCAGAGCCTCGCCCAGCGCCCGCCCCCACCAGGGCGGCGAGGGGAAGTAGTCCAGGCTCGACGGGCCCTCAACCCGGCTCGCCATGGTCGCGCGATGGTTGGACACCGCCATCAGCAGAGCCCGCCGAAATCCGCCAGCGCCGCCTCGGACGACCGCCAGGTGCGATAGGCCAGCCGCTCGAATGGGCCCTCGGCGTGGTCCGCGCGCCGAAATCCATAGGTCTCCGGCCGGCAGCTCACGCGGGCCGCCGCCATGGTCGTCCCGTCCTTTAGCCGCACCCCCATGGCCACGCCGTCGCTGTCGACCGCACAGACCGGCCATGCTGACCACAGGCCCATGGTGGCGTTGACGCAGGTCACCAGCAGGTCGCCCGGCGTCAAGGCTCGCCGCCCGGCTGCATCGGCAGCCCGGCCCGGGAAGTTCAGAATGTCTGCGCTCATGGTTAGGCCGAGGCCCCCGCCATTCGAAGGATCGGCACCTGGAACACCCGGCTCAGCATCTCCAGTTGGGACCGATCACCTGACGCCGCACAGCTTTCTGCCGCCGTCGCCCGCACCCTGCGGTTTCCCGGTTCGAAGACCCTGACCGGATCCACGCCCCACTCTCGCGCCGCATCAACCAACGCCCGGGCCGCCTGTTCTGCCGTAATCATCGTCACCGCCACACCTCCGGGCGCCCGGCATGGGCGCGGTTGAAATCATCGGTCGCCAGCTGGTGCAGGCGCTGATCCAGAAAGACCGCGCCATCGCTGACCATCGCCGCCATGCCCCGACGCAGCGCCTCCGCCGTCTCGCGTCGTGCGAAGGCCCGGGTGATGCGGATAAAGCCCTTCGCCACGTCCGACGTGGCGGCGCCGGCCTGGCGTTCGAACAGGTCGGGCGCGGCGCCGTTGATCCGGTTGGCCAGATCGGCCCGGCGCCGCAGCGCCTCCTCGCCGGCGTCATTGCGGTCAACATCGGCCGCGCACCGCCCCGCAAGGTCGAGCAGGCCCAGCCATTCCGCCCGCGTCCGCACGCCTGTCGCTGCCGGCCGGGTCTTGCGTCGGTCGCGCCACCCGGTCATGCCGCACCGTCCCGGCAGGGCTTCAGGCCCGCCATCTCGCTCAGCCGCGCCATGCCCTTGACGCTCAGCCCCGTCCCGCGACCGATGCCCAGGAACTCGACGCCCAGCGCCTCGGCGTCACGCCGCGCTGCCTTCACGCGCCATGCGCGGGCAGCATCCGTGTCGCCGCCGCCCTGTGACGTCACGGTCATCAGGCCCTGCGTCAGCGACGCCGCCGGCAATCGCGCGCCATTGGCCCGCCACAGCCGCGCAATGATCCGCGCGTGAACCGAGATCACGCCCTTGTCGATCAACGCCCGCCGCACCCGGCCCGCCGCCGTGATCGCATCCACCGGCTTCGGCCCCGCCGCATCCAGCACCAGACCGCCATACAGGCGGCGCAGGTCGATCTCCGACGCCCCGGTCATTCGCGCCAATGCGGGCCAGGTCACGCCCCGGTCGCGCTGCTGGGCCACATAGGCGCCCCCCACATCCGACGCCCGCGTCATGCGGCGCCTCGCTTGGTCAGGGGGATCAGGCAGGCCTCGACGTCGTCCAGGTGCGACTTCGCCGTCTGCACGATGTCCAGCAGGCCCGCCGCCTCGCGGGGGTCGATCTCGCCGTCCGCCATGGCCTCGCGGATATGGCGCTGCAACTCAGCCCCGGTCTCCGTGACCTCGCTGGCCTCGTCCCGCAGCTCGCCCGCCGTCCCGGTGCTGGGCCGCGCCTCGGCCATGGCCCGCGACACCAATGGCTGACCGCAATAGGCTTCCAGGCACAGCACGATGTCGATGGGCGCCATGTCCGGCGCCCTGACGTTCTGGCACCGCGACAACTGCTTGGCGGAGTAGGGGCGGCACTCGGCCGCACAGGCCGCCTCGGCTTCAGCCAGACCGCCGCAGGCCGCGATCAGCAACCGCATGCGCTGTTTCAGCCAGTTTCGTCGCGCGCTCATGCCGCCAACTCCGGGAAATGTTGATCAAGGGCGCGCAGGATGGCGGCCTGCCGCTCCGGCCCGCGCGGGGCGGGCTCGGCGTTCCAGAACCTGCGCAGGGGGATCGCCGCCACAGGCGACGGCGCCGCCCGCACCTTGGCCCGAACGGCCGGCGGCAGGTCGTCATAGGCCGCCAGATCGGCGGCGCCGGTGGCGGGATAGACCTTTCGTGGAGCGATGGGCGCGCTCATGCCGCCGCCCCTTCCGGTGACGAACCGGGTTCGTCCGTTCGCGAGACGTTCTCTGAGGGATTCTCGGCGCCACAGCCCTCGGCGGGCGCCATGGTGCGGACCTTCACGGAGCCGCCCCCATGCACGACACCCTTTTCGAGCGCAGTCAGATCGGCGTCAGCCTTGGCCAATCGGCGCACGCCGATATCGGTCGCGCCGACCGCGAGGTTCTCGATTTTGAAGGTATCGTTGAACAATCGCTTGGACAGCCAGACGCGCGACAGGCCACGAGCCTCGCAGTAAGCGTCACACCGGACGATGAAGTCGGAAATAGGCATGACCGCTTGAGTAGGGGGAAACTTCCCCCATCGTCAAGGGGAACTTCCCCCTCGGGGGTTTTCCCCCTTGAGGGCAAACTCCCGGTCATGTCCTCAATCAACCGCGAACGCCTGCGAGAGCTCATCAAAGAGCGCAACACCACTGCCCGCGCGGTATCGCGCGAGTTGGGCGGCAATGACACGCTCCTGCGGGATATCCTTTCCGGAAAGAGCAGGAACGCCCGCGGAGACACGCTTCCGAAAATCGCAGCCTACTTCGGCGTGGATCTGTCTGACCTGTTGATCGATGATGGCGACGCGCCGCGTGCTCGATCCTCTACGCCCTCCATGACGGCGCTGCCCCTGCTCGGCAAGGTGCAGGCCGGTGCATGGCTGGAAATGGACGACACCAGCCAGGTCGAGCCCCAAATGCTAAGCGCGGCGCTGGATCGTCGATATCCGCAGGCTCGACAATGGCTCCGCGAGGTGGATGGAGACTCGATGAATGCCCGCAACATCTTCCCTGGCGATTTGGCGCACATCGTGGAAATCATCGGCTCCGGCGTGAACCTGAACTCAGGCATGATCGTCGAGGTGACGCGCCATCGCGCCGGCGGCTCGCTCCGCGAAATCACCCTCAAGGAAGTCGACGTTGCAGACAGTGGACAGATCACCCTCTGGCCCAGATCGACCAATCCAAAATGGCAAGATCCCGTGCGCCTCACAGAAAACGGCGATCAGGACGTGCAGGTTGAAATCACTGGCCTTCTCCTCGCCAAGATAACCCGTTTCTGATGGACGTGGGGGAAATATCCCCTACATAGGTTGACAGGGGGAAGTTTCCCCCACTAGGTTCCGCTCGTCCGCACCGGTTGAGCGTCCCTTCAACCCCTCCCGACCGCGCCGCCAGTTCCCCGCTGGCGCCGGTGCGGACACCCTCTTTCGCGGAGCGTGTCCCATGCCTTCACCTGCCGAACAGTTCCCCATCGTCGCCGCCCGCAGCTATGCCGGCGGGGCGATCCAGTGCCTGTCGATCGCTGACGCCTTCGAGCGCGCCGACCCCCGCCGCGCCGACCGTATGCTTGAAGAAGCCCTCGCCGGTCTGGACGCCGCCCGCGATCAGATCCGCGCGGCCCAGACGCAGGCTCTGGCGCGCCGCCGCGCCGTTCGTCGCCCCGTCTTCAGCCCCGCCGCCACCGCCGCCGCCCTTGCGGGCGCGATCCTGCCCTGGCTGACCCTCGGCGGCCTGCCGTCGTGAACGGGCTGCAGGTCTTCGTCCTGATCCTGGGCGCCCTCGTCATCTCCTTCATCCCCCTTCGCCGGAAGCGCTGACCATGACCGACCAGCCGACCACGCGCGAACCTTCGCGCCCCGACTTTCCCGCCGTCGTCCACACCTACACTGACGCCCTGCGCATTTTGCGTGAGCGCGGACCGTCCAGCGCGGCGGCCCTGGCGACAGCGACGCAGCGGGTTCTGTCCAACGTCCGCCGCGACCTGACCAAGCTGATAGCGGCGGACGTGGTCACCGTTTCCGGCGATGCTGAAGGGCAGGCTATCGCCATCACTGACAAGGGCCTGAAGTGGGTGGCGGGTCAGGACGTGGCCGAGGGCCTGAGCGACGAACCCGGTTCGTCACAAGCCGCGGCTGACGGCGGCGTCATCTTCCTGACCCACGCCCAGATCTTCCCCGACCACGCCAATGCCCGCCGCGACTGGGACAGCGACGAGGCCAAGGACGAACTGGACGCCCTGCGGCAGGACATCCTGCAGAACGGCCTTCTTCAGAACTTGGTCGTGCGGGCCGATGACTTTGGCGGCGTGATCAAGGTCGAGACCGAACAGGGCGCGCCTGTCCCGACCTATGTCCTCGTCGGCGGTGAACGTCGCTGGCGGGCCATTGGCGAAGCCATCTTTGACGGGGACTGGGACTCAAGCCGCCCGATCCCCTGCCGCTTGCTGGAAACCGACGACCTCGGCCATCGGCTGGCGGCCCTCGCCGAGAACCTGCAACGTCGCAACCTGAACCCGATCGAGAAGGCCAAGGCTTTCGAAGGCCTGTCCAAGTGCGGCCTCACGAACAAGGAGATCGCGGACCGCGTCTCCTCAACCCCCGAACACGTCCAGCAGCACCGCCGCTTTCTCCAACTGGACGAAACCGACCAGCAGCGCATGACGCTGCCCAAGGATGACCCGCGCCACCTGTCGGTGCGCGAGGCCCGTCAGAAGCTGGCGAAAAAGGATGATGCGCCAGCGCCGACCGAACTTTCGCCTGCGGAATGGCTGGCCCTCGTCGAGGCCATGTTCGCCGCCTACGAGATGACGGAATACGGCAACCTCTGGAACAAGGTCGTGGTGGCCCCGGGCGCCCGCGACACGCCCGAGGGCCAGCGCCTTCAGGTCCTCGGCGTCCTGCAGTTTTCGGACATCGAGAATTACGGCGACCACATCGGCCGGTTCACCGTCAAGCGGGCCTACGGCGCCCCGCAGGGTGTCGACTGGTGCGCGCCCGGGCTTCCCGAAGGGCTGCATAGCAACCGTGAAGGCCGCATCGCCGCGCTTCGCGATGCGCAGGCGAAGGTTTTCGGCGCCGACGCCCCCGTGTGGGACGACGAGACCCCCACGCTCGGCACGCCCTGGCTCGCCGATGCGGGAGAGATGACGGAAGAGGGCGCCGCCTTGGTCGAGGCTGCCCGCCTCGAAGCTGAAAAGCGCCAGCAGGACAGCCAGGATCGCCTTGCCGCGGCGGCCGCGCGCAACGCAGTCTGGGCCGAGGCGCGCCAGCGGCATATGCGCCTGCTGGCCATCGCTCAGGAACGCCCGGAGGCGGGACAGCCCGACGAGGTCATGGCCATCGCCGCCGACATCGAGCGGCCCTTCCCCTGGTCCGCCCTGCCCAACGGCTTCATCGTCGCCGCCAACGGTACGACGGTGAAACAGCCCTACCAGTACGGCGGCCCGCCAACCGATCAGGAACTGGCGGTCAACCAGATGATCGTCGTCGCCGCCAACACGGCCGCCGGCCTCGCCACGCCGATTACAGCCGCAGGCGAGAAGGAAGGCGTCCTCGACGAAGAAGCCTTCCTTCAGGCCCTCGCCGACGCCATCGAGCTCAATACGGCAGTCATTGGCGGCCCGGAGCCAGATTGGCTCGAAGAGGCGGCGAAGGTGCTTGAAGCCTTCCTTGCCGAGAACGGCGTCGCTTTCGGCGACGAGGGCTTCGGCTGGGACGATGAGGCCGCCGGGATCCTCGCGGATGCCTACCTCGACTCTGACGGTGAAGCCGACGAAGGCGAGGCCGCCGCCTGATGATCCGCCCCTTCATCGACGCCGCCCTGCTGGGCGCCCACGGCCACAGCGCCGCCCCCGTCACCCGCATCCGAAAAGGACCCCGCATGTCCCAGGACATCCGCTTCGCCCTGCTGCCCGGCCTGAACACGCGCGAGCAGATCAAGGCCTTCCCCGACCTCAACACCCTCGCGCGCCACATCCAGCGCGAGCGGGGCGACCACGGCCTGGACCTGAACGAGGTCGAGGACATGGAGATCGCCGACCGCCCCGCCGCCACGCGCGGGGTCGAGGTCTGGACCATGAACGACGGCAACGACCGCGTCCGCTTCATCGGCTATGCCTACCTCGACGATCAGGGACTGGAAGCGCTCCGCGCCGCCCTGCGCCGGAACCGCCTGGTCATCGCCCCGGCCGACCACGCCGAGGCCGCGTGATGGACGCCCTCAGCTTCATGCCCCCGGCCACGACGACGCCTGCACCGGCCGAGCCGCCGCGCCAGAACCGCCGTCAGCAGGCCAAGGCCGCCACTCGCCAGAAGGTGCTGACCGCCGCCGAGAACCTGTTCGACAGGGTCGGATACAAGGCCGGAACCATCCGCGACATCGCCGTCGGCGCCGGTATGTCCACCGGCGCCGTCTTCGCCAACTTCGAAGACAAGGACGCCCTGTATCTGGCCATCTATGGCCATCCGGCCCTGACGCCGGAACAGGGCCGCCACCTCGCAGCCGCCCTGCGCAAAGCCGTCGAGTTTCTGGAAGGCTTCGAACACGACCCTTTTCAGGTCGGCCTGCACGATCTTCTCGCCGACTGCCGCGAGATCCTGCCGCCCGCCAGACGGGAACCGGCCTGACCCCATTCGCCGGGGCGTTGCTGGCCGTCCCGCGCGACCTTCTCGCCAGCCCTCATCCACCAAGGAATCGACCATGACTGACAACCTGCAATCCGCCCTGATCGGCCAGAAGGTGATCGTGCGAACCTATTCGGCCAGCGTCCACATCGGCACCCTGACCGCCAAGGCCGGCAAGGAGGTCCGCCTCTCTGACGCACACCGCGCCTGGTATTGGAAGGGCGCCTTCACCCTGAGCGAGGTCGCCACCAAGGGCGTGTCCACCGGCTCCAAGATCGGTGTCGCCGTCCCGACGATCGAGCTGACCGAAGCTATCGAGATCATCCCCATCAACGACGCCGCCTTCGCCACGCTGGAGGCCCACGTTGAGCGGGCCTGACGCCGCCCCGGCCGTCTCCGGCTCCGGCTACGGCGACGGCTCCGGCTACGGCGACGGCTACGGCGACGGCTACGGCTCCGGCGACGGCGACGGCGACGGCTACGGCGACGGCTACGGCGACGGCTCCGGCGACGGCGACGGCGACGGCTACGGCGACGGCTACGGCTCCGGCGACGGCTCCGGCTACGGCTCCGGCGACGGCTCCGGCTACGGCGACGGCTCCGGCTCCGGCTACGGCTGAGCCGGTCCTGTGGCCGCCCTCCGGGCTCGTTGCCTCCGGTCTCGCACCGTCGGGCGGCCACAGGACTCACGCCCTTCCATTTTCAGGACCTAGATGATGACCGACCTGTTCGGCGGATCGCCGACTATAAAAGCCCTGTCGATCTGGGAGCCTTGGGCATCCCTGATCGCTGCGGGCGTGAAGCGCCACGAGACCCGCCACTGGGAAACCAGCTACCGCGGACCCATCGCCATCCAGGCCGCCAAGACGCTGGATCTCGCCGGAGCTCCGGATCAGCTCTGCCAGGATGTCCTCGGCCCATTCTGGCCCAAGGATCGCCCGCGCGGCATGGTCGTCGCCATCGGCTACCTGACCGACTGCATCCCGACCGATCAGGTCTTGCAAGAACTGACCGCCGCAGACCGTGAGGCCGGAAACTACGCCTCCGGCCGCTTCGCCTGGCGCATTGATCGCGTCCGTCCGTTGACGAACCCGGTTTGCCTGACGGGCCGACAAGGCCTGTTCAACTGGACCTGCCCTGATGAGGTGACTGTCAGCCTTGGCGGCGTCCTCGATCATGAGCGTAGCTGTGCGCAGGCGGGCTGGGCATGAGCAGCATCAAACGCCTTGCACCTAGATTGACCTTATTTACGTCTTTGCTTCTCAGGCTCAGCACCGAAAAGAAATACGTTAATTGCGTCATCGACGGCTTCAATCATGTCGAGTGTGTGCTGAAACGCGCTGAAATCCTTGGAAGCTTGCTTGGGAAGATCGCCTCTGATCGTCGCCACGCTGCTGGACGCGCCAACCGCGCCAACCACAACCAGCGCGCGCTGAAGTTCAAACCACTCTGGCAACTGGCGACCATCGATCCCCGTCAGAAGCTGAGAAGCAGTATTGAGGGAGTCGGAGAGCAGTCGAGTGTTATTTTTATTCCAATTTTCGTTCGCTGTGTTGCTTTGACACGTCATGAGAGTGACACGCAAAACTATAATCCCAGTTTGAAACTCTATTACAGCGGCTCGCTGAGCGGCCTTTTTTTCTTCTTGGGCTTCATGTCGCCGGTTGTCCGCGTCCTTTTTGAACACGACAATTGCTATTGCAGCCGAACCGAATATCGCGGCGATCGAGCCAAACGCCTGCACCCAGCTGGCAGCCTTTTCGTTGGCATCCATCCACGCCCACATCGGGTTGAGCGACGCCCCAAAAGCGTCGATCCACACAATGGCGACAACCAACAGGCATACAGCCCACCACGAGATCACAAGACCAAGTTGCTTCATGATCGCGTTACGGCACAGCTAGTTGCCGGTGTCCAGTCATGACGAACGAGGTTCGTTCAGTGGCGGATGGGATCGCTATGACCCTCAGCGCCGGCCGCTTTGATCTGGATGACGAAAAGGCTTGTCAGGCCCAGATCGACTCATGGTTGGGCTGCCGCGTTCCGCGTGTGGTTGAGCGCGAGTATCGCCTGTCCGACGCCGATATCCCCGACTTCTTCATCGAGGGCGTGGTGGTTGAGGTGAAGATGAACAGCGCCCGTCGCCCTGCCGTCCTTGCCCAACTGGAGCGATACGCCCGCCACGACCAGGTGACGGATCTGATCCTTGTCACAAACCGCGCCCTGAACCTTCCCGCGACCATCAGCGGGAAGCCGGTGCGAACGGTCAGCCTTGGAAGGGCGTGGCTATGAGAACCTATGGCCATTTGGTCCTTGCCGATGACGAATGGACGCTGTCGGCGCTGGAGCCCCACGTAAAGATCAAGCTCAAGGCTGTCTTCACTCACATCCCCAAGGGAGCGGGGGGGCCTTATAGCTTCCGCGACACGCCAGACCGTTGCGCCGATCTGGCGTGGTTCGAAACTCGATACGCCCTGGCCATGTCGCCCGAGGACCGCGAGCGCCTGCAAGCTGGCGCCACGCGATACCAGCTCAACCAGGCAGAGCTCGAGGCCATCCGCACCCAGCCCTACTATCCGCCTCTGTTCCAGGGCCTTCGCGATGGTCAACAGGTTCGCGAGCACCAGGCGCGCGCCGTCGCGCTGCTCGAGCGCGTCGGCGGCCTGTTGGTGGGGGACGAAGTCGGAGAGGGGAAGACCTACACCACAGGCGCCGCCTGCCTGATCAAGGGCGCGCTGCCGGCGGTTATCGTCTGCTTGCCCCACCTGCGCGACCAATGGGCAGAGAAGCTTCGCGCTTTCACGACGCTCAATGTTGAGGTGCTGAAGGGCACCAAGCCCTACGCCAGCCTCATGACGCCCGACGTTCGCATCCTGGCCTACAGCCAGTTGGCAGGTTGGGCTGATGCGTTGGAAGCCACCGAGATCGGCTTGCTCGCCTTCGACGAGATGCAGGAACTACGGCGAGGCGAAGCCGCCAACAAGGGCATGGCAGCTGCACGGCTGTCGGCCATCGCACGCCTGAAGCTGGGGCTGACCGCCACGCCGATCTATAATTACGGCGACGAGATCTGGCAGGTTATGCGCTTCCTCCAGCCCGACGCCCTGGGCGACCACGCCGACTTCCTCCGCGAGTGGTGCACCGCCCTGGGCAACGGCAAGCACAAGGTCAACGACCCGCGCGCCCTCGGTGCCTTCCTTCGCGATAGCAACGCTTTCACCCGGAAGACCAAAGACAGGGAGGGCGCGCCGAACATCCTCGTGCGCGAGGTCGAACACTCGGCCGAGGCTCTGGCCAACATTGAACAGGCCGCTCGGGCCCTTGCCGCAACGGCTGCAAGCGGCAGCTTCACAGAGCGCGGAGACGCCGTCCGTCAACTGGATATGCTGGCGCGACAGGCAACGGGCATCGCGAAGGCGCATCAGGTCGCCGCCGCTGTCCGCCTGTTGATCGAGGCCGGCGAGCCCGTTCTGCTCTTCGGATGGCACCGGGCCGTCTATGACATCTGGCAGAAAGAACTCGCCGACCTGAAGCCCGCACTGTTCACCGGGTCGGAATCGCCCCGAGCCAAGGCGGAAGCCCAGCGCGCTTTCGTCGAGGGTGAAACAGACCTGCTGATCATGAGCCTGCGTTCAGGAGCCGGCATCGACGGTCTTCAGATGCGGGCCTCGACGGCTGTATTCGGCGAACTCGACTGGTCACCAGGCATCCATCACCAATGCATCGGCCGCCTCGATCGAGAGGGGCAGCGCTGCTACCCCGACCCCGTAACCGCCGTCTACCTTGTCGCACAGGATGGCTCCGACCCGCCGATCATGGAGGTGCTTGGCATGAAGGCCAGCCAGTCACGCGCCATCACTGACCCCAGCCTCGGCGTCCAGGCGGCTCATAATGACGCCAGCAAGCTGCAGGGCCTGGTCGAACGCTATCTGAAGAGGGACGCGGCATGACCCACCACCCCTCACTCCAGGGCTACATCCCCGGCGGCCGCTGGGAGCGCATCCTGCGCCTCATCCGCCATCAACCCTTGACCCGCGCCGAGATCTTCGACGCCCTGCGGACCGAAGAGACGACGCTGAAGGTCCAGCGCCGCAAGATCCATTTCGCCCTGTCCGAGATGATGCGCCGCGATCTGATCGCCTGGACGCCGTTCGGCTTCGTCGCCACCGCCAACGGCGCGGCTCAACTGGACATGGGCGACCACAAGCCCAGGGAGGCCGCCTGATGCCCCTCGAAGACACGACCGCTGATCGCCTGGATGGCGCCGCCGCTATCGCGCGCTATGTCGGCAAGAAGGAGCGCTGGGTCTATATGGCCCGCGAACAGGGCTGGTCCGTCCCGATCCGTAAACGCGAGGGCTTCGGCCTCTATGCGTTCAAGAGCGAACTGGACGCCTACTTGCGCGGCGACGAATCCCTGCCGTCACACGCGGCCTGACGACGTGGCCGGCCGGGGCAGGGTGGCGTCGCCCCGTCGGCCGTGCATCAATGCGGCGCTCAAAGGAATCTCGCCGCATGGCTCACGTTCGCAAGATCGCCCATCCGCCGCGCCGCGACGGCAGCGTAAAGGTCAGCTGGCGCGCCACGTGGACCGGTCCTGACGGCAAGCGCCAGTCCAGAAACTTCCCTCGCAAGAAGGAAGCCGACGCGTGGCTGACTGAGGTGAACGCCGGCCGTGTCGGCGGGTCGTCGACCATGACGGTGGCGGACCTCGCCGACCAGCATATCCGCTGGTTCGACGGCCTGGTGAAGGCGGGCAAGCGCGCGGCCGTTTCGCGTGACGGCTATCAGATTTTCCGGTCCCTGCACCTCGCGGCCGACCCGGCGTTCGCCAACAAACGCCTCAGCGATCTGCGCGCCCCCGACTGCCAGGCCTTCCTCGACGACCTGTTCACACGATCAGGGTCCAGCGATCTGTGTGTTCGCGGCCGCCGCACCTTGGTGACCTGGTGCAAGTTCGCCATGCGCAAGGGATGGCTGAACGCCAACCCGGCCCAGCCCTGCGTAGTGGAACGGGAAGCCGCCGCAAGGGACGGGGAGCCGGCGTTCGAGTTGCCGGACAAGGACACGCTCAAGGCCATCCTGACGGCGGCTGGAGAGGGGGACCATCCGCAACGCGATACGGCTGTCGTCCGCCTCCTGCTGTTCGGCGGGTTCCGTATTTCGGAACTGCTGGGCCTCGCAGACGACGCGGTGATCATCCGGCCGAAGGGCATGACGGTGAAGGTCAGGGAACGTCTCGACCGCCGCTACAAGACGCTCGACACCCCCAAGACAGCAAAGAGCCGCCGCGACGTGCCCCTGGGCGAAGCGGCCTCGCTAGCCGTGCGCGCCTGGCGCCTGGCGCGGGGCCCGGCGCGGGCTTTTGCTCATCGCGACGGGCAGCTTCAGACACGCCGTGTCGCCGGCCGCCTCTTCCCCGACACTCGATCGGGCGAGGGCGTCTGGGGCTACAACGAGTTCATGAATGAGTGCTGGTTTCCGTTGATGCGGCGCGCCGGCCTTGTCCAGATCCTGCCGGACAGCAAGGGCAAGAACCGTCCGGTTCTGGCCTTCGGACCCCACATGCTGCGCCATGTGGCGGTCAGCCTCTGGCTCGCGCAAAAGCCCCAGCCCAAGGTCAAGAAGGTGCAGGAGCTGATTGGTCACGCCACCCTGCAGATGACCATGGACCTCTATGGCCACCTGTGGACCGACGAAGACGAAGATGACGCCATCGCCCAGGCAAGCGAACGGCTATTAGTGGGATAATATGACAATGACGGGTTTGAATTGGTGCTGCCCATACTGTGACCGCGATCAAACGGTGACCTCTGAGCGAGTGAGATCGATCAAAGAGCCGTTTCGGATGTCCGGAGGCTCGCGCGGCAATCTGGGGATAGTGGCTACTTGCCTCGTCTGTGCAAATCCAGAATGTCACAAGGAGACGATTACCATGTCTCTGATCGGCTACGAGACTAGTTCGCATGGCTGGACCGCCACAAGCGATGTTCACTGGACACGCCGGTTAGAGCCGCGCGGAAAAGTTCGCCCCTTTCCCGACTACATACCGAAGTCGTTGCTGAGTGATTATGAGGAAGCCTGCCTCATTCGTGACCTCAGTCCGAAAGCAGCCGCGACGTTGGCTCGTAGGTGCTTACAAGGAATGATACGTGATTTCGCAGGAATTAAGGTCAAAGGAAACAGACTCGTCGACGAAATCAAGGAGCTGCATCGCCTTGTGAATGAAGGCGCAGGTCCCCGCGGCGTAACCGAAGACAGTATCGCCGCGATTGATGCTGTTCGGGACATTGGCAACATCGGCGCTCATATGGAGCACGATGTGAATTTCATCGTCGATGTCCAACCCGATGAGGCTCAGGTTCTGATCGAGCTGGTCGAGTCCCTGTTCGACGACTGGTATGTCGAATCCCACAAGAGAGAACAGCGGTTCGCCAAAACGATAGGGTTGGCAGCAGCGAAGAAGGCTGAGCGTGCGGCGGCGAAGGGGGCGGCCACACCAAAGCCGATCGACGAAACGCGGAACGTTTAGCTAACCTTGCGGCGCTCTCGCGGCGCTCGGAGGTGTCGGGAATATTGGGAAAAGGCTGGAAAAGCCTGATAAGTCAATGAGGAGAGCTAAAGCCGCTACATCGGGCCTTTGGCTCCTCATCTCAGAGCTAAGTCTTTGAAAAGACAGTTGGTGCGGGTGGCCGGGCTCGAACCGGCACTCCTCTCGGAACAGGATTTTGAATCCAGCGCGTCTACCAATTCCACCACACCCGCACAGGTCTGGGAGGCGCGCAATCTAGCGGCGGAATTCGCCGGGTCAATCGACGAAAGCGTCGCTTTGAAAACTAGGCCGCCGCCTCGACATGGCTGTCGGTTCCGCCGGCCAGAACGCGGCGGGCGCGGATGTACATTTCGATGCGCTGGGTGACGATCAGGCCGATGGCGAATATCATGAAGGCGTCGGTGACGACGACGGCGTCCAGATGCCAGGCGGCGCCATTGGTCGTCATCACCTCGCGCAGACCCGCACGCGCCGCAAACAGGCCGATGATCAGGATCAGCCCCAGCGGCGAG